>Ga0325410_1000331_pt1 | contig 47733 bp, 20 predicted proteins | sample PopdelMetagenome_16_FD_206182 | JGI IMG/M metagenome (GOLD analysis project Ga0325410, IMG submission 206182) | Populus deltoides microbial communities from Bellville, Georgia, United States - Xylem-PdIQD-R3 | ecosystem: Host-associated > Plants > Phyllosphere > Stem > Wood/Secondary xylem...
TAATCACATCAATCAATCCTTTGAATTGTGAGATATGCCTGCATTTAAAATGAACATTTACCATAAATTAAAGCTATCTTATATTATCAGATCTGTTATTATAAAACATGCTCTAGTTAAGGAGTTGTTAATACTTCAAGTGCAAAATGATGATATAAAACCTTGATAAAAATGCACTTTTAAGTATTAATCAATCCCTTTACTCGGGATCCTAACATACACTAAATGTATGCTAGTCCATGCCAATTTCACCCATTAATATTGTTATTCTTTGTCCGACCATAGTTATCATTATAAATTTCCATTTTGAACATGACTCATTTCTTTTGGAAGCTAAGATATAATATCACATGTTCCCCGAGGGGAAAGAACCCAAATTTTCAACTTTTAACGCGTCTAAATAGTCGCTTTAGGGACTTTCTGAATTTTCCCGCAGGGGTCGTATTCCGACCTCTCCTCAGATTGTTGACTATATCTAGAGTTATAGGACTCCGTTTCAAGCAAGGTTGGTCTTATTGGAAAGCTAAGACACGGGGCTACAAGTCCCATGAAGAGAGGAGAACCCGTTTCTACCCCTAAGACACTTGAAATTATTCGTCAACAAATCAGACCTACTGCCCTATAGGATTTGTCATGACCCGGTCTTGGTTGGTGACCCATAACTGGAGTTCTATAGCTCCAAATTGAGTAAGACCAGTTTACTTAGTTAGTCAACATCCAAAACTACAATTTTTGTGAGGGATCCTGATCCTAATTCCCTCATCCTCCTACTCGAATTCTCTCCAAAAGTCAGGAAACGAATCTGTCCAGATTCATCAACCTTTCCATTTACACACAACATCCACAATTCAGCCTTTTCTCTTTTATCTCAACCCCTAGCCATATCACATACCATATAAGAGTGTTAAAAATATTTTTTTTAAGAGCCAATTTATCCTATTTATTTCAATCTTCCCTCTTAACGTCAAAATAGAACATTCTTTTATCAATTTTACGAACTTTCCGAGCAATATTCTTCTAAACACAATCCTTGACATTTCAACATGCATTTTTCCTCATTTTGACACAATTAAACACACGTCGTCAAGCTAAATATGTCAAACTAAACGTCCTCCCCCTTTGATGCATAATTGATCGAAAGCATGGCCTTAAGGAACCAAGAGTTCCCTCATTCTTTTCATGCTAATTTCATTCAATTAACACACACATTCACATAAAGAAAACAATCTATTATAATAAATTCATTAAGGAAAACCACAATTTCCCTCTTTTCCTCTACGCTTTTTATATGGTCGGCTAACTTTCATTGCCCCTACTTATGTGGCTAGCTTTTTATATCAATCCCAGTTGTCCTTAGAAATTAGGATAACAAGCACAATAACCTTATACAATGTTTTTCCCAGCAACACTCATGACACCAGCCATGATGTTTAATCTTGTTTCCACTATCAAATTTCTCATCCTTTACTATTGTAAATCAACATACAGCATAAACAAATAAAATTTTAGAATGTATTAAACTCTTCAAAATATAAAGAGGTGAGGTGGTAAACACCTACCTATTCCTCTTAGTGGTCCTGTTCTGCTAACTTGAGGTCCCGCAGTTGATGCCTCTCTGTGCAAGAAGTATAACTTCTATTCGAAGTGGTTGGTTCTGATCTCCACCGTTCAGAATCTAGATAAAATCAGGACGAACAACATATCCAAATTATAGCTCGATCCAACAGTGGACAGTGGAGAAAATGGTTAGTGACTGAGATTGTCCAGAAGTGTATTTTCCTAGAAATTTTCTGCCTGCGATATCTCTCAAACTGGGATTGAAATAGAAGATCCCTTCCGTGACAATGTACAAGATATGGAGGAGAACAACATACCTAAATATCGTTCTGCTCCAATGGTGGAAGTTGGAGTTATAGCTGTTGGAATTTCTACCATCCATATGTCTTCTCTTTGTCTTCTAAGTTCCCTTGTTCCTTCTTTTCTCTCTTGTTTCTTATTGATTTCTAGCTAAAAACACTTTTCCTAACATAATTTTTAGGTTCCTCGCCTTTTTCTCTCTCTCTCTCCCAAGCTCTTTTCTCTCTCTTTTTTACCTCTTATTTTTCTGTCCAGCCGTGGTTTAATGAAGAAGAGAGCTGCTAGAATTTTCCATTTGATCAAGTATATTTACAAAACTGCCATTAATGGTTTTCATGCTATTTTTCAGTCTAATTTTCAACATTACTTGACAACTTTACCAAACTTGGATCGCTCTAAAATTGTAACTATATATGAAACTATATGTGAAGGAGGCTCTCGTAAATTTTCAGTCCGATCCGACGGTTGGATTGAGCGTTGTACTTAATTGTGCTAAACTGGTTAGTAGGTGATTTTTACGTAAGAAAAATCTAAATTTTCTTGTTTAACCCTTTTATAAAACATATTATTAATCCATTAAACCCTAGGGGTCATTTTATCTTTGTACATAAACCCCTAACCTTCTATTATTTGAACATTAAGCCCTCTTGGTCTTACGTATTTATTTTGTCCCCACAAATTTTTCTTTCTAACAATTTAGCACTATATTCACTTTTCATTTCATTAATTTCACCATTTTCTTGATTTAGGTTTCTTTAATTTAATTTAACCCATTTTACTATCGGTTAAATTTCTCATATTTTAATAACCTAGAAAAATTATAACCAGGGGTTTACATACCTTATAGGACAACAAATCTGGTTTGTTTATGAGTAATTTTGAGTGTCTTAGGGACATAACTGAGTTCTCCTTTCTTCAGAGGACTTGTAGCTTTGTGTCTTAGCATTCCAAAGGGATAAAGCTTGCTTGGAACGGAGTCCTAGAACTCTGGATATAATTAAAAATATAAGGACAGGTTGGAGTGCAACCTCTGCTAGCAAATTTGGAAAGTCACTAAAGGGACCATCTAGAAGCGTTAAGGTTGGGGATTGAGTCCCTTCCCTTCGAGGAACATGTAATATTACATTTTAGTTTCCAAAAAGAAATGAGCCATGTAAAAAATGGAAATTTATAATGATAACTATGGTCGGACAAAGAATGATGATATTAATGGGTGAAATGATAAAAATGAAAGATACAAAGAAAGGAATAATTGAAAGAAAGACATATATTGACTGGTAATATGGTTATTATGAAAATTATCTTGAATGAGGATAATTTATGAGATATGCCTATGATTACAGGAGGGACCACAAGTGTAGTGCAGCAACAGCGGCAGCGGAGCACGAGTACAGCTTCTACTGCAGGTAGGTGATCCACACCTAAGCCTCCTAGTTAAATTTAATGATTTAATATGTTATTAATATCATATGTTAATAGCGAATGTTCGATATTATGTGAAAAGATGAAAGTTTGTGTAATGATGTTATTAGTTCGGATAGTATCCCTAATGTATGTGTGTTCAAGGTGAATGGCCCTGTGTGAATCGCCAAGTGATGGAATTATTGCTGACATAGAAAATATAAAAAGTGTGATATGTGGCATGGACTAGCATATATTTAGTGTATGTTAGGATCCCGGGTAAGGGGATCATCATGCATCGATGCCTATAATGCATAAGCTAACATACATTTATTGTATTTTAGGATCCCGGGTAAGGGGATCACCATGCATTGATGCCTATGTGGCATGGACTAACATACATTTAGTGTATGTTAGGATCCCGAGTAAGGGGATCACTATGCATCGACTAGCATATATTTAGTGTGTGTTAGGATCTCAGGTAAGGGGATTACCATGCATCGACTAGCATACATGTAGTGTATGTTAAGGTCCCGAGTAAGGGGATCATTATGCATCGACACCTATGGGTTGATGATGATACCAATGGAATCGGTATTGATAATGTGATAGGTGGAAATATAAATTATTAATTTTATAGAATCTTGAATGGAAGTGGGAAATGGAAGATGAAACAGTTTAGAAATTAAATGGGGAAGAGTTCCAATGGAAACAAAAAGAAAGAAGTAAATAAAATAAGAATACATGCCTACCTTTTTAAATTATTGGATAATTGTGTTACTATGTTTATTGCGGTATTCATGTTTCAATAATATGTATTTTGTTTTCAGGTCCATCGCATGTACGATAGGAGTAGATTTTAGCTTTTATTCACTTTTGTTATGTACTAGGGAGGTTTACCTTGTATTTGTAAACATTGAAACATTTGTATTATTTAATTTGTATAATTAATGTTTAAACATGAATAGATAAACTTAACTCTGTAATTCATATAACCATGTTCCATGTATATGTGTTTATGTCATATATCCCACTATAATGATATTTGTTGTTCAATGTATGTTATAAATATTGTGGTTGAGATGTTGATGATGTTTGTGGGATTGAGACCCAAGATGATTAGGTCGTGATTGAGTTATGAGATGCAGGATATTAGAAGTGTGTTATATGTCGATAACGTGGGAACTCCCGATATACGGGAGAGTATGCCGAAATTTCGGTAGATTTTCATATGAATACCTTATATAAGTTCAAGATTTAAACAATAATAGTTAGACAGTAATCGCAAGACAGTAACAATTCAAGATTTAAATAGTAACAATTAGACAGTAATAGTTTAAGATTAAGGCAGTAACAATTCAAGATTTAAACAGTAACAGTTAGATAATAATAGTTCAATTTCAGTGGACTTTTATATAAATACCATGTGTATAAAAAACATTGTCTAGTTTGCTTATGTGATTGGAGGTGATTTGTTCTGAAATGATTGGGACTATTACATTTTGTTATTAGAGCTCAGGTTACTATTTCAGGGACTAAAATAATGATATGGTTTGGAAATGTATTTTAGGATGGTTAGAACAAGACAAGGAGCCAGAACTGATCCATCCCCAATTCGAGGAAGTGATTAGAGTTCTCATTATAAAAGTGATCCATATTGGGATCCCTTGGCAGACACTTCCTCTCATATACCATCAACATCAGTGCACTCCGAGAGGGGCGGATCAGTAGGACTTCGAGATGATATAGAGTCTCGTTAGGCAGAAATATCATTACTCGAGGCATCAGATAGACAGAGGGGAGATAGTGTACCCCCACTAGTGGCGCCGACCGCTGCGTTAAACCCATTTTTAGATCCTGCTTTTATAGATCATATAGTGAGAGCTATAGCAATAGGGATGGCAACTGGAGCCTCTAGTATAGCTTCTAGATTATGAGGAGTAGTCGTCATAGTGTAGTGGGTAAAGGGTATGTAAGAGATGGGTTGTGTGACTTATTGTAAGGAGGAGGATGCAGAGGTTGCTGGGCATTGGTTGATAAAGGTGGAGAGAGTTATAGATCAGATATATATGCCATATGAGTTAGGGTGGATTGTGTGACTTAGCTATTGACTTAGAGTGCCCACTCTTGGTGGGAGACCATCAGAGAGAAGAGATCGGGAGAGGTATTGAGATTGAGGGATTTTCATGAGGAGTTTAAATAGAGGTACTATTCTTAGGAGCATAGGAGGGAGAAGGAACAAGAGTTTTTGGATTTGAGGCAGAGAAATTTGATAGTTCTTGAGGATGAGGGGAGATTATAGGACTTAACAACTTTTGCCTCCACTTATCTTCCTATGGAGCGCCACAGGGTGGAAAGGTTCCGTGATGGACTGAGGCAGGAGCTAAGGATGATATTGATAGCCATACAGTTCCAGTCTGTTCAAGATTTGGTACGGGCTACTCAGGGTATGAAGAGGGTGATGAGGGATGCTCCAAAGTTAGTGGTTCAGCAGAGTGAGGCGACTGGAGCTAAAAGGAGAGATTTTGGATTTTCGACTAAGAGACCTCCTCTCCCAAAGAAAGGGAAGAGTAGACAGTCATTAGGACAATTCCAAAGGAGAGGTGGGAGGTACACCCCAAAGGGTAGCTTGGAGGATCTGGACAGGTTAGTAAAGGAGGATCCTCCTCAAGGTCGGGTATATTACATGACCCAAGAGGATGTGAGAGTTGTACTTGAAGTTATGGCAAGTACTTTGTAGTTAAATACAATGCAAGTTTATGCTTTAATTGATCCTGGAGCTAGTCATTCCTTTGTAGCGTGTAGAATTGTGAATAGCTTACATGTGTTATTTAATAAGTTGGGTGTAGGAGTGACGGTTAGAACACCTCTAAGAGAGAATATAGATATTGATGATATTTATAGAGGATTGAAACTATATATTAGAGGGTTAGAATTGAGGGTAGATCTTATGCTGTTAGAGTTAAATGATTTTGACTTGATTCCAGGCATGGATTATGTAACGACCCGACTTTTTAAAAGCCAAAATCAATGGAATTTTTTTAATAAATTGTCAGGTTCTAGATGTTTTTCACCATATTATCTTGCAGATTTATAATTACATTCCATTCATTAACAAGACACAATCCACGTAGAATAACATAAATCAACATTCCCATAAAACAGATTTTCAATACATGTGCCCATAATATCATATTTTCATAGTGATAAGTTTACATTACATCATATTGACATACTCATAAATTCACATTCATGTTCTAGTCTCGTTATCATTACAAGTTCATATAAAAGTGTCGAACGACAAGTTACACAACTACTTTCGCTATCCTGACCTCATGTAATTTCACAACATAACATCTTCATAAGAAGAATACCACATACATATATAACACATTATATCTACATGTTCACACATACACATCCTTGTTTCATTTTAATTTTTCGTTATAAGTCCTTATAAAAAGGGTTGGACGACCAATTGAGCGATTAACACGTTAGTTCATACATAACTCATATCATCCATAACATGCAAATATATAGTTCTTTTCAAAATGTGTGAGCTGCAAAATGAATTTCCTTATGCACCATGTTGTTATGATGTCCCTGTTATAGCATAAGGTAATTTCAAGCATTATAGGCAATTAAAAAAACAAATAATAAAGCAATATTAAAGTTACATTTCATTCATGGACCAAAAGAGTATAAATTCTTCAATTTCTCCTTACTTATGTAAATACCACCATTAATAATTCGTCAATTACCGAGGCTAATTACAATACTCAAACCCGATCATCCATCTCGAATACCATTAACCAAACTAACATTATTCTTTATTTAAAGCATAACAATCGTAGTTCTTTCATATACTTGGTATATACAAAACATAGTACATATGAACGCATCAATTCTTGAAACTAACTCGTAATTCCCAAATCTAGCTATCCTCTTAGGATGCCATTAGCCAAAGCCAATTATTTATTCATCCCGGTCATCCACTTAGGATGCCATTAGCTGAAGCTAATCATTTATCACAACCCGGTCATCCATATCGGATGTCATTAGCCGTAGCTAATCATAAAACACAATCTGATCATCCTTCTAGGATGCCATTAACCGAAGTTAATCATTAACCAATCAAACGTTCCAGAGGCAGTTTATGAAATCACTATAACATGATAATATATCCTTTGAAATGCTTATTCAAACAATTTATAACAATTCATAACAATTTGACATTCACTATAACATAATATTAAACCCTTCGTAATACTCGTACAGACGTTCCGTAATAGTTTAACAATCAGTAAACATGATAATAAATTCTTTGTAATACACAAACAAACATTCTATAATAGTTTAGCATTTAGTATAACACAACAGTAGACCCTTCTTATTACTCATTCAACCATTCATGACAGTTAATGTTTAATACAATCCAACAATAGATCCCTGGTAATACTCATATAAAAATTTATAACAATTAACATTCAGTATAATGCAATAGTAATCCTTCGTAATACTTATACAACCATTTGTGACAATTAACATTCAGTATAACACAATGCTAGATCCTTTGTAATACTCATACAACCATTTATGACAATTAACATTTAGTGTAATACAACGGTAGATCCTTTGTAATACTCATACAACTATTCGTAACAGTTTAGCATTCCATATGGCACAACAGTAGATCCTTCATAATAAATTCACTTTAGAAACTAACGTTGCGCTAGAAGGGAGGTGGAAATCATCTACCTATTCCTCCAGTGGGGTGTCTTTGCCCGGTTGAAGGTCCAATCCCGGTCGCACCACCTAACACATCAATGATCACAATCAGCACATTTGTATTTGATAATCACATAACTCGTCACCATACATTTTCCAAAAATACACATGTTCACATTCAAGTGTTCCACATATTACATAATCATATAATGAGATCTTTATAACCATTTACATCATTTCTGACATAGGAGTTTGCCGTAAAAATCAGTAGTGAAACTGCTTCACTGGCGACGTAGAATTCAGTAGCGAAACTAATTCGCTAATGACATGCAATTCTTCAGCAAAATTGACTCGCTGGTGACATATAATTTGTCAGCAAAAAATGGTGACATGGACTCGTTAGCAAAATTGATTTGCAGACACACAGACTTGTCAGCGAACTAATTTGCTACAATGCAAACTCATCAGTGAACTAATTCGCTGGATCAGAAATCTGTTAGCAAAACTGATGACACGGAGTAGTCAGCGAAATTGATCTGCCGAAACATAAATTCATTAGCAAACTGGTTTGCTACACCACTAACTCATCGGCAAACTAATTTGTTGAAGCACAGACTCATCAACAAATTGGTTCACTGCACCACTAACTCGTCAGCGAATTGATTTGCTGAAGCACAGACTCGTCAGCAAACTGGTTCGCTGCAACATAAACTCGTGAGCGAACTGATTCGTTGAAACAAAAAATTATCAGCGAAATGATTCGCTAGGACACAATTCGACAGCGAAAACTGTTCCGCCCTGGTACTACAATTCGACAGCGAACACTGATTCACTGCAGACAACGCAAAATTTCAGCAACGAATGCTAATTCACTGCATACAACACAAAATTTCAATAGCGAATACTAATTCACTGCATACAACACAATTTCAATAGCAAACGCTAAGTGGCTGTGGACAACACAATTTCAGCAGCCAACGCTGATTCGCTGCAGGCAACACAATTTCGACAGCGAACAATGACTCAATACACACAACGTAATTTTAGCAGCGAACGCTAACTCGCTGGTGACATGCAATTCGTTAGTAAAACTGACTCGATGGTGACATACAATTTGTCAGCAAAAATTGGTGACATGGACTCGTCAGCAAAATTGATTTGCTGAAACACAGACTCGTCAGCGAGCTGATTCACTGGAATGCAAACTCATCAGCGAACTGATTTGCTAGATTAGAGATCCATCAGCAAAACTGATTAGAGTAGAGCTTGTTGAGCTCTTTTTAGGAAGGAGGAAAGGGAAGGAGCATGTAATTCATTTTGGGAAAAGGGAAGGGCAAGAGCATGCGGCTTGTTTTGGGAAGAGTGAAGAGTCACACTTTCTCTTTCCTTGTATTTAGAGCCCCCATAAGTGTGCTAGGGTGTTTGGGCATTGGACTAAAGTTGTCCTTATCCCTCTTTTGGGTTATCTTGAGCTGGTTTCTATTCCAATTCTCCCCTAGGATAGGCCAGTCCAACACTAATTTTTGTTAGGTTTTATAGTGTCGTTGTCGATTCAGAAATCGACAGCAAAAACTGTGTCGCTGCCGATTCAGAAATAGGTAGCCAAACTGTGCTATTGTTGATTCAGAAATCAACAGCAAAAACTGCGTCATTGCCGATTTAAAAATCGGCAGCCAACTATGCCGCTGTCGATTCAAAAATTGACAGCAAAACTGTATCGCTACCGATTCAAAAATCGGTAGTGATGGTAGAGTCATTTCAGCTTTACTTCTCTCTTTTTTTTGGTGTTTACAGATTGGCTAAGTAGATATAGTGCACAGTTTTGATGGCTAGAAGGTTAATGAGGAAGGGTTGTTCTGCTTGGTTCGCCCTATAACTTCTCATTGGATTCTCTAATCCCACTCTCTACTGTTCATAATGAAGAGCTCATCAATATGCCAAACATATCCAAAATTGAGTAGGATCTAACGGTGGACTGAGATGGAAACTGTCAATGATCGTGACTAATTGCAAGAGTTATATCTCTCATACAAACCTAGAACGTTCAGATCCCATCGGTTAGACATTTGAGTTTCTACTCTCAAGGTACTCTCTCTCTCTCTCTCTCTCATTCGACTATTCTAGGTATTTTCTGCATAATTTTGCTATTCATATATCAAATCTATCCATATTTACTAAAACACCTTTATGTCAAATTTAGATACTTTTTTCGTTCAACCAAATGCCTTTTCTTAGTTTGTTTTTAAAATACCATATGGAAAATCTCTCTCTAAAATTTCTTTTCTAATAATTCAATATTATTCCATTTTATTTTTTTTAACTAACCCTCTCATTTTTTGTTCTAAATTATCAATAATTTTATTAACATCATAAAATTTGATCGGAGGTTTACAATTTACCACCATTTCTATTTTATTTCTTACTATTCAATTCATCATGTGAAGTCTTTTGTTGGAGTTTTACAGAGTTTCCACCGAGTCATCTGCATATTTAAATTATAAATTTTTGGGGTTTCACATTTTCACTCTAATAAGCTCAATATGTCTTTTACCTCACAACTTGTTTTTTTTTTTGTTCTTTAGGAACTGAAATCAACAAATCAAAGTTAGTAGCCTTCGCAGTTCAATCCAATTATAATTTTTAGACTTAAGAATTAATAAATATACTAAAAACAAAGTAAAACAAAACTATAATTATGATTTCGCGAGTAACAATGCAAATTTGTACGAATTGTGGATGAAATAAAGACACGAAATAAAACAAAAGTGGATATTAGTGAAAAAAATTACTTGACTCCTAAATAACCCAATTATCATAGAATCAAAAAGATTTGGATGAAAACAAATAATAAGGATCACGTTTTGGAACTTGACGCAAATATGACATGTTACGCAATTTTTTTACATACCATAATTGAAAACCAGACCAAACGATATCAGAATGACCTCTAATTCAATATTTAGTATTCTGATAAAAAAAAAAAACAAATATCAGTTTATAGGTCGTCCTCTTATGTCTAGGCACCCAAACGCCTTGTATGATTAGTTTGCAGCAGAATTGAATCTCAAATTAAAACCTCAAGCAAACGATATCAAAATAAGCTCAAATTTAATAAATAGTTTGATATCACCCCCAGTAGATAGAATATGAAGTTTCAATTGATTCTTAGGTGGTGTGCTTATAGTTCATTAAGAGTTGTATTTTTACTACAGAATTGAATCTCAAATTAAAACTTCAAGCAAAATTTATCAAAATAAGCCCAAATTTAATATATGATGCAATCTTACCCCTAATAGATAGAATATGAAGTCTCAAATGGTTCTGAGGTGGTTTGCTTATGGTTCACTAAGAGTTGTGTTTATATGGCAGAATTGAATCAATCTTCAAATTTTATCTAATCTTTTTTTTCTATGCTATTAATATGATTAAAGACAGTAACAAAATGAAATATAACTCTCTCTTTTTCTTAGATTTTACAGACACAAAGAACCAGAAGATGAATGATGCAAACACTAAAAAACTTAAAGCAACACTAAGAAAACGAAAATTACAGAAGGATATGACCTTGTTTCAGAGCTTGGCTGATACGGTTCAGCCTTGTGATACGACCCAAGTAAGGTCAGATTTGGATTTTGGCATAAAAAGCACAATTATAATTCTCAATTCGACCGTTGGATCGAGCTAACATTTTACGTGGACTCTCCAGACATGTTGTCCTACTATGGGTTAAAACTTCAGGTCAATCAGAGTTTCAGAAGGCACCACAATACTGGTCAACAGAGGCTATATGAATTTTGTTATTTACTTCCATTTGACTTGTGGACTTCCTATTTGGTTGGGATTCTTTTCCTACAAGGATGTGGCAGCTGGTTATGGGAATTTCCTAGTTCCACAAGGATCTTTAATGAGCTACAATATAATCTCCAAGTGTGGCAAGGATTCATTAATATTTCAGAATCCTTTTCTTATAAGGATTCCTTATTCATCCTAGCTACACAAGGAAAGAAGGGCTGGTGGTATTTAATGATAAATTAGTTATTTTTATTATTTTATTTTGTTAGCTACAGCCCAAGGCTTGTTTGGGCTTACTTAATACTTTGTTTTCAGTTAGGATCCAAGGATTTGTTTGGATTAAGTTATGGGCTTTTCAGTTTAGGGTTTTGGGTTAGTTTTGAGTGGACCTCATATAAGTTCACATAAGGGGTCCATTAGGGTTAATTTTTCAAGAACTATTTAAACTCATGTAAGCCAAAATTTCGGCAAGCTTGGATGATAATTACTTCTGAATTTTTTAATTTTAACTTGTGAGAGTGATTCTTGCATTCTTCAGTTCTTAAACGAACTGAATTTTACTTATCGAAGATTAACTGGCTTCATGATATCATTCTACTCAATCCAATAGTGTTGGTGCCTTGAGGCAGATTTACATTGTGTCACACTTCTATCAGACCTATTTTGGCTTTCCAAGATCAGATCTCAATCTTGATTGTGAGTTGTGTGACCACATGATCATGAGGCTCATATCAGTTGGTATCAGAGCTAGGCTCCGAAACAAGGTCATATCCTTCTGTTATTTTCATTTTTTTTAGTGTTCCTTTAAGTTTTTCAGTGATTGCGTCCATCTTCTTGTTCTTCGTGTCTGCGTCATCTAAGCAAAAAAAAAAGGTTATATTTCATCTTGTTATTGTCTCTAATCATATCAGTATATTAAAAAGAAAAAAATAAAGCAAGAGGCAGGGATTAGTTGAAATTTGAAGGATCATTCAATTTTTGCAGCAGAAACACAACTCTTAGAGAACCATAAGAAAACCACCTCATAATCAATTGAAATTTTATATTCAGTCTATTAGGAGTGAGATTGCGTCATATGTAAAATTTAGGCTCATTATAATATTGTTTGCTTGAGATTTTAATTCGAGATTCAATTCTGCCTCAAAAACACTACTCTTAGTGAACCATAAGCAAACAACCTTAGAATCAATTGAAACTTCATATTCTGTGTATTGCAGATGAGATAGCACCATATATTAAATTTGGGCTTATTTTGATATCAGCTTCTAGAGATTTTAATTGTAGGTTCAATTTTGTTACAAACTGCTCTTACACGGGGTTTGGGTATCTAGACATAATAGAACGACCTATAAAATGATATTTCTTTGGTTTATTGGTATCCTAATACTATATATTAAATTCAAGGTCATTTGGATTGTGTTTTCTTTAGGTTCCAGAATCGGGTTTTGTCTTGCTGTAACGGGTTTGTTTGGTGTTGTCTTTCAAAATTTGTTTTGCTTCTATTGATTTCAGTCCTGCCATTATACTATAATCATATTTTGATATCTGGCTGTTGTTTGAGTCATTTTCATCACTTTCACATTTGTTTGTTTTTTTCGATAAGTTCTAGTCCAAACAAAAGTCAGATTCGCAATCTCGAGTCTAAATCAATGTTCTCCTATTTAAACTCTATTCTTGTCTTTGTCTTTTTCTTCTTCTTCTTTTCCCTATTTGTATCATATATTCACCAAGGGAGAGGGAACAGAGAAGGATTGTTGATCAACGATGCGAAAAACTAAGCCATGGTTTGGGGGTTTTAGAACGAGAAGTTGATAAGTGTAGAAGATTATTCTATGATCTTCAAGCTTTATGGGAAAAGGAGGTACAACGCTAAAAGAATGAAAGACGGAGGAGAGCTGCTGTGGTTGTCATTCAAAATTATATATGCAAGTGGTTAGTACGGTGTGCTTATTTGAAATTCTTGTTAGTCACTATCTCTATACAGTGTTGTTGGAGAAAGGTGTTAGCAATAAGGGAATTCCAAAGGCTTAAACAAGAGGCTACTAAAGTCACTACTAATCCTATTCAAGATTCGAGGGCAAATCTTCTTGAAGAAGGAGGGAATGATACGGTTCAGCCTTGTGATACGACCAAAGTAAGGTCAGATTCAAATTTTGGTGTAAAAATCGCAATAGTCTAGGTTTATGGAAACAATTATAATTCTCGATCCGACCGTTGGATCGCGCTAACATTGTATGTGGACTCTCCAGACATGTTGTCCTACTATGGGTTAAAATTTCAGGTCAATCAGAGTTTCAGAAGGCATCACAATACTGGTCAACAGAGGCTGTATGAATTTTGTTATTTACTTCCATTTGACTTGTGGACTTCCTATTTGGTTGGGATTCTTTTCCTACAAGGATGTGGCAGCTCGTTATGGGAATTTTCAAGTTCCACAAGGATCTTTAATGAGCTGCAATATAATCTCCAAGTGTGGCAAGGATTCATTAATGTTTCGGAATCCTTTTCTTATAAGGATTCCTTATTCATCCTAGCTACACAAGGAAAGAAGGGCCGGTGGTATTTAATGATAAATTAGTTATTTTTATTATTTTATTTTGTTAGCTGCCCAAGACTTGTTTGGGCTTACTTAATACTTTGTTTTCAGTTAAGATCCAAGGCTTGTTTAGATTAAGTTATGGGCTTTTCAGTTTAGGGTTTTGGGTCAGTTTTGAGTGGAACTCATATAAGTCCACATAAGGGGTCCATTAGAGTTAATTTTTCAAGAACTATTTAAACTCATGTAAGCCAAAATTTCGGCAAGCTTGGATGATAATTACTTCTGAATTTTTCAGTTTTAACGTGTGAGAGTGATTCTTGCATTCTTCAGTTCTTAAACGAACTGAATTTAACTTATCGAAGATTAACTGGCTTCGTGGCATCATTCTACTCAATCCAATAGTGTTGGTGCCTTGGGGCAGATTTTCATTATGTCACACTCCTATTAGACCTATTTCGGCTTTCCGGGATCAGATCTCAATCTTGATTGTGGGTTGCGTGCCCACGTGATCATGAGGTTCACATCACTAGCTGTGATACCAACTGATGAGAACCTCGTGATCACATGGTTACAGAAACCACAATCAAGATTGAAATATGATCCTAGAAAGCTGAAATAGGTCTGATAGAAGTGTGACACAACAGAAACCTACCTCAAGGCACCAATACTATTGGAATGAAATCGAATGACACCACAAAGCTAGTTAATCTTCGTTAAGTCATATTAAGTTCATTTAAGAACTCAAGTACAAGAATCACTCACACATTAAAACTAAAACATTCAGAAGTCTTATTTATCAATCGCTGCCAAAATTTAGGTTACATGAGTTTAAATAGTTCTTGAAAAATTAACCCTAATGGATCTACCCTAATGGACTGATTTAGCTCACTTACAAAACTGACCCAAAAACCTTAAACTAAAAAGCCTATTGCCTGATCCAACAAACCTTGGATCCTAGCTGGAAAAAAAAAGTATTAATTAAGCCCAAACAAGCCTTGGGTTGTAGCTAACAAAATAAAATAAAAGCCCATAATATCAAATTTTTTGCTCTGTCGTGAGAAAAAGAGAAGGAAAGAAAATATTACAGAACTGATTCAAAGCTTATTTATAGCTTTCCATGTAGCCCATTAACCCTAGAAACTAATGGAAAAGGTAACCACCCATGTTGTTTTCAAATTGTAGTAGGATTCTTTTGTTGTGTTTTCTCCTCACCTAACAAGGAAATAAACAAAATAATAATCCTAATACTTAAAGGAAATAATTAATGTTCTCATATATAATAGGAAGTTCAAAACTAATTAGGAATCTATAAAACACATAGAAACATCATAAACACAAGGCTGGTCGAAAAATTAGAAAATTGTCATCCTTGTTATCGAAACCTCATGGCCCAAACAAAGTTGGACTGGACCCCTCTTGCACATGAATAACATGTTCTAAGGCCTCCTCTTGATACTCCAATGGACCTTTTAAATCTGACTTAGTTGAAACCTTCAAAACTAATGCATGCAATAGCTTAGTCTTTGACCGAGTCATTGGCCCATTTGAAACATGTAATGGGTTCTTGTTGGTGTTTGTGGGCTGATCCACATCACTGTCTCTATCTTCTGTATCAGGATAATAACCAAAAGCTATCTTAGAGCTCCTATCATGTCATTTGGTCATGATATATTGACCTCATTTTGCTTATTTTACTTTCTTTTGGCTGTTAATTAATAATAAGGGTTTCTTTAGATTGCGAACACATGAGAGTTTGTTTTTGCGGAACTTGTTTTTAAAAGTGTTTGTTGTTTTAAAAAAATACTAATTGGTCCATGCGCTATGTTATTGATCCATTTTATTTTTCTAATAAAATATTTAGAAGTCACAATCGTGTTTTAAAAAAAAATAAAGAGAAATCTAATAACTCGAGTTATAGTCCCGACCAGCTAAATAAGCTAGTTTTATTTAAATCATGTGAAGAGGGAGGGAGGGAGGGAGGGAGAACGTTAAGAAATGGGAAAATATATATATATATATATATATATATATATATATATATATATATATATATATAAGCGATTACAATAACATGGGAAAAAAACATTTTTCCAAGAGCAAAAAGATAAGTTATTTACTTAATTGTATTTGATGAATTTGTTTATTAAAATTGATTTGCAATAGAAATCAACACACACATAAAATTTACTAAATAAAATAAAAGGAGAGAAATATTATGCAAGGCTGCATATATTAAAAATAAAATAAATATTTAATCTATATAAAATATATAAAAAAGTACAAATGAATCATATTAATCTCTTAAAAAATTAAACACACCCAATATAATTACAAAATAATTGCTATTTAAAAAGGCTAAAAAAACAAAAACAAAATCACAGAGAAGAGGTATTAATTAAAACATAAATTTAAAAATTATTTTTAAAAATACGTAGAAAAAGGTATTACTAAAAAAAATGAGAATTAATAAAAACAAATAAAATAATGAGACCAGACGTTGTGAGCTTGGTAAACTAGGCCAAGCGTCTGGCCAGCCAAGAAAGGGCCCGCGCACAAGCCTGCAAGTTCAGCACACAAGCCTTTAATTTTTTTATTTAATGGGTGGACAACATATTCTTTGATAAAAAAAAAAAGACGACGCGTCGTTTATAATTCCTTAGATTACGGTCACTATGGAGACTGAAAAAACATAGTTTTTTTTTTAACCCAAAAACTCATTTTCAACTCATTTATTTTACCCAAAACACCTAGAAAATACCGTTGGAACCTTGTTAAACCAATCCATGTCCTCCCTCCACAAACACAAAAAAAACTTCCCAAAACTCATAATCACTTGGAAACAAAAAAATCTTTTTGAGCTCAAATATGGTTTTTTAGGCGATTTCAGGTTAAAAAAACACTTAATCTTAACTCTCCTCGTCATATAAAATCATTTTTTACAAACATCGTCTATTTTAGCGGTGAAAATCATCTCCAACGAAACTTTTTCTCTATATGCAGGAATCCAACGACCCATGCTCTCTCTCCTCCACCAAAAATAGACTTAAAAAGAGGAAAATAAAGTTTGGTATCAAAATTAGATCAATTACCTAATATCTAAAAAAGATAGGGGACTAAAATAAACTTTTCAAATAAATTTCAAAGTCGCCACCTATTTTATCCACTCTTTTCACTTAAGTACTCTATATTTTAATTTAGCCCTCCCTCTAAAAAAAATACAATTGGGTGCTAATTTAGGTGCAATATGACTCAATTATGCAAACAAGAAAAATTTAAGAACCAAATTGAATTTTTTAAAAAATCACTATAGAAATCCACAATAATACGTGAGAGGATGAACAGTAAAATAAGTATAGTAAAACCTCTATCTCTTTTATTTTATATTGTAATTAAATTGAAGTTTTTTAAATATTTTTTTATGATTTTAAAAACTATTTTTTAATACTTTTTAATGGTTTTAAAGAACTTCTATATTTTGCTCAACTATAGAGGAAAAGATTGTTTGATTAACAAAATAGCCTCTTTTTTTTTATCAAGTCCAATATATAATTACATTTCAAACCTGGATTTCATTGAAAATAAAATAATATGTTTTTTATTTACATATATCTAATTTTCATTTATTTTACATACAAAAATCTTTAAATTTAACATCAAGTAATATCAAGAATAAAAAAACATTTTTTAATATTTTTTAAATACTTTTACAAAAAAAACACCATACATTACAAAACTCAACTCAAATACAAAGTGGGGAACCCACCTCTACAAACAGCTAATTGAAGCCCTTCCCTTCTTTTCCTTCAATTTTGGTTTTATCTTCGAGAAGATATTGTACCTTTTTGTTGAAGTTAATGGTTATATAGCATGGCTACTCACAATTGTCCACGTGTGCATAAGCACATCCCACTCATCCAATCCAACACGAGGGGATCCAAGACGTCTTGTATTTGTCTCTCGAATTTTACACAAGGTAATGAATTTCCATTTTGCATGTAGAGGAAAATTGGGAATGGTTCAAGAAAAAAGAAAGGAGAAACAGTTAATAGTTTTCTTTAAAAATCTAACACTGCGAAATTGTGCAATACTCTTGCTCCTCCAAAGTTCCAAAACGACTCATGATTTGCTCTAATAACAAAATACTCGATACATCAACAAGGGACATGGCATAATTATCAAATCATACAAGCCAAGCTTATTAAACAACAGAAGAAAGCAAATATTTGAAATCTCGGCAAAAATTGTATTATTGTTTTAGAACCACTCTTCCGAAAAGCATTGTGCTATGGGTGACAAAGCCTGCATACTTTTTACACATAAACTAGTCGTGCATATAAGTATTGATAACCTCCATCCTCCATTCTTCATTATTTGCTGGGAGCTTGCTTCATTCTACACTGTTTGTTCATGCTTATTGCTGAAGCTTATAGTTCCTATGCGGAGTATGGAATGCTCGAGGCCATTCTTTGGCATAGCCAGGGCCTTTCTGGATCCGGGTCAATGAAACAATGCATCAGAAATTGATCTGCCTCTTCATCTATCAGTTCTCTTGACCATGTCACTCGTTTTGATGGGCAACTACCTGGCCCAAAGCACCTGCAATTTCAACTAAAGCAGTCACATAATGCAAAAACATGTCTTCCTATTAACTAGCACCATACACTGGAAGAAGTAAACAGAAAGAAGCAGGTCATTAAAGGGTTTTTTATTTTTTATTTTTTGGGACAGAGATCTAGCATGAGAATAAAATTAATAATTACAAGATGGCAATTCTTCCTTCAAGAATAGTAAAAGTTCATCAAATATCAGGCAGAGCCAAAGGTTATTTGTCAATCTTAGGCTTCCTTGAGAACATCCGCATATGGTTCATTAGATGAAAATTTTATTTAACATTATTTGTCAAATCTCAAATTAATAGCAATCTGCCAAAGTCAAACGATGCGTGATGATTTAAACCAAAATACCTGTACTCATAAAAGCAAGCACTTCTCTCATTTTCTGCTTTACCCCAGTTGTTCCATCCTACATGTCTGATACAATGATCCATGTATGTGTATGCAAAGACCACTCTTCCAAAGGGTCCCCATGGACGTCCAAGGTACATATATGAAGTCCCTCCATTACCAGTAATCACGCATCTGCATGAAAGTGATAACTAATTACAGCAGCACAAACCATCACAAGAGAGAATACCAAAAGAACCAAGATATGTTCTCCTAGCCAGACATAACCCTACAAGAATAATGTATTAAAGGTGATGGTATTGATATAAGCAAATTGTCCCAGCAAGGTTTCAGTAGGCAAAAGTTACAGGGACTATTATCTCATATAAGATGACAGCTATATAGTAATAAAACCAAGTTTCTGAGACACAAGGTCATATGACATGGGCTGAAAATCAAATATTCTGAGTGAATGAAGAAAGTGATGAAAAATCAGAGGACTCTGATTTTACATCTCACACATGTACACACACACACACACACACACACACACGTGTGTGTGTGTGTGTGTGTGTACACATATGTATATAACCGTTTTCCATCTTTAATCAGAAATAACAGATTAAATAACTGTACAATTCTACTTCAGCAATGAATCACATAATTTATGACTTCAAGCCCAATATTTGGAATGAACGCGGGATATCAAAAACAAAGGAAAGTCTCCTAAATAAACATTGACAATGTCATTAACCTGGACTTGTAGAAACACCAGATATAAATAGTGAATGTTACATAACTATAGATTTACTTGGAGAAACATACCAAAACCATGACTGCTAACTGCATAATACAACAAAACCAGGTAACTTCTACCTTACATGCTGCAATACTACTTAGGAATAAACTACAAGGTCAACTTAATATAAAACGAAGAACAAACATGAAATGTTTGGCAGGAAAAAAAAAGCAATGTAATGGGAGAAAAATGAGCACAGATTCCTTTTTCCACTACATTACATTGCATTGCATTGCATCCAACCAGATTGAAAAAGGTATTGACATGGTTGTTGGAAGTAGTACTAGAAGAATGACAAGTAACTTTCTTTTTGGAAGACAAAACCTACATTGGAAATCTGACAATTAATAACTATAGGTACCTGGTTGTTCTAAAAGATGTCAAAATGAGGAGGTTTTAAAGTCCGGACTCTTCAAAATTGTCCTCCAAAGGATATTTAAAAATGTCCTCAAGAGGCTCCTTGTACAATTCTGTAAACATACAGAAATCAACAATTTAATTTCCAACTAATCTATTTGGAGTCCACTCTATAAGTCTAGGATCATGATTCATCTCTGGATTAGACGCAAATTTCCTATGTTTATCAACATCATGCTATATAAATCTCAATAACTATAGGGATAAAGACTGCAGCTCGATGCCAATAATGCACCAAAACTACTCTCTTTGGGTTAGGGAGCAGATATGAAAACTGTAAAGACCTGTACAGAGTTTTTGTAATTGATAGAGTTTAAAATGCCAGCACATTTTCATCACATAGAAATTCATGTTGATTCATATTGAAAAAGCTATCAGACAGCTTACAAACATTATTGAGTCAGTACAACACTGTCCAACTTCTCCAGAAAAAAGATGCTAACATTGCAAAAACCTTGACTGAGAACTTAATGGGAGGCAGGAACAATTGAAAATAAAGGTGAAAGCCAATAAAAACACACCTCAAAAAGACATAACCAGTTGACTCCTGAGAAGATTTTCTGCTTTGAGCAGTTATAAAACCTGCTGACTTGCAGTGAATATGACAATGTTCCAAGAGAGCAGTGCTGTTCCCAAAGATAAAGTCCACACTTCCTTCAATGTAGCAATCTTTCAAATACTGCTTCCCATAATGCAAATAGAGAGTATCCTACAATAAGAAAATACATGAGCAGGTGCTTTTGGGTTTGTGTACATACGATACATCCTCCTATAGTTCAGAAACCCAATAATACACTTGCAGGATACCAAAGCATACACACTGGCTCAATTATTGACTCACAAATTATTAGCCTTAGCCATCAGAATCCTAGAGAATCAATAGAACAGTGAGCTCATCCATTTTATTATCTACTTCCCACTTATAGGAACACGCCCATTCTTAAATGTTTCAAACCAATTCATGATGTTTTCCAATTACAACATAGCTCGAATAACATGCCCGCAATTTATCAATGACTAGTAAATATGTGCACAAGTAATTTTGATTAACGAGGTAGTATTATAATTGGCATTCCCCTCTCATTAAGTTTTCAAATGAAGTGCAGTTTACCAATAGAGATAATTATCCAATGTCACTGTATTTACCATCCTATAAAATTAACATGTTTGGAGGGTAAATGAAATTCTTAATAATCTATGTTGTATATAAACATGAATGATGAAGTAAATGATCCATGAAACACACCAAATGCGACAGTTAATATACCTGCCACCCAAGGAACCGGCAATTATAGAATGCGCACCGATCAGCAGTCACCCTAATTGCCACAGCTTGGCCTGAACCCTGGATACAAGTATATAAAAAACGCAGATCAATAGCTTCAAATCATTTATTAAACAATTCAAAATGTTTCACTTTCAACAACATAGAAAACACCTTAAATCATACTTTTTGACACAACCAATGGCTAAAAGAAAAGAATTCTAAAGTACCATATTCACACCCAATGCTCATACAATTTAAACTTCAATTTCAAAATATGAACAGAATAAAAAAAATCATTTTTTCAACAAAACAAATGAATAATGAACAAAAATCAAAATTACACATCACACCAATGAATTTGTCACAACCTAACTCAGCTAAGGATGGAGGAGGGTTTGCAGGAGATGACCGTTGGAAAATTTAAAAGCAAAGGGAACGTTGTGTGAAACAATGCGTCTCATTTAATCACCTGTGCACACCGTTTCAATCACTTCCCACGCTGCATTTTGATTAAGCTGTTTTGCTATCTCAGTCTATGTAGCCAAGAGTGGCCAATACGGAAATCAGAGCAATTCCCTCTAGAAGAAATGGATGTTGTATTTAGTTTGGTAATGTAACAGATTGAGTAATCATCATGATGAATGAATTACAATGAGGAGGTTGTTATGAGAGTTGCTCATCACGCCTACTGTTCCTTAAGAAATACATCCATTAGCTAACTTTCTATTCCCACATTCCAGTATTCCTGTTATTCACCTCTGGCTTCTTTTTTTGTGGGAACTTTACAAAATCGAATTCGTAACAGAATTTACCATACTTACTAGTATAAAAACAAAAATTCCCAACACCTCAAACACAATAAGAACCCAAAAATCTTCTTCTATCACAAGAAGCCACCACAAAATTGACAACAAAAAAGGAAGCGACCTTGTTAAGCACAAAGATTAGTTCACATTACCTCAGGAGAAGAGTTTTCAAAAGTGATATTCTCAGCAATAAAATCCTCTCCTTCCACTATCACAGTCCCACACCCAAACGTCCCAGTTCCAATGACCCTCGAAGCCTGCAGCCCAAAATCCCAACATCAAGTACCTCCAAACACACGTGTCAAAAACCCAGATGAGCAAGCTAGAAATCACAGAAAATAGGCGCACCTGGTGATGATCAATTTTGGCAGAAGTGTTGTTCCAAGTCAAGATAGTGTCTTCAGGTCTTAAACCCGCAAGAGTTATGAGATTCTTGGTCTTCGGCACGTACACGGGCTGCCTGTAAACCCCAGGTGGCACACGAATCACAGTTCTACACGTGTTGCAGAGTGGCACCGCATCTACTGCTTCCTGCACCGTCGTAAAGTCTCCACTCCCGTCTTGTGCCACCGTCACCACTCGACTAGCCATTTATTAATCCTATAGAAGTCTCTTTCTGTACGTGAAATGGCGATGAGATCGATTTGAGGAAAGGACAAGAATTAATAGAATATTGGGATTTGTTCGTTTTTTTAGTACTTTTTTAGTTTTAGTTTTTAATGTCAGATCCTTGGCCTCCACAAAGCAGTGGGTCGGATTTAAAAAAAAAAAAACTGTAAATAAAAAAAAATAAAGACATTATTAACGTATTTATTGGGAGAAAAAAAATCACTCATTAACCGTGTAAACATAGAACCGAATAAAGTACGATCTTGAGAAGTAATACACCTCCGTATATAAATATTAAAAATATTGTTGAGGTTGAAATGAAGCTTTTAAATTTTAGGGTTTAAATTATAAGGTAAATGAAATTGGTAATGAATTTCAATAAATACTAGAAAAAATTAAAATAAATGTGTTTTGAAGGATGGGATGAAATGCAACAATAATTTTTAAAGAAATTTTTTTCATCTCACAGAACAAACTCTTTCAAAAGACAAATCACCACTTTCATTCAAAAACCTAGAGAAACATTTTACCAATATTGGGATAGGTATTGAGACTTGCTTAATACTTGCCCTTATCATGGTTTTGAAATATGAAGATTGGTTTCACATTTTTATGAAGGGTTAACACCTAGAGATAGGCAAATGGTGGAATTGATGTGCAATGGAACTTTTGAAGATAAAAACCCTAATGAAGCAATGGAGTACCTAGACTTGCTAGCTGAAAATGCTTAAATTGGGATACTACAGGCACTTATGAGGCACCAAGTAAAACTCAACATCATACATTTAGTGGAGGAATGTACAACCTTAGGGAAGATCATGACCTCTAAACCAAATTTGCATCTTTAGCTAGAAAAGTCGAGGCACTAGCATTGAAAAAGAGTGGTCAATTAAAATATGTTCAAGAAATTATATGTCAAATCTGTGAAACCAATAAACACTTAACAAATGAGTGTCCAACTTTGTCTTCTTTTAGGGAATGCCTCCATGAACAAGCGCATGCTTTAAACAGTTTCCAAAGGCCCAATCATAACCCATACTCACAAACATACAACCTTGGTTGGAGAAATCACCTAAATTTCAGTTGGAAGAGTGATAACAATAATGCACAAACTTCACAACCACCGTTTCAAGCACGCTATAATTTTCAAAATTTTTATGGATATGCACCTCCTTATGCTCTACCTCCTAGAAGAAATCTTGAGGAAACATTGCATGCATTCATTAAAAAGCAAGAGACAATCAACACTCAACTTGCTCAAAGCATGACAGATTTTAAAGATACTCTTGCAAAACTCACATCTACTCTCAGTTTTCAAGAGAAATGTAAGTTTCCATCTCAACCACAACAAAATCCAAAGGGGCAATACATTGCAAATGCAAGTAGTTCTGAAAGCCAACAGATGAATCAACTCAAATCAGTCATCACTCTTCACAGTGGTAATATTATTGAAAAACCCATTCTTGAACCTTGTAAGAAAGATGATGAGTTAATCTCTAAGGGTAAAGAAGGGGTTGAATCTGAACATTGCAAAGAAAAGACTGATTCCCCGCAAGTACTTCCATTTCCTCATGCCATGACCAAACAAAGGAAAGTCAATTACAATTCTGAAATCCTTGAAACTTTCAAACAAGTAAAGATCAATATACTTTTGTTGGATGCTATTAAACAGGTACTTGCAAATTGTTTCAATGCTTTAATTACTAGGGACTAGTAATAAGCTGGTTGGGGGGTGTGATTAGTGTTTAAAAGTGCATTTTTATCAAGGTTTTATATCATTATTTTGCACTTGAAGTATCAATAACTCCTTAACTAAAACATGTTTTATAATAACAAGTCTGATACTATAAGATACATTTAATTTATGGTAAATGTTCATCTTAAATGCAGGCATATCACATAAATCAAAGGATTGATTGATGAGTTTTACTACTGAAATTGAGAAGACAAAGAGAGGGTTAAGCTTAGAAAAGAGATGTTGTTTCAGTCCAAACTGGAACACTGTTCAGTCATGGGGTCATATCTAGAGCTGTAGATCTTGGATTTCAATATGGTTTATATGGCTAGAAAGCTAAGACATAGGCCTAAAACATTCATGGGAGTCCAAGACTCAATTCTGCTGTTTAGAAGTCCAAATCTTAGTAACAACGGAGAAGTCGGAATTTGTCCTGTAGCCTAGACAATGTTCAGTGTTCAGCCCATATCTCGAGTTATAGAAGTCCAAATGCACCGATTGTTTGTTTGTTAGAAAGATGAGACAATTTTCTAGAACTTTCGTGGAACAATCTGTTTAAAATTTGACGTTAGCAATGACGTTTTGTTCAGACAAGAAGATAAGGATCGTCACCAAGTCAAGATGTGGCCACCCACTCAACAATTAGTCATCAAATCAATAGTTCTGAATTTTGGCCTATAAAAAGAGGTATTTGCTATGCATTTAGGAATCTTGGTTTTCAGATCATGATCATGTTCTTGCTCTCTTTCCTTGTATTTTTTTAATGCTTAAGTTTTGTTTATATTAATCTCTTGTTTATGCTTTTCATTTCATTTCCTTTACTTAGTTAACTTATATCTTATTTATGTTCTTATCTTGTTTATTTATGTTTCTCTCTTTCATTATGTTTAGCTAAGTTTATTATATCAAGGTGAAAAGGTTACACTAATGGTGTAAGAATAAGTATAGTATAAACTCAACATGGACTTTAATGTTTGATACTAACATGTTTTGTATTTGTTATCTTGTTCACTTTTAATACTTTGCTTGTTAAATGGTTAATCTAGATTTATGTTGTATAACCCTTGGTACAACAAATACTTGGCACTTTCATAGCCCAACCGTATGGTATAACCAACACCTGTGCTATGAAAGGAACTAGATTTGTTGTTAAAATAAGTTATAATCATGAATACCTGACAACATTTACAAGTATTAGCATTATTCGAATAAGATAATTAATGTAATCATGTTAACAATTTATAATCTAATTGGAACCTCCTTTGTGTATGGTTTCCAGTTGAGTAATAAAAAGAGTTTATACTATACTTGTTTGAAATACCATTAGTGGATACTTTAACCTTGACAATTATTTTATCCTTGTTTAATCCTTATATCAATATCACATCTCAAATCTCTCTTCAACTCCTTTTCTGTTATTATCTATTTCTTTATTTGTAGTTTATACAGTTAACCTCCCTATGGTTCGACCCCGGTCTTGCTGGGTTATTTATTACTTCTACACTCCTACACTTGGGAGAAAACATCAACTCTTTGGTCGTGTCATTCAGTAGCCTTGTTTTTGACAAAAGGCATAAGTTTCCAACTTCTTTCACCAAAAAAATATAAGAGAAAACCATGAAAGTGTGAGAAATCAAAGTGAGCTTAATGAGTGCAAGGAGAGAAACACTATTGGAATGACTTGAGAGAGGTAAATAAGGAGTTTTAGAGAGATGGGTTGGTGAGAGAAGTTGAGAAATTAAAGATGAAGCAAGGAGAAAGCTTGAGCAAAACTCCAAATTTCTTCTCGAGTTGAATGAATAAAGGTAAGCCCATCTCTTTTCTTATATTTTATGGAAGTTTTGTGGTATATTGCTATGGATTTGAAATGGGTTTGAGAAAGAGTTAAGGTTGTATGAAATGGTAATATATTGAATTGTTGTTTGTAAGCTTGTTGCTTAGACATAAGATAAGTAGATAAGATGGCTATGGTGATAAAAATTGAAAACGAAACCAAAGACTTCCAATGAGGAAGTTTCGGCCAAGGGGTCATTTTATGGGGTTTGTGTGGAAATGAAGACTTATGTATTTTGGAATATGATTATGGTTAGGGTGATGAAATTAGAAAGTTTTAACATAAGTTGATGAAGAAGAAATTTAAGGGTAAGGAACTCGCTTATGGTAATTGATTTGGTTAGGGTAATGTTTATACCTTTGAATTTGTATGTGTTGTATTATGTGATGATGAATTTTGTGTTAGGTTGTTTTTAATGCATATATTTGTGATGGAATAATGTTTATAGATGTGGAAAATAATTGGGTTAGTCATTAATTGATAGAATTAATGAAGAACACTTACCCTTTACCTTGATGGAAGTTTCAGCCTATGTTAAAATTGAAGGAAATGAGTATGTTGAAGGCAATGCCATGAAATTTATGTGTTACGGTGATATTGATTACTTGGAGAATGGATAAAGATTAATTGGAAGAAACAATATATTCCTTCCTTTAAGGAAGTTTCGGTCAAAACTTGGGTGTGTTTGGGAATGTGGTGCAAACCGCGTTCCCTCAAATTTTAATTTTTTTTTCTTAAAATGAAAATTGTTTTATGGTTTCAGATCGTTTTGATGTGCTAATATCAAAAATAATTTTTAAAAATAAAAAAAACTTTATTTTAATGCATTTTTAAGTAAAAAGCATTTTGAACCGCCACTACTATTACAATCCCAAACACACTTTATAGATGATATGGTTGAGATAAATTGATGAATTTAATATAGAAATTATGTAAAACATGTTGATTTGAATGATTAGTTCATGTGTGAAATGTAAGCTTTGTTAAAAAGAAAAGATTGAGAAAAGTAAAAATTTTGAAATTTTGTAATGGACATATTTTTCCTTGTTTGTGTGTTTGGTGAACATTAATTTGAAAGAAAAAAAATGAGTTATTAATTGAATTTAATTTGCAAATTTGGGATGGTATTGAACTTTGCTAAAAAGAAATTAAAATTAATATATGGATTCAAAATTTAATTGCTAGAAATTAAGGAAGTAAGTATTTAATTTTCTTGTAGGCATGATGCAGTTACACGAATTAAATGAAGAAATAATAGGCTTGCATGGCCAAAACTTTATGAGTTTATTTAAGGGCATTTATGTATAGAAAGAATTTTGAATTTTCGATGCAATTGATTTGAGAATTTGAAATCTGTATGGAAAATGAAATTGACTTTTATGATGAATAAATGACAAATGGTATATTGTTTTTTCGATGCAATTGATTTGAGAATTTGAAATCTGTATGGAAAATGAAATTGACTTTTATGATGAATAAATGACAAATGGTATATTGTTCCTGATGGTACAGGAAAAGGCTGCAGGACTACTCAATAGCAAGGGACCATTTCACTTGCTCAAATATTAGGTAGGTGCTCGGCACTTTAAAATTAAAATATTATTTAAATTATAATTTGATACAACCATATTATTCGATAGTTGCATCCACATTTAACTAGTGTTTTGCCTATGTTTTATATATAAAATGCCTTGATATTCTTTATTTTATGTTTTGAAGGCACTTTTAGATGAAAGATGCAAAAAGGAGTAAATTGGAGCTAATTGGCATATTAGACCTTCAGTCGATGTTTTGTGTAAAACGTGAGCTCTAGAGGTCGAAATGAAGTGATTCTAGTGGAATTAAAAAGCTAACATCCATACCTTTCTGGGCATCTAAGGCAAGAAAATAAAATAAGGAAGAGCATGGAAATCGCAGCCTTCAAAGTCAAATCTCGCAATCTGCCAATGTTGACCTTCAGCCATTCCGACTTGAATATCTTGAGTTACAGACATCCATTGGATGCAAACTTAATTTTTTTAATTTCCAACTCAAAGACCTATCAACGCTTCAAATTTCAGACAAAAATGATGTCATATGAGGGAAATATGATTTTTCAAAGATGACAATTGAATTCTGCCAGCAAACAGGTTTCGTGAAGAAATGAGTCCAAATTACATTCCGAAGCATCTAAACCGACATCCAAGTTTTTACTTCAGCAATTTAGCTCCTCTAAGTCAAAGCTTGAAAATTTCATGCAAGACTATTTCTTTTTTTTTAGGAAAATAGTTATTAAAGTACTTAAATGTAAACTGTCTACTTAAAGGAGGATTATTTTGTAAAATAAAGACCGGGGTTCCTAGGATATAAAAAGAATGAGAGAAGAGAAGAGAGAGCAGCCGGCTAGAAGAGAGAAAAAACACTCATTCTCCTCCACAAACCCGAAATCATGTTTTCTTTTTTCTTTTTGATTAGTTGTTCAACCAGCATTATTGTAAGTTAGCTTCATATAAGTCCACTTAAGGGGGGTCCATTAGGGTTTCTTTAAGTCTAGAGTCAATATAAATAAAGGCATAACCAAACATGTAAGGTTACACAATTTTTAGATCAATAAATTTCTCTGTTGCACTTATGTGTTGGTGGGATAATCTCCCTTCCTTAGTTCTCTAAAGAACTGAAAATGACTTATCGAAGAACAACTGGCTTCATGGCGTCATCCTAATACTTCTTGTTCGCGAATCAATATTCGTTGGGTGGGGGTTTTTCCATTTCCAATAGTGCTGGTGCCTAGGTACAAGTTATCTTTGTGTCACACTCCTATCAAACCTGATTTACTTGACTTTCTAGGAATTGGTGTCTTTATGTGCAGGTTGTGTGACCACGTGATCACGAGGTTCGCATCAGGACTCTAAGTTATTATTTGTAGACAATCTATTGCCAAGTTTGATATCAAAACTGAAGTTGTGGTTTATAAACTTGTAAAGCAACTGAGTCTAATAATTATAGCGGATCTACATTATTAATCTTAGGAAGGACATTCAATCAAATCAAACATAGACTGCAGACACTTATGTTTTCTTGATTAATCAACTTATCTAGTTCTTAAGACTGTCATTGAATTAAATTACTAGTGCGGACACTGTGGTTGTTTGATGGTTAGGGTTAGTTAGACGATGGATCCATTAACTAACCAATGTTAAGAAGAGATAAATATTCAGAATATAAATTGATATTTCATTTCCATGATCAGTTCTGATTTTCGTAGGTAGATGTTTACTTACGACCAATGTTTATTCTCTTGATAATTTTCTGATTTTATTTAATTTTGCTTGATAGTTTTCTGTTTTTTTTTTTTTGCTTTAGCCTAGATAATGTCCACCCCCCCAAATTACATATCATCTAGCATAAAAATCTGACTTGAACCTTCCTCGTGGGATCGACCCCTTGCTTGTTCTATATTATCTTGTGTGTTGTGTTTGAAGCTAGGATAATTAATTTATGCGGCTGTGACATCAAAACATAATTGCAATTTTCTTTTAATGTATCTTGATTTTATTTGGAAAATATTAAATTATTGGAGAAACTAGTTACCTTGGTTAATTAGACTAAAGCCCTGGTTAATGGGCTAATGGAGAAACTAGTTTTCTTGGTTAATGAGATTAGTACCCTAGTAAATGAGTAATCAGAGAAACTAGTTATCCTATTTAATAGGACTGGTGCCCTGGTGAATGGGTAATTAGAAGCCAATAGTGATCCTACATGATTTTTATCATAGCTGCTAAAATTTGAAAATAGAGATGGTAAGATTTCATATAATTCCTCCAGAGTTCGGGGTAGCTCTAAATGCGAGCTATAGACTGGAGAGCGAAGGTCTGAAAGGAAGACTAGAGAGAGATGGAGTTGTTGGAGCCATAACTCCTCTAGCCACCATTAGATTCCACTTATTTTCAGATATGTTGAACGTTATACCCTACACTAAAAACTGACAAGATGGATTTTGTTTATCTGATATCATTTGAAAGATATTACCGTTATAATGTGTCTGGGAAAACTGAGTTGAGGGCAACCATAACTCCTGGTTTGTTTCTCCTTCATTCACCATTGGATCTATTCTGATTTTCTAAGGAAGGTTCGCCTAGATGTCCAATTGGTTCTAAACGATGGAGAGCAGATTCTAGCAAGTTTGAAAAAACTTTTTCTTCTCGGACTGCCGCTGGCAGTTTTTAAGTCAAATTGCTCCTTTGTGGATCACAACTAATCTAATCGTTGGATGACTCTGTTTTTGTATATGTTATACTATACTTGCTTACCCTGAACTGGACCATTGAATTTTGTCTAGTTTTTATGATCTTAAAAGAATTGTCTCTTTGAATTTACTGCCTAGACATGACTGCCAGTAACCACTGAGTAACCGGTTGATTGGTTTAACAAACCTAAAGAACGATCGACCGATCAACCCCACTACAGCCACCAAAAAACCCTTTAATACCACCCTCAACATATCAAACACCACCACCACCAAAACCATCCCCTAACCTCCTAGAAACACTAAGACTACTCTTAAATAACCACTTAAAAAAAACTCAACTTACCCCCACCCAAGTTGCGACCTTGGCTTAGAAGAACACCACCACCCACAACTATGCCCCTAACATTTCATGAGTTGATAGAGTGAAGGTCTCTAACTCTATAACCCATACCAATATAGCCTATTTTCCACGTTAAGAGAGTGGCACCATCTTTGACATTTCAAATAATGTCATTCATGAAAGTGTATCAAAACAAAACCAATGTCTGGTGGGTTTCTTCTCGAGTTATAAGATGCCTTATCATATCGCCAATTCTATTGCTTTTCAAGTATGGAAGAATTATGGTCTTAAGAGTGTAATGACAACACAACAAGGTTTCTTGATTTTTCATTTTAAGAGTGAGGACGATGCTAATTGATTATGGAGAAGGGACCATGGATGTTCGGTCGAAAATCCCTTAACCTCAAATTATGGCACCCAATTTTTGTTCTTGACAAGAATAAAATTTTAAAGGTGCTTGTATGAGTTCGCCTCCAGGGTCTACCTTTTCCATTTTGGAATGATCACAGGCCTAGGTATGGCTGCGAGTATAATGGCGAGACCATTAGCTTGTGACGAGCAAACACTTAGTGACACTCGGCTTGACTATGCTAGAGTATATGTGTGAATTGGATGCTTCACCACCCATCATCCATGTTTTTTAGCTACGATGTAGGTTTTCTATGGAGCCTATCATAGCTACGGTTGATTATGAATGGAAGCCAGGAGCGTATAAGATTTGCAAAATTTTTGGTCACTCATGTAAGGTATTGGTTAAGGCCTCAACCTTATTGGCGGAAAACATGCTCAAGATAAAAAAAAAAAATGAAGGGATGCTCTACAAGCTTGTAGCTCACCAATTATTATTGTGGAAAGGATTACATCCACTTTAATTGTTACTACTGTAACAAAATCAGTAACCTAGACAGAGATAGATCAGGTGGAACCGGTCGACCGATTTAGACTTGCCAAGAAGCAGATGACTAGTTGAACATAATAGAGGCCCTAGAAGCTACTGTTCTTGGAACCAATCGGTCGGTTGATACATTAAAGGAATCAGTTGACCGATTGAAGCCACAAATCATTACTGAAGCAGCTGAATCTACTAATGGTGAGAGAGAGCTTGCTAGGGAGTTCTTTAAGTTAAGTAATGATGATAAAGCTTTTTACAAGTAGAGATTTCAAATTCAATGGTTAAACTTGGGAGATAGAAACATCAAGTTCTTCCACATATCGCTCCTTTATAGACATGTTAAGAATATAATCCATTGGTTGACTGATGAGATATGATCTTGGGTTCAGGATCTGCATAGTCTAGGTCAGTTGGCAGTCTGTTATTTCCAAGGGCTACTTTCCATACATTTGACTATCACCTCAAATAAAGCTTCATGTTTCTTCTCTGGTAGGATTCTTCCTAAAATTACCCTACCTTTTTGGAATCATGCATCACAATTGATGAGATCAAAGAAGCTTTATTTTTCATCCAAGATGTTAAGACCCCAAGTCTAGATAGCTATACCTCATTATTCTTCAAAAAAAGTTGGGACATTAGTAGTAGAGACTGCATTACTGTTGTGAGGTACTTTTTTGATACCAATACTCTACATAGGTGTGTTAATGCTATTAGGATTGCTTTGGTTCCTAAGATTGAGGTATCAACCATTATGAAAGACTTTAGACCTATCTCATATTATAATGTGATGTACAAATACATATCTAAAGTCATTGTAAGTAGGCTAAAGGGAATTTTTCCAAATGTAATTGGTCCTATTCATTGCCTTTGTTTTGAGTAGGAAAAATTAGATGTTATCTTATTGACTCAGGAGCTCATGTATAACTATCAACTAGTTAGTCCTATGCCTAGATGTGATTTGAAAATAGACATAAGAAAAGCTTTTGATACAGTTAGTTGAGAATTTATCCTTACGGCCTTGAGGGCTATTGGAGTCTCTGGTGCCATGGTTAGATGAATTGAGGTATGCATATACCCAACTCATTTCTATGTGGCCATGAATGGGAAGAGTCATGGTTTCTTCCCATCTTCTAGGGTCTTCGACAAGGTGATCCTTTATCTCCTTACTTGTTTGTTTTTTGCTATGAAGGGCTTAGAAGGCATACTTAGAGATGTTTTATAGAACCCGAGGTTTAGATATCATTGGAGGTGTTAGAGGACTACCATTACTCACTTGTGCTTTGCAAATAACCTTATGATTTTCTATCTGACAGACATGGACTTAGTCATGATTGTAAGGAGGGATTTGAATGATTTTGCAGGGTTGTCATGACTTATTACAAATCTAGAGAAGAGCCATGTCTTTTTATCAGGAGTTGATGATGAGTATGAGACCTTTTTACAGATTTTTTTAGGTTTTAGGCAGGGTTCCCTACCAATCAGGTATCTGGGCATCCCATTGATATCTATTAAATTGACACATACTGACTACATGCCTTTGGTGGAATGTATTTTCTCCAGGATCAAGTTATAGACCTCAATTTCTTTTACTTATGTTGAACGTCTTCAATTGATCAAATATGTTCTCTTCGACATTCAGGTGTATTAGTCTTTCATGTTTATTCTTCCTTGCTCTATTATTAAGATAATTGAGGGCATCTTTACTACCTTTCTTTAGAAATGCTGCTCCCTCTCACACTCAGGAGCTAAGGTCGTCTGGGCCTATATTTGTTATCCCTTTAAGGAAGGTGGCCTAGGAATTAAAAAGGTTTAGACTTGGAATAGAGCAATTATTCTCAAATCCATTTGGAGACTCCTTTCAAATAGATCACCAATCTAGTCGGGATGGATCCACAATGTTCTTCTCAAAGGTAGATCTTTGAAGTATGTCATGCCTCATTCAGTGTCCTCCTGGTTATGAAGGAAGATTTTTTCTTAGCAAATATTGGTGTAGAGGGAAGTTTGTCTCTTGCATTGGTGATGGGTCTACTACTTCTCTGTAATTAAACTACTGGTTGCCATATGGGCAATGGTTTTGCGACCTTTTACCTTTCAGGGTGCTATCATCTACCAGGCTCCCATAGGATGTTAATGTCATAGACATTATAAAGGAGGGTATTTGAGCTTTCCCGTCGAGTAGTCTGGAGCTTCAACCTATTTGGGACTCGGTTCGCTTTCACCCCAAGAGTGTCTTTTCATATTATTATATCTAGAAAGGTCATTTTTTAGGGAGGCTCTCTATTTACTCAATATGAGAGATTTTTATAGAGTTCAAACCCACATAATCATATACACCATCTTCTCCGGTTCCCAAGATTCATCGTGGGACACTTATTTATCCTCTAGCTTGCTTTTATAAGTTGTCTTCACACAATTAGAATACTGCAAGCTTTCCAAATCATTTCCTCTTCGGTATGTATCCTTTGTAGGTCACATGTTGAGACATATTGATGCGAACCTCTTGATCACATGGTCAAGCAACCCCTAATGAAGATGATATTTCCCCAAGAAAGCTGAAAATCAAGTTTGAGAAGTGTGACATAATGAAAACCAGTCTCAAGGCACTAACACTATTGGAATTGAATCGAATGATGTCACAAGGTCAGTTATACCTTGATAAGCCAAATTTAATTTTTATCCCAGCAAAGATAATGTGTTGCATCACTCAAAATAAGGGTTTAGTTCATAAATCTATGGCTACCTGCTTTTCAACATATAAAACACTTGTATAATGCTTCAAATAACCCTAATGGATCCCTATATGTGGGTTGATTTGAGTTCATTTACAAAATTGACCCAAATAAGTAATAATAAACCAAAGAATAAGAAGAAAATAATAAAAATCCAAAATTAATATCCTAGATATGCTAGAATTATATTTGCCACCCTTAAAAAGTCTCAAATAGACTAGGAAATCTGATCTGAATGTGGAATTAATTTTGAAGTCTTCTTGCCTTATTGTGTTTGTTTGTAAACAATGAATGAAGAAAATCTCCCTCTTTTATACCTCTCAATTTAGTTTCCTTCCTAGACTAGAGGAATCATTAATTAATCTTTCCTCGCTTAGGAAATTAGATCTGACAGCCCCCTTAACATCCTTTGTTGACTAGAAAACTTCCTTCTTTATTGATAAATATTGTCCTAAATAATAGAGAAAATAATGAACGAAATTTCCTTGAATTTTAGGAGAATATTTTTCTGATATAAGTCCTTGTAGAATTAGGAAATCAACCCCAAACAAATCTGATATAATCCTAACATCTTAGTTAACTCAAACCAACTTTGGACCCCATGTGGACCAAACTCATATTCATTAATAGAGACCAAATCAGACCCAAAATACACTTCAAATAAACTTTCTTTGTTGCCCAAAAACATCTTTTGCATAGTTTGTTATGATCTAGCCGAATTACCCACCAAAAGAATTGGGTTGAACCCATCATACATAAGAACCTCAATCTAATTGAATGCATCCCTAGGTAAAGACCCATCATGAAAAACCCAAGGCTTTACCATATACTAAACCATATCAATAACCAATCTCAAACACATAACTGAATGTTTACTATAAGGAATCCAACGTTGAACCTAAATCGTATCATTCCCTCCATATTCAAGAAGATTCACCCTTGAATCTTGAATAGGATTAGTAGTGACTTCATTAGCCTCTTATGTTAAGCCTTTGGAATTCCCTTATTCCTAACACATTTCTCCAACAACAACACTATATGGAAGTAATGACTGATAAGAATTTCAAAAAAAACATGTCATACTAACCACTTGTGTACATATTTTTGAATGATAACCACAACAACTCTCCTTCGTCTTTCATTTTTTTGGCAATATACCTCTTTTTCCCATGAAGCTCGAAGTTCATATAATAATCTTCTACACTTCTCAACTTCTCGTTCTAAAACCCCTAAACCGTAGCTTACCTTTTCATATTATTGAGCTAGAATCCTCCTTCATTCCCTCTCCCTTGCTGAATACATGACACAAATAAAAAAAAAAAAACAACTTCTGAAGACATAACAAGAACACTGATTTAGACTCGAAATTCCAAATTTGACTTTTGTTTGGATAAGAATTGATTGAAAACAAACAGATGTGAAAGTGATGAAAATGACTCAAACAATAGCCAAATATCTCAAATATGATGATAATAAACTAGCAGGAACAAAATCAACAGATACAAACAAGTTTTGAAAGCTAACGCAGAACAAACCCGTTATGACAAGACAAAACCTGATTCTAGAACCTAAAGAAAAATATATCCAAATGACCTCAAATTTAATATATTTTATGATTAGGACCCCAATAAACAAAATGTGAATTTTGAGCTGATTCCAAGTTGATTTGATATATGGACACGAAACAACCCCTTTAAAACATGAATTTAGAACCTAGACCCAATGATGTTCAAATGACTTGATGCCTAACATTTAGTGTGATTTCACACTACATAACCAGAATATCAATTTTGAGTTAATTACGACAAGTTTAGATATGCCACCTCAAAACATATGTGTTACAGACTTGTCTTAACCCAAATAACATTTTCTAATTGTTTCCTTTTTTTATACTCTAATTAGAACACAATAAACACAGTTTAACAAGAATAAACATAAGAAAGAAAACAAATACTCTAAATCCCGAGATAATCAAGGCTGGATTAAATTAAAGAAAATAAACTAAACTAAAAAGAAGTGGGGGGAAAATGAATACACTTAAAGAAAATGGGGCTTAAATGCAAATAAGAATAATTATAAAGTATAAATACTACTCTTCTTACCAAAAAAAATTTGCAACTATTGTGAAGTGACACGACTAAAAGATTGATGTCTTCTCCCAAGTGCAAGAGCGTCGAAGTAATAAATAACCCGGCAAGACCGGGGTCGAACCACAGGGAGGTTAATTGTATAAATTATAAACGACAATAATACAATAACAACAGTAACAACAACAACAACAACAACAATAATAATAGTAGTAGTAGTAGTAATAACAGTAGTAGTAGTAATAATAATAATACCAATAATACTATTAATAATGATAATAATAAAGATGAAGAAGAAGAAGAAGTTGATGAGAACTTTGAGATGGAAGATTAACGTAAGGATTAAACAATGATAACAACAAATATCAAGGTTAGAGGATCCACTAATGATATTTCAAACAAGCATAGTGTAAACTCTTATTATTCAATTGGAAACCACACACAATGAGGTTCCAATCAGATTATAAATTGTTAACATGATTACATTAGTTATCTTATTCGAATAATGCTAATACTTGTAAATGTTGTCGGGCATTCATGATTATAACTTATGTTAACAACAAATCAAGTTCCTTTCATAGCTCAGGTGTCAGTTATACCATACAGTATGGGCTATGAAAGTGCCAAGTATTTGTTGTACCAAGTGTTATACAACATAAATCTAGATTAACCATTTAACAAGCAAAGTATCAAAAGTGAACAAGATAACAAATATGAAGCATGTTAGTATCCAACATTAAGGTCTATGTTAAGTTTATATTATACTTATTCTTACACCATTAGTGTACCCTTTTCACCTTGACATAATTAACCTAGCTAGACATAATGAAAGAAAGAAACATAAATAAACAAGGAAAGGAAATGAAAAACATAAGCAAGAGATTAATATAAGCAAAACCTAAGCATTACAAAATATAAAGAGAGAGCAAGAGCATGATCTTGATTTGGAAACCAAAATGCCTAAATACATGACAAATGCCTCCTTTTATAGGCCAAAATTCGGAACTATTGATTTGTTGACTAATTGATGAATGGGTGGCCACATCTTGACTTGGTGACAATTCTTATCTTCTTGTCTGCCAAAAACATCATTGATAATGTCATAATTTGAACCGACTTCATCATGAAAGTTCTAGGGAATTGTCTCATCTTTCCAGGGTAAAACTTTGTGATCATTTTGACTTCTAGAACTCGAGATATGGGCTGAACACTGAACAGTATCTGGGGTGCAGGATAGATTCAAACTTCTTCGTTGTTGCTACAATTTGGACTTGAAAACAGCCTTGTTAAATCTTGGGCTCCCATGAAAGTTGTAGGCCTATGTCTTACCTTTCCATCCATATAAAGTAGAACTAAATCCGAGATCTACAGCTCCAGATATGACCCGATTACCGAACAATGTTCCAGTTTGGACTGCACCAACATCTCTTTTCTAAGTTTGGCCATCTCTTTGTCCTTTCAATTTCAGTACTTCAACTCATTAATCAATTCTTTCATTTATGTGATAGGCCTGCCTTTAAGATGAACATTTACCATAAATTAAAGGTATCTTATGTTATTAGATATGTTATTATAAAACATGCTTTAGTTAAGGAGTTATTAATACTTAAAGTGCAAAATGATGATATAAAACCTTGATAAAAATGTACTTTTAAGTACTAATCATGAAGAAAAAAGAGAGGGAGTTTTGGTATCCATTTTTACAGATCAAGAGAGAAACACCAAATTTCAAAAACTCATCCAAGATTAAGGGTTATAAGTAAAAATAAACACTGGTGGGCAAGGGATTAACAAGAAAATTGAACAAAAAGAGAAGAGAGATCAAGACCTTAATTCGTACCGGGTAAGATATTCTAAATATGGTGTAAATCCTGAGAAAAATCAAGGATGGATTAAATTAAAGAAAATAAACTAAACTAAAAAGAAGTGGGGGCAAAACGAATACACTTAAAGAAAATGGGGCCTAAATGCAAATAAGAATAATTATAGAACATAAATACTCCTCTTCTCACAAAAAACAGATCTGCAACTATCATAAAGAAAGAAAAGAGGGAGTTTTTATATTCATTTTTACAAATCAAGATAGAAACACCAAAATTTCAAGAACCCATCCAAGATTAAAGGTTATAGGTAGAATAAACACTGGGGGGGGGGGGGGAAGGGATTAACAAGGAAAAATTGAGCAAGAAGAAAAGAGGGGAGGGCCGGCTGTTATTAGAAAGAAAACGAGGGATCGAAACCTTGATTCATACCGGGTAAGGTATTCTAAACCTGATCTTATGAGTCATTTCAAGTCGATTATGAATTGATGCCTGGATGTTAATTTATAGATTTGAGTTCTTAGACTTGAATTGAGGAAAAAGTATGAGTTGCTAAATTAAAGAACTTCATGTGTTGTGTGCAAATGGAAAGGTTGACGAATATGGATAGTTTCGTCTCTTGACTTTCAGAGAGATTTCGGGTACGAAGATGAAGGAATTAAGATCAGGTTCCTTCATAGAAATTGTAGTTTTGGATGTTAACTAACTAATGAAATTGGTCTTGCTCAATTTGGAGTTATAGAACTCCAACTATGGGTCATCAGCCGAGACTGAGTCATGACAGACCCAATTTGGTAGTAGGTATGGTTCGTTGATGAGAAATTTTGATTGTCTTAGAGGCAGAACTGGGTTCTCCTTGCTTTAGAGAACTTGTAGCCTCATGTCTTAGCTTTCCAACGAGACAGTAACAATTGGACAGTAACGGTTCAAAAACAAGACAGTAACAATTCAATGTCAAGACAGTAACAGTTCAATGTCTAGACAGTAACAATTTAAAAACAAGATAGTAACAGTTCAATGTCTAGACAATAACAATTCAAAAATGAGACAGTAACAATTGGACAGTAACAGTACAAATGTTTGTTGATGAGCAATTTTAACTGTCTTAAAGGCAGAATCGGGTTCTCCTTCCTTTAAAGAACTTGTAGCCTCATGTCTTAGCTTTCTAATGAGACCAATCTCGCTTGAAACAGATTTTTATAACACTAGATATAGTTAAAAATCTGAGGAGAGGTCGGACAGTAACAGTTCAATGTCTAGACAGTGACAGTTCGGGATTTAAACAGAAACAATTCAAATATAAAGAAAGAAATGATAACTGTGGTTGGACAAAGAATGAAAATATTAATGGGTGAAATGAGAGAAACGTAAAATATTAAGAAATGACTGAAAGAAAGACTTATTGGTTGTTGATATGGTTATTATAAAACATATCCTTAAGTGAGGAAAATTTATAAGACAAACCTGTGATTTGCAAGAGGAACCACGAGCGTGGTGCAACAACAACAGCAGCGGAGCACGAGTAGAGCTTCTATTACAAGTAGGTGAATCGCACCTATACTTTCTAGTTAATTTCATGATTTAATTATATTACCAATGTGAAATGTGAATTACTGAATGTATGTGTATTCAAGGTGAAAAGTTGTTATGTGAATTGCCAAATGATGAAATTATCACTGACAAAAGAAATATAAGAAGTGTGATTTGAGGTGCAAACTAGCATACATTTAGTGTATGTTAGGATCCCGGGTAAGGGGATCACCATGTATCGACTAGCATACATTTAGTGTATGTTAGGATCCCGGGTAAGAGGATCACCTTGCATCGATTCCTATGGGGTGATGATGATGATACCAGTGAAATTGGTATCGGTAATGTGATAAGCAAAAATAATCATGTTTGATCTTATAAAGTCTGGAATGAAGGTTGATAGTGGTAGAGGGAACGGTTATTAATAGTTGAATAAGGAAGAGATTCTAATAAAAACTAGAAGGGAGAAGTGAATGAAATATGAATGCATATTACCCTGTTGATATTGTTAAATATTCGTGTTGTTATATTTATTGTGACATTCACCTTTCAATAATATGTATTTTGTTTCAGGATAATCACATGCACGATAGGAGTAGATCCTAGCTTATGTTCCCTTCTTGTAATCTAGGTTCTAGGGAGTATACCTTTGTATTTTGTAAACATGAAAATGTTTGTATAACTTAATTTGTATAATTAATGTTTAAACTTGATTGAATGAATTTAACCCTGTAGTTCATATAAACATATTTCATGTCTATGTATTTATATTTATTTATTTATTTTTATCCATCCATAATGATATTTTGTTATATAATGCATATCATAAATATTATGGTTGATAGGTGTGAGTATAATTGTGGAATTGAAACCCAGAATGATTGGGTCAGGAATTAAGTTATGAGATGCGAGCTATTAGAAATGTAAACAGGTTACATGTCAATAACTTGGGATTTTCCGGTATAGAGGGGACTCCGTTGAAATTCTAGTAGACTTTAATACGAAAACCATGAATATATATATATATATATATATATATATATATATATATATATATAATAATTACTCTGTTTTTCGATTCGATTGACATGAGATTGTCGTTTTATCCCGGAATGGGGGATATAACACATGGTCTTATGAGTTGTTTTAAAGTCGATTATGAATTGATGCCTGGATGTTAAATTATAGAATTGAGTTCTAAAACTCCAGGTATAGTTAAAAATCTAAGGAGAGGTCAGACGGTAACAGTTCAAAAATGAGACAGTAACAATTGGACAGTAACAGTTCAAGTGTTTGTTGATGAGCAATTTTGACTATCTTAGAGGCAGAACTAGGTTCTCCTTAAACATAGAACTTGTAGCCTCATGTCTTAGCTTTCCAACGAGACTAATCTTGCTTGAGTCATAGTTTTATAACTCCAGATATGGTTAAAAAATAAGGAGAGGTCAGATAGTAACAGTTCAAAAATGAGACTAACAGTTGGACAGCAACAATCTAAGTGTTTGGTGATAAGCAATTTTGACTATCTTAGAAGCAGAACTGGGTTCTCCTTAAATCATAGAACTTGTAGCCTCATGTCTTAGCTTTCCAACAAGACTAATCTCGCTTGAATCGGAGTTCTATAACTTCAGATATAGTTAAAAATCTGAGGAGACGTCAGACAGTAACAGTTCAAAAACGAGACAGTAACAGTACAAATGTTTGTTGATGAGCAATTTTGACTGTCTTAAAGGCAGAACTGGGTTCTCCTTAAATCATATAACTTGTAGCCTCATGTCTTAGCTTTCCAACGAGACTAATCTCGCTTGAATCAAAGTTTTATAACTCCAGATATAGTTAAAAATTTGAGGAGAGGTCAGACAGTAATAGTTCAAAAACAAGACAGTAATAGTTGAACAGTAATAGTCCAAGTGTTTGTTGATGAGCAATGTTGACTATTTTAGAGGCAAAACTAGGTTCTCCTTAAATCGTAGAACTTGTAGCCTCATGTTTTAGCTTTCCAAAGAGACTAATCTCGCTTCAATTAGAGTTCTATAACTCTAGATATAGTTAAAAATCTGAGGAGAGGTCAGACAATAATAGTTCAAAAACGAGACAGTAACAGTTCAAGTGTTTGTTGATGAGCAATTTTAACTATCTTAGATGTAGAAATTGGTTCTCATTAATCATAGAACTTGTAGCCTCATATCTTAACTTTCCAACGAGACTGATCTCGCTTGAATCGGAGTTCTATAACTCTAGATATAGATCAAAATCTGAGGAGAGGTCAGACAGTAATAGTTTGGCACTCGTGGAGACTTCTCCAACAAACGAGCAAATGAGGTAAGTATTTCTAACCTTGAAAATAAAGTTAATGATCTTACTTCTCTTGTGCGTTCTTTGGCTTGTGGAAATGCACAGTAGGTGAAAGTTTGTAGCATATGCTCCTTATAAGGACATGTTTCGGATATGTGCCCAACAATGTAAGAAGATTACATTGAACAAGCTCATGCAATTGATGGAGCATTCAACAAACAACCTTAACGTAAACATGATTCCTTTTCCAACACGTACAATCCTAGATGGAGAGATCATCCCAACTTACACTATAGGAACCCACCTTAACGAGGCAATCAAGGCCGACAGTTCTATCCCCATGGATTTTAATCCCAACAGAATTATCAAACAAGACAACCCCCTCCATTTACAAACTCCAATGTTATGGGGTCATCATCCAATGATGATCTTCGTGAGATGATGAAAACTTTGGCTTCTAACACTGTGACCTTGCAACAAAATGTCATGTCTTTTCAACAGGAAACAAGGTCAAGTATTCATAACTTGGAGAAGCAAATGGGGCAAGTAGCTTCAAGTGTGGGGAAATTGAAAGCACAAATAAATGGAAAATTGCCCTCCCAAGCATTGAATCCAAAAGAGAATGTTAGTGCGATCATGCTGCGAAATGGGAAACAACTTGAAGAGAAAAGGTCGAAACAAATTGAGATGGAGGAAGAAGAAGAGATAGAAACTAAATTGAATACAAAGAAGGAACATCCTCCTCCTCCACAAACTAAAACAAAGACCAACACTCCAAAGGTTACTCCTCACTTAATGAATTCCAGTTTTAAAACAATTCCACCTTTTCCTATGAGTTCTTCTAAGTCAAAGAAAAAGACAAGAAAAAGAGATCTTAGAGGTTTTCAAGAAAGTGGAACTGAAAATTCCTTTGCTTGATGCTATCAAGCAAATTCCCAAGTATGCAAAATTCTTGAAGGAGTTGTACACTACCAAGAGAGCTTTCAAATTGAAAGGTCATGAAATGGTAAGTATGGGTGAAGTTGTATCTGCTGTTGTTCAAAAAAATCTGCCTTTGAAACAAAAAGATCCAAGTGCGTTTACTATCCCATGTGTTATTGGTAATGCTAGTTTTAAAAGAGCTTTATGCGATTTAGATGCATCCATTAGTGTTATGCCTAAACATGTTTATGATTCTCTGGAGCCTTTGAATAAAACTAGCATTTAGACTTTTAGAACTCAAGATATGGGCTGAACACTGAACAATGTCTGGGCTATAGGATAGATTCCGACTTCTCTGTTATTGCTACCATTTGAACTCAAAAATGGCTATTTTAAATCTTGGACTCTTCATGAAAGTTTTAGGCCTATGTCTTAACTTTCCATACATATAAACCAGACCTAAATCCAAGTTCTACAACTCCAGTTATGATCCAATAACCGAATAGCATTCCAGTTTGGACTGAACCAACATCTCTTTTTTAAACTTAGCCCTCTCTTTGTCTTCTCAATTTCAGTAGTTAAACTCATCAATCAATCTTTTGATTTATGTGATAGGCCTGCATTTAAGATGAACATTTACCATAAATTAAAGGTATTTTATATTATTAGACATGTTATTATAAAACATGCTCTAGTTAAGGAGTTATTGATACTTTAAGTGCAAAATGATGATATAAAACCTTGATAAAAAATACACTTTTAAGTACTAATCATACCCCCCAACCAGCTTATTACTAGCCCCTAGTAATCAAAGCATTAAAATAGAAAAACAATTTGCAAGTTCCACAAAGCAAGGCATTCATCATTCAACTTCCATTAATCTATCCAAATAAACAAACTCTCATTAGATTTATTTATCTGCTTCTTACTTCTTAAACAAGATATTAATAAACTTTCCTTTTGTGTTCAATATATCAACACATAGTTATATGGCTTTTCTTGGAAGAAAACAAAATTGTGTTCTAATGTTTAAGGTTAACTTCCTTGAGTTGGGATTATTATCTTTTTTTTCTCTTTGTTTTTTTAATATATATACATATAACTTAAAACATAATGCATCTTTAACCCATGTAACGAGCTTTCGGCTAATGACTCCCAGACCAGTTGGTCTTAGGGCATTAGATGTTGAGACACCCCTACGAGCTTAGTAATTCGGGTTGCAGATACTGATACGTAGATAGTGCAATGTTTGATTCCCTTAAGCTTTTCTCCTTAACCCATGTAATTGCACTAGGCCAATAGCTCCCAATTCAGTTGACTTTAGGGTATTAGGTGTTAAAACAGCCATTCGGGCTTAATTACTTGGGTTAGGGAGGCTACGAAACCAAACTTATCTACGTTTTTATTATAATCAATATTATCAATTTGTTTTTTTTTTTGCAAATTATATTCTATCCCTTTCCCTTAGTTGTTACCTTTAACAAAAGAACATAAATAATGTAATAATTCAATGTGCAACCCTCAATCATATGTTAAAGTGTGTGTGTGAAAATGAAGGTTTAAAAATACTTGTTAAATGAGTATATGAGCAGAATCAAGTGATAACAATGCGAGAGTTTGTAAACCTGAATATTTTAAGAAGTATTTTGATAAACCTTGATAAGAATATTTACAAAGATGCGTCTCAAAAGTAATAAAACTCCTCCTTACTCTGCCATCCTAAGAACAATTTTGTCAAATGGTTTTAATAATAGCAAAAAAAAAAAAACAGTTAGTAAGTTAGTTTTTTTTATGTCGACTACTACCCTCTCCCCCTAACCAAAACGAGACATTGTCCTCAATGTCCTAAGGTAGAAAGATAGAGTATAGAAGACATCACCTGAAACAACGAACACTGACAAACCTGTAACACACTTAAACAAATATAAGAAATAACAAAACAAAATAATATGCTACTAATAAAACCAAAAGACACAAGGTTTCACAAAAGAAGGCTCAAATCCAATCTAAACTTTTTACAGCTTTTCATAGTTGACCAATTTATACGACTCATGGAGGGATCAATTACAAGGATGAAAGATTGTAGTTGGTCAATCAATTGTTCAGCAGTAGCAGCAGAGATTATGATTTGTCTAGCCGAAAATGTTAGAAATTCCTGTTCCACAGCTTGATCAAGAAAAGACAACAAATTATCATAAAAACCATTAACATTGAGCAAACCTATAGGTTCATGGTGAATGTGAAGTTGGGCCCAAGAGGAAATATGAAAGATCTCTTCCAATGTGCCCAGACCACCTGGTAAGGCAATGAAGACATCGTATGGTTAAACATTGCATTCATTTAATCAGACATTATAGAGACCTGTAGTTCCTCTCCAATTATTTTTCCAATGATGTCCCCTTTTGCTAAAGCTTTGGGGACGACCCCCAAAACTTGACTGCCTCCTAAAAATGCAGTTATTGACACACCCCCCCCATTAACCCAAGGCTGCCTCCCCCATACATTAAATGAATCTTTCTCTCAGCTAGTACCTGACCAAGATGATTTGTTGATTCTAAAAACTCCTTTTCTTTCCAAGGACTGGATCCACCGAAAACACAAATATTTCTTATGTGATGACTTGAGGAACCTGCCATTTCTATGCACTTCTATATATGTTGAATATATGGGTTGAGGAGAAATAAAAGGAAGGAAGAGAAGATTTTATAGATAAGAAATTGATAATGCAATCATACCATCTATATGTAGGCCAACTGGAGTCTCTCTCTCTTTATTTTATTTTTTTATTTTTTTGAAAAAGCGTGTGTATGTACAGTTGTGATTGTGGCTCACATCTTCCCTTGGTTTTACGTCCAAAAACAGCTTAAACGCCCTCTATGGGTCGGGGATAGGATAGGCTCCTCATCCAGTTTTCTTAAAAACTGACAAACACGGTCTTTTTTAGTTAGATTCCCAAGACTATATTGAGCATATTCTTTATAGAATTGTGGCCATACATCATGAATTGCACGATGCACATCTCCACTAGGGTGCGTCTCAAGAATCAATAGAAGAAGATTATCTAAAGACTTCTTACTCAGGCCATCCTTAATGAATTGTATTTTATCTTCACGATTTATAGATATCATTCCTAAAGAATTAAATTATCCAATACAAGTCCATCTGGAACATCGGTGACAGACTTTCAGTCGTTTTGCACGACGTTTCTTTGCAAAAGTGCTTTTACCTGTTCCAGGCATGTATGGAATGAAAGAATTGGAGGAATCACCTGATAATCGGACCTTTGCTTCAATTAGCCGAAGAATATCTTCAGGAATTCCATGATTCATTAACAATCTCAATCTTGCACACCTAGGACGGTAAATTTTTGCAATCGTATTTGGAGGCAAAGCAAGAAAATACTTTTTTAATTTTTCAAGAGTGGTGTCCATTTTCAAATGAGAATTGGATAATAGATGCAAAGAAAAGAGATAGCAAAGAATTGCACAAATATATACACAGATATCAATTATTATGTGAAATTGAAAGAACCGACTTAAGAGTCAAGGAGTACTGTTATCCGCCATTTGACCGGAGTGAGAGAGATTAGCAAAACAAAAGTCACACAAAAAAGAAACAATGTAAGAAAAAGAATCAATCTTTATGTATAGGATCACCCAACTCCATAAAGTCATTTTCAACTGAAAAATTGTCAAAGTAAACTTGCAAACGATGTCCATTTACCTTGAAAACATTGTCATTCTTTGGATTCTCGATATCACAGGCCCTATATGGATACACATATTTCACAATAAAAGGACCGCTCCATCTTGATCTTAGTTTTCCAGGAAATAAATGGAGTCGAGAATTATAAAGCAAGACTTTTTGACCAACATTGAATGTTTTTTTTAATATTTTCTTGTCATGAAACTCTTTGATTCTTGCTTTATGAAATCTTGAATTTTCATATGCATCATTTCTTATTTTCTCAAGCTCATTTATTTATAATTTTCGCAGCTGACTAGCATCATCAAGGTTTGAATTGAAAGCTTTAATAGTCCAATAAGCTTTATGTTCAAGTTCCACAGGCAAGTGACAAGGTTTTCCATAGACTAGTCTATAAGGTGACATACCTAATGATGTTTTATAAGCAGTTCGATAAGCCCAAAGTGCATCATTAAGTCT
>Ga0325410_1000334_pt1 | contig 47494 bp, 27 predicted proteins | sample PopdelMetagenome_16_FD_206182 | JGI IMG/M metagenome (GOLD analysis project Ga0325410, IMG submission 206182) | Populus deltoides microbial communities from Bellville, Georgia, United States - Xylem-PdIQD-R3 | ecosystem: Host-associated > Plants > Phyllosphere > Stem > Wood/Secondary xylem...
CTCTCCTTGATGTTGTCCCAGATGGAATAAGAATCTTTCATTTTCAAGAAAAAGATTTCAATAACTTTTTCATATTCGATATTTTGTCAACTCTTAAAAATAAAAATTAACAAAGAGATTTCCCGCTCTTTGCTCGTGCTTGTTGCTAGTCTATAATTTGAGTGAAACAGCCTCCTATCTGCTCTTGACACCCTTTGCCGCGGGGTTCATCTGGGTTCGCGGGCTTTCCAGTCAATGAACAGTGATTTGTTCATCTCATTCTCTTTTAGGTGTTTATAAGTAGTTATAAATTTCTGTATTTTGATTCTATAGTTAAATTTTTTTATCCTGTTATTTCCAAACATTTTAAGAAAAACCCTAACTATTAATTATTTTGATGAAAGATAATAGCGTGACCTTTTCAAATTATTTTACTGAGTTCTTAAGGATATTGTAGGAGGATGACATTTTAAATGGAAAGAACGAGAGAGAAAAAATCCGAGAAGTTGCTAATGAGGTTCGATTTTAATAAATAACTATTAAACTGTTTTGTTATGGACCATATTGTAAATTTTCAACCGAAATATTTGTCAAGCAGAATCAGCACCGGTCATCGCACAATCAGAGCTGCTTAATTCCCCAACAACCGGTAAATCCTACCCCTCATCCTACCGCGCTCCAAACCCAAAACCACGTTGATAGATTTCCCAGACGGCTAGCCTCCCTCCAGTAGAGAGCTGTAGAAAATTGATGCCACATATATATCATAGTGTTCCTTCTCTCTACCGCGACACCGCACCATACCTTATATGCGTAACAACAACAGCGGCAGCAGATGCAGCTGCTGTGATTAATCATTTAATCAAATTATTATTTTTCGATTCCGATCGTGTTAGGGTTTGTGGATATCCCTGCTTCAAATGGATAATTACGGTTTTCATGATGGTAATATCTATAATCTGCTAGAGAGCAGATACCTCGATGTTCGTCCTGTAATTTTTCTCCACTCTCTCTCCCATTTAATACTCGCCTAATTTTTACTCTGGATCGAATTTTCCTCTTTCCGTTCTAGTTAACGTCTAGTTTTTCTCCTGGCCAAGATTGTACATTTTTTTTTTGTATAATTATTTGAAGTTTAATGCCTAATTACACTGAGGAGTTGAAGTATAGCTGCAAATGTCTTTGTTGTTGTTGTTTTTTTTTTAGGATGTTGATCGCAGTTTACAAATGCATTCCTCATTGATACGGAGACTCTCCCAAGAAAGAGAATTGGAGGTTAGTATGGATTTCGAATTTTTTTTTTCTTTTTTCACCCATAGAAGCTTTTTCTTGAAAGTACAAGGTTTGTTGATCATATTGCCTGAATATATACTTAATCGATGTACTAAAGAATGACCGCTGAAGTGGCTAAGAAATGATTACCAGTTGCCATGTGCATCCCGTTCAATGATTGACTTTTATTTGCCAGTTGATTGAATGATGGAATTTGTAGGATACCTTGAGTAAAGCTATTTTTCCTCAAGGCGGCATAAGTATTTTTAGATTTTACAGATTGCTTGTCTGAAACTCTCTCTCTTTCTAACAGGGGCATCAGGGTTGTGTCAATTCCATAGCCTGGATGCATCAGGGTTGTGTCAATTCCATAGCCTGGAATTCTAAAGGTTCACTCTTGATTTCTGGATCAGATGACATACGGGTATGATACCTATGTGTATTATCGGAGATTATATAGTGTTTCATGTGTAGGACAAACAATTGGATGAAATAAAAAGATTAGTTGATTTGTCTTGTGGACTTATGTTTAGTGTCAGCTTTTGCTTTTCAAGTTTTCGTATGTTGCAGTTTGAGTGATTTGAGTTCTTGTGATTTGGAAGATTGCAGACCTCGTAGAAGGGAGGTCCACCTCTATGCTTCTGAATGAATATGTTGTGTGATTGGGTTTGATTGGCCGGAAAAAAAGTGGGATGAGGTTGAAGAAAATGGATAGAATGGAAACCGTCTCATTTGTGACATTACTTTAGAGCTTTGAACTGTATTGACAGACAAATTTGATGCACTAAAGGAGAGGGTGATTGCTGCATGCGTGCGCACACACTGAGAGAGACATTTGTGCATATTGAAAGAGGACAATCCATCATGCTTCAAATTATGCAGGTGAATATTTGGAGCTAAACTGGTCGAAAGCTTTTGCTTTCTATAGATACTGGGCATTCTGCAAATATATTCTGCACTAAATTTGTTCCTGAAACATCTGACGAGCTTGTGGTTTCTGGAGCTGGAGATGCAGAAGTAATGCTCTGATGAATTGAATTTTTTAAAGTTGATGCTCTTTTCTCTGGTTAATTTTTTTGGTTACATGCTCTCACCTTTTTTAATTTCAGGTTTGCTTATTTAATTTTTCTCACTTAAGTGGGAGGGGTCCTGATGATAATTCTATTGCTCCATCAGCATTGTATCAATGTCATACAAGAAGAGTGAAAACATTAGCTGTAAGATCTCATTGTATGGATGACCTAGTCGACTTGTTTGCTCTGTGTGTGTGTGAACACGCGTGTTTGTGTATTTGTTTTCAGCAGTGGGTAGCTGTGGGTCTCTTTGGGGCTCCAAAACTAGCCCTTCACTTGTTTCATAGACATGAAAAAAGAAATTCAATTTTTTTTGATTGTTTGGTTTGGTGAAGTTTTCCATTTGTCTTATTGCTGTAGCCTTCCTGTAATCACAATCTTGACCTCCTTTGCAGGTTGAAGTTGGAAACCCTAATGTGGTCTGGAGTGCAAGTGAAGATGGAACACTTAGACAGCATGATTTTCAGGAGGGTGCTTCATGTCCACCAGGAGGATCTTATCCCCATGAATGTCGCAATATTCTGGTGAGTTTCAGGAGATCTGTGAATTATTCTCTATGTCTTGAATTTAGTATTTCTGCTGTATTGAAGTTTTCATTGCAATACTTTAGATTTTTTTTTTATAAATGAAATGCTGTTTGTTTATTGTTGATTGTCTGTGAGTGGTTATTGCTATTAGTTATGTATCCTGCCACCAATAACCATGAGAGAGGTGTCATCTTCCAATACTTGAGACGTAAAAAAAATTTAAATTAAAAGAAAGGTAAAAAAAAAAAATGAAGATACTTCCAGTCATTTTTTCCATTCAATAAATCTATATGCAGCAGTGTAGGCATTTGGATTATCAGCTTGAAGGTGTACAATACTTGTCAGGTGTGGCGATGATGACTGACCAGAAGTTTGCCCAGCATGCATGTGGAGCTAACAGTTTAAAGTTCAGAATATCTCAATATCTATTCTTTTCTTCATGTTGGAAACACTGCACGTTAATATGTTTAGCTCAAACTTGAGCCATGTTATTTAAACTGGGATTTAGTCTATAACCTACTATTAATTAGTTTGAACACCAACAACAGGTACGGTGCTTATGATTACAAGGTATAGAGGCCATTTGTGTTCCTTGGCCTTTAGTTTAATGCGGTTAAAACATTCACAAAAATATTTATGATGTTTGCTTACATTTTTTATTCTGGAGTGCTTGTTTGTGAAAATTTTCTTCTCATCAAGCTATTATACTTGAACATAATTGTTTTTCACATTCAGTATGTGACGACAGCTTGATTTGCAGTCTGGAGCAAAAAGATCGTTAGCTGATCCTCCAAAACAAACCCTTGCTCTGAAATCTTGTGACATCAGTACCAGTCGACCTCATTTACTCCTGGTTGGTGGGAGGTCTGAGTCTGATGTCATCTGAGTTTACTTTTCCTACTCTTTTTTCCCTCTGTAATCATCATTGTTTTAACTGTTTTCCCTTGGAATGTCTGCAGTGATGCCTTTGCTCGATTATATGATAGAAGGATGCTGCCTCCACTGACTTCCCATAGGAAAAGGATGAACCCGCCTCCTAGTGCTAACTATTTCTGCCCAATGCATCTTTCTGAGCATGTCAGTTCATATGTTGCTACTCGCTGCTTAATTATTTGATCTGATTGTAAACTGAACCATCATTTATTTTGGATAAGAAAAAAAAAGATGATTTAATTTGTTCTATTTGCTTAGGTTACCGTATTAGGTAATGAAGATAGAATTACTTCATATCATCCTCAAATCCTTGTAAACATGCTGTTGGTCCAATATCATCTTGTTGTCAATTTCTTTTTATTTTACAGCTTGTTTCTACCATCATTCTATCCTCTCAAAGAAAAAAGAATTATGTAACTAGAATTTATATGAAGTGAGTGTACTGTTTAGAAGGTCCAACTTGGTCTCATTTTCTTTTCAGGGAGTTCAAGCTTGCACCTTACTCATGTTACATTTAGTCCAAATGGGGATGAGGTTCTCCTCAGTTATAGTGGAGAGCATGTATATTTAATGAATGTGAATTATAGGCTTCGTCGCCTTGTAAGCCTGGCTTTATTCCTGTTAAGTGTGCTATTTTTATAACTTGACTTGGTGTTGGAAGTGTTTGTACTATGAAGTTTCTGCTGTGGATTTTGAAGTCAAAACAATACTAGCTTCAGATATGATCTACATTTGATAGATGGTGGTCGTGATTTGTGTACTGAACTATCTATGTTGTTAATCTTTCGTTTGTTGTTTTACTTGAATTTTTGTGAAATTCTTAGTTAACAACTGGTACACATTGATTGTTCAATGTCTAAAGTTATTGTGATCTGCAGCTGGGGGGACTTCTGTTCGATATACTATGGGAGATGCTTCAAAATTGATTACAATCGGCCCTACATACACTCAATGGTCTAGAGCTGCAACCACTATCATCTCGTGTATTCAAATGTCGTGCTCCTCCCAAAACCAATTGATATGAAGCAGAGATATGTCGGTCTCTGTAATGTTGGTACTGATATAAACAGGCTAGTTTTCTTGGGCAAAGAGGTTGGTTTCTTATATATCTCCTACTCTTTCTTAGCACGTAGGATGTAAATCAGCTTTGATTGCCTTTACTTTTGAATGTTGAATAAAGTTAGCAATTATAATTTGTGATTCATATCGTTTCATTGATATCGGATAGCTTCCATGGATGTAGAATACCACCATTGCCTCGTCAATGGGGCTCTATTTGACTATAATGAAAATGATACATTAAAAGATTCCAGGTCTTGACTGTAATGTTACTGAGTCTTGACATGTTTTAGTAGTTTGTTGACTGTGTACCATTGACTCACGTTTTGCAGCAGACTTGGGATATTTGAGGTGTTAGTCTTAAGTTATAGTTGGAATGAATCATCTTTACTAATTTTAAATTGATTGAATGTCTTCCTCTGATGGTTAGGTTGTTGTATACTAGTTTGCTGGAAAAATAGGACCAGTGAGGACTTAAGGTGTTTGTGATAGTCATAGTTTTTATGATGCTAATTGACGGAATATCTGTAGCCCCAGGTCAGGTGATATGCTTGGTTTCTATAAATGTAATCAATCAGCTACCAGTAAAAGTGGCTTCTGATCCTGTGTCCATTACTCCATTACCTGAGATAATCCTTAAAACTTCTGTATGTGTTTGTAGGTGATAGTTACTGGGGAATGCCTTACGTGTTAGGTTTGAAGAATGCTGTGACCCCTTTCTCCTGGAAAAGTTAATCCGTCATCCTGCCATTGTTCTTAGGGGCTCTCTAGTTCTGTGTGTCCAGACAGGTAATTACTGATGTTAGGCAGTTGTGGTATCTGGTTCCAGTGGTTTTAAGAAAGAAGGAATTGAAATAAACAAGCACCATACTACATGCTGAGGTCCCTATCCTTGTGTATTTAAGCAATTGGATATATACATTCGCAACACTGTGGTGTTTATTCTCTTTGAAAAAGGCATAGGACACAGAAATTAAATTCAGCTTGGATCAACTTGTCTATATAGCCTCTTTCTGCTTGCCTTTGACATGTGAGAAAGAACAAATTCTATGATGGTAAACAGGAATTTGGACAATCAATAGGGGACAAATGAGAGTAGAAAGGAAGTCAAAAACATTTCATGAAGAGGAAGAATATCTCAACTAAACATAAAAACAAATCTAAGGAAATTAGAAAGACAAACACTTTAGAGGAGAAGAGTATACAACATATCAGGCAAATTGATTGAATGTTCTCCATCAACATATCAGCACCAATGAATTATATTCTGGACACTGCATGCATCATAGATTTGTTGGTGTGCCTTAATTATTGTTAATGCACCTTGAGTTCTTCTAGATTTTTTTCAAATGTTGCAAGCGAGATCAGGTCCACAATTAGCTTTCCTGTGGACTGTGGTCAATAATGCTTTTTAGTTTCTGATTATTGATTTGCAGGTGATTACGTGGCCAGTGGAAGTGATGATGGTAGATGGTTTGTTTGGGAGAAGTAAACTGGTAGATTGATAAAAATGCTTCTTGGAGATGAAGCTGGTAGCTTTCTTTCTCCATGCGACTCTGTATGGTTTTTGCTTAGATTCACTAGTCTCTTCCTTGTTATATTTGATTTATTCTTCTTCTGCTTCACAGTTGTGAACTGTGTCCAGTATCATCCATTTGATTGTGTTGTGGCAACCAGTGGGATTGATAGCACCATAAAGGTTGGTTTGATGGATTTGATTTTTGTGCATCTATTATTGTTTGGTTTTCTGATCTTGCAACATGGTTCTAGATCTGGACTCCAAGTGCTTCAGTTCCATCAATTGTGGCTGGGGGAGCAGCCGGACCAGAAATTTCTAATGTGTTGGAAGCCATGGAAAGCAACCAACGAAGGTTATGGCATAATCGTGAAGCTATCCTGTAAGACTACGAGTCCTTGGTTGTCCACAAAATTTACATATTATTCTGTGAATTGTGTTTTGCCACCCTTAGAAGTCCACTAAACGTTAAATCCATGAGCCTTTTCAATGTGAACCGAAACTGGATATAAGAGTTTGATTTTTCAGGAAGTTCAGTTATACAATTTCAGTCTGGGTTTTATGCTCTTCTTCACCTCACTTCATTTTTATTTGCTGAATTTCCGGATGCTGCCCTTGCACACAATACAGCTCAATGCAATGAAGTTTCAGGGTTGGTTATCTCGAGTAAACAATTTGTGGACTTGCTGAATTTGAAGTCCAGTTCTACAATTTCATGTCTGGGTTTCATGCTCTACCTCACTTTGGTTTTATTTGCTGAATTTCTGGATGCTGCACTCGCACACAATACAGATCAATTCAACAAAGTCTCTGTCTTGAGTATACAATTTCCGGACTTCCTGAATTTGAAGTCCTGTTACACAATTTCATATCTGGGTTTTATGCTCTTCTTCACTTCACTTTGGTTTTATTTACTGAATTTATGGATGCTGCACTTGCACACAATACAGCTCAATTCAATAAAGTCTCTTCTGTCAGCACAATGTATTGTCCTTTTTTGGACCATATATCTGTTCCTCCAATATTCTTTTTTGGACCCATTCTATCGGCACAATCTATTGTCCTTTTTATTTTTCATGCTTGTGTCTCCTCCATCTAGAAGAAGTAAAGTAGTCACAAGGATAAATGCTTATCTAGCACCCCCTTTTCTTCCCATCGCACCCATGCACATATTCTAAGCCATGGATTTAATGATTGTTTTCCTAAGAATTTCTTCAATCCAAGTGACTTGTTATGTTTACAAGGTTCCATGTTGTTAGTTGCAGCCCCTTTGAGCTTCTAGAGCGGTTTCGGATGCATGAATTCACTGAAGGAACTTTGCACCCTTTTGAGTGTGCTCAGAGCTAATCGGGCCTGTGCTGTTGAGCCTACAGTTACGTATATGCATTCATTCATGAGAGTATGACTTAAATATTCATACTCTTATGTGTAAGTATCTACTATAATCATATTTTGATTTGCAGTTTATACCATTGTCTTTTTTTTTCTTTTTCTTTTTTTACTATTATTATTATAGCTTCTGTGGCTGAAACACGTAGTCGATATGAAGGTTTGTTACTTCAACACATTGAAACCGTTGTTATCTGGCAGACTATAATTCTTAGAGCGAGAGAGAATAATACAGACATAAAAGTTATGCCACTTGCACGAACCCAAAACTATCACCAAAGGAAATTTTTTGCTGAAATGAAAGCCCTATCCACAATTATTTATTCCATTTCTACGATTGTTTTCTTCACTTAAACCCTTTTACATTGTGTACCATATTTTAATATTTTTTTAGAGAGAAGTTGTTTTGCATGTTTAATTTGGATTATGAAAAGCATAGCAGATCAAATTAAATGAAAGTTATGCACAATGGAAACATGATGAAGGAGCATACAAAATTGAAGTTACCTTTGTTATTTGGATTCAAAAGCAAGGATTGTATGGGTCACAAGGTCTTCAGTTGCAGCAAAAGGTTGGATCTGTTCTGGACCTGAGTTATTGCCAGTTGCTCGAACCCAAAACTATCACCAAAGGAAATTATATCTTTGAACTTCCTGATTTTTCTAATCATAATGTTGCAGATTACCAGCTGAAGTTCAAGTGAGCCTTTCTCCTTGAGCGAGAATATAAAGGCGAAGGTGTCTGCAACATAATTTGTGTAGGAAATTAGTTGGCCATGTAAGCTGTAAAGCCTGATGTGGGTTCCCATGTCTTAATAACGCGTCGTCAGTGTTAAATTATATCTAGAGCTGTACTGTTGCTATGAAGGTAACTGCTTTCACCTCGTAATTTTTTAGAGGATTCTGTTTATTGCTGTATTTAATGAAAAAAATCCTGTATAGAATTGATGGAAATATTTTCCATAGTGTAAATGCAGATAATTTTACTTTTAAATAAGTTTGAATTACTGAATTCTGCATTGTGTAGGAAATTATAGTGCGCTTTAAGAGATCAGTCAACTCTGGTTTCATGCTGGGGAATGTTGATATCATACCTGTGAAGCATCCTCTGGTATTGGAGAATTGCTAGTTATTTGATTTGCATTAAAAAAATTTATAAGCGTAAAACGAATTGGTAACCATGTGTAAATAAATGAAAAAAGAAAATAACTAATGATAACTAAAAGTAAAATTAGAAAAATCAAGAAATTGATATTTGATCCAGTAACATGTGATATATATCTGACTGTATTTATTAAATTTGAATTAATTTTTTATTCAATAAAATAATAACAGAAATAGAAACACTAATGAAACTATTTGAATAAAAAATATAATTAAAAATTAGGAGAGAAAAATAAAATGAAAAATAAATTAGAGGACAATATTTTTTTTATTGGAGGGTTAAATTAAAAAAAATAACTTTAACAAAAGAAAAAAAATTAAATGAATGAATATCAAATTGAAAAAAATAATATATTATAAACTTTGATTTAAAGATTAAATTGAATTTTAATAAAATGGTCAAGAAAAAAAATTAAAAATCAAAAATCAAAAGAATATAAATAAAAAAAATATAACAAATTGTAATTGAAGATGTATAGTGTGAATTGGGCTCAGCTCTGTATATATAGACATTCTCATTTTCATATAACTTCCTTCTTGATCTGAGTGAGATCTTCCAATAGGCCTTTCAATCTTGAAAATGAAGAGCTAGGTTGGGATCCTGCCTTGCCCACCTGAGTCCAATCCCTTCTTTGATGGTCGGAGGTCAGCCTCAGGATAGGATATTTGCCTTAATCGGTCCTTCCTCTCTTTGACTTGTATTAGTGGGGCGTTTTTCATCTCAAGACTAAAATGTTTATAAACGAGGCATGAACAAAAATTAAAATTAAGAAGAATAATGTTTGAAAGTGAAATACCAAGAACAAAGAAAATCAATGTGTACTTTTTAAGAGAGAAAGAGAAAATAAAAAAAAAATATCAATGACAAAGTGCCTATATACTATTGTCACATGCCACACAAATAAAAAAAAGACACAACGACACTTTCAACGAAACAATAAAAAAGCAAGTTTGGCCACTGAAAAACACTACATACATTGCTCAAAAGATATGGATGTCTCTCACATGCTCGCGGGTGCTCTCCACCCACCAATAACTTTTTGAAAATAAAAATTAATGGTTCAACATAAAAAAAAATTATAATACCTCTCATGATTATAAAAGTAATAAAAAAAACTTTTTTGGAAAGGTTAAGAATATCCATGCATGTATGTACGTACATGTTGTTATTTTTTCTAATTCTAAAGGCAAAAGATCTTTACAATGCATTCTAAAAAATAAAAAGATAGAAGTACTTTAGTCCATAGTTCTATTATTTTGATTTGGGGTAATTTAATTATTTTATTATTTAAAAAATAATATATATATATATATTATAATTTTGTAATGACTAATAAGTCATGGAAAACGAATTACTCTATTATTAAAATATTTTATTTTTTAAAATAAAAAAAAATATTTTTACTGCAACAAATTACAGTTTTGTGATGACACGTGCAATAATTTCCATACATTTTTTAGAGTTTTGCTAATTGTTTTTCATGTGATGTGATTCCTTGTCCTAAAAAGAGGCGTCCCATCCCAATTCCTTGTCATTCGTTCTGTTTTGTACTGTGTGTGTGTGTGTGTGTTCAACACCCAAATTGACCTGCTAGATTTCTGAGTTAATACTTGATGTATGGTATGATTGTATTTTGGAATATGATGATTTAAAAATATATAAATATATACATGGAGTTATAAATGGTAATTAAATATTAAATAAATATTTAATTTTAGCAATAAAAAAATATAAAGTATTTAACCTTGATTGTCTTTTTATTTATTTATTTTTATTTTGAGTTTAATCTTGATTGCTAAGAATAAATGATTTTTATTTTTATGAATATATCATGTAATTTTTTTTTAAAAAAGCAATTTTAAATTATAAAACATATTTGAAAGAAAAACTTTATAATTTTATGATATTGATACAATTAGATTTAACTGTTTGATAAAAAAATGGACCGAGTCCAAGTTCTACGCAATTTATAAGAAAGCGTGGGGCTGAAATCGTTTTGTCCAGAATCGTTGAGTTATAACGGGTCGGGCTGCCCGTATATGCGTGACCTGTCTGCATACCCACTGGTTATAACAACTCTTTATATATATATATATATATATATATATATATTGATTACAAGTTTTCACTACTTTCGGAATTCATACCGAAGCAACTTTTTTTTTTCTAATTCTTCTGCTTTTGACTTTTTCGGTTTGGGAAGGGAAACTATTTGAGAGTAAAACCTGCATAAAGACCTAAGCTTTCCATCCACTTTCTGTTAAGTCAAAATCCAGATTAATAACAAAAATTAAAATAAATAAGAAACCCTTTATTATGTTTTATATTCATCCGGTCCAATAATGAACGTCATTCTAGTATAATACTTTTAGTTTATAACTAAATTATTTACTTGTGATATATTGTAGGTCAAATTAATTTTTTAAATGTAAAAAATACCAAAAGATGTTCCTTACATGTTTTTTAGCAGGAAAAAAATTCAATGATGAACTCATAATTTGTTGTATTTCGGGTGACATATCTTTAAAATATTGAGATGAAGATATATAGAAAAAAATATATATATATATATATAATGAAAATATATCTTGTTAATATTATGAAGAGATCTATAATCTTACTTTATAGCAAAGCAAAAAATAAATTGAATTTAATAAAATAATATCTAAAATATACTTTTAATTCATCTAAGAATTAAAAAAAAATAGTCAAACTAACAAAATATTCTAGGGTGGAATAGAAAAGAAAAAACCAATAAAAAAAAATAAATTTAAAAAATAACTTGAGTCAAACTAAGCTAAATCGCTAAACATGTGACTTGAATTAAAAAAAAAATAATATATCACAAACAGAAAAATCATATGTCATTCCATCAGTTGTTTTTTTTGCTCGTCGATATTTTTATCGGCGAATTTGATATATAATTATCAAACAAACTGTCTGTTATTTCATTGATGAGTTAACAGTGTCAGTGACATTTGTAATTTGACATGTAAAAAATATTAAAGGATAAAATAAAAAAATAAATTTAATTAAAAAAATGACCTAAAACAAAACAAATAGTAATAAAAAAAATAAAAACCAGAATTGACCAAAACAAATGACAAGACTCGTAATTTTGAAAAGTTTAGCATGAAAAATCAATGAGAAGAAAGAAAAGGCAGTCAAAGAACGACCACTGCTTCTCATTGACACACGCCACCCTAATGAAAAGAACTCATCGAGCCACTTCCAATGCCGCCAAAAAAAGTGGTGTTCGAACATCAAAGAAAGTTGCACTTGCCACTTGAGGGCACCGACTTCCTTTAAATGCTTGCACTTACATTACACGTGCCAACAAGTTTGCATTTGCGCATTCACCCTAATTCCTTTTATTTGTTTCAGTTTGAAATTTGGTTCTTATAGATTTAATTATTTTAAATCAATAAAATTTCATTTGATTTCACCAAACTGAGCAACAAATGTTTTTCAAAAAATTAATGGTGCACAATGATTAATTAGTGACATCTTATCAATTACTTATCATTACCTATTTAAAAAAAAAGATACATAAAAGTAGGAGAGAGAGAGAGAGTAAAATTCATGATCCACAAAAAATAATAAAAATATCTTCGTGTAGGATTTCTCTATCATATTTGTATCAATTAATTTTTTTAGAAAGTGGATCATAATGAGTAATTAATAAGATACCACTAGATATTTAATAAGGCACTATAAAATTTATCGTGGAACATTATTGTGGTCCACAATATTTTGAATCAAAAGGCATAATGATCTTTCCTTGAGAATTTCTTTTTATAATTAGTGACAGACATGCGAATAAAAGAACACATACACATATACTATATATTATATTAGCACAGTCAAATAATCTTAGTAGCCTAAAAAGTTAATTCTGGTTTTGCATGTTAATTACATGGCTCTACGCTGTAGATCGAAGCAACTTTTTTAACATACAAAAAAAAATTATGCATTGCTAATATTTTTCTACGCAACAAGAAAAATATCAATCATTAAATCAAAATATGATTCATAATCATTAAATCAAAATATGATTCATAATTTTAATAAAATGGAATGCGGATCACATGCACTAAGAAATATTGAATAGTTATCTTAACACTAACCAAGAACTAATCCATGAAGTTAAGAATCAATCCGAGTCAACCCGCTAAATTTGTAACCCAAGTTATAAACCCGACTCAGTTTGATAAGTTTGTTTTCCTAATTTTTTTATATTTAATTATATAATAATAAAAATCAGTAATTACAGTACAACAAGCGAATAAATTTAAGAAAATAAATACGATGGGTTGTAAAAAAGAACGACTGTTAAAAAAAAATTCAAAATCAAAATGAAATGAACTTTAATAAAATAATAACTAAAAAAATCCTCAGTTATTCTAAAAACTTGAAATAAATTATATATATATGGAATTATTTAATTTTTAGGAAATTAAACACAAGTTTTTGGAAACTATTTTTTAAAAAAGGCTTGGCACGCGGGCCTAATTGGTCAACATGCTTAGTCCATAGATAAGAAAAAGGTCACGCACAGCTTACAAGGCCAAGCCCGTGCGCCTGTCAATTTTCTTTATTTTTTTACTTTTTTTTTCTTATAAAAATATCAGACGTTGTGTCATTCATTAGTTAAAATTCACCACCGTAATAGGCTAGTAAGTTGGGCTACCGACTTCTAGGTATGAAAAAAAATCCCTTTTAATCAATTTTCTCAATTGAAAATATCTAAAAAAATCTCCTTGAGGGTTTTAATAAACTTGTTTATGGTTTTAAATTAACATTTAATTAGTTAAAAAAAATCAACACAAATTTTTTTAAAAAATTCTATGTTTCAATTCTGGTCCCCTCATTTTTTATTTCTCTCAAAGAGTAAAATGATTTTTTTTTGGAATCAAACACTAGCTCAATAGTAGGATATTTTTTTAATATCAAGATAATCATGTAAAAATAAATTAAAATAAATTATGAATAATAAATTCCAATCAACACAACCATAAGGATCAAATTAAAAGGAAAGAAAATTTGATGCCTGAAGGCAAAAAAAAAAGTAGGGTGAGAGCTATTTTTATTCGTTGTAATTTTGGTTTATTTATTTTTAATCTCTTATAAACAATAAAATTGAATTTATTTCATGAAACCGAGCAGAAATTTGATGACGAGATGTTTGTTTTAGATCATGATAATCACATAGAAAACATATCAAAAAATTACTAACTTTAAATTTTTATAAACATAATATTAAATGATAAAATAAAAAATAAAAAAAAAATAATAAGAAGAATAGTCATTAGAGGTGATCATTTTCGGTTCGGTTTGGTTTTTATATAAAAAAGTAACCAAACCAAATTTTTTTTAAAAAAACCAAAACCGGTTCAAACCGACCGGTTTTGGTTCGGTTTTTAGGACAAAAACAGGTTCAAACAGGTTTGACTCGGTTTTTTCCAGTTTTTTTCGGTTTGGGTTCGGTTTGGTTTTTTTAGTTTCAGACTTATAAAACTGAAACCGAACCGAACCGGTTGATTTTTAAAAAATTTTAACGATTTTTTTTATGATTTGATTTTTTTTATTATTTTTTTTCTGATTTTCTTAGTTTTTTTAAATTTTTTGCGTACCGCTAGTAGTTATAGCGTTTATCTGGGCTCTTCTGGTTTTGTTTTTTATTTCTTTAATCAGTCAAATAAAATACATTCCAAACATTGATGTTACACGACGTATGGACCCAACTTGCTAGGCTGGGCCCTGAGATGAAGTAGGGATAGGGAACTGGGCATTGGTTGGTGTCTTAGGTATAGGGCCCACTTTAAAATAGGTCTAAATATGTGATAACGAGAAAGCAGTGGCCATATTAGCACAAGAAGAGGGGGGGAAATGATGTTCAAGGGGGCAAAAAAAAAGAAAAAAAAAGTTCGAGGGGGAAAAAAACAGAAACAAAAAAGAATTGTAAAAAGGCTGCCAAAAAGCATGGAAATGGAAATAAAAGATCAGGGCTCAGACCCCCATCCACACTCGCACTCCTTTCCCCCGTCTTGTCAACATCCCTGTCCCCTCCTTTTCTTCTCGATTTCTCTCGTAATCACTGCAAGCAAAGAAAAGAATCCCCGTTATCCAAAACGGTTAAGGAGACCTGCAACGGAACGGAAATTCAAGACCCCGAAAAAACACACGCACTACTTTCTGTCACACCAAACGTGTCATGTAGCTTGTTGCTATCTACTCCTTACCTGCGGATCCACTTTAGCACACATCGTAATTCGTACACCACTTATTCCACACCTTTTTTTACCTCTCCCAGGTCCTAGAAGGTGACAGGGCAATGAAAAATTCATTTAATGTAATTATACAATTTATTTAATCAATTATCTTACCTTTTTTTTTTTTGTTCCCCTCAATGTTTATATCTTCTCATGAGCCAATATTTATCAGGAATTATTATAGCTGTACTAATGCTGTTAGCTCAATTTTAGTTAGAAAATTAAACCTGAATACATCTAAACGTACAAGCCATATAAGTTTTAATGGTCGAATGAACATGAATAAGTCTAAGCAGGTTTTTGTTTTATTCACAATAGTGAAGTTTAAGGATGAAGTTATTATTGATGTTGTTCTTATACATACTAACAGTTTGATAAGAAGGTTAATCATGTTGGGTTCAAAAATTTATATACTGTGGATAAATATTAAATGATTCACACACTTGCTCCATTGTCATTAAGATAAGTGTATGAGGATCAATTGAAAATTAAGAAATCCAAGGAAGTTGAACAAGAATTTATGAAAAATAATGGTGAGGATGTGAGGCTGAGTGGAAATAAGGTGAGTCATGAGTGTGAAACAATTGGGGGAGGGGGAGTTTCATCCATTAAAAATAGGTTTGAAGATTAAAAAAAAACACGGGGAAGGTCGAGAGAAAATGAGTGGACAAAAAAAGTAAAGGTAAGAAAAGAAGAGCATGTAGCAAAATTTGAGAAACTCCTTAATTTTTATGCAAAACGAAGTAACTTATGATTTTATTCTTATATAAAGAGGTATATTTCAATTTTGATGATTTGGATTCTTGTGTTTCTAATGTTGCTAAAGTTCTTTTGCATGAATTTGAGGATATCTTTCTTGAAGAGATCCCTAATAGTTTGCCACCAATATGAGAGATTAAGCATCAAATCCAAACCAGCCAGCCTATAAAAGTAACTAGTTTGGGGACTCATTTGATATATATATATATATATAGAGAGAGAGAGAGAGAGTCTCTCTCTATCTCTGTGGGGGGGTCATCAATCATCATTGATCATCAAGGACACCAATTATACATACTAGTTGTTTTGTGCACATTTAGTATCACTACCTTAATGTAATGTACGCACGTACTAAATCTTTCTTTCTTTTAATTATTGTTTTTCTCCTTGACGCTTCCTTCCCCACTTCTTTAAGTCCCAAGGTGTAACTCCCTCCAATTAAACTCCCCAATCATACCCATGATCAGTGCCCTCTTTTCAGGTATTTATTTTTACTTGTGTTTTTCTGATTTGTCCAATTCTGGGTCCAAATTACTTAATATTTTCTGCCACGAATTCATCTTATGCAAGGTGGTAAAAATTGAATTAATGGAACGTTGAATAGTAGGTCTGATAAGTTGATGAAAGAATAAATGTTGACGGTGAAGTGAGGGGTCACATAATGTCGGAGATGGGGGCACGTAGATGGCTCCAATATTCCGACAACTTAAATTTTTCCAGGTGTAATTCCGTGTCCTAAGATTGAAGTTGCCCCTCTTATCTCCAGCTGCTCCTGGTGTTGAAGCAACTTGCTTTTGTTTTTGGCAACCATGCTACAAGCCTTGCCATGTCTATTCTTGATTTGACTTTTGATGACCCGAAAATATTACGATTTTTCTCTTTTTGTTCACTCTGATTTAACCCTTTTATTTACCACATAAAACATGAGAAAAAACTAGGAGTATTCACGATCCAGTTTTAATTCAGAAATTTAACCAAACCAGAAAATAATATTCCTTCTTAATATGACCCAGACCGAACCGAGAACCGGTTCAAACCAAACCAGTTTTGTGCGGTTCGGGTGGGTTTTTAGCATTAAAAACTGGAAAAACTAGAAACTAATTAAATGGGCTTGTTTTTACTGCTGTTGTTATACCAAAGCCCTCTAATTCCTTCATTTCTCACTTAGGTTATGCGTATTAGTAAGTCGGACTAATGGAATAAATTGAGATCTTGGATTATTATCTCTAACATTAGATGATTTTTATTTTATTTTCAAGATGAATCAAAGTTGAGAGAGATACTTAGTTTTGCAAATGCACGTGGAGCCATTACAACCATAAAAAAGGTGTGATCCTTGTTCTTCTTACACCGGATGAGGTCCACAAGTTGTTGAACGCAACAAATTAGACCTTTTCTTTTTAATTTGCTCTACATTTTTTTTATTTTTCCTTTTTCTGTTTAAGGCCTTGAACTCCTAATTAGGTTGCTTGCCACTCAATTGAAGAGCAACTTCAATCTCAAAATTTTTATTGCTTTCCACTCAATAGAAAAAGGACTCTATTTAGATGAAAAGATCTAGGTCGATCTTGGAAAACTGAAACTAGTTTTTGGTATGCTAGTTGTTGTCGGTGGTTGATGATAGGAGTGAAGTAAAGGTTGTGGACATCGTTGTCTTATGGGAGACGAAAGAGTGATGGTAGGAGGAGGTGGGGAGGTGGGGAGGTGTGGTGTCAAAACTCAAAATGAGGATTTAATGTTAGGTTAACATGAGAGAAAATATGAGAGAAGAGCATAGGGGAGATGGGGGAGGCTGGAAAGGGACAAAATGATTTAGGGTTAAGGATGTTTCTTTTTATACCTTATTTTTTGAAGTCATGTTTAGATTCAATTGAATCGGTCTAGTTTGGTATGGTTCAATCAGCTTAAGCTTTTTGAAATCGAAACCGAACTGGAACGAATGATTTTTTTTATTTTTATTCTGTTTATTAGATTTCTTCTATCAATTTGGTTTTTTCAGTTAATTTTTTCTTGGTTTTTTCTGTTAAATCGATTGGTTAGTTTTTTTAAATACCCCTAGAAAAAACCACTTCCGCCAAGCTCAACATGGAATTGCATTTGCATGGTAATGATTTGTACAAATTTCTCTATTCAATAAAACGCTAGTTTTAGTCTCAAGACATAGTTATGCAGATGTTTTTGCCTTTGTGTCTTTGTTATGTTCAATGAGTATCAAAGAAAAGGTAAATGATAGCTACTAATGATCTTTTAAGAAATCTCAAGACATAGTTAATTTATTGGTTCTAACAACATGATCCATTCTTATTGACCATGATGACTGGTAGCTGATACTTATGAAAGATCCTTTTTGGTAGATTTGAGGACTCCTCAATGTTTAAATAAGTATCTTTTCGAGAGGAAAAACAATAACATTTTAAGAAGTGATTTCGAAAATAAATACACATTAAAGAATGAAGATCATGACTCTGAAAATAAATATCAATTTTTAGGTTAAAACCGGACCGTGAACACTCTTACCTGGCACATATAATTTTATGAGATGATATATTCAAAAACTTGTATTGTAAAGATTTTATGTTGTTGCATTTTTTATTATAATGTGGAATGTTAATTTACTTCAAAGCACAATTTATGTTCTTGAACTTTATTTTTAACATTCAACCTTCATTTGAACACACGATTGTGAAAATGAGATTTTTTTCAAATGACTAACAACCCGTTTTTTTTTTTTAGCAATCATCACTATTTGAACATAAAAATTACATAATAGTTTTTGTTACAATATCAAAATATAGATTGAATATTGTTGAGAATTAGTATGGGTGAATTTTATCTCGTTTATATATATATATATATATATATATATATATATATAGGAGTGTATACTATTAAAATTATATAAGAAAAAAAATTAGTTTTAATTGATGCCAAGACAAAGAGACCGCTCGATGATTTTTATTTGTTTAAGATTTTTTTTTCTTATAAGATTTTGAAAGGTTTGTTGAATTTTGCAATATATAATGAAAGAGCAATATTTCTTTCTCATTTTTCAAATTCTTGTTCATTAATTCTAAAATCTTAAGTCGTGCAAAGTCTCATTTTTTAAACTTAATTTATACAATCACTTGTATGAAACTAAAACAATCAACAACATATGTTTGTCAAAATTGGAATTCAAACTAAAACCTAGCTAGAAATTTATATCCCAATTGATAGCTGTATCTTTCTTCTATTTAAAGATTTGAATCCATCTTCTCACTTTTAAGGGGAAAAAAAGGTCTAGCCCCTCTTATTTCTATAAGAGTGTTAGTGGTTCATTGCTCCTGACTAACAAATTAAGAAACAAAAAGAACTTCTTGTGTTACTTTACTTGTTGTTAATGATCATGTTTTTATGTTCTTTAACAATAACGGGTTAGCTCTAGTTGTATCCAAATCATCTTAGAAAGATTTTAGGTCCAAATATTTATTTGGAAAGAAAAAAATATAAATAAAAAACACTAGAAGAATTATTGTTATGCATTCAAATTCACAACCACACAGTGCCTTTTAACAATTACATTTACCCACATACTTTGGAGTTTTTTTTTTAGATTAACACAGTAAAAAAATATAATAAATAACACAGTCTAAAATATATTTAGAAAAATAACAAAGTTTAGTAAGTCACATATGAGTTGCGAATCATATACGACTATAATCGAATTAAAACCCTAACTCCTATTTCTCTTCCCATTTCTTTCCTTATTTCTCCCATCCCCCTTCTCTTAGCCTCTCTATCACTACCCCAAAAACATTTGGAAGTATAAAATTAGATAAAGAAAAGAGACTACAAAATCAGCCTGAGTTAGTGTGATGAACATGTAAATTTTGTAATAAGGGGTGAGCCAACCTGCAAAACTCTTGCTCTAAGTCATTAGATCAGGATAACCTGACATAATTTTTTTAAAAGAAAACCACAAAGGGATTTTTTATATAAAAAAACAATGTCAAATGACAAAATAAAAAAAAGTTGTTGACCTGCGTTAACTTCTCAAACTCTTGACCTAAGACATTAGATCATAAGCATTATACATGGAAAAACCGAAAAAAAATATTGAAGGATCTAAAATAAAAATATTGTTAATTAAAAGAAAGATCAAAATAAAATTTAAATTAGAGGGCAATAATTTTTTTTTATTGAATGGTTAAACTAAAAAGAAAATTAACTTTAACAAAAACAATAATAAATGAACGGGGACTAATTTGAAAAAAAAATACATCATAAACTTAGATTGAATGATGAAATTGAAAACCAACAAAAAGTTTATAAAAAGAACAAGGAAAAAATTAAAAATCAAAAGAATAAGGATCAAATTGAAAAAATAATATATGTAAAATTAGAATTGAAGGACTGAATATAAAAGAAACAAAACTTTTACAAAAGGGCTGAGGAAAAAAAATAAAATTCAAAAGAATAAGGACTGAAGTTAAAATATCAACAGCAAAAAGGACCAACTTGTAATTAAAAGGGGAAGAGAGAGGAAAGAAAAAAAAAGACACATTGATGACAAACCGTGCTCCCATGGCTAACATGCACCTAAAAGATGATAATCACTATGAGAAAAAGGACGTGGCGGCACTCCAACGACATTATATAAAGACAATGATAATTACTATGAGACACCGCATGAATCGCCTAAAAGATGTGGGCGTCTTCCATGCACCAACAACTTTTAATATTATTTAATATTGATTAAAATACTGTAATGACCTCGACAAAATGATAAATAACAAAAAAAACCAACTTAAAAAGACAAAAATGACCATGGACGGAAAGATTCTTTTTAAAACCTCCCCTCGTTGGTTTCTTGGAGCTCATTTATCTTTGCGTTTCAAAAGCGTTTTTTAAAAAAGATATTTTATTTTTATTTTTTTACTCAAATTAATTACTTTTTATTTTTTCATATCGTTTTGATATATTAATATGAAAAAAATTATTAAAAAATAAAAAAAATTATTTTAATATATTTACAAGTTAAAAAATATTTAAAAAATATCTACTTTCATAATTTCAAACTCCTCCTTCATTTAACACAGAGACTTGCTGTTAAAAATTTTCAAAACTGCCGTATCAACGTATTTTTTAGGACGCACCGTTTTGATGTGATTAGAAGTTAATTACGACCATGCACACCATGTTAGAAAGACAGCCGCTATGGAATTCCATCTTTTATGTTCATGTATTGTCAAATCATCAACAGGAAAAAAAGAGAGTCAAAACTTGTCCTAAATTTAAAATTTAAAACTGAACAAAGACAAAAATGTCGGATAATTGCCTTTTTATAAAATAAAACAATCCCTTAAGAGTTAATCTGATTCGTTAACCACTGAATTAACCATCAAAAAGGAACAGACAGCCAATCTCCATCATTCAGTGTTACTGTAAAATTTGAGTAGCTCGAGGACTTGGCGACTACTATAATTGTGTTGATTCATCATGAACGGAGCGGGATGCTCAGCTATGTTCTCCCATGTTCCCAAACACCACCTTTCCCTTTCAATCTTACGTCACCTTTTGACATATCCCTGCACGCTACCTCTCTGCCATTTCTTCTTCTTTTTTTTCCCTTCCCCTGTTCAAGTAAATTTCCAGTCTCCTTTACCGCATTAACTTTCAACAAAAATAGGAACAGAAACACACAACAGTGCACGCCACGATCGCGAACCCTAATTACAATGCCACGTCATCAACATGTCGATATTCAATTTGACCAACAATCGACATCGATCACTAAATGCAATTTTTCTTTTTCTTTTTCTTTTTCAAGAAAGTTTTAAATTGAAGTGTCTTAATTATTTTAATGAATATTAGATGATTTTTTTTATTAACATAGATTTTCAGCTAGTTTACATGCACCGCGACTAATCCCACAAACACTGAAATTAACAACTATATAAATCTACAATATTCATTTATTACCCGGTAAAGTGATCACTTAGCATTCTACCAAATAAAATTAAATCATTGACAAAGAACTCTGAAGAGATTAGTCAAGGAAATTACGGGAAAAGAAGGGCTATTTACTCTTCCATCATATATGTCACTCAATGTAGATGGATTATATATGATGTAGGAGGTTTTGATTCTATTATAACTGTAATATATAATTAAATATTCTAGTACATATATTTATGAACTAGATGAAAAGATAACGACACCAAATTAAACCAGATAGCCGGTCTTTAAAAAAACACTATAATTTTCAAGCCCCCATTAAATTAGGTTTGAAAAATGCTGTTTTATCAATTTTTACCTTAATTTTAGATTTTTTTTTCTCCTATTTGATTTTTTTTCATGTAAATGTCGGTTTTAAACATATATAAAGGCATTGTATTCATTTAGGAAGAGACAAGTTTTTATAGAAAATAAATTCAGTAAATCTAGTTGTTGGGATTTTTTTGAAAAAATCTCTTAATTTGTACTTCGCTCCGTGTAAAATTACTTCGAACCAATGAATTGAATAACTTGTGAAAAGTGCAGAACATAACTAGTTTACTGTTTACTGTGTAAAATTACTCTATGTCGAATTATATCAAATAACTCTACTGAGCGAAGGTGACAGCTACTTTTCCCTTTACGCAGCCTGAGATGGAATTTGGGCGTGTTTTAATTGTAATTTTCTAAGTGTTTTTTATATGAGAATATATTAAAATAATATTTTTTAAAATTTATTTTTGATATTAGCATATTGAAATGATAAAAGAATTAATTTAAAATTAAATACAAAATTTTTTTAATAAAAAAATAAATGAAAATCCAATTCCAAACACTTATATATGCATAGATCTCTTAATTAAGAAGAAAAGAAAAGGAGAGATAGACATTAGAAATTACCTTTGTACTGGCACGCAGTACTTATAATATATTTATATTTACTGGGAATAGTATTCCCAGTAAAATGTAAATGGTTAAAGAAGGAGAAAATGGAAAGCATATATATGAAGCTATGCAAGGCTTTCGAGTAAGACACCACTTTTCTGCAGGGCAGGAAATTGATGACCACACTCTCCTTAACCTCTTATCTTCTCTTCTTATGATCTAAAAAACGAAAAACAATTATATTACTGTTGTTGTTATTTTTGAATTATTTTTTAATCTTTTATACACATATTAATCCCATATAAATACAAGCTTTTATCAACGGCTTCTTCACTTGGTTATTATAGGGTGGATCGGCTCACAAAAAGCACCGGGCATGCCATGTAGATCTTCTCTATCAACAAAAAAGAAAGCACCATCAGTGTAGACCAAGAGAGAAGGAAAGGAAAAAAAAAAAGAAAAGATCAGAGAGAGTGGGAAAAATATGGAGTTTGACGAGCACGAAGACCAAGAAGAAGAAATGACGGGGATGGCGGTGATGCCACCGGGTTATGACTCAATTAGCAACTCAGTTGCTGCTCGGTCAAAAATTGGTCCTGCAGGTGGTGGAGGAGAAGGTGCTTCAACAACAACGGCAAACACAAACACAAGAAAATCTTCAATCAGATACAGAGAGTGTCAAAAAAACCATGCGGTGGGAATCGGTGGACACGCACTTGATGGTTGTGGTGAATTCATGGCCGCGGGGGATGAAGGTACTTTGGATGCACTTAAATGTGCAGCGTGTAATTGTCACCGTAATTTCCATCGCAAAGCGTCTGATGGAGGTGGAGGTGGAGGTGAGGTAATCTTATATCACGGCCATCACCACCAGCAACAGCCGCAATTCTCTCCTTACTATCGTGCTCCACCACCGACCGGGTATCTTCATCACTTGACACCAACCCCGCAGTCAAGGCCACTAGCCTTGCCGGCTGCTTCTGGTGGGGGTACTGCTGCTGGTGGTGGGTATAGTAGGGAAGAGGAGGATGTGTCTAATCCGAGCAGTAGCGGTGGTGGTGGAGGAGGAGGCGGTAGTAGTTCAAAGAAGAGGCATAGGACAAAGTTTACGCAGGAGCAGAAAGAAAAGATGTTGGCTTTCGCGGAGAGGCTTGGTTGGAGAATCCAGAAACACGATGAGGCTGCTGTGGAGCAGTTTTGTGCGGAGACTGGGGTGAAGCGGCATGTGCTCAAGGTCTGGATGCATAATAACAAGCACACCCTTGGTAAGAAACCCTAAAAAATTTTGGAACATAAAAGACCAGCATTTGTTATCATGGTCATCTCCTTCTTCCAGGAACTGGTGATTAGCTACTTACTTATTGGTGTCATGGAGATACTGAGAAGTAGTCATCACTAGTGCAATTTGGAAAGGGAATATTGGAAAACTTGTGATGTCAATTTAACTAGGGTTCTTAGCTAGTGGCAATTTTTTATTTTCTTTTGTTTTGTTTTAGTTTCTTCTCTCCTTTTAGTTTCATCACGACTGTTATTCTGAATACGTTGTTGATGATGGGCCATTGCTCAAATCGCAGCATCTTCTAACTGTACGTAGTTTATTTCTTTAATTTAAGCCTATTTGAAACCTAGCTAGTCATTTGTTTAATTTAAATGGTTACCTGTTTTCCTTGAATCTCAATTACGAAATCGAAAATAATTACTCGACCTGAGAAAATCCTTGGAAAACAACCACAATTTCATATCCTTGAATTATATATATATATCAACTCAGTTGTCTAATTCATGAAAGATGAGTGCATAAACAAAGCCAAAAACTGATGGGTTTGTAAGTTAGTATCATGTGGCGATGATCGAAGAGAATCCCGAATTGAAGACGTGTTTGGCATGCAAAGCTGCAATTTCTGGTGGCCTTTCACAACTGTCATCTTCTCATTAATCAATTCCCTCCCTCTCTCGTAGTAATTTGCGTTTGCACTCTACACACTTCGAGTTGATATACCATGAACAGAGCTCAAAACCACTGAAAAAGGGCTGTGGACAACCGTGCTCACAACAGTGGTGGATCCCTAGCTAATTGGGAGGGTTGTTGTGAATCGAATGTCATAGCACTCGATCTCTACTCCATTTTTCGTGCGAAAACTCGGATCATTTCTTCATGTACCATCTTCATACCTAATTCTCCATTAATTGCTTTCTCACTTTCTCTTGCCTACAGTTTTTACCAACTTCAATATATATATATATATATATATATATAACAAAATAATAATCTTCGTTTAACTTTGGTGATCCCGAGCCATCTTTTAATCAATTCTTTCATGCTTCTTCCGCTTCCTCTATATTTTTTTTCCTCGAAGTACTTGGGAAATTAAAGCAAGGCAATTAAAGTTGGAAAGTGGTTGCTTATTAACACAGCAGTACTATATCAGTCTTTTCCAGTCATTTTTGCAGACCTTGTGATTGCCATTTACTCATGCACATGGAAGGAAGACCCAAAATACCTTTTAAAAGCAGGCTTTAATTTCTTTAATTTTAATCATAGATTTCACTTTAATTTTTTTTCTTGGTATGAAGGGTATAGCCTACATATATATACACTTAAAATGGATCAGTTTCAGTCGACAAATTCCCCAAGCTTAATTCGGAGGTCGCCCCATGATTTTGCTTTATACACACACACACACTCTAATCATTTGATCATCGTTTCCCCCATAAGTCCTCCCATGCATCACAATTGGAGACAAGAATTGATTTATCTTAAGAATACTAAATAACTGCTTTGATAATTGAGAGAGGCTGCCTATTTTTCTCTAAAAAGAAATGCAATGCATAAAGAAGCTAAACAAATGTGTAGGTGAAGTGAGAAGTGGAAAGTGGAAACTCGGGCATATTATACATATAGACAAGTAGATGTTGGAGAAAGGCAAGTAATGAATAGAGAGGCTGCTAAGGCATTTGAAGCTGTCGGAAAAACGATCTCAAGTTCGGTCTCATGTTATGTTGCTTGCTTTTTATTCTGTTCCGTCGAGGGACATGTGGGCTCTGTCGTCCAAAAAAGAGAACGGAACAATAATAAATGGGGACTGACATTACAGCTAATGTATGTGGTTGTATCTAACTTCTAACCACAGAAGAAGACCGAAGCTCTTTTCATTGGATTACAACATCTCTGAACCTCATTAAACTCATCTTCTGCCACACACACACACACACACACACACACACACATATGCTAACAGTAACAACTAACAACAGCTCTTTTTCTGTCCAAAAGGAATTGATTATTTTACTAAGTTTGTACACTGGGTTTCAGTTCTCTTAACTAGGAAACTTGAGGTAATTATATGTAAGCATGTTATTGTTAAAAATCATCACACCGATGGATAAAAAACAATATTCTTGTTCCTTATTTTTAGGGTTTGATGAGCTGTTCTGCATGAAGTCTTTCATTTCGATTGATTGCCAAGGAACGAAAGACACGCACGCACACAGTTATTTGGAATAAGGAAAGGAAAAAAAAGAGTCGATTATACAGCACGTCTGGTGCGCAGCAAGTGAATTTCATAGCCGAAGTGCTTTACGTAGTCGTCATATATACTAGCTAGAATGTTTTTCAGAAACAAAACGTGAATTATTTCCCTCTGCCAGCTCCCAAGATTTTTAAGGACATCGGTGGATGCGATTTTACTTCAGTACATTATTTATTGATGAAGCAAAATGCCAGAAACTTATATGGGTGTAGGGCATGGTTGGATAAAAGTAAAATCCCATTGTTGCAAGTCAGGGCTATTTTTGGATGCTAAGGACTAAAGATACATCGCAATCAGCTCTTTCTTTATACGGGCTGACAGGTTAAGATGCCTCCTCCGTGACCACCAACATCGCTTGTTCCATGAAAATTCAATTTAGTTTTTCCAATCCCTTCAAGTACCACATAAGCGACAACAGCAAAAGGAAAAGTAGGGAAAATAAACGATTAATATTTGGAGATTACTAGTTAGCAACTTAGCTGGCTAGTTTTCATCAAAATTAATCAATCACCTGGCCTCTTGTAATATTCAGCGGGGATGACATGATGAGCTCGAATATTTGACAGTACAAAAGGCGAATCTCTAAAATCAAAATGGGGTGCCCACTATCATTGAATCGTAATTATACTCGTGAATGAGTGTTCTTTATTACCAAAAAAAAAAAAAAAAAACAAGAAGAAGAACAAGAAACACCAACAGAAGAACAAGAAAACTAATTAAGTAAGATAATTATAGAGTTCACAATGATCATGAAAGGCTCTGTGTTCTGATCCCAAAAGAAATGATCAATCGTTTACACATGCATTTAATTCCCGTTGGCTTAAAAATAGTAGGGTTATATTTTAATTGTTGTTTTTTAAAATATGTTTTTCTAGAAAATATATTAAAATAATATTTTTATTTTTTAAAATTTATTTTTAATATTAACATATCAAATCTATTTAAAAACATAAAAAAATTTAAAAATTTTAAAAAACACTTTTTTATCTGTAAAACAAACACACTCATCAAAGTGCGAAAGTAACAGAGATTTGACCATTAACATGAGATGTACGAATTTGATGTCCTCTGAAGTAATTTAACGTTAGTATATGTTAATTTCAATTGCAAGGCTTAAATAACCAGTCATTATGTAATAAATCCAATATTTGAAGAGCAAATTTGGAAGAAATAATTAATGAGGGACTTTATTGAATTTTAGAAAAGAGACTTAATCACAAGAAACAAGGACTCAATTAAAAAAGAAAAATATTTCTTGACGGTTTCAAGGTTGTCCAGGACTCTTAAACTAATTAAGCTTAATTTATTATGAATACTAACTCCCTCAATAATGTTTCACTTTATACAAAAATTGGAAATTCAAACATTTAATCTAAACAACAATTTGAATTTGAACTGATTTGGAAAATTGTAAATAGATTTGAGCTAATTTGAATTTGTTATTTCTTTGACGATTAGGACACTACCATTTTTATCCTCACTAGGACATGTGTTGCCTCCTTAGCTCAAGAGATCCGAGCCCTCCATTTTTTTCCTTCAATAATCTTAGTCATTGCTTCTTTGGCAATCTCCCAGACACCTTGTCTAAAACACACAGAAAAAAAATAAATTATCATAACAAAATCAGATCATTACAAATTGGAATTATTTATCTTTGGGCATGTAGTATGGGAATTAAAAAAACAACTAAAACAAATGGGTTGGTTTCATTGTTCATATAAATAATGAAACAATTTTTTTTTTTCAATCAAACCTTTCTATAGCCCAATTAGAAGAAATTAGCTTCAAATCATGTTTAAAATATAAAACTAAAGCATAAGGAACTAAAATATAAAGAAATTAAGCAACATTTTTTTTTTCAATCAATGAGTTAGAGAGAGGAGAGAGAAACTCACTTAAAAACAATAAGGAGAGTGAAAGTGGTTGGTTTGGCCAATTTTTAGCGATAAAACTCATCATTCTTGGTATTAAAGGATTTTATTCAATGAGAAGAGTTCAATTATTATGAGTTTTGTTTATAAACACACCTAAAAAAAAGACCGAGTTCCATTTTGATTTGGTTAGTTTTCATTTTTTTTTGGTGATTTTAGGGTATTTTGGGGTTGTTAGATGGTTTAAGGTTGTTTATTGGGTGTTTATAAATAAAAATAGGTTGAAAAAAAAATTCAACCTCAAAAACCCACCCCCTGAATTTTTAACCGTGGATGGATTTCGATCAATCGTCTGCTATTGTTTTTTTTAATAGGAACAGATGATATGTTATCCACTTTTTTTTAAAAAAAAAAACAAGGCTCACTCATGTTAAGCCTACCTCAGGCCTGTATGCCTGAGGTTTTTTTAAAAAGGCTTAGGCACGCTGGGTCATTCAAGTTTGCGTGCATAAGCTTCTTTTTATCGCTCAATGTTGGGTTTTTTATTGAATTTTTTTATTTTATTTTTTAATATTTAATTGATTTTAAATGGGTTTTCATTTTTTTTATCATGTTAAAAAAAAATTAAATCAGTGGAGTCCATGACTCGAGTTACAAGTTTGATAGGTTAACGCAGGTTAACCTGGGCTGTTGCTTTTTTTATATATTATTATTATTTTGCGTGTGAACTCGTCAAGTTGATAATGTCACATTAAGACAACTCCCCCGCAATTTAATTTGAAACTTGTACTAGTTTTTTAAGAAAAAAATTGAATTTTTTAAATATTAAATGTAGTACAAGGAGATCATTATTTTCATGTTATACTCAAATAAATTGTGATTTGTTATTTGTAAAGTCTTGAGTAATGAATTGGATGGGTTAATTCTGGTTGTTTCATATGAATTTAAAATAGCTTTGTTTAAAAAGAATATATTACCTTTAAAAAATAAAAATTCCTGTATATCAGTGGATGCACATTTTAGTGGCTGTTTCTCTGTTTCGCGGGTAGTTTTTTTCTGAGGACAGAAGGCCAAAAATTATCCCCTTCATAATTCTGGCGATAATTGAATGTCCTCGAGTAGCTTTCTGACCGCTACACAGCAACCTGCTCTTCGGTTTCATCAGACTTGTTTGCTATAAAATATTCAGCTTGACTGCTTTTGTTTTAAGAGGTCTGGCTCATATTTTCTTAAATTAAACACGGGATTTCTTAAGCGGTCTTAGACGTTTCTGAATTATTATTTTTTCAACATGTACTAAAAAATATATAAAAATGAGCAATGCAACAAAAGCAGAAATGATGTTTTGTGAGGTTCAAACAATGGGCCATGCTAGTGATGAATTTCAAGTTTATCTGCCATTAGTCGTGTTAGGTTATCCTCTTTTCAGGTTGCCAGTTGGGACTCAGACAGAAACCTGTCCTGGGCACTGACCGAATTCAGGATGGGTTGTCAATCCAGGACCCTACATGGGATTCCGACGTATTTCTAGGCCTGCTAGTGCTAATCAGGTTATCGCATTACCATATTTGCTTGGTAAGGCTGGGCCTAACTATACTCTAGGCCAGGCTTGGTTTACTCTGTCGTAAATCTTAGTCGAAGTGTACTCGAGCATTAGAAATCCGTCTTCTTGGATGCGTGCAAAGTCGCTTCACATCAAACCGACGCAATCCTCTCATCCCAACGGAGAGTTTAAGCAGAAAGGTAGAAATATGCTGTAGGAACTATTCATAATGATCCTCAGTGCAGGGGGAGAAGGTACGGAAATAAGGAGTTCAGAAAAAAAAGAAAAGGAAGAGGAAATCATCTTTAACTCAAGACAATCAATTGATTAATTGCACGACAAAAAAATGTATGGAATCACGAAGCTTGTTTCTCATAGAATTAACTATTAATCTGACAACACGCATCATATCACAACTAAAAATAACAATCAATGTTTGGATGACACAAGGAATACCACATCGATTTCACAAGCGCACGCAACAAGTATGTATATGTTTCCCATTGTATTCCAGATTCTGCACAACTATCAATTTTTATCTACAAATTGCAGCGTAATGTTCTTCTTGGGGACATGATGGAAATTCCAGGCCTAATTGCATCGTAAGGAGTGGTGCTGCAATGCTCAATACACATCATGGAGCGGGGTGCTCCAATGCTTGTTGAAGACTTTGAACAGCATTATCATAGTATACAAAACCCATGAACCAAAATTCATGGTTGTCAGCAGATATAATCTGGATATATTTTTCAGCTGAATTGACTTTGCTTGTGGATGGATTGACAGCCTTCAGCTGATGTAATGGAATAACAACCTGCGTACATACACAGAAAAGAATGATATAGATAAGGAACTTGATGAGATTAGAACTAGATTTTATTCCAAAAGCAAGAGGACCAGACAAAGGTATGCATGTTAGCCTACATTAGGATATAATCAGTAACAAGCAAAGAGCCAGTAAATTCCAATTACATCAGATCCTATTTCCACATTTATAAAATCCTCTGCTTGTTTAACTGGAGGAGAAACCAGTGCTCTAATACAGTTGTTTAAATGAAAAGGCAGCAGCATTGATAAAAATCAATTGTTTTGTTAATCCCCTCAAGGTCAACAAGCAAAATTGCAACAACAATGCATGTGCACCAAATCCCCGGGTCCAAAGCAAAAGAGGACTTCGGAACTGCGAGTTACACGTTGCTATGGTTTATTTTCAGCAACATAAGTTTTCCTGGATAGAAGAGAGGGTTTTTCTCTCAAAAAAGTTATTTTTAGGCCATAGATAACATATGTAGACATGATGGTGCACATACAAATAAAAAAAATGCAAGGGTAAAACTTGACCAAAGTCTTTTAGTATGAAAGATTCCATGGATAATTATGAAACATCAAGATTCTAAGTTAAAGATTTTGCTCCACCCTTTGATAGCTGTAGATAGCCATGTCATAGTCAATCACTATTGATTCATCAATGAATGTAGCAACAGAACAATATTTGGAAAAATAACTACGATCATCAGCATTAATCTTTGAGACAATGGAGCATTGTCAGAGTTGTCTACCAGGAAACTTAGCAAAGCGTGACCATTAAGAAAACTGCTTGAGGTTTCTTAGATCCTCAAAGTGACATGGTATCTTGGATTGATAATTAACAAACAAGATGCAAGGCAAGGGCGGATAAGTCCTCAAAAGTATCAACTAATGGTTGTACTATAAACAGACTACAGAAAAGATCCCCCATAATAACACGCATACACACTACACATTGGTCTTTGAGAAATATTTGAATGAACAAGAGAATACTTTATATAACATGTTAATAATTATGACCTCTGCAGGATGAAACCATCCAGCATAGACTGCGAGTCAGCATGGAGGATTCATTAACTTGTGACTAGTAAATACTCAACCTCTATAAAAAAATAAAAAAAAAACTCAATGCAATGCTATCAACTAAAAGATTTGTTAGCTTGAAAGGTCGTGAGTAAATGCAAAAATTGTCAAAGGTTTCATGCATATGCTTCTCACTTGAATCAAGGATTTTCATATTGTAAACTGGATTCTCAAGGCATTTTCTTATTCTTCCTAGCAAATAAAACAAATCTGTATATTAAACCAATACTATAATTCTTGCAGTCATTGGAGATGCAAAATTCATGGTGATGACCCGAAATGAGAAAAACAGTTTTCCCAGTGTGTAAAGGATTGTAAAATATCCATTGCCAGAAGACTGGTCACGCATGGTTGGCTCCTATAGCATGGATATATAAACTATGTTGCCAAAATAATGAAAAGCACAATGTGCATACCTTATAATAGCTCCACTGAGATTGCTCACCAACTTTGTAAGACAAAGGATTGTCACTGCAGAACGCAAGCTTTGCTGTTGACAAATATAGAACTCCCATAACTGGACCGGCAGAAGTGGATAGGTAGCATGCAAATGTCTTCACAAGTTTCTCCTCGGGAACAGTCTCGAAAGTTTGTTGAAAAATCTTCTCATAACCACCTTCTGCAAGAACTTTGGTTCCCTGAGCAATTCTCCCCACAGCAGCATCGGCAAAACTAGGGCCTGTCTTCACTGGTCAAAAAGCATTTTTAAATGAAAAAAGTTCACTGAGAAGAGGGCTAAACATGAAATTTAGTCAATCAAGCGTAGACAATTAAGCTGAAAAGGTCTGATAAAGATGCTTGAAGCCAACAATATTGTAACGAAAAACCATCATTTCAAAAACATCAAGTTGCAACAAAACATCAAAAGGCAATAGAACCACAATTAATAGTCAGGAGAGGATAAAGGGGGCGGGGAATTTCACCCAACATCTTAACAAAAGAGAGAGAGAGCATGACTAGAGTTTTACATTAATCATGCAAGGAAAAGAATGCATATCCATCATAAATAGTTCATCAAATACAGAAGCGGGCCATATAACATTATTATCATTTCAGTCTCCCAAAAGGTAATAGTTGCCCAACAAATCAAATAGCACCGGCATTTACCCTAGCACAAACATAGAAAAAAAAACAAAAAAAAAACAGCATACAGTGTTGCCACATGTTGCCAGCAAGATCCTCAGCCATCTTCGTTGCCTCTGCCGCCTTCTTTCCCCATTTCCCTAACACATCCTTCACCGCCTCCACTGTATCTGCTCAGAGAAGATCCGAAACGCCAATTAATTGATTAATTTTTTTAAAAAAAACAATAAATTAAATAGTAATTGAAGCAAATTACTCTTGGAGGAAGAAGGAGCAACGGGACCAGGAGACACGTAGGGATTGGACTCAGCCGGCATGGTAGTGGCAGCGGTTCCGGCGATAGGAGATGGGCCAGGAGGTTTAGACTGTGTTGTTGATCCCGTGGATAGGTTGGCCCAATTCTCAGGAGAAGGAGCGACGTCTTTAGGGTCTAGCTTTGGGTAGGGAGCGTAATCAGAGGTATGAGAATTGCTGTTCTTGTACTTGTCCTCGACCTCCGCGAGCTTTTCAGATTCTAAATCTGACGGTGATTGAGGTTTCCTGGTTTGATCGACCTCTTCGTTGCTTTGATTCATTTTTATTTTTATTCTGTTGTTTGGACTTTGGATCTGTTTAACAGAAAGACAAAGGAGAAATAAGATGAGGAGCCAGAAAAATAATGTAAAAAAGAGTTTGTAGCATAGACCTATGAAGCGAGGGGAGGGGAACCTGGGTCGACGGTTAAAGTTTCTAGATTCGGATATATTTTGGTTTTGTTTGGTACTGTATTTCAATTATATTTTTAAAAAATTTTAATTTTTTAATTTTAAATTATTTTAATATTAAAAATAAATTTTAAAATAAAAAATATATATTATTTTAATATATTTTTAAATAAAAAATACTTTAAAAAACAATATTTATTATACTAGAAAAAAGAAAAAGAAAAAGAAGAAGATATTTTTAGTGGTAAAGGGAGTTTCTGTATAGGCTTCCTATTTTGATTATGATTTTCTCCGGGTTGAAGGAAGGAATCTATGGACCCGATGTGTTTAAAGCGATCACTAGAAGGTAATTGAAAGCGAAGTCCGGATATTGAATGGGCTTTTATCAAACCCAACGACATGTTTTATTTATCCACTAATATTAGCCTCTCTTTTCTGACTAAATAATCGGCCCATAATCTTTCATGGAAGAAGTTTCTTTTCTTTTATTGAATTTTGTTTCCAAAGGCCTAGTAGTGTTTCGTGGGTGGGTTCACTTTTGCTTGATCGTGTGTTCTCCGGGCATCACTACCCCCTCGTATAACAACGTCACCACCACGATATATACTTTTAAACCTGGCTGCTGGCTTCCATTTTGGATCTTCTGTTGGCTTAAGTGGATTTTGTTATGAAAAATAGAGGCTTCGACTTTGGAAGACAGAGAGCACATGAAGTTTTATATATAGCCTCTTATTAGAGATCAGTCTGGTAATGGAGTTTCTGCAGACAATGTTTGTTATTGGAAACAAATGAACAAGAAAATCTTATTTGATTGTGATGATGTTTTAAAATCCAATATATTCAGAAATCAGGTTTTTGAGTGTTTAGATAATGAGTAATCACACGCTTACGTCAATATTCTCTTCTCCATAGTTAAAGAAGTTGAAAAATGATGGTAGAATTTTTGTGGGGGTTTAGGGACATTTTAATGATAAAGTCAATGATTTTTAGTAAGGGATTGCAATAAATAAGAGAATAAACTTTAAATTCTAAGAACAAGAATGTTTGTTCTTGTTTTTATATGATAAATGCTCTGAGAATACAAATACGAATATTTAGAGAATAGAAATGGTGAAACATTTACCTTGAACCCTGAACATAAATTTAGATAATGAGGATGAATATCTCTTACACAACAGTAATGAGGAATAGATATCTCTTACACGACATTAATGTTAATGGAAATATGGTAGACACTTAAAAGACTTCTATACACTTATGGACATAGAAAGATGATTATTGTGGACGTTTAACATTTCATATTGGAAGTTATAATAAATAAATAAACAAGGCCTCGTGACCTGACAAATACTTAAAAGTGCATTTTTATTAAGATTTTATATCATTATATTGTACTTAAAATATCATTAAATTTCTTAACTTAAGCATGATTTATAATCACAATATGATAATATAAGATATCTTTAATTTATGGTAAATATTCGGTTTTTAATATAGGTTTGTAAAACATACATATCTCATAATTTAAAGGAATGATCGAAGAGTTTAATTATTGAAATTGAGGTTTATGTGAAGAGACAAAGAGAGGGCTAGACTTAGAGAACAAATCCTAGTTGGGCTAGTTCTATTTAAACAGAAATATCATTCTATTTTTAGGTTATAAAATGAGTTATCAACTTCAGATTCAGGTGTGGTTCATCTTGATGGAAAGCTAAATGTAAGCCTAAAATATTCATGAAGAGCTCAAGACTCAATAACATTGTTTTTCTGTTCTATTCTTAGCAACAAAAGAGAAGTCTGAGTTTGTCACGCAACCTAGATATTGTTTGGTGTTCAACCCATATCTGGAGTTTTAAAAGTCCATATAAGCTCACTCTCTCTCTTTTTTTTCTTTGGAAAGATGATATAAATACCAGCAACTTTCATATAGACCATTTGTTCAAAATATAATGTTATAAAAAATGTTTTGTCCAACCATCAAATTAATTAGTCATCATATCAATAGTTTTAAATTTTACATTCATTTAAACATTTTGGTTTTTAGATCAAGTTTCATGCTCTTGGTTTTTTTCTTTGCATTTTTATAATATTCAAGTTTTATTTCATGTCATATTATCATTAATCTTTTATTTATGCTTATCATTTTCTTTATTATACTTATTTAATTTATATCATATTTATGTTTTTCTTTTAATTATGTTTAGTTAAGTTTATTTTTTTCAAAGTGAAAAGATTACACTAATGGTGTAATAATAAATTTAGTATAGACTCAAAATGGACTTTAATGTTTAAATTTAAGAAAGTTTGTTATTAACATGTGTTATAATTGTTATTTTGATCAATATTAATACCCTTCTTGCTAAGTAGTGAGTCTTGGTTCGTGGTGTACAATCCTTAACACAACAAATACTTGATTCTTTCATAACCTACCACATGAAGAATTGACACTTGTGTTATGAAAGGATATTGATTTGTTGTTGACATAAGTTAGCACAATAAATACTTGATAACATTTACAAGCATTAGCATTGCTCAAATAAAGTAATTAAAGATAATTAATATGATCATGTCAATAACTTAAAATGAGTTATTGATGATAAATTATCTTATTGAAACCTTCTTTTTGTGAGGTTTCCAATTGAGTAATAGAAAGATTTTAAACTATACTTATTTAAAATGTCACCAGTGAATCATCTAACCTTGACAATTGTTTTTATCTCTGTTAAATATTTACATCAATATCACATCTTTTAGATGTATTTAACTTTGTTTCTTTTATTATTTATGATTTTGTATCATTGACCTCCCTGTGGATTGACCATGATATTGTCGAGCTATTTATTACTTTGAAACTCCTGCACTTGAAAAAGTACATTAATTATTTGATCATGTCACGAGACAACATGAGGCTTATACATGTGCGTGGGCTCAGCGCGTGGCTGAACCCAAGGATATTCGATCTGGTAGCTCGTCAAACCCACATGTACCAAACCCATATGTGCTTGGGCTTAGTATGTAGCTGAATCTAAAAATGTTGGATCTAACAACTCGTCAGACCCATATATACTTGGGCTTAACGTGTAGTTAAACCCAAGGATATTGGATCTTTCAACTCATCATACTCATATGTAATTGAGCTCAACACGTAGCTGAACCCCAAGATATTAGGTCCGAAAACTCCTCATACTCATATGTACTTGGGCTTAACACGTAACCAAGCTCAGGTACATGTGGATATGGCGAGTTGTGAAACCTAACGTCATTCGGTCCAGTCACGTGTTGAGTCCAAACACATGTGAGTCTTGCGAGCTACCAGACTCATGTCTATTTGGGATCAACGTGTAGCTGATCCCAAAGACATTGAGCTTGGCAATCCACCAGGCTCGCATGTATTTAGGCTCAGCATGTAGCTGAACCCAATGATGTTGGGTATGACAACTCGCTAGATTCATATGTACTTTGACATAACAAGTGGCTAAACCTAGGGAGGTTGGGTTTGACAGCTCGTCGGATCCACATGTATTTGAGCTCGACGTATAGTTAAACTTAAGAATGTTGGGTCTAAAAGCTCTAGACCCATGTTATCTGAGCTTAGCATTCTCTCCAGCCTAGGTATGTTGGGTTATCACCTTGTTTTTAGCCTTTTTTGTACAAAAAATAAAAAATATAAAATACATTGATCCATCTGCTTGCATGTTTCCATATTTTTTTTAGTGTCTCAACTTATTGCGTTGCACTTTAAGCATATTGAATTCACATAGTTTGGTTTACGGAAACCGAGTCTAATAAAACCATACATGGACCAAATGTTGGTCTTTTATGTTCCAAAATAATGTCATGTATAATTTTCTATATATATAAAAAAGCAATGTTTTTTCTACCTATAGTTTGTATAAGTTATAAATCACTAATATCAAAGTGAATTAAATATAGAGAATCACTGCTTCTTTCAATTATTTGAAAAGAAATATTTGTGAATTTTGATTATGCATGAACTTCACACTTGTGATTTTTTTCTCTCAAAAACCATAGTTAGCAATAATTCAAGATTAATTAATTTTTGTATAGAATCCTAATTCATATGTCTTAACTTGTCATGCCATATATCACAAGATTCAAACAAGTAAGAAGAAGAGACACTCTTATTATTATTAATCTCATTCTTGATTATAATGGTTATTACATTCGTTTTAAAAAGATCACTGCATAAATATTTATTTTTCAATAGACACATAATTTTTAGTGAGTATCACTTTCAAAAATAATTTTTAAACCATACTTTTTCAATAATGAACCATACTCTAAATCCAGCCTGATCTATTTTTTTCAGTAAGATAAAGATTGAAAATCATCATCATTAAACTCCTATTGTAAAATAAAAATTGTTTACACAAAAAACGACAAGTTTCTTCTCTGAAATGTGGTTTAATCGGTAACTTTCTCTTTCTTAGTAATTTTCCAGTGAATCTTTCACCTATTTTTCACATATAATTTGAAAAATAAACAAAATTGAAATTTAAAATCAAAATAAAAATTATAGCGAATTTAAGATTGATTATATATTTTCTCTATGATTTTACATTTTAGATCTTTATTTTTTAGTTTTGTATTTTTATAATAATTTAAAACCTATTTTCATGTAATCAAATTATAAAAGAATTTAAATGAAAAATGTTTAAAAATAGAAAGAAAAAATGTATATGATGTAAAATACTATTTTCAGATGGGTTATTCCCTAACTCTTTTAGTGTATAGTTAACGTTAATTATTGTAGCTGATGTCGTTTCTTCACTGGCCAAGACCGTTTCACGAGAATACACTGTACAAGTATATGATGTAAATATTAATTTCGATTTTTTATGTAAATATGACTATAATAAAAATCCACCAAAATCCGTTGTTTTTCCCTATTCTGATTTTCGACCCGTTGTTAGCGATTCCCCCTACAAAAAGAAAAAAAAAGTTATTGTTTAATATTATAATAACAGTTATTTTTTAAAATAATATTTTTATTTTTTAAAATTTAATTTTAACATCATTATATTAAAAAAATTTAAAAATATAAAAAAAAATTTTAAATAAAAAAATAAAATTTTAACGAACACGGAGAAACAGGTTCTACGTCCCAAATCCCCAAATGAAAACTTTAACAGGCTCGTGTAAGAGTGAGATTTGCTCAAGTACAAAGATACAAGGGTTAGTTAAGGGAGAAATTCGCACCAGAGAGAGAGAGAGAGGAGAAATTTTTAAAGCTTCGATGCTTGTTTGTTTAACGTATTTTTTTATAGTTATTTTAGCTTTAATTATTTTTTTAATGTTACTAAATATTTTTTTATATACTGATATAAAAAAAGCTATTATAATATATTTTTTAAATAAAAATACCTTAGAAAACAACAACAATTGGCAAGAACGACAAATGATGCTAACCTCAGCAACACCTAAAGAAAGAGGACGAGTTCAGCTGCATCCACGCTCTCTTTTCCTTTTCTTTTAGGCTGCTGTTGCTGGTAGCAAACAATTACAATACCAGAGCGTGATTTCACGTGAATAGTTTCCGCGTGGACAAGACATAAATCTGACAGTGCCACATAGGTTGTGTCAGCCTTTGTTCAAAGTAGCTCGTCCTGAAGCTTCAGTAACTAACTACTGCGTACTTCTTTTGATTGGGCCGTGCACTGTAATCTCCTTCAGTAACGCGTAGAGTTGAAGCTATTGCTTAGAAGTACAATGGATCTTTACAAAAATATCCTTCTATTTTTGTTCATTTGAAAAGAAAGTGTGATATTTCTGTTATTTACTACTCCCACCCGTTGACTGGACAGACCTTTTTTTTTCGTGAAAACCGCTCCTGAGATTTCCCTAATCATCGATTCACGCTTTCTTCATTTTCATAAATATTCACTTTAGCCAGGCTCTATTCCGTCCATCCTTGAATATAATAATTCGTTTGTTGGTTAATTTTTTAAAATATTTTTTATTTAAAAATATATTAAAATAATAATATTTTTATTTTTTAAAAATTATTTTTAATATCAGCATATCAAAATAATTTAAAAATATTAAAAATATATTAATTTTTTAAAAAAATTTAAAAAACACTTTTAAAACTCAAAAATAAACAAGAACAAGTAAAAACCCAAATATTATGCATTTAATTATCTCTATAATTTTCATATTCATTTTTCATTAATGATAATTGGATATGACTAAACCAGTCATCAAATAAATATAACAAAATTTATATATATATATATATATATATTATTGTTCAAGACATGAATTCTACTTTTTTTTGGTATCAAAATAGATATAGATTCTAATATAGATTTAATTCTCATCATCTTTCTCTCGTGACAGCAAAATTTGAATAGACTAGAAGATAATCTAGCGTTATAGTTAATGAGGAATATATGAGTATAATTGTGATTATTTTTAAAAATAACTTTTATTAAAAAATAAAATAAATAATAAATAATTTTAAAATATAAATAAAATAAAATTTTAGTAAACTTGTATTTGAACCATACTTCCAAAGAGACATACAGGGTATATTCATTAATTTAACACAAGCACAAGCACCATAAAAATACAAATTAAGAAAATAAAGAGCCATCTCAAAGAAATAAAAAATAAAGGGTCTTTCCACAAAACCAAGAAAAACTTTGTAGAATGATCCATTTCAACAAAACCAAAAAGAAAAAGAAAAACCAAGAAATGAGTGAGTAAAGAAGGATGAGTGATTAAAAGACAAAAAAAATAATAAAAAAAAGCTTTTGTTAAAAAGAAGGGGAGGGGAGAAAGAGAAGAAAACCCCCAAATAATGGAGGAGAAATGTGGAGAGCCATTGGATATTGCAGATGAGAGAGAGAGAGAGAGAGAGAGAGAGAGAAGGCAGCATGGAGAATCCCAATGCTACTCAGTCTAGTAGACACCACAGCCTACCACTCTTCACACCCTTCTTGTCACCAATTATACTCTAAATAATCGAATTCCTTTACTTCCTTGCATCCTCCCCGCAATCTCTCTTCACTCATCTCTCTCTCTCTCTCTCTCTCTCCCCCTCTGCCCATAACCCCAGACTCAACTTCTCTCGTGTGATAAAAAAATCACTCAAAACTTTACCCTATCGAAAACCTTAAGAACGAAAAAAAATCATACTGTTTTTTTCCTCTGAAATTTATATGATCACCAACAAAAAGCCTAGATCATCAGACACTGACTCTAATTATATGAGAGACGATCGAACTGACATGTCAGAAGACGACGACCGATCTCCGCCGTCGGATTCAATCGCCAACGATTCTTGCCCAACACGGACCTGCACTCCTGGGTCCGGGTCCGGGTCCGGGTCTGGTTCGTCTTCCATCCCCGAATACCCAGCTCCATACCCGGACCAAGTCCTCGAAAACGTCTTAGAAAACGTTCTCTGGTTCTTAACCTCACGTAAGGACCGAAACGCGGCGTCATTGGTTTGTAGGTTATGGTACCGGGTCGAGGCTATGACCCGATCCGATTTGTTTATCGGTAACTGCTACGCGGTGTCTCCAGAACGCGCTACGTCGCGGTTTACCCGAATCCGTTCGGTGACGCTAAAAGGAAAGCCAAGGTTTGCTGATTTTAACCTGATGCCGCCTAATTGGGGAGCCCACTTCGCGCCTTGGGTCTCTGCAATGGCAAAGGCTTACCCTTGGTTAGAGAAGATTCATTTGAAGAGGATGTCAGTGACGGATGATGATCTGGCTTTGCTTGCGGAGTCATTTTCGGGGTTCAAAGAGCTCGTGCTTGTTTGTTGTGATGGGTTTGGTACTAGTGGACTGGCTGTTGTGGCTAGTAAGTGCAGGTACGTTGTTTTTTTCCCTTCATAGATCTGATTGCATTGTCAGTTAATCTTTCTAGGTATCTGGTTTGTTTGATTAGCGGTTGGTTGTTAAAGTTTGAAACTTTGTTTTGATTCATGTTTATGGAATGAATGTTTAGATCTTTGTGGAGCTAGAAGCTGTTTCAAGATTTGTTCTTTTGCTGGGTTGGGATTTGTTTGTCTGTTTAATTAAATAGATTTTTGTAGCAATATCTGAATCTAAGCAATGCTGAGTTATTGGGGAATTAATTTAGTGATTATGGATATAGCTTTTTGATCTATAAACTTTTGGAACTTTTTATTGTTGGTGATTTTTATTTTATCTTTTCTGTTTGTTGGTCTAAATGATGCTTTTTTGGGCAGTGGGGATATAAAAGAGTGGAACTGAAATTATTGAAATTTCTGATGAGAAAGTTGTTGTCTGGTGGACTTATAGTATGTTGTGTACTGCTCTGTTTGTGTACAGGCAACTCAAAGTGCTTGATCTGATTGAATCAGAAGTATCGGATGATGAAGTGGATTGGATTTTGTGTTTTCCAGATACCGAAACATGTCTTGAATCCCTGATTTTAGATTGTGTAGAATGTCCCGTTGATTTTGATGCACTGGAGAGGCTGGTGACTAGGTCCCCATCACTTAAGAAACTTAGGCTAAACAGGCACGTTTCAATTGGGCAACTATACCGTCTAATGGTTCGAGCTCCGCAGCTCACACATCTTGGGACAGGCTCATTTAGCCAATTGGAGGATGTGGCTCAAGGTGAACTGGAACTAGATTATGTCTCTGCGTTTGCTGCTTGCAAATCACTAGTTTGCCTATCTGGATTCAGGGAAATCATTCCAGATTATTTGCCTGCAATATACCCTGTCTGCGCCAATCTCACTTCACTGAACTTTAGTTATGCAAATATCAGCGCAGAACAGCTCAAACCAATTATAAGCAATTGCCACAAGCTTCAGACTTTCTGGGTATGTGTTTTGTTGTGTCCCTTGTTTAAACAGAAACTGCCATGAAATGTGTGTTCTGAGAATGTTTTTGGTTTTCATTGTCCAGGTTCTTGATTCAATATGCGATGAAGGACTTCAGGCTGTGGCTACAACTTGCAAGGAACTACGTGAGCTTCGGGTTTTCCCTTTTGAAGCTAGGGAGGACATTGAGGGCCCTGTTTCTGAAGTGGGCCTCCAAGCGATTTCAGAGGGTTGCAGGAAGCTCCAATCTATTTTGTATTTTTGCCCGCGGATGACAAATGCTGCTGTTATAGCTATGTCAAAGAACTGCCCAGACCTTGTGGCCTTCCGTCTCTGCATAGTGGGACTCCACCAGCCTGATCATGTTACTGGAGAACCTATGGATGAAGGGTTTGGAGCCATTGTCATGAATTGCAAGAAGCTCACTCGACTTGCAGTATCTGGTTTATTGACTGATAGAGCTTTTGCTTACATTGGAAAATATGGGAAGATTGTAAGGACCCTATCGGTTGCTTTTGCTGGTGATAGTGACATGGGGTTGAAGTATGTGCTTGAGGGTTGTCCCAAATTACAGAAGCTTGAGATTAGAGACAGTCCATTCGGGGATGCAGCTCTACTTTCTGGTCTGCACCACTATTACAATATGAGATTCCTTTGGATGTCTGCTTGCAAGTTGTCTCATCAGGGATGCCAACAGATTGCTCAAGCATTGCCTCACCTGGTGGTGGAAGTGATTAAGCATGAAGATAATGTGGACAAGGATGAGTATGTTGATACATTGTACATGTATCGGTCTCTTGCAGGGAGAAGACATGATGTGCCACGATTTGTTTCCATCTTGTAAGGCATTTGTACTAGAAGAAGTTGCATCAGCGGTTCTGATGGTGGCTGTGGGCATTTTTTTGCTCAAAATTAGATTTGACGGGTACCTTTTTCATAGCCCGAAAGAAAGTCATGGTGATCCTTGCTAGAGAAAGTTGAGTGAAACTTCAGTCCTTGGGCGGTGTTGTTGCAAATGGCATTCAATCCAGAAGCCTGATATTTTCAAGAGGACAGACATATCTTGGGGGGGGGGGGGGGGGATGGATATATCTGCTGCAAGGTACTGGACCACCATTGGATCTTGTTGTATTGGTATGCTTCTAAATTTTATTTCTTTTTTGCTTTTCATATTCATTTGATCATAAATGAGAAGGCTCCCAGAGGAAAGGGATGGGTGTTGAGGTGCATAAAATATTCAATGGAAAGAATGGTCGCTTTATCCTCTTTGTATGAAGAAATCAAGATGGGTTGGAGATTTGAAAAAATTAAGGAAGGATCTTTTCTTCCGCTTTGAGTGCCAGCAGTGAAGGAGAATCAGAAAAAGCAAAACCAATGAGCAAGCAATCGCAGTTGAAAGAAGTTAGTATCTTAATTTGATTCAAATGGTAGCTTAGTTGTAAGGTGTAGCTGGTGAGAACTAAATGCCCAGACTTGATTCGTCTCTCCTTCTCTCTCTTTCTCAACGTTTGTTTTTTTCAGATGTGTTGTTGTAGCACATGACTGTTGAATTTATTATTTTAATTGTTAGCCAATGTGAGATGGGTAATAAATGCCAAATATGCAGCATGTGCATGGACCATACACATCTTTAGTGGGAATGTGTCAATACCCTTTCTCTCTCTCTCTCCCTCTCACTCACTCTCTTTCATTTATTTCCCTGAATGTGGAATAATCAATTGACAGTGAGGCCACTATTTAATTATGTATGGAAAGTGTTGTACAAGTACATGTTGCCGCCCCCCTTGCACACCGTGTGGGGCTCCATTGGGCGATAATCCCAATCCTCAAGGTTATAGATGGGTCTGATCATTTCTCATTTCTCATGTTCCTCCTTGAGAGTTGTTGCAACTTGTGTTGCAAATGCGTACTAGGTTGTTCACAAGAGAATCTGGTGGTTTGATCTATTAGCGGTTGAGAATTACTAAAGGTCTCTTTGGTGTTCTGTGACTCGTATCACGGCGGCGCTTCTCTCCATGGCTGGAGGTGGGACCGATAATCTGATGATCTGTCACAGCCAAGTCCTCTCCTTCACTCTCATTATCAGGAGAGAATTCCATCTACCTGCCATCTTTGTTGGTGTTCTCTCTGGCAAGATGGTAAAAGCAAGCTTAATTATCATCGAAGTGGAATCTGACTGTGCATTTGAAAAAGCAATGGGAAGCATGGCATAGCGCATAGCTAGGCCAGGTCTATCAATTCCAAGTTGACCAAACCCTTGTTTGTGTTTCTTCATCTTCCACCACGCTAAAAACAAGTGACAGCCAAACCATGTATGTGTATAAATCACCGTCCGTAAAAAGAAAACCATTTGAGTTAGACCTACTAGGGTCAAGGATAAGAAGATGTACGTGTTCGAGGGTTCGACAAAAACATAAAAGCATGTCGAGTTTTTTGGTACTTGACCCTTGGCTTATCCATTTTGCTTTTCTCGGATCTCATGGTGGGATTGAACAATCCCACGGATGACCAGAGCCAAACAATGGTGGCCTCTGCTTTTTGATTATATCCTTGCTTACAGTCTTGCCTTTATTTCTTCTTTTTGAGCACTGCTTCCTTGTCCCCATGTAGAAAGGAAGAGATCTGACGATGACCACACACAAGGACTACTGGGATTGGCATCACTCGAATTCTTAGCCTTGGATATGTGGTAGTGTCATCTCTTGATTAAACCTTCTTACCTAATGAACATATCCCATATATCTATCTATCCATCTATCTATCATTTGATAGAGAGACCTTCATTTAATTGAATGGTCATGATATTAACCCAACCCATTTAGGGTTTTGCCCACGCCGTGCACTGTTCGCTAAGCAGATGCATCGTCATGATATGTTGCCATGACAGAGTCTAGGCTTCGCTGCCCTGATTGGTGGATGCCCATCTCAAGATTTGCCCCACCACAGATCAATCAATATTGTGGGCCACGTGTACGGTATGGGAGGTGGGATACCTTAATAACTTTACACATTAAAAGACAATAAGAAGCTATAATCATGCATTTAATAATAATATCATTGTTGTTAAGAAATAATGGAGAGTCAGAGAGAGGGGCTAACGTACATAATAGCAACAAACTACAACAAAACTAAATAAATAGTGGCATCTGGCAGGTGATAAGTGATCCGGTAGGTGGTGTGGGCGTGGAAAAAGTCGGTGAAGCCAAAAAAGAGTTTGGTTTTTCATTATTTTTGTCTGTTAAGCACATTCATAGCTGAGCTAAGCACGAGGTCAACCACTAAAGTATATGCTCCCTTGTGCTGCTCCACTTAATTTAAATCTCTTCTCATCTCCGTTGTTTAATTTGTACAAACACACATAAACTACTGGTACTGGCAGTATTATATCTTTTCTTACACGCATTGCACCTTTTTCCGAGCACTATTTCCAGGATCGATCTTGCTTTTCCCAGTGAGATACATGTTTTTATTATTTGCAAATCTGATGCTCATATTCCTAGCATGCAGATTGCTCGGGGCTGATAAAGTGAAGCTGCATTGCTGATGTGACAAGAAATTTACTAGGATTCATTTTGATTTAAACAAATATTGAATGCTTCGCGATTCTTTCTCTCCTTTTGTTTTTGGATTCAGTGTAGAGAGGAGAGGAAAGATTTGGCTCCAACTCGAGACCCCAACAAGTATAAAATACTCCCAAACAATTGGGTTACCTGCCACTCAACTAGTCGATGCCTGCAGGTATATAATTATAGCATAGAATGCTAACTGATGCCTTGAGCATTGAACATGACGCTGATGGTAATTAGGACTCTTGCGTTCATGTATTTCTTTGATCTATGGAGTTTTCCAAGAGAGGACAATAATATCGCAGCCTCCCGGAGTAGAAAAGAAAATTATATGTAACTAATCCTTTTGAAAATTGGGGGCATACCAAATTATCAATCATATGCAAACAAAAGCACATTTTGACACGAACCTAATTCCTTTGACTTTGGCCTGAATTTGAATTTGGGAGGAAGAACATCCAAGCACCACAGCATCCTGGGATTTGATCCTCTACTTACTCTGCATGGATAGTAGTGTCAAGCTATTAGTGTCGAAATGTCAAATAAAACTTCTCTATATTGTAATTATCAAGGTTAAATACATGCAATAAGATTAAGATTAAGATACAACACCTCAAATGTCAAATCCTCAAGATAAGAGTTGTTGAGTGATGATATTAAAAGCAAAATGTTCTTATTTGTTGTACAAACGAAGATGTTGTTTTCTTTCTCTTCAGCACGCAAAAAATTAAAATATTTTTTTATTTTTTAAAATTTATTTTTGATATTAACACATCAAAATAATAAAAAATACTAAAAAAAATTAATTTTAAAACAATTATTTAAAAAAACAGCTTAAACAAACACTTCCTAACACCAAAATTATATGAAATTTGATTTTTATTATTTTGATTGTTATTTATTTTATTTTAGATTTTCTGCTCTATCCTCTTATTAGGATTTGCGTTGGCCGCCAAAATTCAAATATCTCATGTCATTTTATTTTTTTATCAAATTATTCATCATTATTTTGATTATTATTTATTTTGTTTTTAATCTTTTTTTATTGTTTTTTTTTTAATTTTGGCACTCAACATTTAGTTTCATTTAATTATTATATCAAATTTGATCTTGATTATTTTTATTGCTATTTTCTTTATCCTTTTTTTAATTGATTTGTTTCCAGTTTCATCCCTCGTCATTTTATTTCAGTTTATTTTTATATCAAATTTAGTTCTTATTCTTTTCATTATTATTTGTTTGATTGAGAATTTTGCTTTGTAATTTTTTTGGATTTGCCTTTTATGGGGTTAGTTCTGACCTCAAGACTTGAGTTATGGATTTTGAAGACTATCCCGAGTTAACTTCCGTTCTTTTAGGTCTTTTTTTTAAAAAAAATATTTTGTTATTTCATCATTTAACATTAGGTTGGTTATGGACTAGGTTTCATGATTTTTTTAACTTTTTTTTAAACGGGATTTTTCCAATCCTATGTTCTAGATCGTGAGTTTGGTGGGTTAATCTTGATTAAATTTGATCTTTTTTTATTGTTTTTTCATAATTTTTTTAATTTCTCCGTTCAACACTGTGTTGTTTTAAAATTGAGTCTTGTAGTTTTATTCAATTTGCTTTCTACATGGTTATCTCAGTCTCACGATCAAGTCGTGGATTTGATAGGCTAACTCGGGTGAACTC
>Ga0325410_1000335_pt1 | contig 47464 bp, 30 predicted proteins | sample PopdelMetagenome_16_FD_206182 | JGI IMG/M metagenome (GOLD analysis project Ga0325410, IMG submission 206182) | Populus deltoides microbial communities from Bellville, Georgia, United States - Xylem-PdIQD-R3 | ecosystem: Host-associated > Plants > Phyllosphere > Stem > Wood/Secondary xylem...
AAGGATCCTGACATTGTTGGTCTTGCCTTGTTCATTCGCATCAGAAATCTGTTTATATTATATAATATATCTCTTTGATCTTTTCATAAACTCAGTATATAGGTTGGAAACCTGTGACCCGATCTTTTAGATCATTCTCAGGTATAACAACGCCACGTACTGAGTATTATTATTATTACTATTAATATTAATATTATTATTACTATTACTATTATTGTTACTATTATTGTTGTTATTATTGTTGTTGTTTTATTAATTATAATTTATACAATTAACCTCTCTGTGGTTCGACCCCGGTCTTGCTGGGTTATTTATTACTGTGACACTCCTGCACTTGGGATAAGACATCAACTCTTTGATCATGTCACAGTCCACATCAAAGCCGTTCTCATAACAAAATTTTGTTTCCTCGAGATATCATAAGTTAAAGCTTTAAAGGACCACAACTGCATCAAATCATCAATCAATGGTCGAAGACAAACATCTATATTCCACCCCGTACTGCTCGGACCTGGTATGACCATAGATAAAAACATGAACTCCGGCCTCATACATATCCCCGATGGCAAGTTATAAACCGTCAGTATGACCGGCCAACAAGAATAAGAAGCAGCAAATGACCCAAATGGGTTGAATTCGTCTATACACAACCCAAGATGCACGTTCCTTGATTCAGCTGAAAAGTGAGGATGCACACTGTTAAAGTATCTCCATGCTTCCCCGTCAGATGGATGCACCATCACTCCATTAACCGCATGATGTGATTGGTGCCATGTCACGTGCTCAACAGTCCTTGGTGACATGAATAACCTCTGCAGTCTAAGTGTGATTGAGAAGTATCTAAGTTTTTTATATGCCACGAGAGTCTTTCCCCTGCCAGTTCTGGGTTTGTAACGAGAATGCCCACATGTCATGCACTCGGTTAGCTCAACATTTTCAAGGTAGTATAACATGCAGAAGTTAGGGCATGCCAATTTTCTGGTATCCTAAACCGAGGGGTTTCATCATGGACTTTGCAGCATAGAAGTTATCTTTCAGCCTGTTTCCTTCAGGTAAAATGCTTATCATCCATTCAATAATCTTGTCATAACCGACCTCACTCAACCCGTGATCTGACTTGATGGTGAACACCTATGCTACGGCCGATAATTTACTATGGTTCGTGCAGCCATCCCATAATGGTTCGTCAGATTCTTTTAACAAATCAAAAAACCTTATTGCATCTGCATTAGGTTCTTCTTCTACGATTGGACATTCACTGAAATTACCTCCACTCATTCTCATTGCATCCATAACCATATTCCTGTAAATATTACTATTGTCATTTACAACTTCATGCACGTTGCTAGCACTAGAAGTTTACCCAACCACCCTTTCTACCATGCTCTCATTAGGAACAAATAGTTCTCCATGTGCATACCAACACAGGTAATCCTCCATGAACCCTTTAGTTAGAAGATGCATCGTTACAACATCTTGATGCAAAAACGTTTTATTTTTACACTTCCTGCATGGACACCTAATACCGCTATCAGTAAAATTTCCCGGAATAGATGTTGTTGTGAAATTAATAAAAACCTGAACCCCGTTACAATAATCCATCCTCCGCAATCCTTGGGGTCAGTCCCGATACATCCATGAACGATCATCCATGACTTCTATTGAACCTCTATAAAATTATGACGACAACATGTATTAATTAACTATATATGTTATGTAAATAAATTTAAAAAAATATTGGTTTGCCCCGACATTATCCAACAAACTAAAAAAACACTTATGTTAAATATTCATTATCAATTATCAATTATCAACGTCCATACAAATTTATACATATATAAATTTACGGAAATCACAACTTCGTAATAGAATTGATAAAAATTAAAACGGACTCGTTAAACAAGCTATTATTTATTTCATCACAACACATCTAATTCGGTGTAATTCAAACAAAGTTTCAACAATTTACAAACAAATACAATTTGACAAAATCTAAAACAAACTATAACAACTACAAAATTATACATTCATACTACAAGTTTTTTTGACAAATAACAATCAAACAAGTACATACGTTAACAAAATACATATACTAAAAAATATATATAATAAAATTGACATTTAAATGTTAAAACTAAAAAGGATAGATTTACTAATAAAAAATATAAAATCCACAATAAATTGCTCGGAGAATGGATGTTGTGACCACGTGCAAAAGTATAAGAAACTTGAATGCTTGTGTTGAGAAAAGGGAGAGAGTTGGGATGGGTGGTTGGCTGTAGTTTAGGAGGGGAGAGTTGGGATGGGGAAGAAGACGGAGAAATACAGGAAGAGAGTGTCGGCAGAGTGGGTATATATTGGCTTTTACCGATGGAATCACCAACGGAAACTTTCCATCTGTATACCCGTCGGTGATTCTGCCAGTGACTGCGCCACGTCATTGTACGGAGATCCCGGATTGAATCCCTCTGTCATTCCATTGGTAAAATCGCCTGAAAAAAATACACGTCATCACACCGTTGCAACTTTTCAAAAAAACTATTTAATCCGTCGACGATACTGTCGGTATATACCGACAGATGTATTCCGTCGGTATATACCTACCGTATCGCCGACGGGTATCATCTGTCGGTATATATCAACAGAATTAAAGACGGAATTATTTCCGTCAATAAGAATTACCGATGAAAAAATTCCGTTGGTTTTCGCTGATTTTCTGGTAGTGCGTCAACTTGTATTTGCTTTTTTAAAAAAAAAATATGGGTGTCCGAACCAGTTTGCGCATACTTCGACTAATTCCACGAGTCTTAATACCATGAGAGCCTCAAGTGGCCTTAAGGAAACTTAAACTCATGACCATTAAAGAGCAAACCCAAAACCTGATCGGTTAAAATACCCTCAAGATTTTGTATTTGTTTTTCTAAACCTTGTGAGAAGCTATCGAACTAATTTTAATCTTCTCTTCTATGGTATATTTGAAGGTGCAGATTATGAGGAAGCGCTTGGTTTGAAAGGCACTTAACATGATTTTGGGCCTATCCATGAGTGAGAATAGAGAAGTAATGATATTTCAATTATGAAATTATTTGTTTCTTTTCCCTCTTCAATGAAAGTTTATATCACCGGATTTCAACTTATTGAAACGAAAACTTATTTAATCAACTCAATCAATTTAAATTAATATATCAAACTCTTAATTACCAACTAAATATCAAGATTTTCTTGAGATCACATTAATTTTATAAAAAAATAAATTAAAATAAATCTTGAAATCTAATACCCAATATTAAGTTTTATATGGAATTATTTTTTATTTAATAATATGATAAAAAAATAGATGTTAAAAAAACCAAACACTAACCCTATACCAGAGTGTTTTTCTAAGATCATGATAACTTTAAATAAAATAAATTAAAGTAAATCATGAAATTCTATTCATAATAATTATTTTTTTTCTTGAACTATTTTGTATTTAATAATATAATAAAAAATAAATAATTGTAAACTAAGCATAATATCAAGATATTTTATCAAAACATAAAAAAATTAAAATAAATAATAAAATCTAATTCTCATAAATCTAATATTAAAAATAGAAAAAAGAGCATATATGTTACTATTCTGAGCAGTCAAATGATAATTATAATTGTAAAATGAGTTTCATGATAAATAAATGAAAAAAAGAAGAGTAAATGATTTTGTACACTATGACCTAAATATTAATGCAGTTTTTTTTTTAATTTTAAAAAATTATTTTTAATATCAACATATTAAAATTATCTAAAAAAATAAATTAAAAAAAAACACGTTTAAGACAGTTATAAAATATTGTAATTAAAATATTATTATTATTATTATTCAATGACTAGCCTAGAAAAAAAAAGTGCTGTGTAAATCAGCGTCTAACGCAAGTCAATGCCCCCACGAAGGCACAAACAGTGACATAGCAAAGGTCATAAATTAAAAGACCGGTTTTAGATAATCTCATATTGTCCGGTCTTGTCCCTGCGTAGAAAGCCGGGGGATTAGCCCCTCGCATTTGTCAAGCTCAAGCAGCCTCAACACTGGAGGACAAAATGGTAAAAGAGTCATTTCAATTATCTCTCAGCTCTTCTTTGTAATCCTTAATTGATTGATGGTGGTTGCCTTTTCTCTTCCTTAATCGAACCATTTGCCATCGTTTCTTCAGGTCAGTACTCCCTCTCCCTCTCCCTCTCCATTTATCATTAGTTTCTGTTTGGTTGCTGAGAAAACAGATAGAGGAAACGTTTGGCTTTTTCTTATTGTTTTTGGTTTAAGTGTTGAATAGATAGATTTTTTTTTTGCAGTGAATTAAAACCTAGGTTATGTTTTCTGATTGACTGTCAATTTTTATCTTAAAAAATATCTTCGAGAGGTGAGATTTGGTAACTTTCTTAGAAAATTTGGTTTGACATTTGTAACTTTCTTAGTAACCAAACAGATCAACTCTTCTTAGTATCTCCTTTTCTCTGATCAACTTTTTGCTTGTTACAGCTTTGTTTTTTTTTTTTTAATTTTTTTCTTTTTCTTTAAAAAATTAGTCTGATTGGTTAATGATGTTGAATTCTTTTTTTTAAAAAAAAAAAAGGGGGTGTGTGTGGCTTTATTCTGGTTTAGCTGAGTTGTAACTGATCTAGTCTATCTATGTGATCATGTTCAATATTCATTAATCATGCTATATATATGTATCATATGAATACCCTCTGGAAATCATAGTTAATCCTATTTTATAAGCAAAACGGAGTTCTTGTAAAAGAAGGGATCATTACATATTATTTTGATCAGAAATGTACTAGACAGAAGAACTCTTTTTCATACTTGGGCGATGTTTTTTTTTCTTAATTATTATTATTACTTCTTTTCACATTTCCATAGCTTGAATTTTAATGATAGTCATAATAAAAGGAGGTGGTGATGGATGGATGATGTGTTACAGCTCCTTATGACAATGACAGGAAGAAACGACTAATTGATGGGCACATCATCTGGCTCTAACATTCACCACCCTTCATAAAAAATGCTTCCTCCACGACAGCAACCTTGTACAGCTGGACTACAAACATCACTGTCCTTGGTGTCTTCGGATCTTCACTTGTCCCCTGACGCACAGGAACCAAGATCAAATTCTGATAATATTCGTGAATCTCCTACAGAAAGTGCTAGTTCACAAGAAACTTGGCCTACTGTTGATGCCATGATGAAAAAGAAGATGGAGAATGACAAGGCGGATAATGATTGCCCTGGACAGTCCATCATTCGTCGCGTCTCAGGTGCAGATAAGATATCTTTTCGTGACATAGCTGGGGAACGAGTTGATATTATCTCTGAAAAGATGCAACATTTACCTGACAACTTTCTTGATGAGCTAAAGAATGGTCTTCGGGTTATGCTTGAAGGAAGTGGTGGTTCACAGCACAGAGAGGAATTTTTGATTTTGCAGAAGCTTGTTCATAATAGGTCTGATTTGACAGCAAAGACTTTGATTAGAGCACACAGAGTACAGCTAGAAATACTTGTTGCAATAAACACTGGAATTCAGGCATTTTTGCATCCAAGTATTAGTCTCTCCCAAACTTCCCTGATTGAGGTCTTTGTGTTTAAGAGATGCAGAAATATAGCATGCCAAAACCAACTTCCAGCTGATGACTGTACCTGTGAAATATGTGCCAACAAAAGCGGTTTCTGCAATCTCTGCATGTGTGTGATCTGTAACAAGTTTGATTTTGAAGTGAATACATGCCGTTGGATTGGTTGCGATTTGTGTTCTCATTGGACTCACACAGATTGTGCTATTCGTGATGGACAAATTTGTATGGGCTCATCTGTTAAGAGTGGAGGTGGCCCAACTGAAATGCTTTTCCATTGCCGAGCCTGCAATCGAACATCTGAGCTCTTGGGGTGGGTGAAAGATGTTTTCCAACACTGTGCACCAGCATGGGAACGAGAGGCTTTAACAAGGGAACTTGATTTTGTTAGTAGAATCTTCCGAGGAAGTGAAGACCCTAGAGGGAGGAAACTCTTTTGGAAGTGCGAAGAACTTATTGAGAAAATGAAGGGTGGACTTGCAGAGTCAACAGCTTGCAGAGTGATATTGATGTTCTTCCAAGGTATGTATTATGCTAAGCATTATATAAATAGTCCTCTCTCCTTCAGTATTGGAAGAATATTCAAGCATTAGTGCACTTTGCCACAACAGGCTGCTTGATGCAGTGCCTAAGCTGCTCCAATACCATTTTATATGTGTGCGCCTAACTATTTCTTTTTACAGATATTGTGTGTGTGTGTGTGTGACTATTTCTTTTTACAGATATTATACGCGTGTGCATGTAACTTTTTGTTATACTAATATTATATATGTGTGTGTAACTTTTTGCACTTATGTTTGATGAATTGAAATCCTTACAAGGTGTAAGTGTAGTGCATAGTGAATAGAGATATGAGATAAGAATAAAAATTATGTTAGGTAAATCAAGATTAAAAAAAAAGGTTTTGTAAAGGTATAATTTAGTGAATGGGGATCCTTAGTTCTTAAGGATAGTAAAACACTGTTGTCAAACTAAAAAAGAAATAGTAGAACATGATTTGTATTTATACATTTGAATGTAGGTTAATGAAAGTTCTATTTTGGGAAACATATAATTACAGTTTTTTTTTTTTTTTTGTTAAGAATGACAATTTTGAAAGGTGAGGTAGTGTCGTCTATGAAAAGAAAAAAAAGTAAGGTAGTGTAAAACATTTTCCCTTTCCTTTTAATGTTGGATGTAGATCAATCAAAAGAATTTAATTTCATACGCAACCAATCAAAAGAAGAATTAGAAAAGTAATTATTTCCTTTTTCATGTGGATCAATTAACTGAATTGAAGCCTTTTTAGTTTTGATAAAAGTTTTAACACTCCAAAGTTATTCTGATATTTTTATATAGTTTTCATAGCATGGAGCACATATATCATTTAAGTTTTGTATTAAAAACAACACACTATTTAAATAGAAAAAAAAATATTACAATTGAATGAAATTTGTTTGACCATTTTAATAATGATGCTACACAAATTGTTTCTTTCTTTCTTTCTTTCTTTCATTTTTTTGTTTTTTTTTTAATCTTTTGGTGCATGCCATTTAATTTACAATTAAATGCAGTTTAATCCAGCCAATGTTGTGAATTATGCCAAAAAAATTGTTTTTTTTCCCTTCTATCCTTGCACGAGATAGAGAAAATGTTCTTCAAATTGAATTAATCTTTGTCTACTTAATTTGTCTATTTTTTTTTCTTTATATTTGTTTCTGTAATAAAAATATTGTCCTTAGAAAATATTAAATTTTTCTCGAAGATTGCTTGAGCCTTTGGATCTTCTAATATTGTAGCTGAATAAAACTAGAGCCCAATATATTTTATGCTATTTTTTTTATAATCTATGTTTAACATAAAAAATGCATATTGTCTCAACGAATATGCCTCGCACTGTCATTAAGGTAACATTCAAGACAAATTTGAGATAAGACTATATCTTAAGACATATTAAGAGCATATATATAATTCATGCAATCATTTATTTTTGCTGTCCAATAGTGCAGATATATCAAATCATGACTTAATATAAAATTATAAATGGAAGATGAAATTAAAGCATTGTTGAAAGTGGATAATCAGAAAATACTTTGATTAGTTCAAGTGAGTATTGTGTATCTTTCTTTCCTATAGACTCTTGGAGTCCTCTTATTCAATATATATATATATATATATATATATATATATATATATATATATATAACAGTAGGTGCAATCACAATGGATGTGATGAACTTAATTTAATCGAGACAAATTAATGAATTGAATTGTCAAAGTGATTGACTAATCACTTGGATGCCATGGGTAAAGCAGACATATGAATTGGATGCTAAATTACTTTCAAGCACCAATAGCTGCTGTATTTCATAGATTTACAGAGTTGAATTAGTTCAGTTTATAACAAAAGGAGATGGTGATACAAAAAAATCACTAGTTAATAAACAACCAAAATTTAGTATGAAAAATAATAAATCACCAAAAGTTTTGGTCTTGTTAGAAAAAAATTCTGTGTCAGCATTGCTCCTACTTTGCTTCATACGCATAGATAATAGAACTTATAATAAGCACAGGACTATAATATTGCATACATGCTGAATTCTGGGAGAAACTACCAAAAGATTGTGGAATCTCTCATCTTTAAAAGTCTTCAGGTTCTTACGGTGCTTGACAACCGAATCCCTACTTGGTGATGTGAAACCCAAGGTTTGCTAATAGAAAAGTAAACCACTAGGGTTGATTGTTGATGAGCTCATAGATCACAAATAGTTTCTCTTAAGATCTGTACCTTAGAGTGATGATCATGAGAAGATAGAATACCCTAGCATTTAATTATAGGATGTAAGCAAACACAATTTTACTTATTTAGCTGTATAGAAAGCACAACTTTTTCTTTAAAAAACGTGCGGTTTCAAGGGTTCTAAAAGAATTTAAGTCACAGTATTTTAGTAAAAAAAATAGTAGAAAAAGGAAAGGGAATAAAAGATTAAAAGAAATCTCTTTTATTTGAAGGGAATTTGGAGTTAAAATATGTATTTATAATGGCTAAAGTACCTAGGATTATTATAATTAGTAAGGGTATTTCAACAGAGTTGGTGGTTTTATGTATAATTATAGATTTATGATATATGATTTTTATGCATTCTTCCCTGTGATTATCTCTCTTGTTTCCTATGATTTACTTGTCAAAAGAATGTTTCCATATTTTGCAGAGGCAAATACAGTTTTCTTTCTTATATATATATATATATATATAGGGGTATTATTGCATTATAACAATGTTTAAAGACTTTTTTACCTATTAGAGCTCCATTATACGGTGTTTTTAATTAGTGGGTTGAAAGGACTACATTTACCATATATAGGTAAATCATTGCATCATACTTTATTTGGTCTGCTTGTCCTGTAAGTGAGCATGCCTTATATAGACATGCTAAGAAATCTCACTGTGATCAGAACCTTTGACATGCTTATGCTGAAAGTCTATTAATGTGACTGGAGGTGATGTCTTCATTCTATTGTTAGACTCTTAGTTCAAGCTGATTGGCAAGGCTAATCATAGCATCTGTCTCTTCTATTCTTTGAGCTTTAAGGCTTCATCGTTGCTCTTCAGTTTTTTGAGTAATCACTTTCTTTTTTCTACACTTAGCCTCCACTTTGTTATGGTCCTGTGGGGAGTCCACATATGGGTTTCATGTGTATGTAATTTGTTTTGATGGCCACCTGAACTGATTGCTTCTTAACTGAATTATTGAATTCGGTATTTGAAATTCAGTAGAAATCAATTACATGAAATTAAAATTCTATTTTGCTGTACTGCTCTTTGAAGAGCTTGAGGTGGACTCTCCAAAGAGCCTGGAAAATGGGGAGGGTGGGAGGCTAATAGCCCCTCAGGAGGCATGCAACCGAATTGCTGAAGTGGTGCAAGAGGCCATAAGGAAGATGGAGATGGTGGCTGATGAGAAGATGAGAATGTTTAAGAAAGCACGCATGGCTCTTGAGGCATGCGACCGTGAGCTGGAGGAAAAGGCCAAGGAAGTGGCAGAACTAAAGCTAGACAGGCAAGAAAAGAAGCTACAGATAGAAGAGCTAGAGAGAATTGTGAGGCTTAAGCAGGCAGAGGCTGACATGTTCCAGCTCAAAGCCAATGAGGCAAAGCGAGAGGCTGAGAGGCTGCAGAGAATTGCGCTTGCTAAGACGGACAAATCAGAGGAAGAATATGCTAGCAGTTACCTCAAGCTACGTTTAAGTGAAGCTGAGGCAGAGAAGCAATATCTATTTGAGAAGATTAAGCTGCAGGAGAGTTCACGTGCATCACAAAGCAGTGGTGGGGCTGACCCTTCACAGGTGTTGGCATATTCCAAAATCCATGAAATTCTTCATGGGTACAATATCCCCCCAAAGACAGAAGCACAGCCAAACGATCGCCACCATTTCAGGACAAATCCCTGAACAAGCTGGGTTGCTCCCCGCCACTTCTGTTCATAAGTCAGTAAGCTTTTTCTCCACGTCATATTTGTACCCTGTCTTTCACGTCCTTCATTCGGAAAGAAAAAAGGGGATCGATTTCATCTATATCGAAACCCGCCTTCTGCCAAGTAATATAGTAAGGATTGACTGTGTTGTTTAGAAATGTCACTCTTGTTGAACAAGTGTGAATGAAATGCTGTTTGGATTCATTTGAATGTTGTGGTTTTTTGGGTATGATTGGGAGTGGTGTGATTGTGCATGGTAGCTTTTTTACGTGGAATCAATACAAAAAAAAAAAAAAAAGCATGTAAAACTTGTTTTTATGGTGGTGTTTTGTGCATTAAATAGGTTGTATGTATATAAAAAATTAAGCTACCCAACCACCTCACACACTTAATCAGCTTGTCCATTACCAATATGATTAGCGTGTTTGAGAATAAGGCGAGGTGAGGTTTACTTTTTTTTATTTTTTTTATTTTTGTAAATATAATTTTTTTCAAAGCACAAACTATAATTTATAGAGTTAGTTTGTTTTTGTGTTTTAAAAACACTTTAAAAAAATAAAAAAATTTATTTTTTTCTTTGCTTCAAATTAATTTTTTATTTATATACAACCTATTTAATGCACAAAACACCACCATAAAAATAAGTTTTACATGTTTTAAAAACACTTTGCTATCATTTTTTTAAACACCCTCTAAAAATGAGCATATTTAAGAGTGGTAAATATTGATTTTCAAAGTGCTTCATTCGAAAATATATTAAAAAAACTAAAAAAATATTAATTTAAAATTAAAAAACATTAAAAAAATTTCAGAAGTGCAGTTAAACCGCAATGCCAAATAAGAATTTACATGAGCACGAGCCCATAATAAATTCGAAATACTAGATTTATTCATGTTTAAATTTTCATTCTGAGTTATATATAGATCACCGGCTAGAAACTTATCAACACCTTTAAACCATATTTAGACCACACAATGCAATTTATCTAAGGTAAAGTGTGTTAAAAGTGTTAATATATTCTCTAGTCACAAATAGTTTTTTACCCTTGAAATTTCAGATAAAATCAGTCCACTTGAAACTATTAGTACTAGTGACTCTAAACCAAATAATTAGACAATGACTTCTTAACTCCCACACCGGAATGCTGCATACGCGTGCTACAATAGGCTTCAAGAAAGAGATGGGGCACTTTATCTTGGCTGGATGAAGAAGGATCTGGTGGCATCTTGTGCATGGAAGTGATGCATGCTGATTCTATTTTTCTCATTTAGGAAAGCATGCAACCAGCTGAGGTAGAATCTATAGGTTTTCCTCTCTTTTTTCTTTTCTTTCTTCCTTTTTTTTTTTTTTTGGCCGTTAGCTCTAAATGGTTTGAAGAGGAAGGCAGTGGCCTCAGCTGTGTACTCTACTTTTACAACTCCTTAAGTTACCCAGTTCTATGGAACCAGCAGCTCAGTGCTTTGAACTTTTTTGCTTTTCCTGGCCTTGGGGGAACCAAGTCTGGTTTGGAGCATTAGGCATTCTAAGGTTTCATCCTCTGAGCCTCTGTCCATACCAGTTTCCTAATGAAATGCTGGAATTATTTTCATATGATTCTCGGTCACTGACATGAAAGACAAGACCTGCACAACGCTAACAGAAATTGAATTGTGATTTGTTAAATGTTACAAGAACTGGCATTGCATGTAGGGATTCCATTGGAACAGTTTTGAATGGTAGAGGTCTTGCTTGCAAGTGCAGGTCAATAGCGCAAGGAGAAGCATTAACCATCAAGATTCTAACTCTATTGCCTTTGTCCTATTGTCGAAGATATACAGCACCAGCTTAATAGTATGCCTGATGTTATAGTTACAGTAGTAGCATGTTGCAGATTGGATAGCTAAGGCTGTTAGAACCAGCCCCTTCCTTGAAATTGTCCAGATTGGGTTCATACGCAGCAATTTGCTTCTACCGAAATATCTGTGGTCTGAAACGCTTATTATGTTGAGGAGGAGAAAAAAAAAAAAGACTCGCCGTCAGTCAGTTTACAGACATGAGGCCTGCTTTGAATGAAATATGGGCTTTGCAGCAAAAGCTATTAATTTGACAGTTCGAAGACAAGCGCTTATTGCAAGGAGGAAGGACAGCGGTGGCTGAACTAAAGTTTGGAACATCTTTGTACCATGTTCAAATGCTTTTAATGATGTTAACAAAAAAGCTGTCACATATCCGATACTTGCTGTTATATTTAATGATAAATTGACCTATATAGAGCTGGAGGTCGTTTCCCTCGATTCTAAAAATCAATCTGTTTCAATTAGCTTAGGTCAGGCTCTGAATTTAGCATGTGCTGTTCATTTGGATTACTCTCTGGACCTGGAGTAATAATGGTACGAACACCGCAAGCAGCACTTTTCTCTTTTGATTCAGTTCTTGACTCGCCATCATGTTGCTCCGTTGATCTACCTGCTAACACAGGATTGGCATTGACAACAATATTAGTTGCTTTCGTGGCACGTGACTTGCCATTTTGCTGCTCCCTTGAGTCACTTTCATGGCCTGAAATGCTTTCTTTCCATTTATTTCTCAACTCAGAATTCATTTTCTCCTCCGATTTGATGTTTGGAATCCGAACTATTATAAGCAACCATGTCATGGGAAATGGGAGATGACATCACTTTCTCCTGATTTTGCACCTGACACGCCATTCTGGATGGTAGTTGTACAAGTGTTGAGACCAGTTGTGTTTTGAGCAAGAGTCCTCGAAGGAGGCATATCGTGATCATGTTGTCCCTCATAGCTGGTTATAACTAATTTTGGGTCATTATATGCCCTCTCCACATGTTTCTTAACTGGACATCCGGGACTGGAACACCTGTAGTAGCTCCTACATAATGGAGGGTAGATCAAAGTCAGCATGTAATCGGAGTACTTTGGTCTCCACATAAAGACATCACAATCTCGTCATTATGCTACCAATACAAGCAGGCATCTCCTGACATATATTCATAACCAGAGGGAAGAGATGTAAACTAAACATGTATAAACCAAGGTCTAACCTTGTTGAGTTCATTAAATTTGGCAGTTACCTGGGATTTGGATTGCCTTTAACCAATTTCTGCCCATATTTACGCCAACGATACCCATCATTGACAGTGTCAACCTCGCATTTTGTTTGACTGACAAGACGTGGCTCACCAGTTGGCTTATCTAAAGGAGTAGAATCATCATTACAGTTACCTTTCTTCCTGTTGTGTTCATTTGAAACAAAAGAGATATCTCACACGTGAAACAATAGAGTAAAATAAATTTACAGCCATTTTAATAATTTTCTATGCTTGAAACAATAGAGTAATATCAATTTACAGACATTTGATTAACTTACCGTTGTTTTGAGCGTTGATCATCATCAATCTCATCCCTTATCCTATTTGGTTCTGATAGCACACGCTTCACATACTCGCTGGATGTGACAGTGGAAATCTGAGAGGTAGTTGTTGGCTCAATCGGATTAGGTGCCTGACTTTCTTCATTTATCAATTAGTGAAAACATAAGACAACACAATAATGATCACTTGTTAGTTAAGAGCAAAAAATGAACAATATGGCGATTTTTCCCTGTTACCTTCAACATCAGTCAGTAAATCAGGTTTTTCTTCAACAATGGACAGGTCGCAACCAACTGCTTGTGGGAGGTTAAGTTGAGGTTTGGGATGCTCATGCTCACCAATGTAAACGATATCAGCAAGCTTCCCATCATGTGAGCACTCCAATTGCTTTTTCACTTGGCAACTTGGATGTGTACATTTGTAATAGCTCCGTATAAATTCATTTCCTTTAACAAGTTTCTGCCCATATTTTCGCCAGCGATATCCATCCTCTGACACTTTTTCCCGCATGATAGAAGGACTCCATCTTTCCTGACCAGATTGCAAGGAATGGAGATCACTGCCAGGGGTATGTGACAGTTTCCGTGGTGTTAAAGAAGAAACACTTCCTTCTTTGTCTAACTGCAAAATACGCCCCCCAGTATTCTCCAAAGGTTTCTCAGGGGCATTTGAAGGAGGAATTCCTTCTTGTTGTGAAGCATCACCTCCACTACCACAGGTCTGTTGTGCTGTGTCAGTCCCACCATCTGGGCTCTGTCTTTTCTGCAATTCCTTGGGAGAAACTTCCTCTGACGAGACCATGTTAATTTGGGAAGTTATAGAAGAAACCAAAGAGATAAATTCAAGGTGCTGTTAATACAATTGACAGCACACTTGAACAAATGGCACATGGTGGTGGCTGTTCATACCTGAGGAAGCATCAAAGTAAAATTAATAACAGTGAGAATTTGCAAATTGACAATCGAGACCAACTAATTCAAGTTTCAAACAAAAATTTTAAAACTTCTTCAGTCATATGGAGAACTTAGGAAATATATATATATATATAAAGTTGGTAATCACTATCATGTAAACCTGATTTTGAATTGAGGCATGATGAAGAAAATGTCGATGAAAATTTTGTATATGCATCAAACACTCGTAGAAATAAAAATACCAAGCACTTACTTTAATAACCATTATTATTTTATTTTGAGCCTTTGCATCTCAACTGCTGACCGTGAACTCAACATTCCTAGGCCATGGCTGTTTGGGATTTTGGTAGCGGTGACGATGACGGTTCAAAATGCTTTTCACTTAGAAATGCATCAAAATAAAATTTTTTATTTTTTAAAAATTATTTTTGATATCAGTACATCAAAACGATCTGAAAACATAAAAAAAAAAATCATTTTAAGCAAAAAAAAATCAAAATTTTTGAGACCAAACACAGCTACAGCGGACTTACATGTTATACACAAAAGGATGTGTATCAACATTTTATTTGAAAAATAACACTCCCGTCAAACAAATCAATGATCTTTGGCAGAGAGACGCTAACTCCCTTAACAGCAAACAAGCCAAATGATGCACATATTCTATCAACCAACATGCTCGACAATTCCTTTCACATATAACATAATGGAACCCAATGTTTCAAAATTGTGCCTGCTTCAAACAATTCGGCAACCATTTATTTCCGAATACTCTCACAGCATTTTCAAATGTACAACTAAGTTGTAATGCTTCTACTCTCTTCCATGGTAAATAAATAATCCATGAGCTTGCGTTGAATAATTCCCCCGCCCTCTTCCCAAACAAAGTTAAGAGCAACCCATATTAGTAAATAAATTCCATCCATGATTAATAAGAAGATCAAGGCAAAAATTTATATATTCTTTGCTCGGTTGCCAAGAAAATTGATGCAAAAAATAAGTGAAAGAAATAGTTTCTTTTTCACCGATAATTATCATTTTTTTTTATAGACGCACCATCATGCCTATATCAACCGAGATTAAGTCCTCTTCCTAAATAATCTTAAGGCCATATATTCAGAGAAATTTAATAAATTCCTTCAAAGCCAACCCCAAGGTTAGAACAAAAATAACCAGGGAAATAAACCTCCTTAACCATTAGTTCATACCTTTGCGGTTTAACTATTTCAATTCCGATAATCAAACGAAAGTCAAATTGCTGCAGTCAACAGTAAATTGCTATAATTTTAACAATGCTAAGACCAGAACAGCAGCTTTTGGTTCCAGAATTCAAGTTCTATCTATTTATCCCTTGCATTTTCCCAACGGAGCAAATTATAGCTGAAAACTTAAATAGCATATATAATTAGAAATTAAAGAGTAAATTAACACTAATAAACAGAAGAACAAAAAATTCAAATAAAAATCTTAGAACAATTTGTCATAAATACAGTAATAATTAGAGTAAACCATATATCTTCTACTCTCGTAATTTAAATTACCTAAAATAGTAACCAGTCTTCATTTTTTATTTTTATGATGGTGGTGATGATGATCAGGTGGTCCCACTCCCACGCGAAACCCTAGAATTCTAACTCTCGACTCAATCAAGGCCGTAGATCGCATCGGAACCAACTGGCGACTACCGAGATTCCGATGAGGGTTTCACTTTGTTCTTTTTTTAAGCTGGTGTGGTGAGCCCAAGGGAAGGGGCTTTGGAGAGTTTAAGGTTATAAAAGCAAGAAAAGTCCAATCAGACAGACAGGCTGAGTACGAGAGGAGAGAGAGAGAGAGGGGACAATACGGGCATCATTAGTATTGAGTAGAAAAAAAGCAAGAGAAAATGATTCCGTGATTCATTGCATATATATATATATACACGCGCGCGCGCAGGAGAGAGATTTTTTGTTTTTAAGTGTTTTATTCATTTGTTTTTTTAAATATTTTTTATTTTAAAATATATAAAAGTAACATTATTTTTATTTTTAATATTAATATTAACGTACTAAAATAATTTAAAATTATTAAAAATATATTAATTTTTTAAAAAAACATTTTTCAACTACAGTAGCAATAGAGAGTCTGGGCTCTTGCTCTGCATATATACAAATCCATATTTCTTTTGACAGATCCATTGCACTTACATTTGTATTTTAAATTTTTCCAATAATTTAACAAAACTTTAAACGGTGTTTTCATGTGCCAGTATATACAGTGTAATGTAGATTGTTATAATAAAATTATTTATTTACTCTTGAGTGGAAAAAAAATGAATTGTCACCTTTGTTATTGATAATCGTAATTTAATAAAAATTTAAAACTATTAACTAAGAATTTTCTTAACTTTTTACGAGTTTTTTAATATAAAAATATTTATTTTCAAAGTCAATAAAATTTAAAATTATTGACTAAGAATTTTGTTGAAATTTACAAAATTTTAAAAATTATTAGGTTGTTGGACAAGGGTATTTTTTGTTTTTTCATTGTCTATAGTACAATTTCAAATTTAGCCTTGGATTGAACAAAAAAATAGTTTTGCATATGGACGTATTTTTATGCTTTCACACATGTGTTTTGTGTAATTAATAGGGTCATGAGTGGCGTTTTATTATTTTTCATGTTTACTTTTGAATATTTAAATCAGAAAGTTGTCAGCGTGTATTGATTACACGTCAACGAGTGGGTGGCATCTACGTCTTCAGGATGGGCGTGTGACGCCACTCGGTAGTCAAATATGGCCTTCCGTTGTCTCCTTGGATGCGCAATTGTGTCATCTTCCACACGGAGTGACGTATGTCAACTTATGGTGATCAGATTGTCACTGATGATCGTTTGTTTTTTTCCCCTTATTTTCTCTCTCATGACATATAAAGTACATTTATATCCTCTTTGTTTTTTTGTTTTTCAATTTCAATCCTTATTCTTTTAATTTCATATTTCGTTACTATTTTTTAATAGATTTTTTTTTATTTTGCGATTTAGTCTTTCAATTATACTTTCTCATATGTTTGATTTTTTATTTCAATCCATATTCTTTTAATTTCTGATTTCGTTCTGATTCCTTTTATAATTTTAGTTTTCATTCTTTTAATTTCTTATTTCATTCTTATTCTTTTTAAAGACTTTTTTTTTTCAATTTAGTCCTTCAATTACCATTTATCATTTTGTTTTGTTTTTAATTTCAACTCTCATTCTTTTAATTTCTTATTTTGTTCTTATTCCTTTTATAGAAGTTTTTTTCTTTTCAATTTAGTCCTTCAATTACAATTTTTTAAATGTTTTGTATTTCATTTTGGTCTTTATTTTTTTTATTTTTTAATGTTTTTTCCTTTGCCCTTTTGTTGAAGGTTTTGTTTTTTTGCTTTCAAATGCATCCTTCCATCAAATTTTATTTTCAATTTAACCCTTATTCTTGTGATTTTCTTTTGTTAAAACTATTTTTCAATTCAATTTAACTCTCCATCTGAAAAAATTTATTTTCCCTTTAATTAATGCTTTTTTTTCACCCTCAATTTTTTTTAGATCCTTATGTGTAATTGATTTTTTTCCTGATTTCATCTTTTAATATTTGTTTTGTCAAAGATTCGGTTTCATGCAATTTTATTGTTATGCATTAGTTTTTTAAAAAAATAATATTGGTTTTGTGATTATCTTCAAAAACAATTTCCAGTAGGTTTATCACGGTCTCATGACCTAAGTCATGGGTTTTGCATGCCATTTTTTAATATAAGATTTTTTAGAATTGTTTTGTTTGTGTTGATTTTTCAAGATACTATTTCTGAAAAAAAATATTCATTTTTAAATAATATTTTTGATGTGTTGGGCCTAGCGTAATGTTTTTTAAGGGCATGGGTTTATTTAATCAGTCTCATTTGTGATTATTTTTTAGGTCATGGATATTACATTCATATCTCTTTTTTTTTTTCAATTTTCTTTTGGTTATTGTTAAATACTTTTTTTGTTTATTTACATAAATGGTTGTCGATTTATTTAATTAGATGCTTGTATAAGTTTTTTGATTTACACTTTAATTTTTTTATGTAAGAAAACACATTGAAGTAGCCTGCATACCTTGTATTTTTTTTGAAACAAAATTACAACCCACGGCAAAGCACAGGTTAGATAACTAGTGTGAACCTAGTTAGGGTTGTTCACGGTTCGGTTCGAACTACAAAAATCAACTGAACCGAGTAACTCAAATTTTGGAAAATTAAAATCGAACCAGACTGAAAACTGGTACAAACCAAAGCGATTCAATTCGGTGAAATTCGATTGCTTTACCATAAAACCGGAAAACTTAATCCTATCATATATAGGCTTTTTTAGATTTTTTTTAAATGGGCTTACATTAAATTGGGCTTTTAAATTTTCTTGTTGGGTTAAGTTTATAGGCTTTTTAATCAAACTCTTTAACATTTTCTTATTCGATTTAGTTTGTTATAAGGCTTTTTAATCAAAATAATATATTGATATTTTTTTTAATTTAATTTTGTTTATTAACCTTAAATATATATCATTAACAATAAATTTGAAATGCTTTACATCTTGCTATCTTTAATGTGCAAAGAAACTCGTGTCATATGAAAGCTATGAAAATCCAAATCAATATGAATGCAATATACAAGATGCATGATCAAATTTAGACACCTCAAATTAAAAGAGGTGTTCACACTAGAAAAGTTAACATTAGCAACCAATAATAAATTATCATAAACATCCAGCATAGTTTGAAGAAAAAAATCCAACAACAGCAGCATCCAAAACTTCCACCAACAGCAAAAGCCAAAAGATCCAACAAAAATAATGCTATAAAGAAACACTAGCAAATTAGCAACATATTAGAGTTCGACTATTAAAAGAATTAACAATGTAGAATTTTAAAGGGAATTAACAAGGTAAAGTAAAACATTTATATTCCAGGATTGCACCAACATCATCAATACTACTTACAATCAACTGAGATTTTCAAACTTTCACTAAATTCTACAAAATCATAAATTAAAATGTTAGATTAAACATTAAAAAAATAAACGATATTATAAAATAACAACATTTAAATTTGTAAGAGAAATTACTTGACTCAATCATCTCAAAATTTTCAATATAATCCATGAAGGTTCTAATGTTAATTGGAATTGGTGCTAAACACAATCAATTTTGACAACAAACAAGTGTTTGCACTGTCGATGAAGCTAGAAAGCTTCGAAATGGATTTAATATACGATCGTCAATACTGAAAACTGCTTTAGAAACAACCGTAGATACCAGGATAACTAATATATATTGTGCCACCTTAGAAAGAATCTTGTATTTTGTAGCATTACGCCTCTACCAACCCAAAATATCTAATTTAAAGTCATTAGGATCCTCACAATTATCACCCAAATACCTCTCAACCTCAATTTTTTCTCTCTACTCCACCTTTTTCCTCTAAATATTTTTTAAATTGAGAAGCTAAGTCATCTAACATATCATCGACCACCATTAAATCAACATTAACATCTTCATTTATACTAGTTCCAACACTATGAACAACTTCAACATCATCATCAACATTCATATAATTCTCGAACAACCTTAGCAAAGTATCTTTAACCTTCATTGTAAAATTTCTAACCTCTTCAATATCATATAATCTCCCAAAATAAAATCTCATATACTTCAATTTAAAACGTGGATCTAACACAACAGTCACATACAACAGAAAGTTTTGTGTATCTTGATCCCCCCCAATATTTTTTATACTTTGTCATCATATTCTTGGTCATTGTATTTACATAAACATCTTCACTTCTACAAAGTTGAGATATGTTGTGTGCATGAAAATCAATTCATGAAAGAAAGAATTAGATGTCATATTCAAAGAGCCAGAAAATTTTAATATGACCATGTAAAATAGTTTCAAGAACTTCACAAAAGATCTAGTTTTTTTCCGATCTTCTAAAATAGAAGGACCTAAGTCTTTTTTTGTTTCCCTTTTGAATCAACCTCAAAGTAACTCAAATACCTAAGATCAGTTTCTTCTAACCTCATAAAAACCACATCAAATTTAGCAGCAACATCTAGCATCATATATAGAGAGTTCCATATAGTTACAACATCCAAGTAAATAGATTTTTTACTCCTAATTTTCAACATCTCCGCACATTGGTTAAAAACAAGTTGTCTTGAAGGAGAAGATCTAACAAACCTTACTGCATTCCTAATTTTAACCACTTAATCATTAATATCTTTCAATCCCGCACATACAATAAGATTAATAATATGTGCACAACATCTAACATGCATGAAGTCATTTGACAATATATTAGTTACCCAACCACTTGTTACTTTCTTCAGATATTTTATTGTCAAATTATTTAAACTTGCATTGTGTACTGTAACTGTTAAAATGTTATCAATTTTCCATTTCAATAAACAACTCTCAATCATTTAACCAATTGTTTCATCTTTATGATTAGAAACTTGATAAAAGTTTAGAATTTTTTTATTCAAGTTCCAACCTTCATCAATCCAATAGGCTGTCAAACACACATAATTAATATTCTTGATTGATGTCTAAGTATAGGTTGTTAAATATAAACATTAACCCTTAAGAGCTTTATTTAATTTGTTCTTCTCATCTACATAAATTTTCAAACAATCTCTCTAATTTGTCAAACGAGAAGGAACATCAAATCTAGGTTGCATTACTTGACAAAATGATTGAAATCCTTGGTTTTCTACAAAGTTAAAAGGTATCTCATCAAGTATAATCATTTTTCCTAGGGCTTTCCTACACTCTTCATAATTATAATTCATTGCCTTAATAGTTGCTAGATTTTCCTCTCCATTATCACCCCCCCTCTATTATAGGCTTAGGTTCTAAAACTTAAGTTTTTTGTTTTCGGTCAATCATAAAAGAAAATTTTTTGCATACACCAAGATGCCTCCATATGTTACTAGTCTCATTAAATATAGTACGACATGTATAGTCTTTTCCACAATACATACATGTAGCTCTAAGAGCTTTAGGATTACTATCTAGTTTTTTAAAGTGATCCCAAATTCAGGATGTTTTTCTTTTATTATATTTAGAAGGTGGATTACCTTCAGTGTTGTTATTTATACTAGAGGTAGTGACTGGAAATGGAACTAGAATAGGCGAAGAATTGGGTTTCGAACTTGAAGGACTTTATTCATTTGGTGTAGGATCTTCCCGATTATCCATCTGAAATTAAAAAAACAACAGCAACATGAAATTTAAATTCTTGAAAGAAACAACAACTTTATTTGAAAGAAATTGCAAAAATACAGTTAAACCTCACCAATAAACACCTCAACTTGACACTAACAAAGCTCCCAACAAAGCCAAAACAAAGCTCAGATGAAGCTACTATATATATACCGAAAGTTTTAGCATCCTGATTAATAAGAATATTCATTGGTAAAGAAATTTACAAAAAAAAAAAAGACAAACTAGATTGAGGAGGCCAGCCTTCTCCCATGGGCATTGGTTGTAATTGTATTTTTCACTAGGCCACCAATCTAAAGTTGCACATATAAAATTATCATCAGTTTTCGCTATGAAAGTTACCCCTTTAACAAAAAGACAAACCAGATCCTCACGACGGCTTGCGCAAAAGTAAAGAGTGAAGCCAAGGAGATGGAGATGTGGGTTTTTGTTTGGCTAGATGATGTGTGACTTGTTGTGGGTAGGTGGCTTAGTTTTTTAGTTTTGAGATGGAGATGTAGGTTTTTGTTCGGCTAGATAATGTGGGACTTAATGTGGGTGGGTGACTTAGTTTTTGAGTTTTGAGATGGAGAGTGGACACAGACGCAGAGCACAATAGATGAAAGGGAAAGGAAGAATGAGAAAACTTTTCTCTGAGCAACGACTTTTTATGTTATCAGTTATGTTATTGTTAGGGTAAGGTTAACTGCAGTATTTATACCCCTCTTGTTTTTTGGTTGGTTCAGTTTGGTTCATCAATTTCAGTTTTAAAACCAAAACCGAACCGACCAGATTTTATGGTTTTGAAAATCGGTTTAATTGGTTTTTCATCTTTATTCATCTATCTCAGTTAATTTTTCTTTGGTTTTTTTGGTTTTCTCGATTGATCGGTCTTTTTGAACACCCCTAAACCTAATAAATATGGTTCCTCGATCCTTTTTTAAGCCTTTGATGATTTTGGATAAATGTGTATACAATAATTTATCAGTTAGAATAGTAGATGACAGTGTTAATAAGCATATCAGTGTTATCAAACCTATCTGCCTTACCTGATGTAGGCTAGTATCTAATATAAATCCTAATGACCAAACAGTTATCAAACATGACAGAAGCCTTCTTTCTTTCTTTTCCTCATATTTTAAACTTATATTTCTTTTTCCAACCCTATAAAATACTTGAAAATCTAAAAAAATAAATTCAAAAAGTGTGTTGCCTTTTAGATTTTGTCATCTAGTAGTATTTAACACTACACTTACAATTAAAAACACATATAAATATAAAGAGCAACAAAATTATTAATTGTCAATATATGTGATGATTTTATGGCTAGAAGACATAACAACAAAATACAGATAAATCTTTATGCAAATTGTAAAGAATTTAAACTATGATGATTGGGGATGACATTCATACAAGAAAGCAACATTTTCATCATTGTAGCTATTGATAACTTATTTTTTACTTATAAAGTGATGAAAATATTTTATTTAAAAAAAAATCATGCAATGAGGATATCAAGAAAACCAGAGATTTAATTATAGGTTTTAATGTATATTAGTAATGAGATTGGTATTGCTATTTTGAATTCAAAGTTTTGAACTACCAATTTTTTCTTATTTTGATCCTCTTATCAATATGTGTATTATAAAAGTATATGCATCTAATAACAATGTATTGCAAAATCATTTAGTTTATTAACACGAAAACAATGCATCGCAACATTCAATCAGCATGCTCCCCATCACCATTAGAGTTTGTTAATTTGTGAGAGATAATATTAATATTTTTCAATAATAAAGGTAAGATTGAAAACTTTTCAATTATAAGAGTCAAAGCATAAAAAAGCAAAAATGATCTTGGATATTAATTGTTGGAGTTTTTTTTAAAACAAATTAGCCAACTAGCAAAAAAACAATTTCAAAATAGGATAGCTAGAAGTTTATTCATTAAAATAGCATAATTTATTGAGATGTTTATTTGTCAAATACACATCCAAATTTAAGGTTGTACAAGTAATACATCTGTAATCTTTAAATATGTTTTCTTAAATTTAAAGATTGTACATGTGCATTCCAACAATCTATATTTTTTAAAAAATAAATAAATTTATAACTATGCTATTTTGATAATAAAAAAAAAACAAGAAGAAGAAGAAATTTAGTCATCATGATAGAGTTTTTTGTTTTTTAGCACAATTAAAAAAATTAACACAATGGAGAAAATATTTAGGGATATAGCACAGTTTTACGAGTTGCAGATAACAACTGCGACACGCGAGTCACAAATACCATCTACGACTCTTATTTTATATTTGTCATTTGCAACACGTGAGTTGCAAATAGCACATGTGATTTCATTCGAAATTTAAACCCATAGACCTTTTCTCTCCTTTCCTCCTCTCTCTCTCTCCCTATATCCACCCACCCTGCTTCTTTCACCACCATTAACAACCTCTCTCTCTCTCTCTCTCTCTCTCTCTCTCTCTCTCTCTCTCTCCCCCCTACTACGAAACACATCCCTAACAGCACAAGATCACCCATCTCTCTCTAACCCTAGATCACTGACCATCTCCCCCCTCTACAATAGTCATCCATTTTCTAGCCAAAAATAACCACCACAGGTCACCATCACTACCCATATTCTAAATTTAGAGGTATATTAGATAGGTGGCTCGTGCTACGCCGCGAGTCGGTTCATATGTTTTCAACACAAAAAAAATAATATTCAAACGATGATGATCCACAAATCGAGTTAAATTCATTAAAGCACGACTCAGGATATAAGACCAAAACAACTCGTAGAAAGGAAAGTGAAAAAAAATCTTAAAGTTCAAGACCTAATAACCTAATGTCAAAGATGAAAAAAAATAAAAAAAAATATATATAATACTGAAGAAGAAAACTCGAGTCAACTTGGCCTAACTTTATAAACCTACAACCTGTGATATGAGATCAGGATAAAAAAAAATTCAAAAGAAGTACCTAGCAAAAAAACAATGTTCAACAAACAAAACTTGAGCTAACTTAGGTTACCTTTACCAATCTACCATCGTAATAACCAAATAGAAAGAAAAGTGAAAAACTGACAAAGCTCTAGGGCAAATTATTCCATGCAAAATAATGAAATTGAAAAAAAACAACTCATGCAAAATTGAGGAAAAAATAAGACTTCCAAAAGAAGCACTTAGCAAAAAAAAATACAAAAGTTAAATAAAAAAAATAATAAGAAAATACAAGTTAACTCGGGTTAACTTTACCACCTCACACTCGGGATAACTTATCACAAATTGACACGTGCAACTATTTTAAATAATATTTAATAAAACATGCTCTATGGTCAATAATTCAATGGCGAAGGATAAAATTAAAAAAAAAATCAATTGAAAAAAAAACAAGTCAACTCATGTTAACTCAATTAACTTGTTATCCGAGATATGAGGTAGGGATAACCCAATAAAAAGAAAAGCAGAATATATCACAAAACTCAAGGCTTAATAATTCAATGTCAAATGATGAAAATGAGAATGAAAAAAAAATTAAAAAAGACCGAACTTAAACCGGGTTCATCATCGAAACTGGTAGACCGAGTCATGAGACTAGGATTACCCTGTAAAAGGCAGACATGAGAAAATCAAAAAGTAAAATTTCAAATCATAAAAAAATAATTAAAAATAACTAAAATTAAAAAAATAAGGACTAAATCATACACAAAAATAATTGAAAGAAACTAATCAGGGATTAAATGAAAAAAACAAAATAAATGAAGAAAAAGATTAAAAAAAAGTGCAATAAAAAAAAACTAGGACCAAAATTGGAAACCAAATAAAATAAAATTAAACTACTAATGACAAAATTTAAAAAAAAAATCCATAGCATAAAAAAATAGCAATCAAAATAATGAGGATCGGATTGGATAAAAAAAATCTAATAAGATTAAATGATGAAGGATAAAATTAAAAACAAAATAAACTTAAAGAAGCATCAAATCTAAAAAAAATAGAAATCAAACGAATGAGGACCAAACCCAAAACAAATATAAATTGGAGAATACAACTGAATTTTTAAAAGCTTTGCACGAATACCAAAGCCCAGAAAGAAAAATAAAGGGGATAAGAAAAAAAAACTGATCTTTGTTGAACTATCGCTCGAATGACAAAACACGCCACCTTTCGCGTTGGGTGAGTAGGCGATCAGCCTTTTTTGACCACCATAATGGCCCCTATAGGCCACTAAAATGGCGTGGGGGTGATGATGCGCTTATATGCATGTGGCACGCGTAGGCCTATTATATTTGTTTATTGATATTATAATAATGCAAATTACTAAAAAGGCTCTAAGGGCATATGAATATTATGAAAAAACATTGATGTAAATATGAAAATACCCTCCCAAGGTCTCATTTGCTTTTTTGAAGTCAAAGGGTAAACTGAAATTTGATTGTACATAAAATATGCAAAGATTAAAAAAAAAAAAACCCTCTTTTAAAGGCTAATATTTTTTAGGCTTGAAGGGTACAGATTTTATTTAATTGTATAAATCAATTTGTAAAGACACAAAAGTCCCTAGACCAAAGGCTATTTTTTTTAGCTCCCAAGGGCAACATAGTATTTTTACTGCACATAAAAAACACAGAACGACTACTTTGTCCTCGATCAATTCTCAAATGACATTTGAATCCCATGGAAAATATGACTTTACCCTCGCTGCCAAGGCAATTGGTAAGTGCAATAAAGGGCAAAAGGGCCAAGACACTGTCTAAATCCACAGTGTTTTCATTCACAAAGCACAATAAATAACTGAGCTGATTTAGTTTTTTTTTTTGTAATTGAACACTTCTCGTCTATCAATTTAATGTGATTTATGTTAATGTGTGTTAATTTGATTTTATAGAATGTTAGGGTTTTGAATTAGAGATTATACTAGTTAGATATAATTTGAGTTGATAATATGTTGTTTTGTAAAATGATCAATGATTTTGGGTTGTTATTGATTATGAATTAACAAAATTATTTTAGAAGAGTTAATGTTAATTTAGATTAAATAGTGGATTATATCGAATTACATATAAAATAATAACAATATTAGATATGAAATACATGAATTTGATTGATAATTTTTGTTATGGTAGCAAAATTTGATAAAGGTGTTCACCGATTAATTTGATAATTTTAGGTTTTAACCGATTATATTACCTTTATGGTTTTATTGATCAATTATGCACTTTGATTAACTCCAAGATATTAATAAATTAGAATTGTGTTGTGTTGTGTTGTGTTGTGTTGTGTTGTGTTGTGTTGTTTAATAGAATGTCTGGTAGTTTAGGAATATTATACTTCCATGGTGGTATCATTATCAATAACAATGGCGGTATCACTTATTATGGAGAAAGTCATGAATTCCTAGCTGCTACATTAGACATGTCCCATAACAAGTTGTCTAAAATATTATATGATCAACTTGGCTAGAATATGTTTAAAATAAAAGTTCAAATTACTTAGAGGATGTAGCAAATCAAGATCAGTTAATCTTGTTATGTTGGTGTACTAATCTATAGTGACAAAAGTGTGAAATCAATGTTTGAGTTTGCTAGGATTAATGAGATTATTATGCTAGAGCTCTACTTGAATAATAGACCAAGATGAGAAAACTCTTCTAGTACGGAGTTGACTCGATTCCAGGTAACTCTCAAAGAACCACACAGACATCATGAGCAACCAGTCCATCAAGGTTTGGTGGTAATGCAAATAAACAAGTATTGGTGCATGAAATTTTTAATATAGAACATTGGTTGAGTATAACATCTACTATATATTGCTATGAAGAATATAAACCAATTGATGACGAAGATGATCGTTATATTAATAGAATTGATGTTAAGGAGAAAGATGGGAATACTGAGTTAGTGAAGCCTGTTAATCAATACATATCTTCTCTTACTCTTGAATTTAAGGTTACGAGTGTGGATGACCAATATGAATGCAATGATTTGGCTTATAGTCGTAAGCATTCAGGCTTGTCAATTGATGAATTGAAAATTGAAAAAGAAATTCACATACAAGTATGAATGTATGAATGCAATAAAGCGGTGGCATATAAAGAATTCATTGCAGTATAAGGTCTGTTATTCAACTAAAAATTATGTTCAGTTGTAATATTTTTAGGAACCAATATGTAGATGGTATTTACATGGAGGATATCATCAAATGTATAATTTAATGGGAAATTCCAAAATTAAAAGGGCTACACACATGTCAGAATCCTCTTGTTTTGCAACACCATCGTCATATTGACTCAGATCTAATTGCTAAGGTGATGTTGACAATTATGATAAGGGATTTAAGTACGAGTGTTGCAACAATTTAAGGTATTGTGGAGATGGATTATAAGCATGAAGGCTCCTATTGGAAGGTATGGATGGATAAATAAAAAATATTAAAGCGGTTATTTGGTACACATAAAGAGTCATTTCAAAACCTACCTAGAATGCTACTGGTCATCAAAGACTTAAATTCAGAAACAATTGTCATTTGGGATCATAAAATGGTTGATAGTAATAAGGCAATATCTGGGATAGCATTTTAGGCACTTTGTGCTTCAATTGATGAGTTTCAATATTGTTATCCTTTGATTATTATTGACAGTACTCATATTTATGGTAAGTACAAGGTAAAGTTATTTGTAGTTGCTTATAATATGAATAGTGGAGTTTATCCATTGTATTTTACTATTGTTGAAGAAGAGACGAACAATAATTGGAGTTGTTTTTTAGATTTTCCTCGTCGATATATGATTGATAGTCAAACTGGATTATGTATTATATCAGATAGACATACAACGATTAAGAATTATATGGCATGAATTTTTCCCAAGCCTATTAGATATCATCGATCCTTGAAAAATATGTTGCATAGGATATGTACAAATCCTTCTAAACAAGAGTTTGACATTTTATATGAGGATTTAGTGGGGACTGATGATGCGATCAGAGTATAGCTAAAAGTTGAACCTAAAGAAAAATGGGCATTGTCGTATGATTTAAATGGTCATCATTATGGAAATATGACTAAGAATTTATTAGATATTTTTAATAATATTTTAAAAATTATCCATGGCTTGCTTGTATCAGTTATAGTGTAGATAATATTTTTTTAGGTGTAATGAATATTTTGTAGAGCGTAGAGAAAAAATTAAAGATTTTTTAGTTGTGATGTATTATAGCCTTAAAAAATCCTATCATAAATACTTGTCGATGCGAAAACTTCTATATCACACTTGATATCTCTATTTGATCTTGGAGGCGGGATATTTCATTTTCAGACTCCTCTAACAACTAGTGTTACAAGAAAAGTGCAGGAAACAATTAACATCAATGAAGTAACTTGTACTTGTAGCAAATGACAACTATATCATTAACCATATTCACACTTAATTGCATGTTGCACTTCATAAAATGTGAACTATGTGCAATTTGTTGATGATTTCTACTCTAACTTGTTATAAAAAAATGCATATATTCTTCATTTTCAACCCTTACCTTATACGTCATTGTAGCCTGCATACACTAGTCTAGATGTATATGGATGTCAAACTAAATGGTGAACGGATAAGGGTCGAAGAAAATCCACTTGTCTACATGATAAAATGGATGCTAGAGAGAGGCACTCATTGAATAGATATGGCATATGTGGTCAAATGGGTCATAACAGAAAAACTTGTGAAACTAGACAACGTATGTTATTTTTTTTATTTCTTTTAAATTATGTAAACTTCAATTATTGTTTTTAATTCAACTATTTTGATGTATAATTGTATTGCAAAGACTAATAATTTGTTATATAGGACTTCAAGGGAGACATGGTTTAGACTATAGGAGGCTTCACTACTTCTAGGAGTGCCGATAGATAGGACCACCTAGTTGTTGAGGCAGGTTTTAATGATAGGTTGGTTTTATATATGCAAGATCAGCATCGTTCTAATGATATTTGGAGTAGAGAGGTTAGATCTTTATATTAACAGCATTTTAATTAAGCATTATAAATTATTAAAATCTTAAATATTTTAATTGTTTAAATAACTAAATTGTTTGATTTTTAGGGTGGTGATCCTGTGATACCTCGACATCATACCTTAATGAAGTTACATGAGCATATCCGCTTATTTGTTTTTGATGCTTGTTTTTATGAGATCAATAAATAGTGTGGCATACATCTTAACATGTATTGATTGTAGCTTTGGTTGAGCGATGGAGGCATGAGACACACATTTTCTATCTATATGTTGGTGAGATGACACTCATACTTTTAGGATGTTACTATATTGACCAATCTTTTAATAAATGGAACCACTATGATAGGATATGAAGAGTCAATTGACATGTAAGTTTTATGTAATCTTTTATTATGACGAGTGTTTTTAACGAGTGAGCAAGTGATTGCATCAAATTGACATGGTTAGAAATTAATTTTAAGACCTCATAGTAGATACGAGTAGTTGATTATTTATATTCGGGGCTTCCATAATACTTTATCGTGATATATATACTAGATGTCATACCTGCGCGATGTCGTGGGATTGTGCGCTGTCATGGGTTTGTGAAAAAAATCATTAAAAAAATCATATAGAGAAAAACTGTTGTAATCCATAATATTTTCAAGGAAAAAACTACAAAGTTAAATTTCCAACTAGCTCAATATTAAAAAAATAAAATCGACAAAGATAATTTTAAAAAAAATCAGAAAAAAAATAAAAGGGAAAAAAACCAAACAGGAAAACACTGTAGTAATCTATTGTGTTTCATAATGAATTCTAAAGTTGTAATTCTCAACCAGCTCAATATTAAAAATAATAAAATCGATAAAGAAAATTTTGAAAAAAATTATAACAAAAAAAATCATGTGGGGGAATACTGTAACAATCCACAGTGTTTTAAAGAAAAAAACTACGAAGCTAAATTCTCACCAACTCAATATGAGAAAAATAAAATTGACAAAGACAATTCTAAAAAAAAATCATTAAAAAAAGGAAAAAAACCATATGGGGAAACACTGTAGTACTCCATAGTGTTTTAAAGGAAAAAACTATAAAGCTAAATTCTCAAACAGCTCAATATTACAAAAAATGAAATTGACAAAAATAATTTTGAAAAAAACAACACAAAAAAAAGAAGAAGAAAAAAGATAATTTTGGGGGAAAAAAAGCAAAAAATAATAAAAAAAATAGAAAAAAAACACGTGGGGAAAGCTAAAGCTAAATTCTCAACCAGCTCAATATTAAAATCATTTAGGAAAACATTGTAGCAATCTATAGTGTCCTGTAAGGAAATATACAATTGTAATTCTCAACCAGCTCAATATTAAAAAAATAAGATCAACAAAGATAATTTTGGAAAATATCACACAAAAAAAACAAAAGGAAAAAAAAACTATGCAAGGAAACACTGTAGCAATCTATAGTATTTCATGAGGAAATTTATAGTTGTAATTTTCAACTACCTCAATATTAAAAATAATAAAATCAATAAAGATAATTTTGAAAAAAATCATAACAAAAAAATCATGTGGAAAAAAATTGTAGCAAATGTGTTTTAAAGAAAAAAAAACTACAAAGCTAAATTTTCAACCAGCTTAGTATGAAAAAAATAAATTCGATAAAGATAATTTTAAAAAAAAAATCGATTAAAAAAACATGTGGGGAAACACTTTAGCAAGAAAAAAATCATATGGGGAAACACTGTAGTAATTCACAGTGTTTTAAAGAACTGCAAAGCTAAAATCTCAATCAATTCAATATGAAGAAAAAAAAATCAACAAAGATAATTCTGAAAAAAAAAATCATTTAAAAAAACCTTGTGGTGAAACACTGTAGCAATCGTGTTTTAAAGAAAAAAACTAAATTCTCAACCAGCTCAAATTCAATAGTAAAAAAATAAAATCGACAAAAATAATTCTGAAAAAAAAATAAAAAAAGTAAAACAAAAAAAGAAGAATACAATTTTGAAAAAAAAATAGAAAAAAAAATATATGGGGAAAGTTAAAGCTTAAAGCTCAATATTGAAAAAATAAATTCGACAAAGATAATTTTTTAAAAAAAAAAACATGTAGGGGAAACACTACAACAAAACAAAACCCATGTGGGGGAAACACTATAACAATCCACAATGTTATTTTTTAAAAAAACTACAAAATTAAATTTTCAACCAGCTCAATATAAAAAAAAATCGACAGAGACCAGTTTAAAAAAAAATCATAAAAAAATCATATAGAAAAATATTATAACAATTCATAATATTTTAAAGAAAAAACTATATAGTTAAATTCTCAAATATTTAAAAAAATTAACAAAATTAATTTTAAAAAAAAAATAAAGAAAACAAAAAAAATTAATTTAAAAAAAAAAACAAAGCATGTAAAAAAAAACATTCGGGGAAAGCTTTCCCACGCGTTTTAAAGTTATTGGTAATAATAATAAACACTCTTTAACATGTGAGGAGCGATTGGACATGTCGGCTTTTTAATAAGGATTTCATCATGACCGTTAGATCGCCGTCGTTTCCTACTCTCTTCCAACACCATTAATAATAATAATAATAAATAATAAATAAAGGGACACAAATCCTAATCACGTCACTCGCACACAGTTTTCGCGCATCCATTCTCCGTCTCCAATCTTCAAAAGCTTAAAGAACCCTAACCCTAACCTTCAAAATTTCCCAATCTCCATCACTCAAATCAATTGCTTGTGGAAAGACTAACCTTAATTCATTCTAAACCATCATGCTACTCTCTCCAGGACACTCACCACGCCACCTTTCATCTCCGTCACCATATTCAAATTCCGAAAATACCCTCCAGATCTCCAGCAATTCCTCCTCAATCAACAACACCCCGATAAACCCTAGTAAACACCCCACAGTTCTTGACGAGGACACCTATGTGGCCACCATCGAGAAAATCATCGAGCGCGACTTCTTCCCTGATATCTCGAAGCTACGTGACCGTCTTGATTGGCTCGAAGCTATGAAATCGGGCGATCCGATCCAAATTCGAGATGCCCAGTTGAAGATTATGGAGCGCCGTGGAAAAAAGGTAAACAATCCCAGCTCCGACGGCAGCTTTCGGAGTAGAAATCGAACCCAAACCCCAGGTTCTACTTTTATGCGTAGTCTTACTCCATTTGATGAATTTGATAGCAGGATGCAAACACCTAGCGTTGTTATGGATAGGGGATTGTCTAGTAATGCAGAGTCTAATGAGAATGAAGTTGCTGTTGATAAGAATTTGAGTTTAGACGAATTTTTTAGGAGATATACGAGTGAGGATAACGATAGCTTTTCAAAGATATTAGAGAAAGTGAATAGGAAAAGGAAGGACAGATATGAGCATTTGTTAGAAGGTGAAAAGGAGGATGTTAAATTCATTGGGGATGCGAAGAGGGATAGGATTACAGATGGTTTTGGAACTTCTGATCAGCCACCGAGCACATTGGAAGGATGGAAGTACACAGCGAAGAATTTGCTGATGTATCATCCGGCCGATAGGGGCGAGGCTCCATTGACTGAGGAGGAACAGGCTGTTAGATTGAAGGGTTTGACTAAAGAAATCAATAGGTCCAGCACACGTTTTCATGGTAAGATGTTGGATACTAGGCCAAGAGATGATGGTGTTGTTGAGGTGCTTTATACTCCTGTAGCTGGGGCTACTCCACTTCCTATGTATGATAGGGACGGGGATAAGGCAAAGAAGTATGATTTGGAGGATTTGAGGAGGACACCAGATAGGTTTTATGTGGAATCAGGGAAGAAGGCAGATGATGGGTATAGTTTTGTTAGGACACCATCACCGGCTCCTGGAGTTGATGAGTCGCCATTTATTACTTGGGGTGAGATTGAAGGGACACCAATGAGGTTGGAACCTGAGGATACCCCGATCGATATTGGTGGTAGTGGCAATGGGCCGCATTTTAAAATCCCTAATCCACCTGCACGGGATGTGAAGGCCCATTCATTGTCGAGGGAGGCTTCGCGAAGGTTGAGGGAGAAGTCAAAGATGTTTCAAAAGCCACCGTTGCCCTCTCCAAGTAGAGGGGGGAGCGCTAGTCCAAGTGTGCGAACGCTCTCTCCTGCTGCACAGAAGTTTGTGAGGAATGCAATTTCCAGGTCTTCATCCTCTGTAGATGAAACCCTCCGTGCCAGTTATAGAGGGGCAAGTCCAGGAGTTGGTACTCCTAAGAGTGGAAGGAGTATCTCGAGGTTTGGAAGAGATGGGAGCATGAGTTCCAGGTCACCTTCTGTAAGGGAGAATTCTAATCCTCCTTGGTAAACTGTAATCTTTTCAATAGTGTTATATTCTGCCAAGCATTTGTTTAATGGCAGCATTTATTAGCTATAAATGATGCCTTTTGTTTTTAAGGAACCATGTACCATCGCCTTTGATTTCTTTTTTCCTCTGTTTCTATATAACTTGTGGGTTTAATGAAAAGAAGAAATTATGAAGGATGTCTCATGCGGGAAATTAGTATTCAATAAGTGCTCTTACAATTGAAGGGTTCCATTTTTATCGTTTATTTTTGTGTGTGTGTGGTTTGAAGGAAAGATGTCTAGGATTCAAGTTCGCTGTTTTGGTAAGCCGGTCAGACATTTTCAATTCTCAGTTTTGGTTATGCTGAATAAGTGTGAGGATGGCAGAAAACATTGAATTATTTGATGTGCAATTTAAATTTCTTGAGGACATCTAATTGGATCCTCATGTTGGATCAACTTATTGTTCTAGTTAGTAGGTTGCTTGATAGAAGTCAATAAATTCATTTTGATTGTTAAGGGTAGTCTGGCCAGTACGAAAGGTGCTTCTGAAATGCAAAACAAAATACTTCATATTCTATAACCCCTTGAATTCAAACAATAATCCATTGGGATTATTAATATGATTCTCAGATTACAAGGCTGCGGCCGTGTTTATGCTTCACTCATTACAGTGTTAGCAAACAGGGTGCTGCAGATGATAATAAATATAGAAAATGATTTCATTGTTAATGGACTGCAGTGCATAATGTTGATAATAAGAAGACATTATTATAGAAGTTTATTAGTTAAGCAGAGATTATTATGAACAACTAGTAACTTCTTTACTTAGACCCTCTGTTTGTGCGCCATCGTTGAGATGTGGTCGACTGATTGGAGCAATCCTCTCCTTTTAGTTCTGGAATGTCACCATGGGAAGCGACTTGGTTATCATCTTCTGGGCCAAATGTTACCATAGTGATGGCCATACTTATTTTAGTGGAATCCAGAGGCAATGTACTTTTCCGGTGACCAAGGGCTTGTCAGGTGAAGGTCCAGTTGAGATAGCATGTTGTCAATCACAGTTTATATATCTTGACCACCATCGGCACTCCATGATTTAGCCCTTCTGCTGGACAAGCAACAAGTAGCAGGATGGTTTTAGAAAGGGTTGCCTAGATTCAATGTTTCAGTTATAGGGCATTGGAGGCAAGCACGGGTAACCCATGAAAGAAGACAGTGAACATGCTCGAACTCCATTGCTTTAAGCGCAGATACTATACAGAATTATTATTCTTCACACCATTCAATTATTATGAAGCTATGCCACGACTAAAAAAAAGCTTCATGTCAGGTATAGATACTAACTAGTCTACCCAACCCGAAACCAGCCTGAAACCAGCTAAAAAAAAAAAACTTATATATCATGTTAATTACGTACTAAACTTAATTAGCATTTAGGTTTGGGTTCGTAAGTTTTGGGTTATGAATACCCAAACCCCAATCAGATTTAGGTTTAGGTTTGAGAATGGATAATATAAAACTCACCATCACTAGATCTAATCAGCTAAAGTCCATTTAAATTACAAAACATTCTAAGTTCACAGCGGCTTAGTTGTTGAAAACCATTTATAGCAAGAGATGATGGGTGGGGGGGGTGGGAACCTATCGCATGTCGAGCAGAACTCAGAAAGAACAAGGGGAAAAAAAGACTGTTTGAAATAATTAAAAAAGGGGAAACCCAAATCCTTAGCTCTTTCTAATGATTTGCCCTCCCCTGTCCAAACAAAGCCTGCATATCATCTTCGACACGCATAATTAAACCACTTGTATGCTTCCATGAACTTTCCCGACCAAAAGTAAAGAACTGTTAAAATAAAGGCACAGCACATCTTACCGAAGAGTCATACTGCTTGTGCCTACGCATGCATACAGTACAATAGAACCCAAACAGACAGTAGGGAGCACTGCGCCTCCTCTGTCAAATAAGTGCTAAGTCACTCAATTCATAAATTAAAGGCATTAAGACTTAAAAAATGAATAAAGTAGTGGTTAATAGATGCCTCGCATCAAAAGCAGGAGTTTCTCCTGTTGAGGAGAGAAACAATACCACCACGTTCTCTGATATAGCCTAAACACAAGCAATAACAGCTCACATAAAAGGTGGAGTTGAATTCTATAATCCCAGACATGATCGAAAATATTTTTATCAGATGCTTCTCTAACTTAAATAATCAGAATGAAAGTGCAATCTAATCAAGAGAAGTAGACACACAGAACCTGCAACGTGGGCAACAATGAATTTTATCAACAGCGCATCACCATGCATATAAAAGCCAGATCACGCCCAACCATAAGCATGAATCTAATTTAGTGAAGTATTAGATGAGCATCTTCAAAATATAATGTGAATTTCTCAATTGGAAAATAACTTTCAACATCCCTATATTAATGACCTAATTCTATAAGCTACATGGTATCATGAATATTATAGTCTTCAAACGATAATGGTGCGAGTATTCTTCTACAACTACTGGTTGTCCCCCATTTTTAGACACTTATGGTGTTGCTCTTGAGCTGCTGCCAGAATAAAATGAACATTTTACTGCTTATTAATCTGCAATGAAATGCACGGCAAACATCAAAATGTTTTGCTTAAAGATTAATGAACACTACGTAGAAAACAGCAAGCATATTAAAAGTACCTACAGAAGAATTATCATGGCAAGGCCTTCTTTTCATGCTCCAACACTGTTATCACCCTGCTTTGCAGCATCCTCAATAGTATCAAGAGATGTTGGAACATCCTCTATTGTAGCTTTGGCTTTTGGTTGATCAATCTTGTCAGCAGCATCCAAGAGAGTTGACTCACTGGCCTCATCTTTTGTATCAGGAAGCTGCAAGTCTTTTGCCTCTTCAATTGTATCAGGGAGCAGCAAGTCATTGGCTTCTTTAATTGCATCTGGGAGCTGCAAGTCATTGATCTCTGCAGTTGCGTCTGGGGGGAGCAAATCATTTTCCTCTTGGGTTGCATAAGGAAGCTGCGAGGCTTTGAGCCTTTCATTCGTGTCAGGAAGCTGCAAATCATTGACCGCATTTGTTGCATCAGAAATATGCAGATCGTTTATCTCATCAATAGCACCATTGGGCTGAACCTCATTAATTGTTGCATCAAAGAGTCCTGAGTCATTGACCTTGTCCGATGCATCAGGAAGCTGAGAATCATGATCACTTATTGTTGCCTGACAAGTTTGTGAGTCATTCATCTTATTTGTTGGCTCACAGGACCGGGAATCATCAAACACTTTAGTTGCCTCACCATATATTTTTCTGTCGTTGACCTCAATAGTTGCATGACAAGGCTGAGAGTCATTCACACTGTCAGAGTCTCTACAAGATTGAGAGTCAATGATGTCCTTTGTAGCATTGCTAAGCTTTGCACCATCTTCCTTATTAACCACATTTGGCAGCTCTTCACTGTCACCCTCGCCAGCTGCATGAGACAGCTGTTGAGGATCAAAGTTATCAGTTGCCTGGCATAACAGCAACTGACCAACCTCGCCATCTGCCTGATGCAAGTGCAACTGATCAGCCTCGATAATTGTACCATAAAACTGAGGCTGGTCATCCTCACTTGCTTCTTGATATTCCATTAGATCAACCTTTCTCCTGCGTTTCCCAATACCTTTCCTTCTTATCCTCTCCTTCCCCCTTGACCTTTTTCCTAGTTCAATTTGTGGGGGGACTGAAGGTGTGGCCGGACATTCAATCTGGTCCCTCAAACAGTCCTGCGCAATAAACCTGATCCTTGAAATTGACTCAAATTGCTGTCCATCCAACCCTTTTGTTGAGAATGAATCCGCTAAATAAGCAATTTCCCTTAGACCAGAGATCTGTGACAGTTAAAGAATAGACCATTAAAGATTATTATAAAAAGTAAATGTAATAGCAAAATTGAAGTTTGAGCATAGTCCTACCGTCCTTTGGAACTCAGATGAGAGAGAGATTGGCCTTCCAACAACTTTACGAGTCATTTTCCAGTACCATTGCATGTAGTCGCTTTCATCTACACCATCATCCCCATCCACAATATGGAGTTGACGATCCATCCATTCATTAAGCTCCGACTCCATTTTCCCAGACAAGTCGACCCCACCATCAACTCCTCGACTCTTTCTCAGCCACCGCTCCACATCTTCTGGGATTGGTTGAAGCATGCCATATTGCCTTAGGCAACGGTCAGGAAGGTGTCTTTCTGCCTTGTCGAAGCATATGAGCATTGTCTTTGATCTCCCTAAAATCAAAGTATTTTTTATATCTTTTGGTATTACAGTACTGTCCATAATTTTGTAAGGAAGCCACTCCACCTATGTGTCAACACCACGCCAGTTGAATTAGAATTTTTTTTATTCAGTAGGTGGAATAAGAACTGAACTGAAAGCAGTAAAAACCTACATCAGTTGTTTTCAATGAGTCCAGTGCCTTGCGGTAGAAAACAACATCACGGTTTGTTGTTGGCCCGCTTTGTTTTCCCTTCCATCTAAGTACAAATGGAAAATGATCGTGGATGGGGTCCCGATTAAGCTTTGGCCGGCCCACATTCAGGTGAAAGTAGCTCCAACACTACAGAAAGCAAGAACCAGTCAATACCAATATTATTTATCCTAGGATAAAATTAGTTGCTGAAAGAAATCCTTGCAGCACACACCCTGACAAAGAAAAATAAATAAATAAAGGACACCAATCTCCAAGATGATCAATGGATAGCTATAGTTAAAACATAAATAACCTGCAGTAGTGTTAAGCAACCACAAATGGTACTTTGAGATTTGACACATGCATTGCCGAGTGCTCTATACAAGAAAGCTAATGCTGCTGCTCCCCAGGCATACTCCCCAGCTTCTTCAAAATACGCAAACAAAGGAAGGTACATTACTGGAACCTTATTCCCAGTGGTAGTGGAAAATATTGTACTGCCCACAAGGTACAGAAGATAAGCACGAGTGCAATGCTCAACTTCTTCAATAGGTGCATCTTCAGAACAATGAGAAAAGAACTCCTTCAACCAACTTAACTTCACCATCCCGCCACTCGCGTAGCTAGAGTCTGGTGCTTTCCCTAGAAGCCCTTCACAAACCGAGGCACAAGTGGTGTGTGTTATTCCAATAACAGGCTTCCCATCAATCGCAAGTCCGAGCAACAATGCAACATCTTGGAGAGTAACAGTCATTTCACCAACAGTGAAGTGAAACGTGTTGGTCTCTCTCCTCCACCTCTCAACAAGAGCTGAGATTAGAGGATTGTCAAGACTAATAGCCGGAATCTTTCTCAAGTAACCAAATCCAGCTTTCTCCACCAACTCAATTTGTTTAGGAGTTAGCTTCCATTCACCCAGCTTCGAGGTGTGTTCATGGCATCTTAGCGCACCACGCTCCTGGACACCACCACATAAACAAAGTCTTAGCAGAGCACAAACAATGCATGTGCTTTAATGTAATGATCATGAAAAGTAAGACACTATGTTTCCACACAAACACCAACCTGGCCATCCCAAACTGCAGAGGAGACATGCTTGTCTTGATCATACAGTACACTACCATCAATGGGTCCGGGATTCGTATCCATTCACTGTTTCCCACCACCACCAACGTAAGCAACTGTAACAACTCCATTATTAAACATCCAAAACGCCTCTTTCAACAACTAGCTTGCAGTTATTATTAATATTTTGGAATGATAATAATGAATTAGACTTGAATCGAAATCTTCCATGGATATCCAATTTTTAATTTGCTTTAAACCTAGATTATTGTTCCTATTGGCTAACAAATAATTTACAAAAATTAAAACTAAGAAAAACCAACAGCGTGGTTGTATTAACTAGCTCTGGCTGCAGCTTCCGGGAAAATGAAAAAACAAGGAGGAGGAGGAGTAGGGGATAAAGGAATTACGAACCTGAAAAAGGAGACTGGGATAAATTTTTAGCAAAACGACGACGGAGAAAGAGTTCTGATTTATCTCCCGCTACGACCAGGAAGGAACTGCTTCGAAAACAAAACGACGGGTTAAGCATCGAAGCGACGTGATATCAAAACCTACAACTAAACCAGCCTCTCGTTTTGGGTTAAACGCGTGTCCTTATACACGTGTCACTTTTTCAGTAGTCTGGGCTTAGCCCCATTTTTTAATGATATGTTTGGGCTATCTATTGTTACTTGAATGGGCCAACTTAACCACTTATTTTTTTATTATTATTAATTTTATTTTTTAATATTTGAATGATTTTAAATTGAACTTTATGATTTTTTTTTATTAGTTTTTATAGAATTATCATAGTATCAAATGAACTTTCTTATATTTAGTTGACATCTAATTTTGAGAGTGTCAATTTATGTTGTCAGGTAATTAAAATATGAAATAATTTGAGAAAAAAATAAAGTAATTAAATCTAATTGGATGCATGACTCAGACCACGAGTTTGACAGGTTCACTCTATTTTTTTTTATCTTTTTTTTAATTAAATTTTTTTCAATCTCGTTCTTCAATATTGAATTGGTTGGGAATTGGGCTTCATAATCTATTTTAATTTTGATTTTTAAAGGGTTATCAAAGTCTTATGACCCGGGTTTCGAGTTTAGCAAATGAACTTGATTTGACCTGAATCGATCCAATATGTTGTCAATTTTTCATCTAAATATATTTTTTATATAAAAATTCAATCTTAGTATTTAAAAACATGACGTCCAATATGCCTCAGATTTTGAATTCATGATCAGAATTTTTGTTTTCATAAAAAAACATGTCAGCAACACTTGGATATTTTTTTCTTATATTAAAAAAAAATATTATCTTACCCAAGATATGAAAGTCTAGGTGAACCTAAAAGAGGATGAATTAAGTTGCCGATTAAAAAGTTTTTTGATAACTTAAAATAATATATAGCACAACCTAATGATTAATATAAATAAGCTCAAAATAATAATAGAAGCAAACTTAAAGATGTACCATAACAATCAACACAATAAAACAGTAGATAGAGTTAAAAAGGCATGCACCGGGATTTTTATACAAGTTCAGACAATCATCTATTTTTTTTAACCATTGTTCAAGAGTTTACTATCATACACGGTATTCTTAAAGGAGGAGACCAAAACTTTACACAATGTTTTTTGTGTAAAAGATTGAAAACCTCTTCCTCTTTTTTCGGGTTCAGGATTTAACCTAATTTTTTTATGGGCTCAACATTAAACCCAATTATTTTACTGGCCCAAGATCAAACCTATAACAACCTGTTTAGAGAATCAAGATTAAAAACTTTTCTCAATCTTTTTCTAGTTTCAAGATTTAATCCAATTACGAGCTCAAGTTGAAAACCAATCATCTTACACATGTTAAGGATCAAACCTTCCACCTAATCTATATAGTTATAAAACCCAACTCGGGGGTTAACCCAACCAAGGGGCCGGGTTCCGGGTTTCATGGATCAATCCAGAAAAATTACAAAAAAAAATTAAAAGTTTTAATATTTCATATGAAAAAATTAAGAAATAATTCATGTGAATATAGGCTATATATGTTGTAAATAATAAAATTTAAAAGAATATTTTAAAAAGTTTTTTATCCCACATTGAAAAAACCTAACTTTTTTCTTGTGAACATAGAGTATATATATTAAAGGGTCTCAAATCTCACATTGAAAAGATATTATGTTAACCTTTTAAGTTGAAGTATTTAAACCAAAAAAAATTTTTTATCTCATATTGAAAAAACTTAACTTTTTTCTTGTGAACATAAAGTATATATATGAAACGGCTTCAGATCCCACATTGAAAAAATAATTTTTTTCTTGAAAACATAGAATATATATACTAAAGGGTTTTAAATCACACATTGAAAAAATAAAATATTTTTCTAGTATTTATATAATAAACTTTAAAAAATATTAATAATCAACTAAAAAAATATGAAAAAAAAGGGGTATAGGAGAAAAATCACATTTGAAAAAAAAATCGGGTCTCATTAGGGTTCGCTCGAGTCATGGGTCAACCCGCCAGATCAACCGAGTTTTGCTAGATTGTTGCACTAGACGGCCTTTTGTCTTATCCGAACCGGTCCAGCCACCAGGTCCCGGGTTGACCCGTCAGGCCGGTCCAAATTTAATAACACTGCTAATCTATTTGATGTGTACAAGAGTAGAAAATCCTTCCTCACCAATACTTGTAAATGTACAAGTATCAAGCCATGTAAATAGCCTTTAAAAGTCTTTTTCAAATGTTTTAAGTATCACTTATATTTCCGCAACATTATTTTCTTAATAGAGTTAAATGGAATACAAATAAAACACTTGAAGTAGTTTTGTTAAAAACACTTTAACCTTATTTTTTTATATATAAATCAAGAGTATAACAAAGGTTGTAAAAAGTTGTATGAGACTAAAAATATTATTAGAATTTTATCTTGGATGTTATTTTTTATTTTGCTGAAAAGGGGAATATTTATAGGGGTAAAACATCAAGCTAGTTATTAGATACACTCTTCAAAAAATTTATGTTTATTAAAAAATCAATTAAATCATTAAGAAAACAGTTTAAACTGTTTAAAGATGTTGGATAAATTCTGGAATTTTTATAAAATAATTAAATTATTTTCCAAACCAGTTAGACCGTTTCTCAAAAAAGTAATCCTTCTTCTAAATCAACTAAGCTGACTTAGATATCAAAAAGATTCTAAATCAACTAAGCACTCAAATAAATTTAAACATTAATACATGTTTCATAAAGCATATTAATACAACAAATAAAGTCTATCAAAGCATTATTCTTCTTATGTTAGTTTAAGATATCAATGTAAAACATATATTTAAATATACATTAAATAATATTACTCTTATATTATATTATCATCAGAGTCTTATAATATTAATTACATTTTTTTTATAATCAAAACCTTAAATAATTAGTATGCATCCAAACTAATACAATGTGACGCTAGCAATGATATCATATTATATAAAAATATTTATATTTTTTTTGTTTAAAAAATGAATAAAAATAAGTATAAGCCTATTTTGAACTCTTTATCAAACCTATATTATTTCCTCAAGTAAATGACTCTATGAACCAATGCATTGAACTTTCATAATTATCTCAATTGTTTTTTTTATCAGGTTTCATACAATTTATACAATTACTAAAGTAACTTCAAGCCATATACTATAAAACATTTATATTTATTATATCGTAATATATAGTTTAACTTATCGTCAAGTAATCCAATTGATTACTCGGTGATTGTGCTAATCATTAAAAATAAAATACAATCGTGATTCAAAATGTATATTGTTATATTAACAAAAGAAAACAAATGTGATCAGATCATCTCTTTTCCAAACATGAACCCTAGCCATCATCTTGAATTCAATTATATCCAAGAATCCCATGTTATCAAATCATCTCATCAGGCTCAACAATCTCGATAGAGATCTGGATCTTGAACACCGGATGGTGTTAGTTTCTTGCTCGAATAAGAAGAGGTTTGCCCATCTAGAGAATTCACTTTCCAATGTGTGAATAACAGCCTAACAACTAGTGTTGAGACCTGCAACCAAATATCAATATTTAGTAACCTTAATTCCTAAATATGCTCAACACTGAGAAATGCAATCGAGGGCTTTACCTTCTGTTGAATGTCATTTTAAAAAGTAATGTTTATTGTACTCTCAAACAAGCCCACATTCTATGAATTGAAAACTTCACTCGCTCTATAATTTGCCAGGGATATCATTAATTGATGAGGATTCAGCTACTTCATTCTATATCAAGTGCCAATAATGAACTTTTCCTGTGAAAAATGTATGAATTTACCAGTAAATGAACAAAGATTTTATGTAAGAAATCTCATTCCATACTATATATTATGATCAGTACATTGATGTTTTCAACTTATCTGGAACCATGGAAGCCCCCAATTCAGCATTGTACATAAACTGCAATCTGCAGATAAAATAGATAACTAATGGAAAAGCCACGCGTGGGCTCCCAGTCAGCACGTTACATGACTGCAGCTACCTAAATATGGGAGTCAGTGGGAACCTTATAGGATTCAAGGACGTTCGTTGTTGATTCTACGACTGCTTGCCCACTGACATAGTGCTGGCGGCAAACAGGCATGTAGACATCAGATCCTCCAATCAATTCTGTCTGGGTCTCTGCTGTCTTCCTCAAGGTAAAGAAGGCTCGCTTGCCACAAAGTTCACACCTTGCAGTCAGCTTTGTTACAGTATCAGCAAGAGGTATTACATCAAGCACAGATCCGAAGCTCCTCCTACCAAACAAAGGTAATATAAATCAGATGCCAATTTACAATGAAAGAGCTCCTAAAGTCGAACAGCAACATTTGTCAAACCAAATTAAATTACTAAGAAAGAAATTGAGCAACACCTCAAATAATCCCCATCAAGGCCAGCTACAATTATAGTTTTCCCATCATGATCAGCAGCCTTGCAACAGAATTCATAAAGATCTTCAAAAAATTGAGCCTCGTCAATGCCAATCACGTCAAGCTGTCAATAAACATAGATCATGAGAAGTGGAGGAGAAAGAAAATATGAATTGCAGTAAAACCATCAAACCAATCACAACATTTTCTTTTTAGCAAGCCTTCTTTCAAACTCGTAAAAAGAAAAGGAAAGGAAAGAAAATCTTATTTTCCTTTTCTCTCCGAAACCCATTAATCAGCGGCAGCAGCAGCAACAATAATAGACCCTGTTTAGATCTGATTGTGAAATAAACGAATCAAAACGCTAAAAAAGAAACCTTGTGATATTCATCATCTCCAAGCTTGTGATGGAAAGAGGAGAGATCTGGCAAAGACCAGCAAGGAAATTTCAAGCCATCATGTGTGACCACCGAATCGTTTGCATATCTTGTGTCCTTGCTTGATTTTATCATTGCCACATTTCTACATTAAAAATAATATTCAAGAGCATTATTTTCAAAAATCAAAATTAGAACTTTCCTTTCGCGTATCTAATACCAGATCATAACCCTCCCCAAAAAAAGAAGAAGAAGAACCTGCCACTGCTGCTCTCAGATTCGATACGACGGAGTAAATCGGTGGTTTTGCCAGCAAACATGGGACCAATGATGACATGTACTTCACCGGCCTCACAGCGGCCACCGTTAATCGAAGTCAAAGCAGCCATGGGAGAGTAATAAGCTGGAAGTGGGGGGGAAGAATTTGGAAATTGGGAGGTGAGAAGATGGGAAATGGGGAGAGATTGATGTTCTGTTTGGAAATAAAAATAAATAAAAGAAGGCTGGTTTTGATTTTGAATGGTTTTGGAGGGAAAAGAATTGGAGGGAAGTTGAAATATGAATTTCTTTTTCTTTTTCTTTTTCCTTTTTTAAATTCAGCACTCGTGCATGAGTCATGCGACTCTGACTCTCTGATGGCCGACCTGGTCGGTGCTGGCTGAGCTGTACGTATCTTTCGTCGTGTATTTGTTAGATATTTTAAAATTTTGGTATAGGATTTTTTTTAATTAAAAATATATTAAAATAATATTTTTTATTTTAAAAAATATAAAAATAAATAATTCAAAAAAATAAATTTATTTATTTATTTCAAAATCATTTTTACGCTGATTTGTTTTGTGTTCTAAAAGTATTTTTTAAAAATATTAAATTTTATTATTTTACTTTAAATTAATTTATTTATGTTTTTATATAATTTTGATATATTAATATTAAAATAAAGTTTAAAAAATAAACAGTATATTTTTAAGTCAAATCAAAAAACAAACTACTAAAATATGCACCGAAGAAATTTTGATTACGTGGGGTTAGGCTCATTGGCCCACTTTGATTGTCCATTTTCATTTGGGCCCACTTTTGACCTATTTTTTTTTTTCTCCTTTTGTTTTCAGACTGCATTAGGCCATTAGCCCATCAGTGCCGTATAGTTTTTAAATATGACCCGATTCAAGAGTTCCGGGTTTTGATCGGGTTACCGGGTTGATCGTATCAATTTTTATTTTTAAAAAATTTAAAACAGCATTTTTTTAGTTAAAAAAACAAAAATAAAAGTCAACAGGTTTTTGACTGGATTTTGCCAGGTCGCCGGGTCACACCGAGTCATGACTTTTTCTATTTTTCATCAATTCGATCTGGTTCCAGCCTCCGGTCTCGGGTAGACCCGCCAAGCCAGGCCGGGTTTGAGAAATATGGTTTTTAGAATTAACTAACCTGTATATAAGCACATTCCACAGTGAATAGAATTTTAAATTAGTTTTTAACGTAAAAGAAATAAATATTAGAGTTATGTTTGTGTTTTTCAGTACTATGATATTTTTTAATTAAGAATGGAAAGACAATGTATAAATTGAAAAATATATAAACTAATAAGTTATATATAAAAAAATATTAATATTAATTAAAAACTAAAGCAGTAAGTTAATTATTTTTATAAAAAATAAAAATAGATGTACATGGAAATAATTTACCTCAAATATCCTTTTTATTTAATAATTTTACTTTTATCTTTAAATTTAATTTTGATAACTACATTCTTATTTTACCTCAACCATCCTTTTCATTTTATATGTTTTCTTTTATTTGTTTTAAAGGCTAATTTAAATCGCTTTATACATATCATTTTTGTTTTAATAAATTATAATAATTTATTTGAAGTGTTATGAAATTAAATAAATAATTCAAAAGATTAATTACTATTAAAAAAATAAAGTAAATAATTTAGAAAATGATACATGCTGTTGATTAAAAAATAAATTGAAAATTAAGAGAGAGATCAGTCATTACTAAGCTTAATAGGTCAAATCCATACATTTAGCTTTTAAATTTATTTTTTTAAAAACAAACAACATGTTATATTGGTTTACTTTTTATTATTGGATCGGAGTTTCAGTTCTTAGACACTTAAAACTTAATTTTTAAATTATTTATATTTAAAAATATCTCAAAAATCATTACATAAACATCAATAAAGATATATTTAACTCTAAAACACTCTCTAATCAATTTAAAAATAAAAATAAAAATAAAATTTATAAATCTCGATCTATTTTTTCTAGTATAGTTAAAAGACAAAACCATCTCTTTTTATGTGTGATAAGAAGTGTTTTGTGCCTTTTAAATAATGAAATTAAAACAAAATATTTTTTTTATATTAATTTTGATTCTTTTAATTATTTTTTTAACTATAACCTAAATTCTATTTTTTAATATTAATTTTTAATATAACATTGACATGTTATCGACCAGAGAATCCAAAATAAAACAAACCCCATCACATAAAATCATGCTAGAATAACTTTACAAGGATGAAATTGCAAAGAAATAAAGATCAATAACCAAAGTGAAAAATAACTTTAGGGACTGAAAGAAAAAATTGGTGCATGAACAGTATTGAACACTGTTCAAAAACCCATTCTATTTTAGTTATTAGCATTGATCATAATTTAATTCTCATAGTTTATCAGTATGTATCATTTAATATCTCTAGTGTTAAAAATTATTACATAGTCCCTCCATGAATGTTGATTTTGCTTGATATAATATTTTCCCCCCAGAAAATGCA
>Ga0325410_1000337_pt1 | contig 47350 bp, 23 predicted proteins | sample PopdelMetagenome_16_FD_206182 | JGI IMG/M metagenome (GOLD analysis project Ga0325410, IMG submission 206182) | Populus deltoides microbial communities from Bellville, Georgia, United States - Xylem-PdIQD-R3 | ecosystem: Host-associated > Plants > Phyllosphere > Stem > Wood/Secondary xylem...
TTTTTTTTTTGTTAAAATAATTATTTTGATATAAGGATTTTATTACATTTATATCAAGATTATGATGGGTGTAGGTATATCAAGACTTGAATATGACACATCAAGATAAATAAATTATTTTTACTATGTAAAACACCTATTAAGAGGCTTTATCAAGTTTTGAAATACCAAGCTAACGAGGAATTAGTTTATGATTAAGAATTAGAATTATATTATACAATACAAGTATTTTTTTTAATAAAAAAGAAAGTTTTTTAAGAAAATATAGAAAATATTTCGTTATATTGAAATTGAAATTCACCTCTTAGACGGAATTAATGGGACTTGGATATATAAGTTCAATAAAGAGAAAATGTTGGGAAAAAGAATAATGGTTACAAAATCTAAACTCGATTAATTAAGTAATAGAATAAAAAAAAACTACCTAAACAAACACTTAAAAATAAATCAATAATTTGTTTTTCAATTAACCCTTGAATAATATTAATTTATTAAAAAATACTTTAACTTCGTGAAGGTATAAAATATTTCCTTACTATTAACAAATATGATATTCACCACTACAATAACCATTACCCTATAATTATTATCCATCACCACAATCATCTTTTTATTATTAATATAACCAATATTTTATTTTTATTTAACGAGAAAACTTTAACACTAAGTATATAACAACCATCACCATTATTATTTTTACTATTATCATCTTATTATTAAAATAATCATCACTTCATTACTATTGTTTATATTACTATCACTATAACAATTATCATTTTATAATTATTAATATTCTCACAATTATTATTGGTATCATAAATACTATAATCATAATCATTATTAATATTTTCCATTATAATTATCACTATCATTATCCTTATTTTTATAATAAATATTATAGGTTCTTTCATTTTATTATCATCACTTAAAAAACTATAAATAAAAAAATATTTTTAAGAAAAATTACTTTTATAGAAAAATGTTTTCAGAAAAACCTAAAGCTAAGAATATTTTAAGTTAATTGAGGCCCACACCCCAGTCCACCTAAACTATCATGCATAGTCCAAAGATCTAAGGAACCACCCAAATCTGAAATGGATGTGACGCATGGGTTCGAGACTGGTCTTAAATGGGCCTGGTTTCTGCCCAAGCTCTCAGGAAAGTGGGACTTGAGGAACATGGAGCTGTGGCTGAAGGGGATGGTCACTGGTGCAGAAAGGAAACAACCAACATGAACCAGAAACGCAGCCGCCTTATCAGCAACGGTCTGTAACCTTTGGAAACTCAAAAACTATAAAATAGTGTTTGGTTCCTATTCTGTGATAGAAAAGATGGAGTTAACGAGAATAAAAATATATTTAATTAAAAATATAAAAATAAATTTGTTTTTAAGATAATTTTAAATTAAATTTTTGTATATCTAAAATAGAAGGTACAGAAAAAACTTGTCTCTAGAGATAATATTTATTATTTATTATTTTTAAATATCATTTTAAAAAACTTTCAATTTTAAATAAGTCATGAAAAAATAAAAATAATTATTATCATAGTTTGAAACTTAACTCGAGGATTGACTCAGGGTAAAGCTTGGGTCACGGGTTGAGTTAACCCGCATCAACGTAAAAATAAAAATAATTATTATCATAGTTCCAAAAATTGATCTGGGGGTTAACCCGTGTCAGTGTAAGAATAAAAATGGTTATTATCATAGTTTTAAAACTCGATTCGGTGATCGACCCAAGGCAGGGCTCGGGTCATGAGTGGGGTTGAATGCTGACTCGGGTAAATTTAAGGACAAAAGTGGTTATTATCATAGTTTTAAAACTTGACTCGATGTCGATCCTGAGTAAGACGTGGATCACATGTCAAAAGGGTTAACCCGGGTTGACCCCGGTCAACATAAAATAATAATGGTTATCATCTTACTTTTTAAACTTGATTCTATGGTCAATTCGGGGAAAAGCTCAGGTCATAGATTAGAAGGGTCAACCCGTGTTGACCTAAGTTAATGTAAGGATAAAAATTGTTATTATTATAGTTTTAAAACAAGAATTGGGGGTCGATCGAGGCAAAACCTAGATCACGGGTCGGGAGGGTTAACACGAGTTGACCAAGTCATCGTATGGATAAAAGTAATTATTATCATAATTTTAAAACCCGATTTGAGAATCTACTGGAGGCAAGGTTCATGTTACGGGTTGGGAGGGTCAACTTGGTTGACCTAAATTTTTTTTTAAAAAAATAATCACAACAACCTTGTTTTGACTAATGTTTTTAAAAAAGTCAAAGGGTTTTTGACCTGTGTTTTATCCTAGGTTAATCTGTATTTTTGATCGGGTCAGATCGAGTCAATCATTCCTCTATTTTTTTCTTAAACTCGAATTAATTCAGGTCTCAGGTCAACTCGTCAAGTCAGTTCTAATTTTATAATTAATGTTATTATAATATTATTAATTTCAATACTCAATATAAACTAAAATAATAAAAAAAACAGTATCTAATTATTTTTTTAAATATATAAGTTTGATAACAATACATATTAAAAGTAAAATAAATTTTTTTTTTATATTTCATTTTGTCTTATTTACTATAACCAAACATGATACAGGACAATCATTTTATCTTATACATTAGTATTTAACATAATTTTATTTCTATCTTGTTTCTCTTATTTTTAATAATTTTATTTATTCTATTTTGAGACAATAAATACTACACTAGTATATTGGTCTGCACTTTGCAGTGAGTCAATAACAATTTTTTTCAAATGTAAAACAAATATGAAAAGTATAGAGCACTAGACCTAATTGAAAACAAATTATCATCACCCAACTTTTATACAATAAAAAAAATCATATCAATTTACATTTCCTCTTTATAGTATAAAAAAAATTAAATAAGAGAAATTAAAAAAAAATTATAGAGTAAAAAGAATAAAATTGAAAATATCTTAAAAGGAAAAAAATTAAAGGGAAAGAAATTAGTTGCTGGTGTAAATTAGTTGTCAGTGTATTGGACACTACTCTGCGATGTGTTATTTATGGTGCTACTGTAGAAAATACTTTATTTGAAGATGGTGATACTGCAAATATATTTCGTGCTTTTAACCCAACTCAAGCATTTTTGCATTTGAAAAAAAAATTGTTATTATCCTGCTAGGGAACGCAGGCCAATATACTAGTTATTATATTATTAAGGAACGGTTATTTTTGAAAATATTTTTTAAAAATATATTGAGATAATATTTTTTATTTTAAAAAATTTATTTTTTTATATCATCGCATAAAAATAATACAAAAACATAAAAAAAATATTAATTTGAATTAAAAAAATAAAACAATTTGAAATTTTTTGAAACGCAAAAATAAACATGTTTTATTAAGGAATTTACTATCTTATTCTTATATTAAAAAAAAGAGAGAGTTTAGACAAATAACCAAGGGTAAAATAATCTTTGTGCAATGAAATTATTTTAGCATTTTAAAATTGATCTGGAAAAAGATATACATTTTTCTTTTATTTGTCATAATCAAATTACATCATTGCTCTTATAAAAAAGAATATGTTTGTTTGCAATAAAGAGATATTTTTGTTCCTTTTTTTTAATCGTTTATAGTTAAATTATCATATTATCCTTGGAATTAGGAAAATATTTAATTGGCAATGGAGTTTCTTATGCATTTTTATTTTTATAAGTATAGTTAAAAGACCAATTTACCCTTTGAGCTTATTTTTCTAAGCTTATGATCAAAGAGTATTTTAGTTATTTCATAACTGTTTTTTTTTTATTTTTGGGGTGAGGCAAGGGCATTTTGGTCTTTTAGAAATTAAAAAGAAATAAAAAATACGTTGACAAATGCTAAACACGTGTCCATCACGCTGTCATCTTTGGACATTGCATGCAACTAATTCTAGCAGCCAAAAAGGTTATTTCAAGGTGGTTTCAGCTTTGTCTCGGTATTTTCTCCATGGATTTGCGGTGCATGCACCAATAAGAACTTCAGTTTGTCGTCGATGACCATTCTTTTCCTCTCTTTTCCTTAGTGTTTGTGCCCTATCACATGATTTTTCAAGTTAACCCCTAAACTTCTATTAATTTTTTATTCAGTCCATGTTCTTTTAGTTATGATTTTTTTTTGAAATAATTCATTGAATTAGATTTTTGTTTCGATTTTATCCTCATTTAATTTTTACTTTGTTGAATTTAGTCCCTATTCTTTTAATTGCTATTTTTTTTTATGTAATCTATGATAATTTTTAGAATTGATCTTTTTTTTGTGATTCCACCCGTCATAATTTTTTTTCTTAATAGATTTTATCCTTATTCGTTTGATTTTTTTTTTTTGCTTTGTAAAATTTTCAAAACTTGTATTTCTTTTACCCAATTTAATTTTTCAACATTTAATTTGTTTGGATTTAAGTTTCTTGGTTAAACTCATGTCTAAGATTTCACGGGTTGCAAGCTTTGAAAATTAACCTGGCTTCACGATGTTTGCATAGGATTGCTTTGGTTTTTTTTTTTTTTCATTTTTTTCAGTTGTTGTTTTTTTAATTTCATCCTTCAATATTATTTAATTAGAGATTGAACTTCTTTTTTTTTTAATTTTTCTATGAATATTGGTTTTATAATTTTTTTAATTAATTAGGTTATCTCAGGTCTTTTTTAATTTTTTATTCTTTATGAAATTTATTTTTTAAAATAAATTTTATTCTTGAATTAAATAGTATTGATTTATTGAATATAATCGAATGCTCACTTCATTTTAATTTGTTCAATTTACTTTTTTGAGACGTTTCTCTAGCAACCCATTTGACTTCTTCATATGGTGTCATTCAAAATCTTATAGTCGGGTTTGAACCGTCTTAACAAGCTCTTTTTATGATGGGCGATGTCCATAATGGAGTGACGATGGGTTTCCAAATAATTTCCTTTTCTTTTCTTTCTAGGTATAATATCAATGGCTCATTTGTTTTGGTTGATTGTTGCCAAATATTTTTTTTTTACCTTTTATCTGCCATCATTCCCTATAATTTAAATCATATTATTTAACTACTCGTTCTATCTTAAATGCAAGTTGGCCCATGATACCCTTCTTACAAAAAAAAAAGTATTTATGTTATGCTCTTCTATTAAAATATATATTTAAATTATCCCATGCACTTTGTAAGTTGCATGTATTTGGTTTTCTATATCAATGATAATATAGTTAAATCTTTTAGTTTTGTTTTTAATGATATGTGTCCACACTTAGACATAATAAATTCCTTAAGAGGTATTGTCTTACTGAAACCACATAATGAGTCCTGTCTTGAAAAAACACATTTCAGGAATAGACGTTAAACTGTGTGCTTATAAGTGACTAAGACCTTGTTTTTAGCTAATATAGGATAATGACATCATTATTGTTACATATAGCAGCCCGGTGTGGGATCAAGAAGTCGGTATGTAATTATTTGGTTTAGAATCACTAAATGATCAGGCTTGAATAGTTATATATGTTTGACATTCTCACAGATGGCATCAAAGATAATGTGTGACCACACCCTCACATGATAGGTCATCCAAGAAGGTATTGTCATATTAAAATCATACAGTGAGTTTTGTCGTGAAAATACGTCTCTTTGAGAGAGAAGCTAAACGTTTGTTTATAAGTGATAAAGCTCTTTGTCTCCGGAATGATGCGGAATAGTGGCATCATTAGTTACAAAAAAAAAAAAAAAAAAAAAAAAAAAAACAAATTTGCTGAAATCTTATCTCTGATTTATGACTGCAGCAGTGACTTGTGACAATAAATTCAAAGCTAGCTGTGAGCACGTGCCTTTAATAATCTTTGCCGAGGTACACATCGATAAACAGAGACAAAACAAGAAACTTGTCCATGGCAGGTGGAGAGCCATGCGAGGATAATTTAAGGATTACGGACAATGCTCAGTTTTGGAGGGCTGCATCGGCTACCACACAGTAAGTCAACCGCGGTTTACAAATTTCAACAATTTTATTTCCAGCAAATAGGCCCTTTCCAAATAATTCATTTATTTTGGTAGGTAGGTATCTATTCTCTTTAGTTTTTGGATTGGTCTTCGCAGATTTGCCATTTAATGCTTGCAGATGCTCGTGATCTGCTAAGTCATATCCAAAGTCATATCCAAAGTATTTTAAAAAAAATTAATTTTTTTATTATTTATTTACTTTAAATTAATATATTTCAATATTTTTAGATATTTTAATATATTAATATCAAAAATAATTTTTTAAAAAAATATTATTTTGATATATTTCTGAGCGAAAAACATTTTGAAAAATAACTACTACCACACTCTCAAACATCCTCAAGATGCTTGAACCTGATATCTTTGTATTATTTTTTTTTTTAATTTTTTAAATTTAGATTTAAATGCACTATAAAATTTTTTTAACAATCTATTTCTATTATTATTAAAAAAAATTATCTTTCTTAAATAATATCATATATTTTTATGGGAAAGTTAATATTTTCTCCAATTCTTACATGGAAAACACACTCATCAATATTCAATTAATATAGAATTAATATTTTTTAAAAGATTGTTAATATATATTTTTATAATTTTATCATGTTTACTAATATTTTTGTCTTCAATCGTATATAAAATACTAAGATTTAATTTTAATGTTTTATTTTAAATTTGCTTTTAAAACCATAATGGAATTTAGTTTAGAAAACAATGCTTACAATTTCCAAAACATCTTGGCATTGGGTTGATTCTTGGTTCTGCAAGGTCTATTTTTCTTTATTATATTATTAAATAAAATATAGTTTCAAAAAATATGAAGTTATTAAACTCAGTTGAGTCCATAACTTGAATTATGGGCTTGATGAGTTAACCAAAGTTATTAAACTTGGTGAAGTCCATGGCCTAGTTGTAGGTTTAATGGGATAAACTAAGTTAATCTGGATCAATCTAATATGTTACTGTCTTAATATTTGAAAAAGGTGATGCCATCATAATTCTTTCTTAGAGCTAAACCATATTTTTATTGATTGTCTAAATTACATTTAGATTTGCCAAGTCGATTAGGTTATATTTTGGCAACTCTCATATGATTTTATTTAAAGTCCAGGATAAGCAAAAAGTCAAGTAAATTTTTTCATAATTAACATGTTAAATCAGATTTAATAATAATGTAAGAAAAAAATTCATATTGCAGAAAAAAATTCATATTGCCAAGTCAAGACGCAAAATCTCTAACCCAATTGTGAGACCAAGGTGACTTTGTTCAGAAGAAAATTAAATAAAATCATGAAACTCAATTATCAAACAACTTAATATTGAAAGATAAAAATGAAAAAAAAATTAATTAAAAAAATCAACAAAAAAAATATGAGCCAACTTAGGTTAACTTGCAAACCTTCTTACCATAGGTATAAGATCGAGATAACCCAATAAAAAGGAAAGAAAACAAAGTATGAAGATTAATTTTCAATAAATCAAATGTTAAATGATGAAATTAAAATAAATAAATTTAAAATAATAAAAAAGTTAATTCGTGTTAACTTTTGAAATCGATGACTCTGGTCATGAGCCTATAACTAACCCCACAACAACAATAAAAAATTTAAGTCAATATGGGTTAACTTGTAAACTTCGCATCATGGACACATGATTGAGATAACCCAATAAAAAAAAAATATAGAAAGTCAATTTTAAATAAATTAAATGTTGAATGATAAAATTAGAATAAATCAATTTAGAAAAAAGACTTAAAAAAATCAACCCTTGTTAACCTTTGAAACCGATGAATTTGGTAATAAACTTAAGACTAATCCTATAGAAGACAAACTATAAAAAAAAAAAAAAAAAGAAGCAAAACTCTATAAAAAGGGTAAGAAATAAAAAAAAAATCAGCTTTAAAAAAGAAGAAAAAACCAAGTCCACCTAGGCAAACCTTCTAAACCCAATTTATTTTTAAAATTCACAACCCATGAAATCCTTGAAATGTGTTCAATCAAAAAACTTAATTCTCAACCAATTTAATTTGAAGGAGGAAATCATGAAAAAATAAAAATTTTAAAAACATTCCAAAGAAAAAACAAAGATAGCAATAAAAAGAATAGAGATCAAATTAAGGATGAGATTATATAAAAAATAACCCCAAACAAAATAAATAACAATAAAAAAATAAGGACTAAATTTGAAAGATTACAAACTAGAAGGGGGTTGAAATTGAAAAATATTTGCGATTTTATAGCTTATTAAAAATAAAAATAATAAAGATTAAATTTGAAAGATTAAAAAATAAAATGGGGGGGGAAGAGAAATTGAAAAATAGTTGTAATTTTATTGCTTATTCAAAAAAAAAAAAATAGTAATAAAAAGGGACCAAATATAAAGGGGAAAAAAACTTTGAAAGGGTTGGTCTAAAATTTTAAAGGGGCTATCACTAAATATGAGGAGTAGAAGAATAAGAAAAAAAAAATAGTGGTTGGCGCGAAACTAAAGGCGTGTATGGTCTAGGCGCCACGCCATTGTGTAAGGGCATCAATACCTTTTATATGCCACCCTAGAAAGCAGTGTTTGAAGGATGGATGACTTTGCATGCACTGACCTAATGGCACGGGGTCATCCACACTCGTCAATATTTCTTTAATAATATTTAATATATATGAACTATAAAAATTCTCATGAGTAACCTCTGAATATATAATAAATTCAATGTAAAATGAAAAACAAATCTATTGTGAAAGAGTTATGTTAATTTTGTCTTTAAAGATATCAAAATAATTATACTATTTTAAAAAAATTAAAAAACCAAAATGACCATCACATGTAAATAAATGTGACTTGAATAAAGTTTTTTCATTAAATGTAAGAAATTTTATAAATTAAAACAAAACTAAGCTAGAGGACTAGCGAATCAAGATATACAGACATGTACAAACAAGAGAACAAAGGAAGCAGACTTCTTTGTATAAAAAAAGAAACATACTCCCTGAACAAAATATCAAACTAGCAAGGTTAACAAACAGGCACTATAGGCCATCATAGCAGGAGACAAACGCATCCTGCAACAGGGACTCAAAACCACCTCTATGTAATAACCCTCATACAACCAAGTAAGAGGAATCACAAGAGCTAAAAACACTCAAGATAGCGGTTGGACAAGGCCAACATGCAACCACAAGCCAGCCCAAATAAACAAAAGCTAAGCCTAGACAATAGCCTGCCTCATGTAAAACAAGAGCTAAAAGCAGCTAATAGCACACTACAGGATACATGCCATCAAGCCATACCCAACTGGTAAAATTGATCAACCCAACAATAACCTCCCAAGGTAAGAAGCCTTCAACAAGGAACAACCAAAACGGCTAGGCATCTAGCGATCATATGAAAAAAAAATCTATCATAAAAGAGTTGTGTTGATTTTATCTTTTAAAATATCAAAATAATTATACTCTTTTAAAAAACATAAAAAAAACAAAAATTACCTTCACATGTAAATAAATGTGACTTGAATAATTGATTTCTTAGGGAGTGAGTAAATAAACGATGGCAGTAGATTCATTTCAATAATGAAACCTCTTCGATTCATCACATGTTCCTTTTCCTTCCTCTAAACTACAAAAACAAAGTTCTGTAAGTCCCACTATTCTAACAGCTAACTCCACAAATCCCATTTAGAAAATCAAGCCTCAAACTACCATACCACTGCTAATTCTATATATGGAGAGAATATGAGAGAATCGAACCAAGCTATCAAAACTCACAATACCATTACACCAAATCCTCATTTTCCTAATGGCAATTACACTTTGTTGAAACCAAATTGGTGATAATTTTAAATAATGAGATTTGAATTATAATGGCATTTTCAGTTGTTAGGTGATTAAGTTTTAATGAAAATAAATAAATTAAATATCGAAGATGATGTTTTTATTTTATTGAGATATTGTGTTCTTGAAGAAGAGAGAAGAAATCCATTAGATTTTGAAATTAATTTGGGTTTTTTTTAAGAGAAAATTGATTGTTATGTTATATTATATACGAGGATTGATTTTTTTTGTCTAAATTTAAAAATTATTTTAACCTAAGATGTAAATTGTATTTTTTAAAGAATGGAGCTGGAGTGTAAAAACATCAAAAGATACAATGGAATATAGGTAATTGTTCTTTTTTTTAAAAAAATTATTTCTTAAGTTTTTATAGACATAATTTTGAGCACTTGAAATTAAACAAGCATACATGTATAAATATATGATTTTATTAAATATATGATTGGGTACAATCTCTATCTAAAATATTATTTCAAAAGAATAAGACAATCATCTGATTCTTTCATTGGATTTTATATATTGTGACTTCATTTATTTGTGAAATGAAGTCAAGATTTGTGCTTTGCAAGAACTCGAATTTTGTTGTGTATTGCGAAGTGAGATTTGATGATTTAATGTTTTGAAGAGTACATTTGATTTGTCTTCAAAGTGTTGTTGAAGAATTGTTATGAGGTGTTTAGGCTTGAACCAATAGAGTTTTGTGTTTTGTAGTCTTCAAGTGTAGATGATGGAGGCTTGAGAACTTTTGAGAGAATTTTCTTACTTCAAGAGAAAGTTTTTTTTGCTTAAAGAGCTTATCTTGAAGAGAATTTGTATCTCCAAGAATTCCTTTTTTGCTTCTTTTTTAGGTTAAGACTCTCTATTTATATAGGTTTGTAGGGCTCAGGTTCTTTTTCAATGTCAAATGACATGATTTTATTGGTTAATATTTATTGATGGGATCTTGTATTTATAACAAGATATCTTGAATTTCTCATTCCATGTGTCAACCTCTCATTGACCAAGAGATATACGAAGGCTCATTTATTTTTAAAGTTGTTTATTTCAATTTTATTTTATCATTTCATATAAAAATAAAATAAAAATCGCACATGGTGAAATTTGATTGGTAGAAAATTTTGGTTTCTACAAATGCCCCTTCTAGACAAGTTTATTTACTTTTAAAAATAAGCGGGCATGTCTTGAAAATATGGTTGAGAGGGTTTTGATACTTTAAATATATTTTTGATTGATTAATTTTTCACAATAAATGGATATATCTTGTTATGAAAAAAAAATATAATAGTCAAAATTGAAAATTTATGGACCAATTTTGATTGACATTTATCAAATGAAATAATATAATCAAAGTTCAGTAACTCATTTGAAACAATTGCATATTTAGAGACTAAATAAAATTTATCTTTATACATGAATAATAACCAATAAGTTTGACCGGCCGGTAAGACTATTTTCTTTCACTATTGATTAACGTTCTATGCACTAGAAGCTATTCTTCTATAAGAGCTTATTTGTGCCAACAACTTATTCTAATTCTATAGTAGTCTATCTCACACCAATGACTCAAGCAGTGGTTAGTGATTCAATTTCTAGTCTGATAACTGCGTGATACTAGACCAAGAGCTCCTATTGTAAAACCGATAATTCCATCGAAGCACCATCTCGAGACACTCTCTTGCCTTCTCGTTTTCGTTGCCATCTCTTGTTTCCCCTTAGATTTCTTCCTCTATCAAAGAAGAGTTATTCATAGGTGAGTTATAAAATCAAATATTGCAATATCTGATGTAACAACGCAAAGTGTAAAGTGCTAATAAAGTTTGTTTTCTCTTCAGGTGAGAAATGTACCACAAGTTGAATGCAAATACTTGAATTCCTTAACGAAAGCATTGGCTGCTTAAATAAGCAAGCCCTGTACAACAAACAAATAAACCGAATTACAAAGAAAACTAACAATAATCAAAATGGACTCAACCCACATAAAACAAAGAATTAACAAAGCGTAAAATAGAACAATCACAACGAAAATAAAATGATATAAAACTCGCAACTTTGGATGTGTTAAACTCGCAACAATGGAAGACTATTTCCTGCTACACTTCTGCACGTTAACCCCCACGACCCAATCCATCCCTTTTCTAAGTTGCATGCATGCATGCTCATGCAATGGCCCCTCACACCCCCTACTCATCCCAAATATTTGGGATTTGGCTTAAGGTCCCTCTGAGATCGACATGGCCTAACAATACCCTTCCCATTAAGTGGACGTTCGTCCCCAACGTCCAGAGAAGGAAATCATTCAAGTAAAGATTGATAGGTCTCCTATGTGACATCCTCGACTGGTAGATGCTTCCACTGGACTAAAGTTTATTTGTCAAATTTATTTCCTCGTTTGACCCAACGAGTGTCCTGGATATGTTGAGGTTCGAGTATAACTGCCCCGTCATAAGTAACGGGCGGCAGCTCCTTTGAAGGCATTGTAAACTCACCGACGCATTTTTTTTAAGAGTGATACGTGGAAGACAGAATGAATGCGGGCACCTTTTGGCAGTTGAAGTTTGTACACGGCGACACCAATTTTTTTTATCACTAGATATGGTCTGTATAAGCGACTAGCTAGCTTCTGGTGGGCTTGTTTGAAGGTGGTCTGTTGTCTGTAGGGGTGCAGCTGAAGAAACACTAGATCCCCAATTTCAAAGGAAACATCCCAATGTTTTTTATTCGTCATTTGCTTCATGCAATTAATGGAAGTTTCCATATTACGTTTGAGTTGTCGCAATAACTCGTCTCAAACCTCTAGACTTTGGTCTATTTCCTGCACGGAAGAACACCCATTGTGGTAAATGGGAATTATAGGAGGTAAACGTCCATATAGTGCCTGAAAAGGGGTCATTCTCATGGACGTATAATAAGTTGTATTGTACCATAGCTCAGCCTATGGAAGGTAATTGCTCCACTTGCACAACCACTAATGAACCATACTCCAGAGGTATTGCTCAATACAGCGATTAACAACTTCTGTTTGTCCGTCCGTTTGTAGATGATAGGTGGAACTAAGTTGTAGTTTGGTTTTTGACATGTGAAAGAACTTCTGCCAGAATTTGCTGATAAAAATAGGGTCCCGATCACTAATGATGGACTTGGGTAAGCCATGCAATTTAATGACTCCTTTTACAAACCGTTCAGCCATGACTTTAACAGTAAAAGGATGAGTTAAGGATAGAAAATGAGAAGACTTACTCAAACAGTCAACAACCATATTTTTTGATATACTCTTCACTGCCTAGTACATTTTAGGCTAGTAAAATTGTTGGGCTAGTTTCTTGAATGTTTGGAAGACCCTAGAGTGTCCTCCAATTATCGTATCATGCATTTCATGGAGTAATTGTGCCTGTAATGCTGCCTGAGAAGGTATGACCACTCTTTCTTTAAAGAACAGCAACCCTTTACGCCATACATACGGTCTAGCTTGTTGATCCTTGGCCAGGCAAGTTAGAGATTGGACATAAAAGTTTCTCACATAAGCCTTTTGAATTTCATCCCATACGGTCACTGTCAGCATATGCAGATGGTGAAGAACTGGACTACCAGACCTGCATGAGAGGGCGTCCGCTGCTGAATTCTCACAACCCGAGTGATAAAGAATCTCGTAATCGTAGCCCAAAAGCTTGACTACCCACATCTGTTGTTCAAGCGTACCCATACATTGCTGTAAGAAATATTTCAAGCTACACTGGTTGGTGAGAGAATGAAGAATGTTTTTCCTAGGAGATAAGGACGCCATAAGCGTAAGGCCTTTACAATGGTCAGCATCTCCTTGGCGTAAGTAGACCAGGATTTTTTTTGTAACCCCCAATGCTCGACTCATGAACACTATCAGTTTGCCTTGTTGTGACAAAACTGTGTCAATTCTGTCCCAAAATGCATCGGTTTTAATGGTGAAAGAGTCATTGAAATTAGGCATAGCTAACATAGATGTAGTTGTTATTGTTTGTTTGAGAACCAGAAAGGTTGTGTCGGCTTCTTCATTCCAGCCAAATTTTCCCTTCTTGAGCATATTGTTCAGGGGTTGTGCTATGATGCAGTAATTTTAAATGAATTTCCTATAATATCCTGTTAGGCTTAAAAATCCATGAAACTCAGAAATAATAGTAGGGAGTGGCCATACGACCATGGTTGCAATTTTACTATTATATACCTTCACTCCCTAATATGTGACAATGTGCCCCAAGTACTCTAGTTCCTCTTGGTCAAACATGCACTTGCTTGTCTTGGCAAAGAGTTGGTGTTATCGTAAAGTTTCCAACATTTGTTTAACATGCAACAAATCCTCATTCCAAGTAGGACTATAGACCAAAATATCTTTAAAAAGAAAACAAAACGAACTTTCAAAGGTAAGGCTGAAATATTGAGTTCATGATGGCCTGGAATGTCGAGGGTGCGTTACAAAGGCTAAAAGGCATTACGAGATATTTGTAACGGTTGTTATGAGTACAGAAAGTAGTTTTAATAACATCGAAAGGATTTAATCTTACTTGATGATAGCCGGCTCTAATATCTAACTTGGTAAAGTGACACTATATAATTCTTCCAACATATCGTCAACTGTTGGAATGGAAAGATGATCTTTGACAGTGGCGACGTTAAGTGAATGGTAGTCTGTACAAAATCATCAACTGCCATCTTTCTTCTTTACCAGTAGCATTGGCTATATATATATTTGGACTTATAAGCATCGTTGGACTTGTAATCTTGTTCCTTATCCCTTCTTTTAAATATGCACTTAATACATAATTTTTTTAGATGGTGACTTTCAGGAATTCTTCTTCTTCCTCTAAAAAGTTCTTAGTAATTGAGGAGAAGTATCGTTATACAAGCCTTTACGTATACAAACCAGCTATTAATCCATTCACTAAGAAGTGTTCTTCCAAAAGAATCAAGCATTTAACTTTATGGTCATTTGAGACTTCTTATGAACTTTATAGTCATGGTGATTTCCTCAAGAAATTTTACAACTTCAGTCCTCTTTTCCATATTCGATAACTTTTCCAATTGATCTGCCACCACTAGACTACCACAAACGTGCTGGAGATGCTACTTACAAGGATTAGTTCCTAATTTTTGATGCACTTAAGTATACTCTCAAGCATTAGGAATGAACAAAAGATATTTTGAAACACTACGAGTCAATCTTTAAGAGGGCACATATTCGAGAAACCATTTTTGCATCTTTTCTTACATATAACTAACAGATGAATGTTATCCATTCTTTCTACAACCATTGAAATCCTTTTATTTTTGGCACTTTTTATGATGAAGTCATCCTTTGTGCTAATGAACTTAATTAAGCTAATAAGAAAAGATGTTATTTTCTTCCAAAAAGCTGTAAGTATCTATTCATTCCCTTTCATAAAGAATGTGACTATGTAATGACTCTTCAAGATTGGGTAGATTTTTGGTTTCGAGATGACTTTAGATACAAGGTGTCTTTCTCTATGAGTAAGTCTAGTGAATCTAATAAGATTGCTTATCCATCTGGCTTAATCAACAAATCTTGTATTTGCTCTAGCAATTTCATACATCTTCTTAGAAAGCTTAAAGTTCTTTTTCATATTCAGGATGAAGTTTCTTTAGTGGCTTTTCTTTCATGTTGGCTATGTAAATTTATATTTCCTAGCAAAGATGCTGGTTTCATTCATCCTAGTACTTTCAAAGTAACATCTATGATGACTACTGAAAGGCAATATCTCACGATACCAGTTCTAGCAAGTATTTCCAAAAGTCTAAAGAAGATCCAATATGTATTAGGTGTGATTGCACGAGACATCCCTTTTTGTATTTATTTTCTCAGCAGTTGGCTTACATAAAAATTTGGCACTCATCAAATAGCCACTAGCCCTGTTAAGTCAATTGGGATGACAAAATACTGGCGAGGGGTTAGCAAAACATTTTAAAGAATCTCAAGCTAATGCTCTTTTCAGAAATCCTAAGAGAATCATATATCGTGCATTACTTCCCCTGGTTAAAGTGGTTGTCTTGCATGATGATGACAACTTATCGGTCCTCAAGAGTGACTACTTTATATGTATTTGATTCGGCTATTTGACTTTCTGTTATGATGATACTTCTATTATTAAGCCCTATTATCCTGATAGATGTAGTAGATAGTTTGGATTTTGCCAACATATTCCCTATGACAATGAAAGGAGAACTGGGATTCCAACCTTAAAAGATGTGTTTCAACTTTGGCATAACTTTACTAAACTGAACACTCATTCTCTGTGCAAGCTTCTGTTGCCTTCAAGTACTAGACTTCTTTTGATGACTAAACTCTACATGGACTGATGGGTTTTAGAGTGGTCTAAAGTTTGTCCTCCTGAGATGAAAGTCATTTTCAAAAGTCCTACTGATGTTGCTACAGTATTCCCGGGGGCAAAAGAAAAAAAATGACCCTAGCTTAATAAAAAAGAAAAAAAATTTTCCTACCCATAAAAGAGACAATAAGGCAATTGATGTTGATTTAGGCAAGGAAAAAGGTACCCAAACATGTTCCCACATAAAAAAGACAAATTATGATTTCTAGTACGAAGGGAGTGAATGCTGCAAAAGAACATCTCAAGAAGAAATCCATTAACTCCTCAAGGGCAAAGGAAAGGAGTGCACAATCCTTTTCTCCACAATTGATAAATGAACACTTGCCTTTTTTATGTGCCTCGTTATTTTTTTTATTAAGATGCTCACTATAATATGTCTGTAGGAGGAGAAATAAGACGATGTTAAAGCAATTTTAAATGTTGAGGATAGTGAACATGAAGACAGTAATCATCATTGGAAACATTTAAAACATACCAAGAAGGTGTTCAATCCTTGCGAACTGAGTTTTTTTCATGGAATCATGCCAAATAATGTTGTTCTTTGTTCAATCCTTGCGAATTGGTTTGACACTTTCATTGCTCTTAAATTCATGTTACTTATCATATATTAACCTTCCCTTTTTTGTTGTTCTTTGTTTTAGTTTGGTTAATAGGACTTGGGGAATGACTTTGATATGTATAGTGGGCTAGAAATGAGTGTTGCTTCTGTTTTTAGCCCTAATCCCTTCAATATTTTAGCTGTTGGGATTGGAAACTCTCATCCTTCATCTAGTTTACCACATGAGTAGTCTAATCATCAATCTACAACACCACCTCCACCAGTCCTTAATAATATAAGGACTAACTTGTGTACTCCTGGACCTACTATTGCCTTTGAGCCTTCGAGAGTTACTAGGTATTATGTAAATGACATAATAGGTGATATAAGATCTGAATTTACTATAAAGTGTTGGGAGAGCATTAGAAATAAGATTGTTTGCACACCGGTCCATTATATTCCTAACTTAGCTGATGAAGTTGAGAAGATCCTCCACTCCATATAAGATATAAAGGTTGATTGCTCCTCTATCAGAAGAATAGTGACTAAGGTGATTGGAGATGCTAAAAAACTTATCCACTTAGAGTCTTCACTATCTACTATGATGACATCAGTGCAGCAAGCCTTAAACTGTGAAAAGATTGAAATGCCGCTAAAAAATTCTGAAGCTTTTGAGGAGGAGGCATCTAGATCTATTTTCATCACTCATGCTGAGATAACAAAAATATAGGAAATAATGATGGAGCTGCAGAGCAAAAAGACCGAGTTAGAGTCATCCCTCAAAGCGCATGATGAAGAGCTTTCTAAGATAAAAGTAATCACGTTGGTATTCGAGCAGAGATCACCACAATATCCACTTCTCCTTTGATAAGTGCAATTAACGCAGTTATTCTTTAAAAATTAAGAGGATTATTGGAGACCAAATAAAAAGGGTTAAAAGGACATATTTGGAAACCATAGTATATCGATAGTTTCTCATGCTTTGGAATGCTTTTTAGTTTTGGTAAAACTAGTTTATGACTTTATATTGAGAATACACGCTTTATGTAATAAAATTCTTCTTTCTATTAATAAAATCTATAATTTTCCCATGCTTGCATCTTGTTACTTGAATTTCTAAGTTATGATTGTGTTGTTAGGTTTTTTACCCCTATTTTTTTGTGCGAACAATCATATGGGTTCGAATAGTTTTAAAGGATGGCACAACTGTACTTAGAATAATTCTTAAGTTGCCTACGTGTCTTTGTGGATAAAGGATTAAGTCATAACGTCGTTCAAAAGATTTTTTTTTGTCAATTATTTTTTCTTGCGTGACTTTACTCAAAACAAGTTTCAAGTTGCCTACATACCTTTATGAATAAAGGATCAAGTTATAATGTTGTTCAATTTTTTTTCTTTGTTTTTTTATGTAGTTCGCAGTTTTACCTCATGTAGACCAGAAATTATATCAGATTTCAAGCATAATATCTTTTTAAGAATTACTATTGATAGGCCCAATCCTCATTCTATTCATTGATGATTTTGGAAGCTTCATTCATGTAGACTTCTTGAACCACATAAGGACCATCCTATTTGGAGAAGAACTTGTTGCCTATGTGTTTTGACATGATTATTAGGCATCGTAATACCATGACAACATCTCCTACTTGGAATAACCGCGGTTACACCTTCTTGTTGAAAGCTCTGCAAATTCAGGCTTGATAATATTTTAATCGTTGTTCTGCTTCAAGATGCTTTTAATCTAAAGTTTCAAGTTTTTTTTAGGCATAGACGAACATTATCTTCATCGGAGAGTCCTTCTTGGATCGCAATTCTTAGAGATGAAATTTGACATTCTAGTGGAAGAACAACTTCAACCTTGTATACTAAGGAAAATGGAGTAGTTTGAGTTGGCATTCGGAATGTAATACGACAAGCCCATAACGCTTCTCCAATTATATCATGCTAGTCCTTTTTTGAGCAATTCACCACCTTTTTTTAGAATATTGCATACGGTCTTGTTAAAAGCTTCTGTCAAGCCATTAGTCAAAGCATTGTACATAAAAGAGTTATGTTGTTTGAAACCAAACTATGCACACAACTTGTTCATTGTTGTATTGTAGAACTTTTTTCCATTATCAGTTATGATATATCTCGGTACCTTATAATGATAGATGATATTTGTTTGAATGAAGTTTACAACTACCTCTTTCTTGACCTCTTTTAATGTTGCAACTTCTGCCTACTTTGAGAAGTAATTTGTTGCGACCAATATTTAAAGACACCCCCCAAATCTTTTTAGTGATGGCTTTACCACATCAAGTCCCAAGCATCAAAGGGTCGGAAGCAATTGTCGGGTGTAAAGGCTCAGGTGGCTAGTAGATAAAATTAGCATGCAATTGACAATTTTAGCATTTTCTAGCATAGTTTATGCATTTTTTCACCATTGTAGTCCAGTAATACCCCTTTTTTTATTCGAAAGTGAAGTTTAGGACCTGATTGGTGTGATTCATAAATACCTGAGTGTGTTTCTTCTAGTGCTTTTGTAACCTTTTCTTCTTTGAGACAACACAAAAGGACTCCATCAAAAGAGTGTCGCTAAAGAGTGCCTTGAAAGTATATGAAGTGAGAAGCTCTTTGCCTCATCTCTGTCATATAACATAGGTTTTTTGATAGTTTACCATGTCTCAAATAGAGGAAAAACAGCTGGCACTAGTCTTCTTTTTCTATCTTATAGATAGAAATTGCAGTCATTTGTTTTTTCTTTTCTATGTCATGAGTCATCGGTGGAATGACCCATCTTTGACATAAGATGACTTTTATTTCCTCATTACATGATGCTCATGTTAATGTCAGATTTGTTATGGTATCGGTTTTATTATTCTCTTTTCATGTTCTAAAGTAACACAATCAAGTGATGTCATTAGTTTTAATGCATACTTGTGATATGTGATATTCAGCCTTCTTGACTTCATAAAGTGAGAGGAGTTATCTAATAACTAATTGAAAATCTCTAAAAACTTTAAGGTGAGACATCTTTATATTCACCACCATTTCCAACCCAAGAATTAAAGCATGATATTCAACCATCTTATTGGAACAAGGTATGTGAAAAAAGAGAAAAACAAGACCTCTCTTTCTAGTGTAATGAATATTACCCTAGCTTTGGCTTTATTTTGTCATGCTGCACCATCAAAGAATATTTTTCATGGTTCTAATATTTCAATAAACAAAATATTCTCATCAGGCAAGTCTTCAGAGAACTTTCATTCATCGAGAATAGGATGATCAACAAGAAAATCAACTAGTGCTTGCTTCTTGATCGCCTTTTGTGAGACGTAGATAATTTCAAATTCTTGAAGCAATAAAACTCATTTTGCCAATTTTCCTAATAACACTGGCCTTAAGATGATATACTTGAGAGGGTCAGCTCGAGATATTAGTCATACTGAATTTGTTTGAAGGTAATGCTTTAACTTTTTTTTATTGCAAACATTAATGCTAGACATGTCTTCTCTATCGGAGAATAATTCAGTTCAACCCCATTTAACGTCCGACTAAGATATTAGAGAGCACTTTCCTTACCTTCATCATTTTGTTATGATAATAACACTTCTAAGGAACATATATGAGCTGCAATATAGAGGATAAATAGGTGTCTCGGTATCAGTGCTTGTAAAACAGGTGGATTCAACTACTTTTTAATCTTGTTGAACGAATTAGTACAAGTTTCGTCTTAATAAAATGATGTATCCTTCTTCACCAAGTGGGTGAATGGTTGACATCAACCCGCTAAGTTAGAAATGAATCTCCGCATATAGGCTCATTGGAGACTTTTCAACTCGTGGATGTTTTTTGGCTCCAACATTCTTTCAATATCAATTCCTCGATATCGAACTATAAATCCTAGGAATTTACCCGATGACACACCAAATGCATATTTTAGTGCGTTTATTTTTAGTTAGAATCAACGTAACCGTTCAAATACCAAACAAAGATTTTGCAAATGATTTTCCTTTTCTTTTGATTTCACCACGAGGTCATCAATATAGCATTCAACCTGTTAGTAAAGCATATCATCAAAAATCTTCTGCATCGCCCTTTGATAAGTGGTACATTAAGCCAAAAGATATGACTTCATGGCAATATATCACTTTAAGAGTTTGAAATGCTATCTTCTCCTCATCTGTGGGTACCATTCAAATTTGATTATAGCCAGATGAACCATCCATGAAGGTTAATCTCTCATGGCTTATGGTACCATCGATCATGATCTTGGTAATTGGAAATGAAAAGTTATATTTGGGATAAACATTGTTAAGGTCTCGAAAATCCACTCAAACACAGATTTTGCAAGTCTTCTTTTTTACCAGCATGATATTTGAAATTCATGTAGGATATTTAACCTCATGAATGAAACCTGCTTGGATAAATTTGCTGACTTAGCCTCAATTTATGAGATGAGTACAGGATGAAAGTGGCGTTGGGTTTGTTTACAAGTTTTGTCCTATTTTTTACTACTAATTGATGGACAACAACCTTTAGGTCTAAACCTGGCATTTCATCATAGGATAAGCGAAGATATCTCGATACTCTATCAAAAGTTCCATGTAAGTCATTTCCTCTTCAGGTGATATGTTTGCATTGATAAAAGGTGGGCGCAGGTTTTCAACGGTGCCTAAGTTAATCTCTTTAAGCTCATCCATTGTTGGCTTATTTTCTGATTCAAAGGTGGGCAGAGCCTCCCCAACATCTTCTTTAATGATAAGCTTATCATTATCATATTCTTCAATAGTGATGTGATTTAAAGTGAGATATATTATTTCATCTTCTTTCTCTTTATTAGAGGGGTTTGTGATCATTGTTGTATATTTTTCCCTTTCCATATCGCCTCAGCACTCACCACCCATTTGCATTGTCTCTTCATACGTAAAGGTATTTGGCTACAAGAATCATTTGAACCCTCCATCAAATTTTGTTGATGATCGAGTATATGTTTGTCATCTTTTAACTTGGATTATCCAAGTCTTGTGAAGACTGATGTACATTTTAGTGCTCTTCCATTCTTTTAGGTTTTAATCCTAACAAAAACATAAGCATGAGTTGTAGTCACACCAAGATGATCCCAAACTATATTTTCAAGAGGTGTAGGCTGACTTTGTTGTTTGTCCTTCACTTCTTCCAAACTTATATATCACAAGCCTTCTTTACTAATATAAAAATGAAGCGATGTGGAAGACTCGTATCCAAGACTAACCCTTAAAGTTTTGCCAGAAGTTTTCTTCTCCTTTTAAACCTTCCTAGTCTTTACAAAAACTTGTTCACCTTCGAGTTGAGTCATATTGTTATCCTTTGCTGACTTATTAATGTCCTCATGACTATAACCAGCCCTGGCTAAAATCTTATAAGCATTGGGATTGAAGTTGTTCGCCTGTTTATTAAAGAGTCTTTCAAGATTTGTAACCACCAACTCAGTCTGATGAACAAACCCTTTTAATAAAGGTTTTAAAACATTATTCAATGCGAGATTAGTAGATGGTAAGGTAAAGTTTTCAAGCCCCTTATTGATCTTCTCTTCATCTTTAGTAAAATAAAATTGACCCACTTTTCTTGCTGATACTAGGATATATTATAGTACCATAGCTTTATGTGATACCTTATCATTTACAAAGTTTTCTACTACCTTTTCTTTTCTTTTATTCTTTATTGGATGACTCACTCATTCATTTACAAATGACTTATGCCCTTTTGAGCTTTTAGAGTCAACTTTTTCCTTTCTTGGATGGTTAGGTGGGGATCATAGTTTTTTCATCACAGTTGACTTAAAATTAAACTTTGCATCGGTAAATTAGGTTTCAGCTATGGTAAAGAGATTGGTGTTTGTCATTATCTTTCCCATTTGTCCATCTTAACACTACTTAATAAATTGGTGGAGCGTTAAGGAGACGATGCCATTTTCATGTATTCATGGTCGTCCAAGTAGCATGTTATAATGACATGGAAAAATACATTGGATTCCATTCTTTCATGTGTATCACAAGTTTTATCTTTCCCATTGTGTTTTACCCTTATTAATTAAAGTCTTTAATCATCAGATGACTTGGGAAGAGTTCATATATAGGAATCTCGAGCTCTTTCATGGTCTTAATAGGAAATATATTGATAGCCGAACCATCATCCACCAAGATACAATTCACCATCTTTTCATCGACATATCCTATAATAAAAAAAGGTCTACCGTGGAGTTTTGATCCAAACAACAGGTCTTCATCATTGAATGATATCTCTATGGTGCATACATTGTGAGGCAAGTTTGAAAAGCCATCATGACTTTTTGTCATGACCTTTTTCTCTTCATCAGCATGATAGCAAGCAACAAATACATTTTACATCCTTCTCATCTCTCTTGGCATGTACTCATTCAGTGTAACGGGCTTTCTTAAGGTTTGAGCTGGAAAAACCTTCTCTCTAACTGGTATGGATTTTCATCGAATATTTCGGCGTATCATCTCATTAATTAGCTTCCTCACCATCGAGATTCTCATTATAGATGGCTTTATCATCTGCATATGCTTATTTCATCCTCTTCCACGCATGATTAAAGTCCATCATTTGTCATTGTTATTTTTAGGTGAATCAAGCTTCAAGTTGTTAACTTAAGGTGCAAGGATTATGTATAAAGTTTGACTTGATGATATAGTGAAGCTCGTAGGTAAAATGATGCCAAATTTTATAGGTTCAAATGAGCCAAAACTTATTGTAGGGGACGAATAGTGTGGACCCAAATTGATCATGGTTGTGATATTAAAGGTTGTTATTTCATCATTGAAAATGATATCCCTATTCTCATGTAGCCTCATGATCTTGTCTTTCAACACAAAACACTTCTCTATGGGATGACTAATCAAGCGATGGTATTTGCAATAGTTCAAATTGTCCATTTGTTTTGCTTCTTTGGGACGCTTCACCTCTGGAAATTCAATGAGATTTACCTCGAGCAGATCATCCTAGATATATCTAATTCAAGGAATGGATACACTTTTTCTTGTCGCTCTTTCAAGGATGGCTTTTTTCTTTCACCCTTTTGAAAAGTAGCCGATGTTGCAAGATCATTCATTTTAACTCTAGTTGGTACCTTTATGGCAGCAGAGTTAACTACTAAAGATTGTTTTCCCTTGACCTTTAGAGCACTCTTTCTGAATCTATGACCTTCAGGCTTATTTCTCTTGGGCCTTTGTATATGCAATAATGAGCTTTCAGCTGCCGCAATGCTAAATTCCATGTCATGTGCTCGAGTAGCCAATTCTTCAAAAGACTTTGGTTTACTGCCTTGTAAAATATAGCAAAATCCTCAATGCATCCCTTGAATACACATGACTAGCTTAGAAGTTTTGGTGAGTTAATCTCTATAGTTGAGGCTAAAGTTTCTCCATCGATGAGTGTAGTCGATGACAAGCTCTTCGTTCTACTAACGTGCATTGGTGAGTTCAATCATGCTAACCATACAACGAGTGTTGTAGAAGCAGTTAAAAAACTTGCGTTCCAATTGCTCCCAACTATCAATTGAGCCAGACTCTAAGTTAGTGTACCGGTCGAATGCATTACCTTTCAAGGAATGAACAAACGAGTTGTTTGACCATGAGATCACTATTAGTTCCGACATTGTTGTAAGTCTCCACAAAGTGAGCTATATGTTGCCTAGGATTCCTTTTGCCATCGAATTATTAAAACTTTGGTGGTTGATAACTTAGAGACATCTTTAATAGGTCGATTCTTTGGGTGCATGGCTTCACATAAGAATACAAGAGTTGAACTAAGCTTTCTATTTGGTCCGTGATGACTTCCTTAATAAGTTCTTTCAGATGATTCATGGTGAAGAAGACATCCATAATAATGCATATATTCCTTACAGCTCTAATTGTAGAATCCTTAATGACATGTAATTGATCTACTTGAAGAGCCTTGGTAGTCGAGCTTTGGCCTCCTTCGTTTATGCTCTCAAGTTTGTTCATCAACTTTGTTATCTCATAGTCTTTTGCCTTGAGTGAAGTCGAAAGCCTCACAATAAGTTTTGTCAAGTTAGTCACTTGATCCTCTAAAGGTGTATTTTGGAATTAATATATTTTGGCTAAAATTGTTTTTTTCATTATTCATTTAAATTCTAGTGAATGTTAAAAAAAAAATTAATATCAAGTTGATGAAATTAAAAATGAATAAATAACAAAAGAAAAGAAAAGGAAACCACTTGTTGAAAAATTTAAAGAAAATATCTTTTGAGGGTGAAAAAAATAATAAAAAGTTGAAGATTAAATAAACACTGCATTAGAGTAATTTGATATCAGTATACATACTTTAAAAAAAAAAGCAAACACTACTAAAAAATGTAGTAACTAGCAACTACCCATTTCGTTGCAAATAAAACTAAAATCCGTTGCTAAAATAATTTAGCAACGGAATCAGCAACGGTAAATATCGGATGCAAATTTGTCGTTGCTGATTTTTTAGCAACGGATTTGTCCGTTGCTGATTTCACAGCAACGGATTTTTCGTTGCTAAAATGAGCAACGGATTTTCCGTTGCTAATTTTAGTAATTAGCAACGGAAAATCCGTTGCTGATTGACAAAATCAGCAACGGATTTTTCGTTGCTGATTGAATAATTATTTACAATCAGCAACGAAAAATCCGTTGCTGACTATATTATTTTTATTAAATTAATTTTTTTTATTTATTAAAATGAATTTTAATTTGTTTAATTAATTATTTATGGATAGTTTAAAAGTTGTAGAATATAACCAACATAAATTAATATTAAAAATAATTGTATCACTAATAAAAAATGGAATAAAAATAATATTCATATTATAAAAATTTAGTTAAACTTGCATTAATACAAATAAGTCGAAATACAATAAAAAGAAACAACAAAAGATACAATCATGGTGCTGGTTGCGAAGACAAACCATGATATTGTGGATTGACACAAGATGCATCAGGATATTTTGAACCTGAAAAAAATATAATAACAAACTTTTATTAAACAAATAATTACATAATATTAAGTAATTTTTTTCATACCTGAAAATATAACCTTAATAAATTAGTTTTAAGAAATTTCGACTTACTCTGTTGTTCCATACAAACAAAGCTCGTTTGATTTTTCTTTTATTACTCTGAATGTTAGCTTTCATCTTCTTGAGTCATCCTAACCGATAGCTTCTACGATTCACATCAAAGTATTTGATTTGCTTGTTTGTCCATTTTAGTCGTGTTTCCGATTTGTTCTTTGGATCAAAATTCATAGCTTCTGTTCTGATTGCTGTAGGGTTTGTGATTTGGTTAGGCATATTTAAGAATATTGTAAATGTTATTTTTTAAAATATTTTTTATATAAACTTATATTTCATTTATTTATTAATTATACAACAACATCGAAATACTCTAAAAATATATTAAAAAAATTAATTTAAAACTAAAAAATTTTAAAAGTATAATTCAGTGCGATGTCAAATAGAACTCAGTTACTCATCGTTTGCTAGAATAGCTTTTAACAGCTAATCTTGTTCACGATTCGATGTTATAAACATCTACGCACGCAGTAATGATTCAAGATAACACTTGTTGGAATATTTCTTTGCACCATGGGAACATATCCCAAATAGAACCAGTAGCTGTGATCTTAACATATCCTCGGTGAGAAAATGGCTCATCACGCCAGACAATGCTCACTGCCAAAATCCAGCATTACATTTCTTCAATTTTCCAAGTCCATCCCATTTGAAATTTAACATTTTTAACTACAATTTTCATGAAAAAATATATTTTAAATTCTATCATTTATTAATGCAAACATCAGCTGAAAGTCAATAAATAAAAAGGTTACAGTTATTAACTTGATGCATAACCACATATTTTTTTATGAAATTTTCTCCATTCAAGTCAGCTATATTTATGCTAACGTCATCACAACTTTACATAATGTTTCAAGTCAACTAAACCAGCAATTTTAAACCCTTTAAATAGAGTTGGTCGAAATCTTTGTCTATGATAAGGGTGGATTTCCTTGTACAATTAATATATCATCAACTTTTTAAATGTTTCACTTCATACATTCAAATATAAACAAATTTTAATATTTAACTTTGATTTACCAAAATAATCTATCTTGAAATTAATATTAAAAATAATATACTAAAAATATTCATATTAATACAAACTTTATTTCTTTCATGTGTTTCTTTCTTTTATTCTAGAAACCCTTGGCAATATTGTATTTTTGTATGCTTAGCATCAGTTTTGTACATTATATATTAACAAAGGTAACATTTATACATTATATATTTTCTTGAACATATGTTGTTCAATAGCCTGGTATTTTTAATTGTTATTGAACTTCCAATCATGGGATCGCGTACAGGAGCATGTTTAATTACTTTAGATATTTTTAAGCTCTTGTTTAATAGCCTGATATTTTTAATAATTTCAGATTTTTTGGTATGTTATGTTTCTTACCATTTAAGTTATACCAAAGGAAGAGATGGAACACTTACTGAAGCTTTTTGCACAGAAGTAGTTCTTAATTCATTAAATCCAACGCGGATTGCAAAACACACTATTATATTCTAGTTTTAAGTTGTTCAGACATTGACACTCAATTTCACAACATAAATGTAAAAGTAACCCTTTAATAGTCATCTATACTTCTTCCTTTGTTTCTGCTCTGCGTTTAGGAAGAAATAGGTTTAACCATGAATTTCTTATTTGTAGTTTATTATAAAAAAAATCTCCCTAACAAAGTTAATTCTCTTTGCAAGATCAATATGTTTGGTCAATAATAACTCTAAAACAGAATTAAAATGCCTCAAAAATAAAAGAAAAATAACATAAAATCTATGATAACACAAGAAATCCAAACAAAATTAAAAATATATTAGTCAAGCATAATCTTTCAAGCCTCATTTCAGATTATATACATAATGGATGAACCAACAACACAATTTGAACCGGAAAAAAATGGAATTCATGGCTGTTCATATTTAGCCCTCAATTCAGTAATTAACTTTTCCTCATTCTGTTAAAGATTCAAGAAACCTATTGATTAACTGTTCTAAATACACAGCGAAGCACCCAGTGAGAATAATCTTATGATACAATTTTCTGTTAACCATGTGGCATTTTTTTTTATTATGTTTTTGGCAGTGCGGTGGGTGGGGGTTCCTAATTTAGTTATACCCTAAATTTATGCTTGATGAAGTATTTCTGTGCAAAAGGGGGAGAGAAACTTGTGTTCATACATACATTTGCACTGACTACAGTTCCTAAATCCTAATTTTATCGAATGAATGGCCTAAAATAATTATTCAAAGCATCGATCAAAAAAACTTTGTTACCTGTGTTCTTGAGTTCTGGGCGAGCAAGATGAAATCTACACGGCAGAAAAACACCTAAGATTGCAGAAGAACACCTGAGGTTGAGAAAGTTAGGTTAAAACTTTTTAACCTAAGTTTAATTGCAACAGAGCAACAAATAAATCGTAAAATTCATTACCTAAATTATTGAGGAAAAGTATGCAACACCCAACCCATATACAAAGAGTGTGGGTAAATCAGGATGCTCAATGGTGATACTGATGGGTAAAGTGGGATGTCGTCGTGGGTCTATGTTTTTGGTGGTTTACAAAGAAAGATCGAATCTATTATGGATATTGGAGACGAATGAGAAGAAGATGAAGAGAAATGTTAGGGACAAAGGAAATCAGATCGATGAAAAGAAAGTGCTAAGTTAATTGTTTTTCTATTGTTCTGGATGTTATCAGGGGATGAAGGGGATGAAGGGATCAATGCAAGTTAATTAAATTAGCATTATCAGGGGACGAAGTGGTAAAGTGGGATGTTACATTACGTTTCTGAAGGGGAGAGATCAGTGTAAGTTTAGGATAGCTAATTAACGGTTGAGATTGTCAAAGTTAAATACCCCATCAACAGTTTGTATAATTTTAATTTTAGATTAAAATTTAAATATATATTTTTTTAATTAGCAATGGATAGTCCGTTGCAAATATTATGTTTTCTTTTGCAACGGATTTTCCGTTGCTAATATTAAAAAAATAATAAATATGTAATTCGTTGCAAATCCGTTGCTAAAATCAGCAACAGAATTATCTGTTGCTAAAATCAGATGCTAATAATCCCCTTTTTTAGTAGTGAAATATACACTAAAGTTATTTTATAGTAATTAATCACAATAGCGATTGTCAAATTTTATTTTTATAGCAATATTTAATATATATATATATAAAAAAAACAATAGAGAAATTAAATCATGGATTTTCTTTTATGCTGCCTTTTGGAGAGATTAATTTTCTGAAGCCTTTTCCTTCTTAGTTGCAACACGGCCGTCTGTTCCTGCAAGGATAGCGTACTTGTCCTTCCTAGTCAAATTAGTGCACTCAAATCCAAGTGTCCCAGCCAGCACCCTTTGTATGTAATTTGCAACTTCAATGGATGATTTGCCTCCTTTGCAAGTAAGCTCTGTGGGCAGCTGATTCAAGAAGGTGATCTCATATGTTGGCATTGGATTCATGAACACAAAATAAGGGTCCAACAGTTTGTGCCCTCGAACCGTCGTGCCATTGAAGACAGATTGTTTTGTATTGATAGCGACTGGCACAATCCTATCTGTAAGTTCTGCAAAAAGAGCACTAAATCTCAAGAGAAATGGCTCTCTACAAGTGGTTCCTTCCGGGCAAATTACCAAGTCACCTTCTTCAAGTAGACGCTTTATATTTGCAGCATCTCTGTCTCTCTCCCTTGATAAAGCAACAGCCTTGATAGGTGAAATAATCTCAGTGAACTTGCTTATGCTGTATGTGACACAGCTAATTTTTCTTCTTAGGGCGACAGCTGTGACAACAGGGTCTAAGACAGTACGGTGATTGCAAACAAAGAGGACTCCACTTTGGCCTTTTCTTGGAGGGGGTGGAGGATTACCCTTAACAACTACTCTAATTCCAAGCAGCTTATAATTGTACCAGGCAATTCTCTCAGGCAAAGGGATGTTAAGGTAGACCCTAAGGACGGAGAGAATAATACCAATTGGCATCCATAAGAACGTCAGAAGGGCAACCAAGGGAGTAGGTCTTTGAACCAGCCGGCCCTCATGGAATATGACAGGGCTTAGAAGCTTGTTTCTTGGTAGTGGCTCGCACTTGGATCTTGGCACCATATATCCTTCCTGCAGTATAATTTAACAAAAAATTCGTGTCAGAAATTGATCGTGATTTGTCCTTCTGCTTCAGTTGTAGAAAATTAATTATTCAGTCTATTGAACTATTTTCAGCAATGTTTCACATGCATGTTTGCGTCAAATCTGTTTGCTAATTAATTGATCAAACTAATGAAAGCAAAGGTAATTAATCAAGATCAATTAAAGGAATGGGGATCCCACTTGTGTTGTTGAAATAACTGAACTTTCTCTATCTCTGAAAACGACAGGGGACTAGATTAAAAAAATATTTCGACGTACGATAAAACTGGACCACCCGACCAGTTCATACTATTACGACATAACTAGCTTTCAATTCCTGTATTGTTTGTTAGGAAATGGCTCCACAAACGGAGCAATAAATTATTACATGAATCCAGTACCAGATCCATTATATTATCAGGATCTACTGCAACAACAGTTTGTGGCCAGTATCAACTAGCTAGATCCGTGCACATAACCAATTCAAAGATGAGAAAATATTGGTAGAGCTATAATTTGGTCGTCATAGTTCTTTCATGATGTGCATGGATTACAATTTGACTTGATTAACAGAGTGGTTTTGGACATGAAGAATGAATGGCGTGGATATTTGTTGTGATAGTATATGCTATAAATGTTTTTCATGCTTCATAATTAGGTATTTGAAATTTATCAGATAGGGGCAGGAAAAAGAAAAAAAAAAAAAGGGAGGAAGAGCAATAAGATTAAGGGCTAAGAATAGAAGCCGTTAGCAAAGTGTTCTCTGCAATGATGGTCCTGTACCAGTAGTAAATTATTAGAATAAAAGCCCTCCTAAAATCTGATGGACAGAGAAACATAGAAAGAGATTCATGAACAAAATAATGCTTCCATAAACTTTCTCACGAAACCAACAATAAATATTAAAGATATATTGACAGTTGGACTGTACTGTACATATTGAGCTAGAAACAGCTCACACAGCGCTCAAAATTGTTGTCAAAATTGAATAGCATCATGCTAAAAGGTGTATGCATTGAGGGCATTTGTGCATCAAGTTGTGTTCAAATCTATGCTTAACGCAACCGATTCAATTTAGACCGAATATATTACATGCATGTAACATCTGGTCTAAATTGAACATTAAGATATTGAATCTTTGAGAATGCAATTTGACATATTTTAACGAAGACAATATAGAGTAATTTACTGAAAAAGAAAGAGGGGCCAAGTAAAGAGGAGTGAAATAATTTTACAGTTTAATTAATTCTGAGATCTTACCTTGCAGATGGACATGAAGTCATGGTCAGTTTCGCGGTCTCCCAGGCCTAAATCAGGCAAACTTGTGCCAAACTCCTTTAAGAGAGCATTCCTCTTATGATCTCCAACAAGAACTCCAGGTTTCTTCACAAACCCAGTTGCCCTTCCAGATTTTGTAGCCTGTATTTCAGTGCCAAGAACCTTGTCAGCACCTAAAAAGTTCTTGGCAAATGGCTCTACCATAATCCTAGGATTTGCTGTGACAATGTATCTCTTTCCAAAAGAATTGAACACCCTCCAAGTTTCTGGATGGACATCATCAGCATAAAACTTTGGCAAGACAGACCTTGAAACAAGCTCAATGTCTCTTATTTTAAGTCCAGCGAAGGCAATGAAGATGAAGGTCTTGATTGCCATTTCCTCTGATATAATTAAGTACGTAAAGTACACAAATGGGACTGATGATAAAAGAATTAGTCCTCTCAAGAGACTCCCAGCTTCAATAGCAACAAGCAAGAAGTAAGGAAAAGCACTTCTTGATACAAGAAGTGTTCCATCTAGGTCTGCAGCCACGGTCTGATTCGATCGCCCCTCTGTGCTACATTTTGCTATTGGTTCAAAATGGCGATGAGCCCCCATGACCATCACAGAGGGGGATAGAGAGGGAGAGGGATAGATAGTGTTTATTTTGAGAGCTCTTAGGAAGTGTGAGTTATGTTGTGTTAAGAAGAGAGAGGAGAAGGGTTTATAAAAGAAGAGAAGAAAAAGATTGCATGGACAGGAAGTTAAATGTTTGAGCAAGGAGCATGAAGATAATATGTGGTTGAGACTCGGCAGACTACACTTGACATTTCGTTTTTTTCCCCTCAAAAAAATTAAAAATTAAAAAAAAATTATTTTAGGTAGGGATTAAGGGTTGTAAGTCAATTTTTTGACGTATAAATTAGGGCAGTTGTGAGGAGGGGTCTCTGAGTAGTTGGCAGTCGATACCACCACCCACAGGACATTCAATTAGCCTACTTTTTAGTTTTTGGACGCCGGCCATACGCCTCCTTATTAAAGCTCAGCCTCCTTTCTCTTTGATTTGGCCAAGCTTAATCCTTTTTTATACAACTAGTCGAAGCAAATTTCAACGGCTTGCAGCAGTGCACTTAGCTAGCAAACATAATTTCTTACCTAATATAGAGATTCAATAAATAAATTCAAGAGATGAGTGGCACCAAACGGACCGACCCCTTGTAGCCTAGATCTTTTCCACAGTGAACGATAAAAGGAGATTAGGGTGGAAAAAAAAAACATAGCATAGGTTATACTTATTTAATTTCCAGATGTGGAACGTAGGATTTCATAGTCTGCATTCCAGAATAAAAATCTATTAAAATAAATCTCAAAATGAGTTAAAATTAGAAAAAAATTAAAAAGTGAAAAACTAAAATGGAAAAAAATATATTTTTGGTTGGCTAAATGGAGAAACTATAGAATTCATGGGTCAAGCTAAAATCTTTTAGGTCTTTATTTCATATGGTTCTAAGGTTGAGCTAGCTAGACATGGACAGTAAAAAAAAAAAAAAAAACATGCAAAGACTCACACTCCTCTATTTAAAAAATAAATCACACATAAAATAAAATTTATTGCATGGATTTGGAACTCATATTTACGTATATAGTACATTCCAAAATCATTAATTTTATGATGAATCTTTTATAAATTACGTGAGTGGGATTGTCCCTTTTGATCGAGCAATACGATCAGATATTAATAACAAGTCTTGTATGTTTAATTCTGAGGTGATATTTTATTGAAAACTTAATTAAATAATTAATTGCAACACTAAATTTGACCTATTCAATGCCGAAGTGATTTAGAACTGTCAAACTTGATCACATGTAAAATTGATATTGTTTGGACTTTTCATTAATGGGTGGTATTTAATCAAAAATATATTTTTTATTAAAGAATAATGTAAATCATATCTTGAAACTTCACATAACAAATTTAAATTTTTGGGTTAAATTGCTTTTTTAGTATGGTATCAGAACCTTAATGACCAAGCGGTCACGAGTTCGAATCTCACCATCTTTATTTATTTGATAAAAATTAAGCACAAGTAACATAGATCTATACATGCAAGTTTCAAGCCCAAAGAGCTTTCATTTAAAAATATATATTAGAGAATAATATAAATCATATCATGAAACCTTACTTAATAGTTAGTTTAAGTTTTTAGATTGAGATAGTTTCTTGGTATTTTAAATATTATTATAATTGCCAATCCCACGAAGAAGCACAAGAATATTCAGTCAGTCACAAATAATAAGAGATCTAAGCAGTTATACGTACTACCAAAAAGAGAAAAAATAAGAGAGAGTTACTACAATTAAATGAGCTATGGCGTTCTAGAATCACCAAAGAGATATCTAGAAATAAAAAAAAAAAAAAAAAAAGAGAGTCATAAAGCTATGTAGCTTTAGTAGTTGAGCGTAAAAGGAGGCTAGGAAGAAACCCATAATGAGTCAATGGATCGATAATTGGTCTTTTAGTTATGAGTTTTTTTAAGATAAATTATTGTTTAACGGTATAATATTTATTAATTAATTTTGTTTTCATTACAGATCTGGTGATGATCGATGAGGTTATGAAAAAGTATGTACGTATGATGATATTTTGAAAGAATTTGATGAAGTCATTGGTTGAATAATTCCATGACAGTACTTGATTCAAAATATTTATTTATATATTTTAAATTATCATTTATTTTTTGATTAATTAAAGAATACATTGAAATTAATATTATAAATTATGCTGAGATTGAAGCATGTTTTTTGATTTAGCATGTGAAATTATTTTTAATATAATATGTGGTTGATCCACCAGATTGACCCGTGATGTTAGAGTTAACTAGTGTTCCATGATTTTTTATTTTTTTTCGAACAAGACAACCAGGATTATTCACTTGAACAGTTCAAACAAGGTAACCGAACTGGGGGCTTACTTTAATATAAATTTGGTTTGTATTTTTTATTTATTAATTACTCGGAGAATAATATTAAATTAAACAGAAAATATCCTTCTCGATCCGTTTTGATTTTATCGATCGTTGTTGAAGTTTCTATCAACAACTTCAGGAACAGCCTTCTTCTTCTTGCAAGAGTTTCCAACTGGTAGATATTGACACCAACCGAAATTCTCACTTGCTTGGTAAGAAACAGTTTACTTGAAAGCAATCGAAACCACAAGATATATAGGAAAAATACAAAGAGTTAATTAATTGCAATAACTGTGGATTTTGTAGTTGAGGTTAGGAAGAATTCTTCCCCTGCCAGTTAAGGTGCTGGAAACTACTCACGGGAGCACATAAAACAACATCATTGTTTACTCTTTATAAAATTCAGGCATTTTGTTACATTTAACGTATCTCTAAGCTTTGATTTCTTTGATTTTTTTAAAAAAAAGGGGTTTTAAGGCTATGAATTTCTCCCTCGGGATTACTTCTCTTTGTATGTGTGTTTTTCTCAACGATATTATTTCTATTCTTAAGTGACCTAATTTAAACTACTTGTACCAAATGGGAGCAGTCGGCGGCTATAACGTGGCCTGCCATCCTATCCTATGCTTGCAGATAAATGGGCATGCCACACGCTTTTCATTATAATAATAGGGATGATTATTTTTTATTTGATTTGGTTTGTATTAAAAAAAATAACTAAATTAGTTTTTAAAAAAAACTGGAACCGAACTAGAACCGGTTCAAACCGATTGATTTCGTTTCGGTTCGGTTAATTTAAAAAAAAAACAGGTTCAAACCGGTATGGCTCGGTTTTTTCTGGTTTGGGTTTGGTTCGGTTTTTTGTTTGAGGCTTACAATACTGAAATCGAACCGGTTGATTTTTTCAAAATTATAATCGGTTTAATAGGGTTTTTTTCACAATTATGTTTTTTCGGTTATTTTTTTTTTATTTTCTCGGTTTAATCGGTTTTTTCAGTTACCCTTAATGTATATGACAATTAATGTGTTGGAGTATAAATAGTAGTTAACATTAGAAAATTATATAAATTATATTTTGAAATCTAATCTAATAATTTAAATTTTTAAATTGAAATGATTCAATTAATCAAGTGGTTATGAATTTAAATTTTATCATTCTATTCTAATTGATAAAAATTAAATACAAAATAATATATAAAAACATACAAGTTTCACGATTAAATTTTTTTTACTTAAAGAGATATATTAGAAGAATATCTAACACATATCAATTACTTCTTTATGAAATAATTGATAATTAGGTGTGCATTACATGCCACTCCTACAACGAACTTAAAATTATATGCATGGGAAGAAATAGAATTTAGAAATGGGGTGTCTCTATCAAATATAGTTGAGGACATTGAGAAGAAAATAAAACGATCATGCATGCTCATAGGTATTTTTCGTCCGGGGAGATGTTTGTTGTTTGATATAATCCTGAATTTCAAGGTTTGTTTTAATTAAATGTCTTAGAATTTTACGACTAAGACGAAAACAAAGTCAAATCTCATCAGACCGGAAATGATGAGATTAATGAAACATTTCCAAGACACGAATGATCACTCCATGGCATGGATCGAGCTTGAAGAAGAAGGATTTAATTAATACAAGGACAGATCCATTTAAGTTGAACCACCAGACTGTAAAGAATTTAGGAATTGCTTGAAGAAAAAGAGACGCTAGCTAGTTAAATCTTATTATTATTATTATTATTATTATTATTATTATTAATGTAGGTGTTTAGATCAGCTAGCACGTATCTCGACTAATCCTGCGGGTCCTGAAGTTAATAATCATATAAATTTTAAGTGGTCCTGAGATTTGTGGAACTCGAACTGGTAATCTCTAGAGAGCAAATTTAAAACTTAATTAGTTGATCTCGATCCATTTAAGTTGAACCACCAGACTGAAAAGAATTTACGAATTGCTTAAAGAAAAAGAGACGCTAGCTAGTTAATTTTTTTTAATTAACATGGGTATATAGGTCAGTTTACGCGCACCTCGACTAATCCCACGGGTCCTGAAGTTAATAACCATGTAAGTTTTCAGTGACTCTAAAATTTGTAATACTTGAATTGATAATATTTATAAAGAAAAATTAGAATATAATTAGTTAAGCTACACCACTCAACTTAACATTAAATTTTAATTACAGAACAATAAAAAAATGCCTAGGAAGCACTGCTCCACGGCATGAATCACGCTCAAGGTTGGATTCTAGGTCAAGCTACAGGAGCACCGATAAAACTAATATAAATGTGGTCCTGTAATTTATATTTGGGCATAGCTGTTAAGCCAAAATTTGGTTAGGTACGAAGGTCACCTTCTAAGCATGAATGAGCCCTCGTTCATGGCTCTAGGGCATGCCTAAAATTAATCAAGGGCACATGCATTGCTCTCAAAATTCTCACCTAATTAGACGGTTTGCTTCTCCTACTATTCAACACATTAATTGAGTTTATGAAATTAAAAAAAAAAAAACCCACTAAACACTACGTTTATGGCCCTAGAATCCTAGATTATGGATACTTGCCCTTCAGCTACGGAAGTGATCAGCACTATCATTCCACAGAAGAAGACGAAACGAAATTAAATGTACCAAATTGTGAAAAAGATGCAAGTTCCATCAGTACTAGCAGATGAACGGGTATCAGTCTTATCGCCATTGTTATGGATAATAAATCACCGTATCTCAGTTGGTACAGTAATTTTTTGTTAATTTTCTTGCCCTTTTCTTCTTCTTCTTCTTTTGTTAAAATTTAAATTTTATTTTTTTATTTGAAATTAATTTTTTTAAAAAAAATTAGAGAGTTTGATTACATGTAAAAAATATATTATTTTAATATATTTTAAAACAAAATATATTGTAAAAAAAACTGTTACCGCAGGGATTAATCAGCTACTAGGCTAATCACATATATTTTTAAAATCTTCAATTATTATAAAGAGACAAGGTAATTTTTAAATCTTCTTGTAACTTATTTGCAATAATTGCATTTAATGTGATGACTTTTTATACATGTGTTAAACGTGGATTATTCAAGTTTTGAAAAATCTTTCTATATTAATGACACTATCTATCTTAATCAAATATATTTAAAACGTTTTTTAATATATTTTAAAAAAATTATATCAAAAATAAATTTTAAAAAATACACTTATATCTTAATCAAATACACTTATATCAAAAATAAATTTTAAAAAATTAAAAATATATATTATTTTAATATATTTTTAAACAAAAAAATACTTTAAAAATAACATAAGATATTTCAAACAAATCTTAGGCCCCGTTTGTTTGTTGGAAAGTAATTTTCTTTTGGAAAATGAATTTCAAAAAAGTGAATTCCGAGGAAATGAATTATTTTTCGATGTTTGATAATGTAATGGAAAATAAGTTGGAAAACATTTTCTAGTGTTTGGTTATGTCATGGAAAATGAGTTGAAAAATAACTTATTAATTTTTAATTTTTTTTTCAAGTTTATTGAAATAATGAGAAACAAATCTTACAAATTAAAAAGTTGAATGGGAATGAAATTGAAAAAAAATATATAATTTCATAAATTATCTCAAATAAAATAAATAATAATTAAAATAATAAAGATCAAATCTAAAAAATAAAAAAATTGAAAGATGAAGAAATTAAAATAATAATAATTAAAATTTCATAAATTATTTCAAATAAAATAAATAACAATCAAAAGAATGAGGACCAAATTTGATAGATAAAAAAATTCAATTAAAAAATGATAAGGAAAAAGCAGATAACAATTATAAAAATAAAGATCAAAATTAATATAAAAATTAAATTCTAAGGAATGAAATTGAAAAACAAATATTCAAAACAATATATATACATATCAATTAAAAGTTTGAGGACCAAATTTAATATAATCAGCAAATAATATGATATTTTTAAATTTTTCACAACTTCCGGAAAGTGTTTTCCGCCCAAAATAAAAGGAAAACACTTTCATGAAAATCAAGCCAAATTTTTCTTTGACTGAAAAGTGTTTTTCATTGACCAACTTTTATAATGACAAACAAATACAGAAAAGTTTAAAAAATAATTTTCTGAAAACCAGTTTTCAGAAAATAAACACAGCCCTAGTGAGAATCCAATAGTAAAATTAAGAGTTTTCAAATATCATTTTAAAAATTAAAATTTTTGACATGTGATAGCTCGTATTATTTTAAAATCTCATCCACCATACCTAATATACACGGATAGCATCCCAACAACACATAATTCTATACCACTATTCCCATTCTACATGGTAACGAAGTATGGATGTTCGAAGTTTATGATTATTTTTTACAGTAATTTTTATTTAAAAATATATTAAAATAATATTATTGTTAACATTAATATATCAAAACAATTTTAAAATATAAAGAAATTAATTTTAAACAAAAATAAAATGAACTTAATAGTTTTTTGCTTTAAAATATGATTTTTTTGCATAAATAAATAACTATTCAAGTTTAAAAAAAAAATTAATGCTCAGACTCTTTATTCATAAGCTAGATAAATAAAAAATGAGCTGACAAAAAATTATTTTGTATGAGACAAAAAAATATTTTTATAGCACAACCAAACTTAAGTCTGGGCATAAGACTCAAGACCCAAGGTCCATGCTTGTGCCTGTGTCAAGCCAAGCCAAGTTATGTCTTTTAGGCTTTATTTCTCCTTTTTTAGTATAAACAAAAATGATTGCAATCAATCTCTTAGAATTCCAACATCATTTAGTTGCACTTCTAAAAACACCAATGAATTAAAAAAAATATCTCTATAAAAAACATAATCTAAACTTTAGAGTAGAACGAAAAACAAATAGAAAAATAAATTTTAACTCTAAGGAAGTTAATTTCAAAACCTGAGACAAAGAAGAGTCTGAAAGTTAATGGAAAAAACTTTTTCCTCAAATTTATTTTATAATGAATTTTGAAATCAAAATTGATATAGAATTCATTTTAATGATTGCCAGAATTAATTACCATCATTTATCAGCTTTAATTACCTACTATAAAAACAAAACAAAATTAACCTGTTAGTTTTTTGCTTTATAATTTGATAATTTTTTTATGTAAGAAAATTTATTCATGTTAAAGAAGAAGATTTTTTAAGCTCTTTATTCATAGGCTACACAAATAAAAAATGAACTAGCAAAAAAATATTTTTTTATGAGCTGAAAAATTATTTTATAGTAAATTCAAACCCAAATTAGATGATAAAAAATAATTTTATATGAACAAAAGAAATATTTTTACAACAAATCCAAACTCAAGCATCGATTGAGGGCTGAGGTCCATGCTTGTTCCTATGCCAATCCAAACTGAACCATTAAAGTTTTATTGCTTACCTTATAATGCAAATGAAATTGAAATGATTGCAATCAGTTACTTAGAATTCTAACTATGAATTCTAACTATATTATCTTGTTTAATTATACTCTTAAACAAGGTTAATGAACTCATGGAAAAATTACTCAAAATCTCTCTAAAAAAAAAGAAATTAAACTCTAGGGTAGAGGGAAAAACAAACAAAAACATAGAGTTTAACTCAAAGGAAGTTAATTTGGAAAATTGAGATGTGAAGTATGAAAATTTATGTAAAACACTCATCCCTCAACCCTATACTATTTTATATGGTGAATTTTAGAATCAAAATTGATATAGAATTAATTCTAGTAATTACTAAAATTAATTTTCACCATTTATAAGTCTTGATTACCCATTATAAAAATAAAATTAACATGATAATTTTTTGCTTTAAAATTTAATAATTTTTATATAAAAAAAAACTATTCATGTTAGATAAATAAAAAATTGGACTAGAAAAATTTAATTCTTTATAGATCAAAAAATTATTTTACAATAAACACAATTTCAAACTCAAAATAGACAAACAAAAGATATTTTTTTATGAACCAAAAAATTATGAAAATACCAGCCTCAGCAAAACATCTCAACCATTTTTTTTTAGTGCATATGACTTGAACCTAAAGCTCATTTCACCTACGTCCTCTCTCCTCTTTAAAAATTTTAATGCTCTACATGTTTATTTTTAATTTTTCAACTTTCCACTATGATCTATAAAGGGTTTTAACTCTCACAAAACATGTCAATCAAGAATTTTTTTTATCTTAATTTCTCATTTATCCATAATTTATTTTAATCATTATAATATTCCATGTTAAAGAAATTTTGGAGTAAAATAATTTCCAATAAAATTTTAAATATAAAAATAAATAAACCTCAATTTTAATTTGACTTGACATATATCAATTAACCATGATTACAACTTTCCAACACTAAGGTCTGCAGTTCTCAAACACAATTTCAAGGGATCAATACTTTTTTCTTTCGGGTCTACATATTGTTGGTCCAAATTCTCAAACACAATCAAATTCTATTTCTTCAACTTTACTCTCAATAGACATAGCTTCTTAATGATTTTGTATTGTTATGCCACTTTGTGGCAAATTTCTTTCCATATGTCCTCCAAAGTTCTTGCAAGCAACAAGTGACCACCAACAATCAACAAATCTGAATGGCTTCAATCCCTAACTAACATTCTTAGAACCCTTAAGAGCGAGGAAATATGAATTACCTTTGGGAAGAATGTGAGTTCACAATCAGTGAACCATAGAGACCAGGCTAAATTAGCAAAAGCTCTTTCAATACGACTCCCTGCACATGATCGGAACTAGCAAAATCTTCAACCAATCAAAGGTAATTTAATCGGAGCATAAAGATTTATAAAAAACAAAACAAAACTCAAAAAAGCCATCGCCATCCCTAGTATGGCGGATTCGACCACTGCACCTATATCACATGGTGAGAGTTTTTTTAAACTTAACCATCAATACCCATGGAAAATCAGAATCAAAATACAGCAAGGTTAAATCTTTCATAGTAAATATCGTTCTGAAGAATCATAATCAACACAAAAAAGACAATCACAATTAAATCCAATAGAGATATAGTATAGTAGGAGATATCTCGGCAAACCATATATAAAAAGAGTAAAAACAAAAATAAAATTGCCATCTATTTTTATGGTAACTAAAAAATAAAAAGGGATAATTATATAATAGACAAGACAGCAATCATCATATACATATATTATCTCAGATAAACTGCTTCACATGCTTTTAATGATAGATATACTTATTGTGCTTTCATGCTAGGTGTTTGCCTAAATTGATATATGCATGTGTTATTAAAGGTAAATCACTAACATGATATAAGACAATAATTTAGAACTTGGTCTAAAAAACAAGACCAGTCTTCACTTTAGAAACTTTAGAAACATGGTTGTTGGCCCTGAGAGGATGGTGAAACAAAAAAGATAGTGAAAAAATACGCACAAGTTGTTTGACATGCTTTCCCAAGCATGTTACGTCAAGAAACTCTAAACTCAAAGCTTTATATATACATCTCAAGACTTAGGAAACAACCATTAAAGTTTACAGGTGTTTTGAACTTCAAAGATGCCATGGTTCTCACATGCACCCCAATTTCGCTCCCGAGTCCCATGAGTCTCATGTCTACATGAGAGAAGGGAGTAGAAACCATTAAAAGAGCACAATTCTCATGAATAAACCAGAAAAATATAGACCGCAGCATTTAAATTTACAAGTGACCATTCATCAAAAAGCCATAAATAAAATCAATGCAAGTTTTATCAAAAAAAGATAAATAAAATCGAATTGAATAGAGGCTACAATTACAATCCCATGATATTGATCTGAGACACACTAATTTTCTTCTAATCTAATGTTCTAAATTGGTAATTTCATGATTATCTTGCGAATAAAATAAAAAAGTAAACGTAGAAAGCCTTGAGAGAAGCCTTTACATTATGATTGTGAGGAATGGTAAGAGGACGATGTTCCTATCTTTGCATCTTCCCAACAGAATGTAAATACACCGAAACAGAAACAACTCTGCAAGAACCAGAGAAAAGTCAGCAAACAAAACTCGAGTGCATTTTATCCAGCCTGTATTCAAAACAAAACAAAGCCAAAAACTCGTTATTTTTATAGTTAGGATCATTTTAAATGTTTATATTACAGTCTGGCAAGTCCTAGTACCACACATATTCCATTCTTAGAGCAAGAGATTTAAGTGGCTCGTTATTTTTATAGTTAGGATTATTTTAAATGTTTATATTACAGTCTGGCAAGTCCTAGTACCACACATATTCCATTCTTAGAGCAAGAGAATTAAGTGGTTGATAAATAGACTACACAACTGTGGAAGATACAGCAGGCCAAAGGCAACTTACGTTGAGCCAAGGAAAAATGCAAGGGACAGGTGAAAGTCAAATAGAAACACAGAGACAACTGCAGTAAGAAGCATTGCCACTGAGGTAGAATACACCTGCAACACATTGAAAAGCTAAATGAAGATGGAATTTCAAATAAATTATAAGAAAATGTGTTGTTCATGCCCCCCCCCCCTTTTTTTTTCTGACATGCAATAAAATTGGAATGTGCACTTTCTTTTCTTTTTAAACACTCAACACAAAATATCAGCATTAAACCAAGGCAAGAGAAAAAATGAAAACAAGTTTTCACATTGATTAAGCCACCAACTAGAATCTCAACCCCTGTCTTTCCTCCAACCAGACTAGAGAATCTAATGCTGAGGCTAAAAGGGGTAATGAAGTTTGTAGGTAAAAATTCCAAAATGATTGCAAACTCTCGAAACTTGGTGATTAGTACCAAGGGCCAGAACCCTAGATCTTTCCAGTAGTTGCTAACAGCAATTAATGTAGTAGAATTAAACTGGTGCTCATTGGAAGATATCAAAGGAAAAGATTATCACAGTCATATGCAAGTAAATGGAAATTGGTAAATTCCTGCAACTGTTAAATCACAATTTGCATCTTACCTTTACAATGTTGTCTGCAAACTTCATTACCATGGATACAGCAATACCACTGCACAAGAAACAAAATGTTACATGTAAATTTCACCTACACACTCATTGAATAAGGAATTTTTTAATTTCTGTGAAAGCAGACGCATTACTTAATGACTTGATGTTCTTCATCTCAAACAAATTCTGATTTATTGGCAAAGAGGCGAAAAAATAGATTTATCATCCCATTGAAATAGATTCAAGAAAAAGAACTAATGTCCCAGTCCAATATCTTGATTGATAATGTTAGTAAAGTAAATAGCATCTCTAGCACATTACATATTTTATAAGCACGATAGTGACTTTCAAAGAAATGCAAAAAAATATCAATTAAATGTCCATTTCAAGTGTAGATATTTTTTGTGATATTTATCTACCAAAACTAACTCTTCCAATTGGTTTAAAGAACAGATGAGATCCTAAGCACAAGGCATGGAGCCATCAAAGAAACACTAAGGATAAGGGCACTGGAAGAGTTGAGGGACTGCTATTAATATATCACTTTTGTTGGCAAGTCTGTTTCTACATAACTTGCAGGAAGGACCCAATTATGCATAACAAAAAAATTCTAACACCAATAGATAATACTTTGCTACACAGTATATATATCCCAGTACATTCTGAAATGTCCTCAGATATCCCTCCATAGTGTCATCAGAAACAGGAGTCTGGCAATAAAGAAGATAACACCAGCAAACAACTCCCGATGAACATGATTAAGCCAGGAAAAATATAGCAAACCTGAGTGCGTGATTGAGTATCATGAGAGTTGTGATCAATGAGTATCCATAGAAGAACCCCCTGGACAACAAATATATAATTGTAAACAGCAAGCAATTCAGGTAATTGTGCATAATTACAAGCTCAGACTCAAAACATTGCTAAAGTGCATGAGATTGCTTCACTAAAAAAGACAGGGACAGGGCATAGAATCATACGATAAAAACAGAAAACAAAGAAAAGTTCAAATTTACTTGTTCACAACTGCATCAAAATCTTGAGTTACTATAGCCAAAGCATTAAAGATCATCCCAAAGACATACAGCCAGAAGTTCTGCACATTTATGTTCCTCGAAGGACGTTTTTTAATTATAGCCTGCCAGAACAGAAGCAAAACTGATCAGTAATAAGAACTTTTTGGCCATACAATTGAGGATTTCAATCAGCACTCATCTCTGTGCATCCTCAATCCAGATAATTATCATAGTCTGAAAATAATCAACTCATGAATTCAGTCTGACTATCGTTCAAGGAATGCTGGCTTTGGAAACTCTCTAAATACAAGTTCGTTTTTAAAACACGAGCTGCATCTCCAAATGATAGTGGTGTAAACTCTGTGCTTTGAAAACTCACCTCAGTGTACACTCCTGCAAAACCACTTAAAAGTGCCATTACCTACAAAAGAATCACCAACTATTATTACGCAAACAAAAAGAAACAATAAATGAAGGCCTTCCATTGTACTGTGAGCATAAAAGATGTAAACAACTCACAATGGCCATCATCCAACCTTGTAAAGGTGTTTCAAGAACATGGTCTGAACTGCAAACAAATTATCATTTTTAGCATGGCAATTCAATAGACTAAAACACCTTTGAATTTCACAATAGGATTACACTTACTGTGACGTGAGGAACAAAGGATATTAAACCCTTTCTTTTCATGCATGGCTATATCAAAATTGATTGATGGTTTGAAATGTTTACCAATATTTCCAAGTACAGGACAGTTTCTAAAAACTAAAAACTAAAAACATATTAGCTTTTGCTACAGATACACGGCATTGAACATTACCTGAACACACGCGATGTTCAAAAAAATATGCCACCTACCACAAGCCAGGATTGATAAATTGACCACAGGCCAGTTTTTTTTTTTTAATCACAACACAAGGATGCAATATGGATGTCAAACAAGCTGAAACTCTATACATGACAATCACAGAGAAGATTTTGAGTTCAGGATGCCAAAAGATGAGAAACAGTGATGCTAAGAGATGTCTCTGGAACATTTTTATCATAAAAGAGCAATAGGAAATGGGATGGTTATCAACTTACGTAGGGTTTAGTTGCGCCGTGGTACAGCCAGCACATAAAAGTATGAAACCAGCCCACTGAACCTCACTTAACCTGAAAAGATTAGAAAAACACAAATATACTTGTCAGGAAAGAATGCCTAGTTTTGCGAAGTCTTTGTTGATTAAAATATCCATCACTAGTTCCATCCATTCACTGAGTTTTAGTGCTTAAATTTATATGCCAATTAAATCTGGCATAAACGGAGTAAAAAAAAAAACCTTACTTTCTCTTAAGTATTATTCGATATAAGACACCAGTGCTAATAATATTGAGATTCTTCAATATCTGATAGCCCGGGGCATTGACATAAGCAAAAATGTAATACTGCCACACAAAATACATACAATAAGATCTCAGAAAGCAACTTGTCCTCACTGCTTGTACTTATAACTAACAAACAACTAGGAAAACTCACCTGAAGCAAATTCTTGACAAGGTAAAGTGCCGCGGGAATGGGGTAAACTTTAACTTCATCAAATGTTGTACTCAACCTAGTTCGATAGAAGGATTCAGACAGCAAAAGACATTCAACAACAATTAGTTATTCCAATTTGCAGTGCAATTACCAAACATTACAAAATAAAAATAAGTGTCAGTATGAAGAGATAAAGACAATCAAAAAATGGAAGGAAAAGTCAATAATCCTAATGTAGCATGAAACACAAGCAAAAAAACTCCTATTGACACAGTTATAAATTCCTAATCTTTAAAAAGGAGAAAGAGAAGCAAATCATTAAAAAATAGTAGACCCTATAAAAATAACCTGTTATCTTCTGTAACGCCTTCCTTCTTCCATGTTCTTGCCAACGCAGCGAGTGATAATGCACATTTCAAAGTTTCTACCTATTTATAGAAAGAGAAACAAAATTTCAACACAAATAATAACCAAGTAGAAAACCTAGACAAATGCCACCATGTCCTCACCATGAAATTCGCTGTAGTAACACTATACTCATACTTGCCAGCTCGCTTAGACCAAACAATAAGTATTGCTTGTGAACTTGTAAGAATCGTTAATGCAAGCGTAACAACCATCCTAATCCAATCAAACAAAAGATAATTAAAAAAATCCAAAATTTAGGAATTATAACTATCCATAAAAATAAAAACAGCAGGCCTTACTTGCGCTTCCAGCGCAACCGGTCAACTGAGCCGGTCGGAAAACTAGTAACCTTAGATGGAGAAACTGCATAAATCAATCAACGGCAGCCGGCAATAAATTAAATCCATATAGAAATCAGTACAAATAAGCTGTGCATTTCATGTCACAACCATCAAAAAACCACTAAAAATAAAAGCACTCTGCAACCGCAATAGCAAGCAAACACAATCAATCTAATAATAGAGAGGAGATTAATTTACCTCCTCTCGAAGTTACTGCGTCTCCAACAACACCATCCCCAATTTGATCTTCCTGCAAGTCGCATATGAGTTTTGAAAATGCAGGTGGGAAAAAAAAAAAAAAAAAGAGATTTTACCTCGTCTTTGATTTTCCTGTATTCCATATCGCTTGCGAAATGATGTGTGTTTTATGCTTTGGTTGGATTAGGGTTGCATTGATGGAGAGAAGAGGGGAGGGTTGTTCGTACGAAACAGATCTCTGAACAGTAGAGAAAAATTAACAGATTCTCAACACTCGCTTCACTTCTCACTTGTTTGAGAAAAGGAATTTTATTTATTTATTTTTGCTTTCCAAAATGGGCTGAAACAAATTGGTTACCAATATCTTTTACTACTCAGAGGGGCTTTGAATATGAGTGTTCTTTTGGGCCATAAATGGGCTCAGATCTGAAACAAAATTTGGAATCTCACCAGCTGGCTGAGAACATATGGAGGCTGGGAATTTCTTTTTTTTATTTAACGGTTATGGAATTTATTTATTTATTTACTTGATAAAATAAGCCTGTCTTGATTTAATAAATTAAATAAGAAATTCGTGATTCAGAATCTAACTGTGCTAAGTTTTAAATTCAACTGAAAAAAATGATTAAATGGTCAAACTTAAGTTACTCATTTAGGTAAATTTAATTTAAACTAGCTGAGTAAATACTACCGATATTTAAAAAATATTATATTCTTTTAAAAATTACAAAGTACATCAATAATTTTTAAATCTAGACAAAAAAAA
>Ga0325410_1000338_pt1 | contig 47333 bp, 33 predicted proteins | sample PopdelMetagenome_16_FD_206182 | JGI IMG/M metagenome (GOLD analysis project Ga0325410, IMG submission 206182) | Populus deltoides microbial communities from Bellville, Georgia, United States - Xylem-PdIQD-R3 | ecosystem: Host-associated > Plants > Phyllosphere > Stem > Wood/Secondary xylem...
AGTCTTCTTAATATGAATCCCACTAATTTCTTCAATGCAGACTAGTCATATTAAGTATTAATTCACGAAACTAAATGTTTAATTAGCTAGTGAATAAATGTGGTATAGGTTCAAGATATGCCGTATTGTTCACTGCAATTTTTCCTCTCGGTACTTGCTAGCTAGGAGTTAATTTTCTGCTTTTTCTTGATAAAAAAAGAAAATAGCTTGGTTAAGGGTAAGTAGATCAAATTTGAAAAACTGATTAAACCAATAAAATTGAAAAAAAAGCTTATTAAAAAAAAAAAATTAATTAATTAATTAAAAAACCCAAAAATTATTCTAGTTTAACTTAATTTTAATCTTAAAAATTTAAAATTAATTCAACTCGACCGAACAAAATCAGTTCGGTTTTCCAAGAGAAACCAGTTTCCTCGTATTCTTATTGGCAAACAATTTCCTTTTCGTTGGAAAATTTTCAATAAGCAAAGCATGTCCTAGCTAGGTTTTTATATGATTTCTCCATGCTCAATCCATTTTATCTTCCAAATTCCTCGGCATGAATTGCAATTTGTTTGAAACAGTATTTATCTTAATCTTAATCACATCATCAGGGGAATTAATTTGCTAGTTCGGTTCTTTACTTCGTAATGATGCGCTTTTCTTATCTGTCCGGCAGTGCTATATACATCTAAAAACATTCTTCTTCTTTTCCTTGTGACAGGAAATCATGGAAGTTTTCAACATAGGATTAATTGTCTGATAACTTGTATGTGCTGTCTTAAATGAGCTATGTCCTCTTGCATGTAATATATTAAGTATTAATTAATATAATAGAACAATGCAGACTAGTCATATTAAGTATTAATCCACGTAACATACGATTGAAAATGGGGTTGTACATATCAATAATGCTTTTTCCATGAATTCTCAGTAGTAATATTCCGATCTTAATTACCATTCTGAATTATAACATACGAAGAACAAATGTCTGAAATGATACATAATAGATCAACATATATAGAGCTAGTTCATGATGAAGACACAAAACTAAGCATAGACATGAGGGTTCTCCAGGAGGTAGGCTTCCACGACTTTGTATATTCCCCTAGCTTTGTCTTGACCAGCCTTGATTTCTTCCTCTTTGAGAGTAAAATCTCCAAGCATTAAATAGCTGCTTGTCATCTTACAATCGCAACCTCCATCACTCCCTACCTCAAACCTGACCTCATAAGCAATAGATTCAAGCTTCTCCCCAAGTGGATCCCCTTCAATCATAGTGTACTTGCAAACGAGATTGACTCTGTCTAGCTCATCAATTCGATGCTTCACGTATTTGATATCAGTACCTGCATGGTAAACTAATCAAATGCATGCACCAAGTTGTGATATTGGCATAAGACTTGCATCAGTAATTAAAACAAATTGCTAGGTGCTGCGTGTGTGTGTATTATATATACGCATATATTATGCGAGAATGCTTAAATATATAGGCTAAGGACAATGGCAGTTGTTTGCTGCCACGAATCCTAACCATACGTGTGATTCGCAGGGCCACCGCGACGGCCATGATCCGCGGCTGCAAGCTACCATGACTATCCTTAATATAAAGCCCTTGTTTACAAACCTTCAGTGAAGTTGACTTGCTCTATGCTTCCAGCTCCTCCATCTCCGTGGATTAAATCAACACTTTTTACGATTTGCGGCAAGAGTTTTGGTATCAAATTGTTTGAGTCTAAGATTAAGGCCTTGAACATGCGTGCTGGGGAAATTGGGCATGTAAATTCTTGTGTGTAGCTAGCGACACCCATAGTGTTAAAGACTGTACCAAGCCGAATAGAGATGACACTAGTTTATATATGCACGCATGGATGAGTAGATTTTTGGTTTCTTTGGTAATTAGCCTCCTGAACTTTGTTGAATGGAAATGCCACCATTGAAAGTATAATTTTCAAAGTCTTCAAATTTTTGTTGGCTGCTAAGACCTGACTGGGGTTTGTGCGCCTGCGTATAAATATTTAAATATTTGTTACGGGCTGAAAACAGTTTCTTCTACTTTGAAAATTTAGAAAAAGGCAGGCTCACGTGTTCACATGGGCGGCGCTCAAATGGGTGGTTTGGAGGGCCGAGGTTGATCGGGCTTCGAGCTCCTGGTCTAAGCTGAATGCAAGTTGGACCTGAGGCCTACTTAAGGTCACAAAACTATCGCTCGTGATTCAGAGCACAGAAGCTGATCGGGCTTCACCATTGTTGATGTATCCGCAATGGATACACCAATCAGAAGGAAACTATATGTCGAAACATTGGTAAAAAGCTTTTATTGGTCCCTCTACTCTTAATGTTGTATTAGTTTGCTTTGTCCTCTCCATTAATTTTTTTTTTCTAATGTCAGCCCTTTCTAAGCTTCGTCAACATGTCAATCACTAAATAGAACATGATTGCTACCATAGTTTAATTAGCTGATGAATCAAATTGTCAAGCGACAATACGATGCCAAGTTTTAATGATCAAGAACATTAAAAATATAGTCAAAGGAAAGAAACTATTAAGTCTAACAAAGAGATAAATAGTCCTATAGCTAAGGATTATGTTGATGTAGGTTCCAATGAATTGAAGTAATCTTTGCAAGCTAAAATTCCAGCAATGTATTTGTGGATAATATAGAGGACAAGAGCATTAATGGAGGCATTAGGAAGGTCAAACAAGGGCAGAATTAGATGAAAGATATGGGGGGAGGTGAATATGAAGAGGGAGAACATATGGGCAGGGATAAATACAAAGAAAATGAGTAAACTCACTAAAAAATAAGGATGAAAGTGACTGACTTTAATGAGAAGTTTGATCATGGTATCTTTAAAAGATTATTTTAAATGGTTTTCAGTGCCTGAAAACAGAACGACCAAGTTTGTTAAACTGAAATTAAAAGAGATTGCACATTCATAGTAAGAGAATGTAAAAGTACAACAATTGAGGCGCACACGCTAATCTTGTATACAAGAATAAGCAGAGATGAAGGCTTGATTAGAAACAAAATACTAGCCAAACAACTATGCGCAGATAGTGTATAAAGATATGCTTTGTTAGACACAAAAGATGAACATGTCTGTTGATCAATATATAGAGAAATTCCATGACTTGATAATGAGGAGTTAGATTATAGAAACTAATCAACAAGCCATTGCTTGTTAATTGAAGGGTTTATGAGGGTATAATAGGAAGAACATGCACACTATTAGATTGTTTACGGTGGATGAAGCTTACCAACTTGCTTTGTAGATACAAAAACAATAAGCATTCATCTGAAATAAATATGAGAGAGATTAGTATGGCATGAATAAGTCTACACCATTGAAGAATAATGTGAAGGGCAACATGAACAATGTAAGGAATACAGGCTTTTATAGAGACCAGAACAAAACTATAATGGGCATTGATGGATCACATTGCTATAAATACAAAGTCTATAGACACTTTACAACAATATATCCTACAAAGAAGAAGAAGCTTATGCATGTATCTAAAATGGAGCATAAAGTGACATTAGAATCAATAAATGAAGACCAAGAGTTAGTGAAAAAAGTAATGCAAGAAATTGAAAAAGAAAAGGTGCAAGCTACTAATCTACCTATCTTTGTAGTCCACCAAATGTTATTCATTCAAACTAATTCCATGACACAAGTAGAGGAAGATTTGAGGAGGAATAATATCTTTCACATGAGAGTTGCACACAAGGGCAAAACAATTAACAATTAATGTGATCATCGATAATGAGAGTTGTCTGAATGTTATCTCTATAGAAGTGGTGGAAAAATTGGAGTTATAGAAAGGAAAAACACCTTACCTCATACAATGTTAGTTGAATCACTGATAAAAATCCTATTATAGTCCAACATCGCTATCTAGTGCAATTTGTTTTGGTGACCATTTCAAAGATGAAGTTTGGTGTGATGTGCTTCCCATGACCGTATGTCAGTTGCTTTTATGATGACTTTGCTTGTTTGACAGAAGATTGAATTACAATGGTTATGACAATACTTATTCTTTAATATTTAAGAATAAGAAATTAGTGTTGGAGCCCCTTCTCATTAGAGAATTTCAACAAAAATCAACCATAATCTTATCACTTTATAATTTTCAAAGGGCACTGCTTGAAAATCTAGTTGTGTTCATGCTAGTTTGTAAAACTATAGATAAAAGAGTGTAATGTATAGAGGCGATATAGCCAATAGCTCTTCAACAACCGTTATTGTAGTTTAAAAATATTTTCCTAGAAGAACTCTCTTTACAATTGCTACCTTTGCATGACATACAACATGCAATTGACTTGGTTCCAAGTTACACATTACCAAATCTTCCCTATTATTGAATAAGTCCAACTAAGCATAAGAAGCTATAACAACAAGTACAAGAGCTTGAAGACAATGGCTTCATTAGGGAAAGTTTAAGTCCCTGTATTATATCAGCCCTCCTCACCCTCAAAAAAGATGGAAGTTGAAAAATATGCATCGATAGTACGACCGTGAATAAGATCACAGTCAACTATTATTTCCTGATTACATGGTTGGATGACATACTTGACTAGTTAAGGGATGCCAAGTTTTTTTTTTCTAAACTAGACCTATGGAGTGACTACCATCAAATTCATCTAAAGCTTGAAGATGAGTGGAACACATCCTTTAAAATAAAGGATGGGTTGTATAAGTGGCTTGTAATGCCTTTTGATATAACAAATGCACTAAACACCTTTACAAGGGTGATGACTCAGACTTTGAAACCTTTTTTAGGTTAGTGTGTTGTAGTATATTTTGATGATATATTTATTTTTAGTCAGAAAATGGAGGAACACTTAGAACATTTGGAACAAATTTTCAAGGTGCTATGATAAGAGAAGTTTTATGCTAACCTTAACAAATATTCTTTTCTTCAATCCAAGGTGAATTTTTTGGGCTTTATCATATTCCAACAAAAAGTTGAAACAGACCTTGAGAAGATTCGAGCAATCACAGAATGGCTAGAACCATAATTTGTTTTTGAAGTCAAAAGCTTCCGTGGTTTAGCCACCTTTTAATGTCGATTTATGCTTTTAGTACCATCATGGCTTCAATCACATAGTGTTTAAAAGCCAAAGTATTTAAGTGGTATTCTGCAGCAGCACAAACTTTTAAAGATATTAAGCAAAAGATGGTAAAGGCTCCTATTCTCAAACTTCCTAACTTCTCTCTAGTTTTTAAATTTTTTTGTAATGCATCCCACGTGAGCATTAAGGGTGTGCTTAGTTAGGTAAGACATCCTATTGCATATTACAGTGAAAATCGAATGATACTAGGAGGAAATACTTAGCCTATGACCTAGAATTGTATGCACTTATTCAAACTTTAAAGCACCGGAGGCCTAACCTTATCTATCACGAGATCATTTTATTTACCATTACTACTTAGAGTACTTGCATTCTCAACACAATTTGAGTGTTAAACATGCTTAATGGTTAAGTTATTTACAACAATTCAACTTTGTTATCAAACACAAGACTGGATATGAGAACAAGGTAGCAAATGCATTTAGTCACAGGCCTTATCCATTAGTCATTCTCTCAATAAGTCATTCAAGTTTTGCTTCAATGAAGAACAACTATAGTATAAACTTAGATTTTAAGTAAGTTTGGGATTCTTTGCACAACAGTCCTCCTATTCCAGTATCAGACTATGCAATAATAGATGGCTATTTGACTAAAGGTGGTCATGTATATGTTTTTAAGAGGTCCTTAAGGAAGGTTATTGTTCAGGAGTTGTATGGAGTAATAAGATATTTTAGGCAAGATAAAACATCCTCTTTGGTTGCTGATTGCTTTTATCAATTCCATAAAGACCCTAGCTTGATTAGAGTATGGACTTTGTACTTGGCCTTCCAAAGACAGTTCGTGGTAATGATTCTATCATAGTGGTGGTAAATCAATTCTCCTAGATGGTGCATTTTGTTCCTTGATGAAAGACCTTTAATCCTTCTCATATTGCTTCTCTGTTCTTACAAGAAATCGTGCGGCTACATGGCATTCTAGTTTCCATTGTCTCTGACAAAGATGTCAAATTTGTCAGTTACTTTAAGAAAACACTTTAGGTTAAATTACGAATAAAACATCTTTTCTCTAGTGCCTTCCACCCACATATTGATGGTCAAACCAAAGTTACTAATAGAAGTCTTGGCAATCTGCTCAAATGCTTAACTAATGATCATATTGTAAATTGGGATTTAATTTTACCATAAGTTAAATTTGCATACAATAACTAATGTCAATCAAATAACATGTATCACACAATTTGAATTGGTCTATAGGTTTAACCCTAAGATTTCTATAGACATCACTTCCTTGCCTCTACCTCATAAGACTAGTGAAACAAGGTTGGATTTTGCAGTATTTATGTCCAATTTACATGAGAGTGTCAAGTGCAAGATGACATATCAGGTTGTTAAATATACTACACAAGCTAATAGACACATGAAAGAGCTATATTTTGAGGAAGTGGATTTGGTTTTAGTCAGATTACGACTAGGAAGGTTCCCCCCTAGAACATATAACAAATTGCATGCTAGGAGAGGTGGTCCATTCAAGATTCTTATGAAGTTGAGAACTAATGCCTTTTTGATTGATCTACTAAGAAATTTTTAGTTTAGTCCAATTTTCAATATGAAAGATCTTCCAGCTTATTATGGTTTTGTATCCATTCAGAAGTGGAGAATCCTCCTTCAACAATCCCTCAAGTTCAGCCAACACCAAAAGTTGTTGATTCAATACTAAATCTTCAACTTGTGTTTACCAGAAGAGGGGGTTATCATAAATTTTTGGTGAAATAGGCATCCAAACCCGACTTGGAGGCAATGTGGTTACAAGGCAGTGAAGTTCATCACCTTTATCCTCAATTCCTTCAAGACTATACCAAACATTACTTGCCTAAGACAAGTTGCTTGGTGAGAGAGGAAATTGATGCAAGTTCTAATGATCAAGACAAGGACATTAGAAAAAAAAATTCAAAGTAAAGAAACAAATTGAGCCTAACAAAAGGAATAATGGTGTTAAAGCTGATAATTATATTGATGCAAGTTCCAATGAATTGAATATTTTGTGCAAGCTAAGATTCCAGCAATGCATTTTAACAAAGCAATGCTTATTGACAAGAAAGAGCAGTTGATTTCCAATAAATGATGCCAATCATCTAAGTGGAAGTAGTAGTTAATATTAACTATTCTTGTCTTTATCTAGTTAGTTTTTAGCGGTTAAGATTTGTTTAGTTATTAAGTAATTATTATTTAAGTAACTATTATTTGTAAAACTATTTAAGATAAGATAGTAATTCCATAAGGTAAGCTCTTGTGATAAAGTTATACTTCAAATTGGTGAGATTCTATCATTGGAATGATTTCTTGAGCTGCCTGTTACTTATTTTATAATTTTAAAATTGCAATAAAATCATGAGATTCCCTTTCTTTTTTGTCTTCTTAATCCTTTTCTGAACAAGTTATTGAGATAGCTTTATTTGCAAGCATTTCTTTCACAAGTCCACAGTGTTGTTGGCATTAGCTGTACATTGATTTAATTGAGAGTTTGTAGGAGAAAGTTTAGTAATTGATTTATTCCACAACTGTATAAGTCCTGTTTGTGGCAAGAATTCATAGTTTTCAAGAAAACCCTCTCTTTGTATATATAGGAGCACTGTAAACTTAAAACATTAAACGAGTAAATACAAATTGAAGAACTCTTTCTTTTGTAACATGGTATCAGAGCGCTATTTCCTTTTTCCTTTAAATTATTGAAAGCTGCTATTGTAAAAATAACAACAACACAAAAGACGATGGCAACCCCTACTGATTTAGTGGAACAAAATCAACAAGGAACTGCTGCTATCCTTCAAGATTTAACCACAAGAATGACTCAGGTTTTGACACAAAACCAGACCCCGATATCTGCAGTGACATATGATACTGCTACACCGATTACTATCAAACTTAATGGAACTAACTACGCTCTATTGTCCCAAATCGTTGAGATGTATATCTCAGGAAAAGACAAACTAGGATATATAAATGGTGATCTTCCACAACCAGATTTGAATGATCTTACATTCAGAAGATGGAGGACAAAAAATTCTATTGTAAAGGGTTGGTTGATCAACTCAATGGACCCCTCCCTATTCGGCAACTTTATTCGGTTTCCAACAGTAAAACAGGTATGGGAATCAATTGCTATAACCTATTTTGACAGGAATGACAAATCTCAGGTATATGATTTGAAGAGACGGGTCACTCGAATGAGACAAAGCAGAGAATCTGTCGAGTCATACTACAATGGTCTTCAAGGCCCATAGAGGGAAATCGACTTTTGCTGCCCAAATCCAATGGAGTGCGTAAGTGATATACAGAAATATAACACCCTGCTTCAAGAAGATCAGGTTTATGTTTTCCTTGATAGACTAGATGATAGACTTGATAAAATTAGGATTGATGTACTTCAACTACAACCATTTCCAACCGTTGAACAAGCCTATGCCTATGTCCGAAGAGAAGACACCAGACAATCAGTCATGCTCACAACCAATGGTGGTCCTATTGCTTCAGTAATGGCAATTAGAGGGGGAAAACTAGTCCACTACTACATATGACAAAAGGACAAACAGGGTATGCAACACTGGGGGAGGGAAACCAAATTTTTTAAAGGTTAAGGGACAGACAGAGGGTCGAGGACATGACTGTTCTCATTGTGGGAACGTAAAACATACACGTGAAACTTGTTTCAAGCTGCATGGCTACATAGAATGGTGGAATGAACTTAAAGCAAAGAAACTAAAGGAAGCTAATGGTGGAACTGGACGAGCATCAATAGCATACGCAGGACCCCAAGTTTCTCTCACTCCTCTTGTGGAATCAAAAGTAGAGACTTCTATTAATCGTAGTGATCAAGGTAACGACTGTTATTACAACAGCAGTGCTTTCATAGTCTCTAAGGAACAGAGAAAAGATGACTAGATAGTGGACTCTGGTGCAACAGACCATATAACCTTTAGTCCAGATGATTTTGCCAATCATACAGAACCAAGAAGAACGAGTATTTCTAATGCTAACGGGTTCATGTATCCAGTTATAGGGACTGGAACAATGTACTTATCATCATCAATATCTTTACCTAATACTCTTTTAGTACCGTCTCTTACAAATAAATTACTGTTTGTAAGACAAGCTACTGAAGAATTAAATTGTATAGCACTAATGTATCCAACATTTTGCCTTTTTCAGGATATTCTCAAGAAGAAGATCATTGGGCGTGGTACTAAGAGAGAGGGGTTATACTACATGGATGATTTCAGTTCTGGCAGAGTCAATACAGTGAAACATTCATCTAGCACAAAGGAAAAACAGATTTGGTTATGGCAAGCTTGGTTGGGACACCCATCATTCAGTTATATGAGGCAGTTATTTCCACAATTATTTTCTGGTCTGAATTATTTAGAGTTTAAATGTGAGACTTGCATTTTAGCAAAGAGCCACCGTGTACCCTTCCCTATTAGTTTTAATAAAAGTGATGCTCATTTTGCGTTGATTCATTTGAATATTTAGGAACCATCTCCTATCACCACGATCTATGGTATACGTTGGTTTGTGACTTTTATAGATGATTGTACCCGAATGACATGGTTATATTTGCTGAAATGTAAGGACGAGGTATTTGGTGTATTCTGTGCCTTTTATGCTATTATCCAGAACCAATTTTCAACAAAAATCAGAAACTTGAGATTAGATAATGGCGGAGAATATGCAAACCAAGATTTTGTGCAATATTTTCACAAACATGGTCTCCTCCATGAATTATCCTGCAGCCAAACTCCACAACAAAATGGCGTGGCCGAACGAAAGAACAGACACATTTTGGAAACTGCCCATGCATCACTAATTGGGGCAATGTACCGCACTACTACTGGGATAAACTTGTAGTAACTGCTGTCCACCTACTGAATCATGCCTTCTAAGGTCTTAGAATTTAAGACTCCATTACAGGTTCTGTCCAATCATGCTCCATTAACATTTGTACTCATGCTTTCCCCACGTGTATTGGAATGTGTAGCATTTGTCCATCTACATAAAAACCAACGAAGCAAACTAGATTCATGTGCTGATCGGTGCATTTTTCTGGGGTATGGCATAAACAAGAAGGGCTATTGTTGCTATAATCCTACCACAAAACATACCTACATCACAATGGACGTTACATTCTCAGAATCTGAGAATTATTACTCATCATCAGTATCCACTTCTCCTCTTTAAGGGGAGACATGGAAGGAAGAACAAAAGTGGTAGGATTGCTTAGTTATAGCACCAACAGTGACAGAAAGGGATGTTGCGGGTGTTGTTGATCTTCCTGCAGATATTGCAGTAACAACAACACCAGTGGTAGAAAGGGATGATACAGTGGACGATGTAGCTATAACAGAAATAGATGCCGCATGAATTGTTACAACAGGTGATGCAACAGTGCCAGAAAATCTTGAACATCACATGCCTAACAGATAAACCCCTCTACTTCTTGTACCCGACAATGATCATTCTTCACTAGAGAATATCCATAAGGTAGCCTCTCTTTCTGCACCTCCTAACCCTGTTTTGGATACTCATGTTGGTTATTAGTTACCTGCTAGGCATAATAAAGGTAAGCCCCTAGCTCGATACTCACCTAGCACTAAAGGAAAACAATCACAGTATCCTATCTCTAATCATGTAACTACTCAAAGGCTGCCCAAACCTCTTAGAGACTTCACCGATAAGCTGTCTGCTTGCCATATCCCTCATGAAATTCAGGAAGCCTTGACTGATCCTAGATGGACACGAGCAGTAGAGGAATAGATGGAAGCACTAGAAAAGAACAGAGCATAGGAACTTATTCCGCTGCCAGAGGAAAAGAAGACAGTTGGGTGTAGATGGATTTTCTCCATTAAGCACAAAGCAGATGGAACAATTGAGCGATACAAAGCAAGATTGGTAGCCAAGGGATACACACAGATGTATGGAGTGGACTATTAGGAGACGTTCTCTCCAGTAGCAAAACTAAATACTGTCAAAGTGTTATTATCTTTGGCAGAAAATTTAGATTGACCACTACACCAATTTGATGTCAAGAATGTCTTCCTTCATGGAGACCTTGAGGAGGAAGTGTATATGGACATCCCACCAGGGTATACCTCGTCCCCTACCGCTGGAATTGTTTGCAGATTACAAAAGGCTTTATACGGGCTAAAACAATCACCACGTGCTTGGTTTGGCAAGTTTAGTATGGCTATGAAAAAATATGGTTTTCAACAAAGCAACTCTGATCACACTTTGTTCCTAAAACAACGACAAGAAAAGGTAACTGCCTTGATAATTTATATGGATAACATTATCATTACTGGAGACGATACAGAAGAAATCTATAAGTTGCAGAAACATTTGGCTACTGAGTTTGAGATGAAGAGTTTAAGAGGACTGAAGTATTTATTAGGGATTGAAGTGGCTAGGTCAAAACGAGGCATATTTCTTTCATAGAGATAGAGAAATTATATACTAGACCTACTAACCAAAGTAGGGATGCTTGATTGCAACCCAGTCGACACCCCAATGGTTCAGAATCAAAAACTTAGGGATTTTTCAGAGCAAGTTCCAACCAAAATGGAAATGTATCAACGATTGGTGGGCAAATTGGTTTATCTATCATATACTCGTCCAGATATTTGCTATGCTGTCAGTATCGTCAGCCAATTCATGCATTGTCCAAGTGAAGAGCATATGAATGTTGTAGTAAGAATACTTTGTTACTTGAAATCAACTCCTACAAGAGGGCTTCTATTTTCCAAGAACGATCATCTAGAGGATGAGGGGTACACAGATGCTGACTGGGTTGGAAGCATATTTGATAGAAAATCTATGTCTGGATACTTCATGTTTATTGGTGGCAACTTGGTCACATGGAGGAGCAAGAAACAAAAAGTAGTTGCCTTGTCAAGTGCAGAGGCTGAGTTTCGAGGGATGGCAAAGGGACTATGTGAACTAATTTGGCTCAGAAGATTATTGTCAGAAATTGGTTTTGGTTCCAAATTAAGAATGAACCTGTACTGTGATAATAAAGCTACTATTGAAATATCTCATAACCCAGTTCAACATGACCACACGAAACATATTGAGGTATCCTTACAGGCATTTTATTAAACAAAATCTTGAAGGAGTGATTAATTTTCCATTTGTCAGATTAGAGAATTAGCTCGCAAATATCCTTACAAAAGCCGTCTCCAGCAAAAACTTTCAGAGCTCTCTTGACAAGTCGAAGATATTTTTGCACCAACTTGAGGGGGGGTGTTGGCATTAGTTGTACATTGATTTAGTTGAGAGTTTGTAGGAGAGAGTTTAGTAATTGATTTATTCCACAATTGTATAGTCTTGTCTGTGGTAGGAATCCGTAGTTTTCAAAAACATCCTCTCTGTGTATATATAGGAGCACTATAAACTTAAAACATTAAACGAGTGAATACAAATTGAAGAACTCTTTCTTTTGTAACAATTACAACATGAGGCTGATATCATTCAATCATGACAACCCAAGATTGTGCTACCGCAGCTAGTGTTCTTCTATGAACTAATTTAAATTCCAAATAAGATGGACAATAAAGAATGCAATTTCCAAACCAAGTTTTTCCACAGAACATTGGTTTGTGGATGCTATAAATGAATTATGGATGAACTGAATATTATGCAAAGTTTAATCACCAAAGTTTAATTAAATGATGCAAGAAATCCCAAGTTAGACAAACAGAACTTCTAGAAATAATAGTTGGAAAGCTTTTGAACTATACGAAAATCAAACTGAGCTTTTGACAGAATCATGACTTGACCAAAATTTCCAGGTGGTGCATGGTTTGTCATGAAATGCTAGTCAATTGGAAGGCTATGGCTACAGCATTGCTATTCCAAAATGGGGCACCTGGTGATGATCAATTCCTCCAGAGGCCTCTGCTTGAGGCCTTCTGGTATTGCCTTAAGCTTGGGGCAATCATAGAGTGATAATGAGCGCAGACATGGCATTGTCCTCCTTGTTGCAGCTGAGGTTGTTGTTGTTGTATCCCAATTTTCCCACTCTACCATATAGCGAAAGGTGAGCTCTTTCAACTTTGGGAATAAAACAATTGATTCTGTAGTAGAATTTTGATCTGTGACAGGATCTATCCCAAGAAACTCAACACTAACGCATTTTACATTGTTGAAGTGTCCTATCAGAAGTTTTTCTAGAGATGGGAGTTTCCCTAAAGGAGGCAACTCCTTGCAGTTTACACATCTGAGGAGTTTCAAATCTTTCATCTTTGTAAGCAATGTCATCCAGCTGGGCAAAATTGATCCACCATAGTCGTAAACAAGTAAAGCTTCCAAGTTAGGATGTGGTTGCAAAGCTTCAAGAACATTTGTGATCAGCTCTTGCCCTCCGAACGAGAATGCTAGATCCAAACTTCTTAGGTGCTCCTTATTTTTCAAGTTCGCCTCCATCACTTCATTCACATTTCTAACCTTCTCTAGCCCACTTATTTCCAGATGCCCTCTGAGATGATTGAGGTTTTTCAGTTCTCCAACATTACATCCTTCCCTATTCTCACCAATACAAAACTTGCTCAAAGTGCGGAGGTTACTTAATCTCCCAATTCCTTGTGGCAATACGCTAAGGCTTTCAGTCTCTTCAATATTAAGATATCTCAGGTTAATTAGCTTTCCAAGGCCTCTAGGTAGTCTATGAAGACGTCTACAACCATGAAGTTTTAAGGCCAGCAAATTATACAACTTACAGATAGTATCAGGCAACACTACAAAATTCAAGCCAGATAAATTTAACCATCTTAAATGAAAAAGTCTACCAACAGCACTCGGTAGTCCGGTAATTGAAGTATGGCTCAAATCCAATCCCCTAAGGCACTGCATGCCATGAAATAGATCAGGAGGAGCTGTCTTCACATCCTTTTGCAGGACCTGCAGTGTACGCAGATTTTTCAGGTTGAAAATGATGGGATGAAACTGTTTCTCTCTACCCGTTAAGGTCATGTGACGGGCTTTTGTATGCAAAGAAGCCATCTCTAACACATTTTTCTCATCAAATTCGATAACGAAGCATTGGTTCTTTGAAAGAAACTGGGCAAAGCTTTGCACAATGTCATGCATCCTGCAAGCAACTATGCTGAAATCATCCCTGTCTCTTTCCAAATCTTGAAAGAATGAGCGCATTACTAAGTCATCAAAATACTCTGCACCTATTTGCTCCATTTCAACACTTCCCGTTGGAACAAGGAAACCCTGAGCCATCCAAAGCTGTATCAAAGTGTCTCTCTCTATCTTATGATCTCTAGGGAAAATAGCACAAAATGCAAAACACCGTTTAATGGGAGGTGACAAGTCATGATAACTCAATAACAGATGAGGAAAAATTCCCCTTTCAGCTTCTTCCAATTCCCACAATTCACTGTGAAGGACATTCTCCCAAGCTTGTTTCGTTTCCTTGAAGCGCATTAGACTCCCTAAGGACTTTACAGCCAGAGGCAGACCTTGGCATTTGTCTGCAATTTCTCTACCAATTTCTTCTAAATTATCACGATCCTCTCTGCTCTTTCCGTAGAAAGCAAATTTACTAAACAATGACCAAGAATCCTCAGGAAACAATTTACCTAGAGGGAGCATGTAAGCAGCATCCATCATTTTTGAAACTCCTTCATTCCTTGTAGTCACTAAAATTCTACTCCCTGGGGCTCCAGATTTAAGGGGTACCTTTATTGGTTCCCATATCCTGAAGTCATCAGTCCATACATCATCCAGCACAAGAAGGAACTTCTTTCCCATGACAGACTTGCGCAGATGTTCTTGCAAATGTTGCCACAATATGTACGTATGGAGTTCATCAAAAGCATTAATGATCGTTTTTGCAATCCGGATCCTATCAAAAGGCTCGGAAACACACACCCAGATTCTGTGCTCGAAATGAGCAGTCACTTTATCATCACTGAACACCAACTGAGCAAGAGTTGTCTTTCCCATGCCTCCCATCCCAGCTATGGAGATAATAAGAGGGCAGTTCTCTTCTTCGAATTCTTCACACAGCTTACTTATTATAGTATCTTTATCGAAGTCCCGACCACATACCTCTGAAACATCAATTAGAGGTGTAGTTTCCTGTCGCTCTGCTTCTTCCGTCTTGCCGTCAATATCAAAATGGTACTTGTCTTTCTCATTTGCAACCTCATCTAGTCTTTCTTTAATACATTCCATCTTGCTACCAATATCACGATGCATAACAAGTTGATTGACACAAAAACATGGAGAAAAAAAGTTGGAGAGACGTACCATCTTCTTGGAAAGGGAGGAATGATGATGGTCCATTATCTCAATTCTTTTGGGTTCACAGATCTTGGTGTTCCATTCATCTAGCAAGTCATCCAAGTCATAAGATATGGCCTCAAGCTGTTCTAACCAAACCCGCACACTCCTTTCTTTCACTTGCTTTTTCTCAGCATCAATGAGCACAGATCTGATAGCAGTGAGGGTTGTTGTAAGCTTTTCAACCTTCTTTTTCCCTCCAAGGATTAATGCTGACTCATTTTCAATGGCTGAAGTTAGCTGCTGCAAGACCTTTGATACAAGAGCATCAGCCATGGTTAGCGCAGCAGGCAATTAATTTTGTGGTTGATGATGGAGGAGCAGCAAAATGAAGAAAAAAACATCATAAAGTCAATGGACACGCTTTTTTTAAAGTTTTCTTTTTACAATAATGCTTTGTACTTTTTCTTTATAGCTTAGTTAAAACAATGATTAAGAGTATCATTTTGACATTTCAATAATTGAAATTTTTTATAATTATCTAGGTAGTGGTTAAGTGATAAAATTTTAAAATTAAATGGTTTATTTTTTCTATAATATCAAATTCAAGTTTTATAGTTGCTAATATAATAGCCACTAAAGGTTTATATGGTCGTTAATTTTAGAGCTTATGAGATTAGTCGAGATATGTGCAAGAGCTTATGAGATTAGTCGAGATACGTGCAATCTAACCCGAACATCTATGTTAATAAAATAATATAAAAAAATTGAAACTCTTTAATTCACACAATTTTTTCAAAATTTTTATTGTCAAATTAACAAGGAATAGAAAATGAACCTATTTATTTTTTTTTAATAATAGCGTATACTTCTGCCCATAGTTATTAAACCCGACCCGGGGTTGACCCAACCAAGGGGCCGGGTCCTGGGTTTCATGGGTCAACCCGGGTCAACTCAGGTCAACCCGGATTAATCCGGAAAAATTAAAAAAAATTAAAGTTTTAATATTTCATATGAAAAAATCCATGTAAATATAGATTATACATATTATGAAGTTTAAAAGAATATTTTAAAAAGTTTTTTATCCCATATTAAAAAGATATTATATTAAGTTTTTAAGTTAAAGTATTTAAACTAAAAAAGTTTATTATTCCACATTGAAAAAACATAACTTTTTCCTTGGAAACATAGAGTATATATAATAATGGGTTTCAAATTCCACATTGAAAAAACATAACTTTTTTCATGGGAACATAGAGTATATATATGAAAAGATTTCAAATCCCACATTAAAAAAACATAACTTTTTTCATGGGAACATAAAGTATATATATGAAAGGGTTTCAAATCCCACATTGAAAAGATAATATGTTATCCTTTTAAGTTGAAGTATTTAAACCAAAAGGTTTTTTTATCCCACATTGAAAAAACATGATTTTTTTCTTGGGAACATAGAGTATATATACTAATGGGTTTCAAATCCTACATTGAAAAAACATAACCTTTTATATGGGAACATAGAGTATATATATGAAAGGGCTTCAAATCCCACATTGAAAAGATACTATGTTATCATTTTAAGTTGAAGTATTTAAACCAAAAGATTTTTTTATCCCACATTGAAAAAATATAATTTTTTTCTTGGGAACATAGAGTATATATACTAATGGGTTTCAAATTCCACATTGAAAAAACATAACTTTTTTCATGGGAACATAGAGTATATATATGAAAGGGCTTCAAATCCCACATTGAAAAGATACTACGTTATCTTTTTAAGTTGAAGTATTTAAACCAAAAGCTTTTTTGTCTCACATTGAAAAAATATGATTTTTTTCTTGGAAACATAGAGTATATATACTAGTAAGTTTCAAATCTCACATTTAAAAAAAAAACCGAGTCTCATCCGGGTTCGCTCGGGTCCCAGGGCGCCTAGGTTTGGCCGGGCTGTTGTCATAGCCGATCTTTTAGTAAACCCGGACCGGTCCAACCACCAGGTCGACCAGATCCCGGGTCGACCCGCCAAGCCTAGTTTAATAGCAGTGCTTCTGCCTTGTATTTATTGTTTCATTAACTTTAAGTTTCTCATTTCTTTTTGCTATGCATAGCTCTTTAAAAAAATTTGCATAGTCAATAACATGTTTAATTGCATCTAAGAGTGAAAATATTGATTCCAACATTCCTAAACATTTTTGAAATTTTATTCTTTTGCTTGTCTTTTATGCGTGACCTCAAAGAACTCAAACAAAAAAGTAGTCTGTTTGTTTGCTGGAAAGTTGTTTCCTTTTGGAAAGTGAATTCTGAAAAAGTGAATTATTTTCTGATGTTTGCCAGTGTAATGGAAAATAAGTTGAAAAACACTTTCCAGTGTTTGGTTATGTCATGGAAAATGAGCTGGAAAATAACTTATTAATGTTTTATTTTTCTGAAGTTTATTAAAATAATGAGGAACAAATCTTACAAATTAAAAAGTTGAATAAGAATGAAATTGAAAAAAAAATATATAATTTCATAAATTATCTCAAATAAAATAAATAATAACAAAAATAATAGAGATCAAATCTAAAAAATAAAAAAAATGAAAGATGAAGAAATTAAAATAATAATAATTAACATTTCATAAATTATTTTAAATAAAATAAGTAACAATCAAAAGAATGGGGACCAAATTTGATATATAAAAAATTTCAATAAAAAAATGATAAGGGAAAAGTAAATAACAATTATAAAAATGAGGACCAAAGTTAATATAAAAATTAAATTTTAAGAGATGAAATTGAAAAATAAATATTCAAAACAAAATATATATAGCAATCAAAAGTTTGAGGATCAAATTTGATATAATCAACAAATAATATCATTTCTAAAATTTTCACAACTTCCGGAAAGTGTTTTCCTATCAAATTTTTCAGGAAAAAACTTTCCTGAAAACCAAGCCAAATTTTTCTGACTGGAAAGTGTTTTCCGTTGACCAACTTTCCTAATAACAAACAAACATAGAAAAGTTTGGAAAGTGATTTCCCGGAAAGTAAATTCTAGAAAACAAACATAGAAATGAATTAAAAGATTGAGAATTTACCTTAAAAGGCATGAAAATGAAAATTAGTTCGGTTATGTTTGGAGAAGTTTTAGAATGTTTGGCTGACAAAAAAATTATTTTAGAAAATATTAAAATAATATTTTTTATTTTTTATTTTAAAATATATTAAAATAATATGTTTTTAATTTTTAAAAATTATTTTTAATATCAGTACATCAAAATAATTTAAAAACATTAAAAAAAAAATATTAATTTAAATTTTTTTTTTTTTCAAAACATTTCCAAAACACAATGCAAACACTGCCTGAAAATCTAACAATACCATACAGCACCCTCTTCACTGTCACATTGTCAGCCAATATATATCTCCTTTTTTCTATCAACAAACACAACTCATTCACACCTCCTGCACCAGCCACAACAGCACTAACTTCACCTTCCTTCAAATTTCCAACCAAAGAAACTATAAACAACAGCCTCTCCCTCCGTGACCATCACTGCCACCAGCGGTGAAAGAGGAACAACAACTCAACCTTCATCTTTTTCCTCCTTGCCGCTACGTCCTCTCATCATCATTAACAAACAACACTTCTCCTCCAGACCTGATGGCGCAACTGCGGGTGACAACAGCCTCAACAACATCACAACATCCAACAGTATCTTCACCAATTTGGCTCTCCACAGTAACGGCAACCTCCTGGAAAAGTTACAACAGCTTCAACTTCCAGTTGCAGCAGCACCAAGCTCCCAATGGCAGCTGCACTTCCTCAACCCAACCACAATCAATTCTTCTACACCATGATGGCCTCAACAACTTCTTCCTCCCATGCAGTGCCAACAGCCCAAGCACAACAACTTCAGCCCCTGCAACGAGACCAGCAACAACGAAAGCACCGCAAGCTTCTTTCAGCAACCGTCACGATGCTTTCCTCCCCTGCTCCAGGTAACCTTTATTCCTCAATAACTATCACTTCATGCTGCCTCTGTTTTTCTTTCAAGTGAAAAAGGGATGGGCTGGACTCTCAGCGCAGCCCACGTGGTTGAGTTTGGTCCAACCACCATCTATAAAAAAAAAAAATTTGAGCCAACTACCAACCCAAAAACCAAACCGGGCTAGGCTTGGGATTTAAAGTCCAACCAGTCTAGCCTCAAGGTTAAAGGTGTGTTTGACAAACTCACCCTTATATCTTTTCCATAGTTTTTAACTTGTTTTTATTTTAATTTTTATCCAAATAGATTCTTAAAATTTTCAAAAAAATAATCCTTTCTTTTCAAAAACATAAAAATATGTTTCTTTTCAAGGATTTCACTTAAAATCAAGGCTGTAGAATTATACTATAAGATACTGATTCGATATTAAAAATATTTGGTTTCTACTGAAATTTCTCAAAAATTCCAAAACATTTATAGAAAAATTTCTCATTTCAAAAATACAAAAAATATATTTTATTTTGTGTGCATATAACTAAATTCTAAAATTTTCATGCATATTTCATACAAAATATCGCATTTGGACGCGCGATGTTGGGGGGTTGTTGGTCGCCACCTAGATGTTTGGTTCAGGTCCTTAGGAAACCTATGTCTGCTGGTCTTATCATAGATTCGAGGGTAAGGGACTGGTTGTGGCTAGAGAAATATTAACACCCTTAGCGCACCTTACCTAAGGTAAGTTGTTTTGTGTAGTTTGATGTGGTATATAGGTTTTGGTAGTTTTCTAATCGGTGGTTTACCCATGGTTTATGATTGAGATTTACTCATATAAATAAATTCAGCGTTTAAGAATTTATTATAAACTCGAGTACCTAAATAAATTCTTAGAAAAAAGTTCTTCGTAATTTGTGTATTATGGTAAAAAATACTCTCAATTAAAATTGGTTAATATTTAAAATAACTTTGAGAATTTTTTGATCAACTCCTGATATTTTAAATACCAGCCTCACTTGTAGGTCCAATGTTCTGTACCAAGATTTTTAACCATTAATTCTTATGAAATAAAATATGCTGATTACTGAAATATTGGCCAAATTCTCGTAGATTTAATACATTGGTTATTAAATTCTAAAATGCCTGCAAATATGTATTTTTGAATTTTCATATGGAAATACTAACAATATGATTTTTTTTCATATTTGTTAGAGATTTGACCGTATACAATGAAAACAAATTGATGATTTTTATCTTAAATCTCAATCAATCACAAATCATCATTAAACAATCCTAAAACCATACGCATGATTAATAATTTGTCCCCAAAACTAATAATTTATCAAATAAATGGTTTGAGGTTAGGAATTGACCTTCCAAGGTTGTTGTGATTGTCTAGAGACTATTAAAAACCTTCTAAGGTTGTTAGGTAATCCCGACAGTGCACGAAACAACACAAAATCGCCATTACCGACACGTGGAATCAATCGCTGTCTCTACTGGAGAAGGAGAACCTGGTAAATCTGAAACTCCTTCGTCTCATCTTTGATTTCTCACTGATGATGCAACAAACAGACACCTATAGAGGGAGTTTTGCTATGTTGAAATTTTAGTTTTCTTCATGTTTTTCAGTCCAAGTCTGTCTCTTCTCCCTACTGCTGCATTTTAATGCTGACACTAGTGGTAGAAGATTGTAAATGGTCTGAAACTATTACATCTCCTATTGATTTCCTCACTAGTAGAACCACAAACAAATTTCTATAGAGAGGGTTCTGCTATGTTGAAATTTCAATGTATGCTCCTGTTTGTTTTCTTCACAGTTGTTTGCTACTGCCACTACTCGTGAGGTAAGCTTCTGTAGGAAAATCCTTAATTGTTGTAGTTGATTAATGATTAAATGAATGTTGTTGCTGTTGTTGGTTGCGAGCTACCGGTTGGAGCGCTGAAGTGTTGGAGTTGGAAGACCACTGTATAGGTGCTCGCAGCTTCTGAGTAGAGACTGTTGCTATTGCTCTTGAAGGAAACAAAGGACAAATCATAGCTGTTGGGATCCTAAGGAGCTACAGATGCTAAAAGCTATTGTAGTTGTTGTTGCAATATTAAACAACCAGGTATGGTTGGACTACTACAAAATCTCTTATAAGAAAATCAACCAAGTTGTTGTTGTTGCTGTTATTGAACACTCCTCATCACCTTTAATACTGCTTACAAGTGTTGTTAGTGACCCCAAAGTCTTTTTAGACCCCACTAGAGAAATAAAAAAATGAAATGAAATGATAGTCGCTGACTGGGGGGTATTGCTTAGCTGGTGGCGTTGTCATGAGGATGGTAGCTCATGGTGGAGATGCTCGTGGTTGTTGGAGCTGTCGTTGTTTGTCTGATATTGTTGAAGCCAACCTATCGAAGTGTTATTGAGTTGGTTGAATCCTTGTTGCTTGCGAGAGTTTGCTACTACTCAGGAGGTTCTACTCACATCCGAAGTACTGAAGTGGTTAAGGAACATAACCACTATTACTTAAGAAGATGAGAGAGGAGTTGCATGAAGAAAAAACTGTCATGGCTTGGTGCTACTGTTGGAAAGGTGGTTGTCATGGCTGACTGAGGCTCATGGTTGACATATATGGTTGAGGCTGAGCTGCTGCTAATCTTGACCAAAACCAATGTTGTGGACGAGATTCTCAGCTGGAAGCAAAGTTATTGATGCTTAAGGATGGGCTCCTACTGTTATTGGCGTGATTGATGCTTATGGTTGACAGATGTTGTTTGCTGCTGAAGTTGGAAATTGTCACGACTGAGATTACAGTGGCTGCGTTGGTACGTGTCCAAATTGTTGTTGCTCGAGCAGAAGAAGTCACCAGCGGCTAGGAGAGAAGTGAATTAATTTCTTTCTTGCTCTCTAGGTTTTCTGCTTTTTTCTGTTTTTTTTTGTGCGCTAGTGGGAGAGTGTTTAGGTGTGTGTGTGTGTGTGTGTGAGAGAGAGAGAGAGAGAGAGAGAGAGAGAGAGAGATTTTCTTCATCTAACTAATTCTTTCCTCCAATTCCTCCCTTAAATTTGTGCCCCCCCTTTTGTGTGTATGTGTAATCACCTATTTAGAGGTGAAAAGTTTCTTTGGCTTGAACACAAAGCAAACTAAGATCAGCCATTGAATTTTAAGAATAAATCACAACCATTCATTTGCTAACTTGGAGATAAAGCAAGGAAAAATGGACCATTGGATCAAGAGAATGATTATAGAACATTTGATTAAAAAAGATGGGTTGCTTGGTGAGAGGGTTTTGATTTTCAAATTGGTCCTCTCCTTTCCACAATTACAATTAGATCACTAAAAAATTAAATGCGTTTTTTTCTTTTTCTCTTTTTGTTTTTAAATTATTTGGAAAAGACACCGTGAACAATGCAAATACATCAAAAATATATTTTTGAAGGTTTTGTTTTCTTGTTGGCTATTTTTGTTTTTTTTAATTATAAAAAATTGGGTAGCAACATAAAAAGTAAACATTATGTTTTCATCATACTTTGGAAAATACAAAGAATCAGTTAATAGGTATCACAATAAGTTTACAGTTGTAAACCCCCAGTAAAAAAGAAAAGAATGGTACGAAAAGTGCTGGAGTAAACATCGACGAGAAATCAGTAATGTTGTCGTGGCACGAGAATAAGCCGTAAATGACTAAAAATAGAAAATAAATATAGTGAAGTGGCTCCGATGAGATAGTAAAATGATTAGGTGCTTTACGCAAGGATGAAATAAGGAGATTTTGATTTTTGGGTGAAAAATCATAAATAAACTAGTTTTACATTAAAAATTCATAACTCTCGATCGGGTTGTCAGAAAAAATCTGAAAATTTGCGTGGAAACTTCTAATATATTTTCTTAGCTTTGGTTAAAATTTCAAAATTTTCAGAGAAAATTGGATTGTTTTTAGAAAATTGCAATTTGATCATTTTTGCGCTATCGCACATAACTTTTAATATGATTGACAAATTGAGTTGAAACTTTATGTGGAGCATTATAATATATTATTTTACCATGGGGTAAAGTTTCAGAATTTTTAGAATATTATGTCTGGTAATTTTTAAAATTTGCATGAAAATGTACCGATAACCAGGTAAAAAAATAATATACTAGAGACACATGGTAATATAATTAAAAGAAAGATGGTATTAATTAGTTGAAATGTCAACCTTTAAAGGGCTATTTCCAGCCGACCAAAAGGAAAAAGAAAAGAAGAAAAGAAAATGAGTCATGGGGACTAGATAAATTTAAATATGAAAGGCAAGGGCTTAAATGCAAATAATAAAAATTTTACTATATAAACCCCAATTTGCTTGGGGTGTCCAATGGGTTATAGGAAGATATAGGGGAGTTAGGGATTTTCTTACTTCTTCTCTACAATTCTTTCATCAATTCTTGAAAATAATGCATGATTATGGAGAGTTAAGATAATTAAGAAGGTTTATGGTGAGTTACACTAAATATTTGAGTGATCTAATGGTTTTCAAGCTTGTGGAGGAAGAATGAAGTGTGGAGAAAGGAAGAAGAAGGAAGGAGATAAAGGATGATTTTACCTTGAGATTTCTTCTAATTAAATTCCTTGTTATCGTAGTAATAAGTATGATTCTATTGTATTGATTATAAAAATTTCATATATGTATGCTTGGGTGATGATGTGCTTGATTATGGAACTTTGTGATTAGCATATTGGTTGTAGTAATTTGTGATATTGTTATGAAATTTTGTTTGTTGGCATGAGAATTGAATGGGTTGGTGTTTAATTGAGTAAAAAGTTGAAATTTCATGCTACCCTTACTTGAAATTTTGGCATTTGTAGAAAAATGTAGGGAATGTATGTGATTGATGAAATGAAAAATTAACATGCTCAAATGAATAAAATTAACCTTATATGAGGTTTTGAAAACTATAATCAAAGAAGAATTAATCCCTCATTAGATGTTAAAAAATAAATAAATCAGCAAGGCTAAATGGAAGAAGAGGAAAATTGTATTTGACTAAGTTAGGATTTTAGTTTGGATGGAAAGATATTTAATGGGGTTAAGTAATGCATAAACAAGTAGGATGTAAACGGGAACAAAAAAATATCATCCTTACTAAACTAAGAAATTTGGCAAAGTAAGGAAAGAAATAAAAGGATGGAATGCGGATGTGGGTAATGATAAAATTAGTGTTGAAATATATTAAGAAACATGGTGAGAGGGATTGAATTGAAAATTAAATAGGATGGAAGGAAAATCTTAATTTTCCATCTTATTAAGGTTTGACCGAGTTCATGAAAATAAATGAATTGGGTTATTAAAGTTGGTTGTTATATTGTGACAAAATCCTTGTTTAATCTTATCGTTGTAATATATAAGGATTAGGGAAAATGGTGGAATTCAAGTCATGGAGTGAATAATACAACCAATTTATTAGTTGGATAAACCATGATGAAAAATGAATTATAAATAAAATAATTTATTATAGGTATATGGATTGGAAGTAGTTTATTAGTGATTTATGAATGTGAAGTTTAAATTTAATTTCATGATGGTGAAATAAATTTAAATAATTTCAAAAAGAATAATTGTACAAGTGATTTAGTAATTCTTATTGGTACAGGAAAGTTGCATATAGGAGGACAACATCAGGATTGTGCATTCCGTGACCAGACTGCTGGTAGGTGCCCGACATCTAATTTATTTAGGAAATTTTATGAATGTTAAGATATTGTAATTTTTCTTATAATGCCATTGTAAATATGAACATTGATGTAGTATTATTGTTAAGAAAATTAAAAAGTTCTAGTTGCTCAGTGAGGAATTGGTGGCGACGGAACTAATTAAAGGGTTGTAATGATTGTTACGAACGGTATCATATATTTTCGGAAAACGATTGTGGTGCGTTATGCTTTTAAAGTTGATAATAAAGTAATTTTATGATATTATTATGTATATTATGGTTGTGCTAATTGTAGTTGAATTAGTGCCCGGGAAAATGGACGGATGAATTAGTGACCCGGTAAAGGGGTTAGTGCCAGGAAAAATGGGCGGATGAATTAGTGACCCGGTAAAGGGGTCAATGCCTAGAGAACTTAGGTGGGTGAATTAGTGACCCCGTAAAGGGGGTCAGTGCCCGATAAATTAGGCATATGAATTAGTGGCCCGTTAAATGGGTTGGTGCTTAATAATTGGGTGAATAAATAAGAGACCCGGTGATGGGGTCAATGCTCCGAAATTGAGCAGATAAATAAAAGATCTAGTGATGGGGTCGGTGCCCGGGAATTGAGCGAATGGATTAATGACCCGATAACGGGGTTAATGTTAGATGTTGGATGGTTGGATTTTTGGACTGTCAGAAGTAATGGACTGGAACTGGAGTCAGTGCCGAGTTTGGGTAAATGTGATAGATGCCTGGTAAATGGGCATAATAGGAAGAACTAGTTGTCTGGATGTTTGAGACTAGTGTCCTGGTTAAAGGGTTACTAATAGAAGCAATTATCGAGTGGATAATTGGTATACACGATATAATGTTAACGTGAAATCTTAAAATTTTTTGGAAAAACATTTTATCGGAGAAGAAAAACGTGTATTGTGATTGAATATGTGAAAATGATTGGGATGGCATGATAATTCTTATTTTCAAACTGTAGCAGCATTATACCCCGTTCTGGGTGATGAGCATTACTACTTGGTGAGCGGCGAATGCTTGGTAAGGGGGAATGAGAGTGGTTGTCTGATTGAGAAATTATTGTCTGGCTTGGATTGAGAAAAAAATGTTTCTGAATGGTTGGGTCGAGCCGAATAGAATTGTTAGGGTGATCCTGGACGAGGAGTTATTACTTGGTATTGATCAATTAATGCTAGTACATAGAACTATTTACTGGAGTGATACTGTTGATTAATGTCCAGGAATTACTGAAGATGTTAATGGAAGGGCACCAGTGATCGAGGCTTAAAACATAAATTCTAATTGAAGGCTTAGATTGAAGGGTTGATGCCTTAGTCTATAAAGTTGTTGTAAGGCATTAGTGACTCGGACATGGAGAAAGGAACCGAAGGTTAGGGTGATCCTGGGCGAGGAGTTATTACTTGGTATTGATCAATTAATGCTCGTACATAGAACTATTTATTTGAGTGATACTGTTGATTAGTGTCCAGGAATTACTAAAGATATTAATAGAAGGGCACTAGGGATCGAGGCTTAAAACATAAATTCTAATTGAAGGTTTAGATTGAAGGGTTGGTGCCTTAGTATATAAAGTTGTTGTAAGGCATTAGTGACTCGGACAGGGAGAAAGGAACCGAAAGGGAACCTAGTTCCTTTCATAAGAACTAGTGTTTATTTAGTGTTAGAAATGAAATTTTTAAAATGAAAGATGTGATGTGATAGTATGGGGTATCAGTAATGGAGAGTACTCTCATTAAATATGACAGATAGTAAAACAGGTTTATGATGTTGGTTAGCAGGATGACGTGATCGAATGGATGAATGCATAGATCTCAAGATGGATATTCGAGATGATGCCGAACAAAGTAATTGAGATGGGCATTGACATAGCGATGACTGGACTAAAGTGATTAGTCGATTTCACAACTAGAAAATGTGAAATAAAGGGGTGATTCTGTGTAAAGATAACATATAACTATTTAAAAAAGGTGGAGTGGTATACTCAATTAGCATGAGCAAGAGTGAGTGAAGTTGCAAAAATATAGAGGTGTAGTATACTTCAATGAACTGAGATCTTGTGGACAAAACATGTCGAGGTCTTGCAGACAAAGAGCATGTTGTGACTTATGACCTAACTATATCATAAAAGTGTAGGGAATCAATGGTTCTACTTTTATGTAATTATAGTTGTTCAAATTTATATAAATATTGGTTCTATGCAGGACTCCTACCATGAACGACAAGAAGAAGTTTTCCATTACGAGACAATTTTTTAGGAGTAGTTCGGATATTATTAAATTTTTAGGAGATGTAACCAAACAAAAAAAAGTATTCATGTTTGTTTCATTTCTTAGTCATTATGTTTCTATTACATCAAATGCTAATTTATTTCTTTAACCATTTATTATTTATTATGGTACATTGTGTGTGGAATTAAGACGTTATAGATATTGGAAAACAAAGTCCTCATTTTTCTTGAGTTCAAGGCTCATGGAAATTGCATTTATCATGAGGAAATCTCAGGGTGTTACAACAATTATCCACTAGGATTTAGCCAAAATTTCAAATAAAAACCTTTTTATTTCTTGACCTTTAGAATAGTTAGGTTTTAACCCAATAAGATAAGAATTTCCTTACCGAGGAGGATTTTTCTTAAAACATTGGATGAACTATTTTGGACTTTAGAATGACTAGGTTTTTACCTGATGAGATAAGAATCTCTTTACTAAGGAGGACTTTTCTTGAAGTTTAGATAGACTGATGAATAGAAACAAAACTTAGAGCAACAATAAAATAGCTTACCATAGGTAGGGTGTATTAGGGGTGATATGCCTTCTCCTTGCATAACTTATCCCTTCACCCATACTCTTGCAGACCCTTAGGTTTTCTAGTAACCATAATACCAGGTGGCGATTCTCTTTTCTTTTTTATTGATAAATAAAAAAAATTCCTTGTTCTTTCCACCCACATCTATCATGATAACCCTTGATCAAAGAGAATGACCATTGTGACACCGCACACGTGCGACAAAATATTGCCCATTCTTTACAATGCTTACAACAAAAGGTCTTGTAAAAGATTTTAAATAGTAATCTTGTAAAGATGAAAGCACACTTGAAAGAAGATATATAGGTCTAGAAAGTGCATTATTTGATGGATAAGGGCATGGAAATGCACCCGAAAAGAAAGAGACAGGGTCTGAAAGCGCATTATCTAATGGGTGAGGGTATGAAAGCGCACTCGAAAGGAAAATGATAGGGCCTAAAAGCACAATATCTGATAGGTGAGGGCATAAAAAAGCACTCTAAATGAAAGAGATAAGGCCTAAAAGTGCAATATAAGGATGAGGGCATGAAAGCGCACTCGAAAGGGAAGAGATAGGGCCTGAAAGTGCATTATTTGAAGGATGAGGGGCTAAAAGTACACTCAAAAGGAAAGAGATAGGGCTTGAAAGTGCACTATCTAATGGGTGAGGCCATGAAAATGCACTCGAAATGTGTCAAAAATGTTGTCTTTAAAAACCTCACTATTTTTAAAGAACGGGAGCCTTGTTGTGCTTAGAATTTACTAAGTTTTTTTTTTTTTTTGCTAGCGTTCAAGTCTATCAAGGATTCTTTTTGTGGACTTCCTGCGAAGGTTATAATGCAATGTGTTGATATATGCATGCAGTTTTTTACCTAAGAAATATAGGTCCGCTTTCTTTATAGACTCTGCCATTTGAATCTCTGATCCTCATAGCAAGTTTTCATGGCTCTTTCACTTTTTCTTACTTAATTCGTGGACTAGATCTTTGAGCTTAGATGATATCAGCATACCCCATTATTTGAAGACCTTTATCTCAAAGATTGTAATCTCCTCTATGATGACTTTCTTTAAAAGTTATTAGAGAATTTGAGCATATTTGCTTCCCATTTTCTGTTTTCTTCAAAGAGGAATAATGGATTCAACCCTATTATATTTCTTAAATTGCCCCAGCCTAATCATTTCCCCAAGTATTTCATCCAGTTTTGTTTATTTTAAGTTTTCTTAGGGATGTTGTCATGTGGAAGAGGGTTTGGTTATTTACATAGGGTTGCTTTCATAGGAAAATTTTGGAATTTCAAAGCCATTTCCAAATGCAAAAACCATTTTGATGTCAATTTAAAGCAAACTTGTTTCAAAAAGAATTCAAGCGATTCCTATGGACAAGGTTTCGTGTGAGTTCAAAATTTTTTGTTTTGTTTTTTGGTGAAAATGTGAAGTGACCTTTTGTTTCATGTTTTGTTGGTCAGAAGGGTTCAAGTTTTGACTTCAGGGTTTTAAAGAAAAGAACAAGTCTTTAAAACGTTCATTTTACTTATATGAATAATAAAGTGTAATCGAAGTTTCGTGAAAAGCTTGTTTCGCATGAGAAAGCATTACCTATCTTTGATTAGAAGAGGCTTGATTGTGCACGTAACATAGGCTTTGACTCTTGGTTATGAAAGAAAAAAGGGTATTTATAGACTCAAAAGGTGTTTAAAGGATTTCAAAGCTAAGAATCACTAGTGCTCATTCTAATACCTTCTTTTGGTTGAGGGATTCCTAGACCTAAGGATTGACTTGCAAAAAGGTCTATCATGCCCCCTAGTGTCGAGCATGGGCTTCTTGTCTTTGTTTTCATCATTTAGTTTTGAGCACTATCATCATATTCGCTATTTTGCATGGTATACTCAAACCTTTTGAATTCTTTGAATTTCTTCATGCCCCAACTTTGTTTGGGCACCTTTGGTCATTGAGGATTATTTCATATATTCTTGTCGTTAGATTGCTTTTTTAATTCTCGCACTTGCCCCCAATGTGGGGTATGATCGTAGTCAGGGTTAATTATCAAGAAAAACTTATTAGGGATGAAATGTAACAACAGTTTTTGAAGAATTTTTTCCTTCTTATAGAACAAACTCTTTCAAAAGACAAATCACCACTTTCACTCAAAAACCAGGAGAAACATTTTACCAGTGTTGGGATAGGTATAGAGATTTGCTTAATATATGTCCTCATCATGGTTTTGAAACATGGAGATTGATTTCATATTTTTATGAAGTGTTAACACCGAAAGATAGGCAAATGGTGGAATTAATATGCAATGGAACTTTTAAAAATAAAGACCCTGATGAAGCAATGAAGTAACTAGACTTGTTAACTGAAAATGCTCAAAATTGGGACACTATAGACACTTGTGAGGCACCAGGTAAAACCCAACCTCATATATCTAGTGAAGGAATGTACAACCTTAGGGAAGATCATGACCTCTAAGCCAAATTTGCATCTTTAGCTAGAAAAGTCGAGGCACTTGAATTTAAAAAGAGTGGTCAATTAAAATCTGTTCAAGACATTGTGTATCAAATTTGTGAAACTAACGAACATGCAATCAATGATTGTCCAACTTTGTCTTCTTTTAAGAAATGTCTCCATGAACAAGCCAATGCTTTAAATAGTTTTCAAATGCCAAATCATAACCCATACTCGCAAACGTACAACCCTGGTTGGAAAAATCATCCAAAATTCAGTTGGAAGAGTGGTAACAATAATGTACAAACTTCACAGCCACCATTTCAAGCCTATCATAATTTTCAAAATTCTCAAGGATATGCACCTCCTTATGCTCCCCCTCCTAGAAGAAATCTTGAGGAAATATTGCATGCATTCATTGAAAAGCAAGAGATAATTAACACTCAACATGCTCAAACCATGACAGATTTAAAACATACTCTTGCAAAATTCACAACTGCTCTCAATTTTTAGGAGAAAGGTAAGTTTTCATCTTAACCACAGCAAAATCCCAAAGGGTAATACAATTCAAGTGCAAGTAGCTCCGGAAGCCAACACATGGATCAAGTCAAATAAGTCATTACTCTCCGTAGTGGTAAGGTTATTGAAAAATCCATTCTTAAACCTTATGAGAAAGAAGATGAGTTAGTCTATAAGGGAAAGGAAGGGGTTAAACTTGAACATTGCAAAGAAAAGACTGATTCTCCATCAGCACTTCCATTTCTTTATGCCATGACCAAACAAAGGAAAGTCAATCACAATTCTAAAATCTTTGAAACTTTCAAACAGGTAAGGATCAATATACCTTTGTTGGATGCTATTAAACAAGTACCTTCTTATGCTAAATTTTTTAAAGACTTGTGCACCATGAAAAGAAAACTGAATGTGAAAAAGAAAGCCTTTTTGGCCGAACAAGTAAATGCCATTCTTCAAAACAATAATGCTTTGAAATATAAAGACCCTGCTTGTCCTACAATTTCATGCTTTATTGAAGGACATAAAATTAAAAGAGCTTTACTTAATCTTGGAGCTAGTGTAAATTTACTTTCATATTCTATTTTTCAAAGTCTCAATCTAGGTGAGTTAAAACCAACTTCTGTAACTTTGTTACTTACTGATAGATCTGTAAAGTGCCTAGAGGAATAGTTGAAGATGTGTTAGTACAAGTTGATGAATTCATTTATCCTGTGGATTTTGTTGTCTTGGATACACAACCTATTGAAGCATGTAATTCAATTCCTGTTATTTTAGGACGTCGATTTCTTGCAACTTCTAATGCATTGATTAATTGTATGAATGGACTGATGAAGTTATCTTTTGAAAACATGACATTAGAGATGAATGTTTTTAACATTTGCAAGCAACCTGGAGATGATAATGATTTACCAGAAGTAGATGTTATTGAAGAATTAGTTTATGATCAATTTGAACCTACTTTGAGTAAAACTGAGTTTAATAAATCTAAAGACTTACAAATGATTTATTTTTAGGAAGAAATCACGGACAAGAAAGGCACCGAAAATGTTGATGCGAATCTTTTGTCAAGATTGACAATAGATTCAACATTTGACATCACACCAATCGATGATTACTTTCCTAATGAATCTTTACTTTCTATTGCTACGATGCCTTGGTTTGCTAATACTATCAATTTTCTTACTTCATGATATTTGCCAACTCATTGCAATACCCAAGATAAAAGAAAGTTTTTGAACGAAGTGAAGAACTTTTTAGCCGACAATGAGGTCAATGTCCTGATCAAATATTTCAAACCAGTATTCAAATATTATCCTGATCAAATATTTCAAAGATGTGTTCCCAACAATGAGGTAAATAGTGTCATTAAATTTTGTCATTCCTAGGCATGTGGTGGTCATTTCTCGTAAAAAAGGATGATTGAAAAAATCTTACATTGTGGATTCTATTGGCCCACCATATTTAAGGACACATATGCATTCTGCAAAACCTATAAAAATTATCAGAAGTTAGGATTTATTTCAAAACATAAGGAGTCTTAGAAAATCTTGAGACATATCCTAATGTAGATGTGCATTGTGCAACTCATGATTTATGACCCTATTTTCATAAAGAACATAATCGACATAGTCTTGGGAATCTGACTAAAAAAGATCTTGTTTGTCAGTTTTTAAGAAAACTGAATGGGAAGCTTATCCCCGACCCATAGAGGGTGTTTAAGCCATTCTTGGACGTAAAATTAAGGGAAGATGTGAGCCACAATCACAACTACTTGTACATACACATGTTCTTAAAAAAAACAGAGAGAGAGAGAGAGAGATACTCTAGTTGGCCTCTATATAGGTGATATAATTACATTTTTTTTTCTAATCTATAAAACTTTCTTCTTCTTCCCTTCATTTCTACTCAACCCATACATTCTACAAGTATAGACAGGCCTGGAAATGGCAAGATCCTCAGCTCTTAAAATAAAAAAATATTTGTGTTTTTTGTGGATCATCTTGGTCAGGTGCTCACTGAGAGAAAGATTCATTTAGTGTATGGGAGAGGCGGCCTTGGGTTAATGGGGAGTGTGTCAACAGCTGCATTCTTAGGCGGCAATCAAGTTCTGGGTGTAGTTCCAAAAGCTTTAGCCAAAATGGATCTCATTGGCAAAACAGTTGAAGAGGAACTACAGGTCTCCACAATGTCTGAACGAATGACTGTAATGTTTAAACATGTTGACGCCTCCATTGCTTTACTAGGTGGTCTGGGCACATTGGAAGAGATATTTCATATTTCCTCTTGGGCCCAACTAAACATTCACTAGAAACCTATAGGTTTGTTAAATGTTAATGATTTTTATGATAATTTGTTATCTTTTCTTGATCATGTTGTGGAACAAAATTTTTTAACATCTTCGGCACGACAAATCATAATCTCTGCTGCTACTGTTGAACAACTGATTGATCAATTGCAATCTTTTATTCCTGTAATTGATTCCTCCATGAGTCGAATAGACTGGTCAGAAAGGGAAAGTCGTAAAAAGTTTAGATTGGATTTGAGCCTTAGTTTGTAATGACTTATGCCTTTTGGTTTTATTACGTAGCATGTTATTTTTTGTTGTTTTGTTATTTCTTATATTTGTTTAAGTGTGTTTCAGGTTTTTCAATAGTCGTTGTTTCAGGTGATGTCTTCTTTACTCTATCTTTCTACCTTAGGACATTACGGACAATGTCTCATTTTGGTTGGGGGAAGATGGTAGTAGTTGACACAAAAAAAACTAATTTGTTTTTTTTTTTGTTATTAAAATCATTTGACAGAACTGTTATTATTAGGATGGCAAAGTAAGAAGTATTGACTTTTGAGACACATTTTAGTAAACATTCATAACAAGGTCTATCACAACACTTCTTGAAATATTCAGGTTTACAAACACTTGCATTGTTATCACTTGATTCTACTCATATACTCATTTAACAAGTATTCATAAACCTTTATTTTCACACACACACACTTTAACATATGATTGTGGGTTGCACATTGGAATATTACATTATTTATGTTCTTTTATTAAAGGTAACAATTAAGGAAAATTGATAATATATAATTGGAAAAAAATGGTAATAAATATAATAAAATAAAAATGTAGATAAGTTTGGTTTTGTGGCCTCTCTAACCTAAGTAACTAAGCCCAAATGGGTGTTTTAACATATAATACCCTAAAGTCAACTGACTTGGGAGCTATTGGCCCAATGCTTGTTACATAGGTTAAGGGGAAAGCTTAAGGGAATCAAACATTGCACTATTTATATTTTAGTATCTGCAACTCGAGTTACTAAGCTCTAAGGGATGTCTCAACACCTAATGCCCTAAGACCAACTGGTTTGAGAGTCATAAGCATAAAACTCGTTACATGAGTTCATGATCCATTGTGTTTTAAGTTATTACTAAAAAAAAGAAAAAATAAGGAGAAGATAATAATCCCAACTCAAGGAAGTTAACCTTAGACATTAGAACAAAATTTTGTTTTCTTCCAAGAAAAGCCCTATAGCTATGTTTTGATAAATTGAGCACAAAATGAAGGTTTATTAATATCTTGATTTAGAAGTATGAAGCAGATATATAAATTTAATGAGAGTTTGTTTATTTAGATAGATTAATAGAAGTTAAATGATGAATGCCTTGCTTTCTGGATTTTGTAAATTATTTTTCTACTTTAATGCTTTAATTACTAGGGACTAGTAATAAGCTGGTTGGGGGGTGTGATTAGTTCTTAAAAGTGCATTGTTATTAAAGCTTTATATCATCATATTGTACTTTTAGTATCATTAAATTCCCTAACTTAAGCACGTTTTATAATAACAATTCTGATAATATAAGCTAGCTTTAATTTATGGTAAATGCTCATTTTAAATGTAGGCAAATCTCACAATTCAAAGGATTGATTGATGTGATTAACTATTGAAAATAAAAGGAAAAAGGAAGGGCTAAGGTTAGAGAAGAGATGCTGGATTAAACTGGAACACCATTCAGTCATTTGATCATATCTGGAGTTGTGGACCTTGGATTGATGTTTGGTTTACTGTTCTGGAAATTTAAGACATAGGCCTACAACTTTCATAAAGAGGTAAGTAGTGTCATTAAATTTTCTTGATCAAATATGCCCACTATTACCAAGCAGAAACTCATATATGAGTTGGGTGTTTCACGCATTTGAACCCTAACTGATAGTCATAGGGCAAATCGTTAATTCCCCATCTAACTTAGAAGTTTATGTGTGCTTCCAAATAGTAGGTGATGCATGAGGTATTAGTCTATATCCAATATATAAATGCACATGCCATATATGCAAAAGAAAACATGTTGATAATAAAGATGAACAAAAAGCATTAAAATTTAAAGCATAAAAAGAATAAAAAAGTATAGCCAATCAAAAAATAAAACACAATAATCAGACAAACAAACAAATCTTGGTCCATGAGTGTCCCCAATAGAGTCATCATTCAATCACATGTGTGCGGCATTGTGGTGATCATCCTCCTGGATCAAAGTTATCGAGATAGATGCGGGTGAAAATGACAAGCAATTCTTGTCTTTTATTGGTAAAAAGGAAAAGGGAGTGGCCACCTATTATTATGGTCACTAGGAAGCCTAAGGGTCTAGGAGAGTCTAAGTAAGGCGATAAGAAATGCAAAGGGAAGACATATCACCCCCAGTGCACCCTATCTATGATAAGCTGCTTTGTTTTTTGCTCTAAGTCGTGTTTCTATTCATTAGTCTATCAAATGTTCAAGAAAAGTCATTTTCAGTAAGGAGATCCTTATTTTATCAGGTAAAATCCTAGTCATTCTAAAGTCCAAAATAGTTCATCCAAGGTTTAAGAAAAGTTCTCAACGGTAAGGAGATTATTATATTATCGGATTAAAACCTAACTATTCTAAAGGTCAAGAAATAAAAAGGTTTTTTTTGAATTTTTGGTCAAATCTTAGTGGATAATCGCAAACTTTTTGTGATACCCTTTAACTGATTTTTTGTATTTTTCAAAGTATGATGAAAATGCAATGTTTACTTTTTGAATGAAATATACATGAAATTTTTAGAATTTTTTTGTATGCACACAAAATAAAATATATTTTTTTGTATTTTTGAAATGAAGAAATTTTTTTAGAAGTTTTTGGAATTTTTGAAAAAAATTAGTGAAAGACGAATTTTTTTAATACCGGATCAGTATCTTACAATATAAATCTACAACCTCGATATTAAGTGAAATCCTTGAAAATAAACATATTTTTATGTTTTTCAAATGAAAGGATTTAAAAAAAAAATTAAAAGTTTGTTTGGCTGAATATTAAAATAAAGACAAGTTAAAAACTAAAAAAAGATATATAGATGTGTTTGTTAAACATAGTGCTGTTAGCCTTGGGGACTGGGCTAGTTAGGCTCAGTCCCAAGCCTAACTTGATTTGTTTATTGTGTCGATTGTGGACCTAAAATTTGTTTTAATACATAGGACGAGGGTCCAACCCATCTCTCTTTCATTTGAAAGAAAAACAGAGGCTGCAGGCCATGAATTATTTCACATCTTGCCTCTTTCAAAGGAAAAGAAAACACGAAGCGCTAGTTACTGAGGAATGAGGTTACCTGGCGCAGGTGAGGAAAGCATCGCGACTGTTGCTGAAAGAAGCTTGCGGTGCTGCTACTATTGCTGGTCTCGTTGCAGGGGCTGAAGTTGTTGTGGTTGGGCTGTTGGCATTGCAGAGGAGGAAGAAGTTGCTGAGGCTATCACGGTGTAGAAGACTTGCTCGTGGTTGGTTGAGGAAGTGCAGCTGCTGTTGGGAGCTTGGTGCTGCTGCAACTGGAAGTTAAAGCTGTTGTAGCTGGTGCAGGAGGCTACTAATGCTGGAGAGCCAAGCTGCTGTGGTCGGTGAAAATACTGTTGGATGTTATGACTTTGCTCAGGCTGTTGCGGAAGGCTGCTGTCACCCATGGCTGCGCCACGAGGTCTAGAAGAGAAGTGATGCTGGTTGATGATGAGAGGAGGCAACGACAAGGAGGAAAGAGATGAAGGTTGAGCTGCCATTCCTCTTCCACTACTAGTGGCAGTGATGGTCACGAGGGGAAAGGCTGTTATTTATGGTGTCTTTAGTTGGAAGTTTTAAAGAAGGTGAAGTTGGTGCTGCTGTGGCTAGTGCAGGATCAGGCGTGGAGAAGTTGTGTTTGTTAATGGTAAAAGGGGGATGTATGTTGGCTGACAATGTGACAATAAGGAGGGTGTTGTATGGTATTGTTAGATTTGTAGTTTACAGGTGAGCTATGGTGATGAAGCTCAGATGAAAGCTTGACAGTGGCTGGCCATGAGCTGGAGTTAGGGTGGAGACTGACTATGGTGGGTTTGACGTGTCTTTTTTTTTCTTAAAGAGAAAGAGAGCGTTTTTTTCCAATTTTTTTTTTTTTTTTTGTATCCAGCCCCTATTTATAGTTGAATCCCTGGAGGGATGTCAACCTCCCTCTGTGCACCTTTCTGCCCCTCCTTTGATCAATCTTTACAAGCCAACAGATTTTGTACCTTCTTACCAAACTGTTAAAGGCTGACCAAGTTAGAGGCTTTGGACGCTCATTGCAGCAACTCTCAAACGACACTTTGGTAGGAATCATGCTGGGGACACAGTACAACGTCAAGTTTATCAGAGGAGTATCTCCTTTTGTCTCAACTAAGGCGTGACAGTGTATTTAATGGCTTTAGTAGTATGTTTGAGTGGGAGGTGTTGTGGTTTATGTATATTTTGTTTTTAGAAAGTGTGATGTGTATTTTAAAAGGGTTATATTTTTGAAAAATATCACCACACCTTCCATCCAGAAACACATACAAAAGGGTCTTCAACCAGCTTTTTATGAAGAAGAAAATGAATAGTGGTATCAAAAGGTACATTTTAATTCATTATTTCTTTATTTGCAATGTATTCCTTAATTTTTTAATTTCATTCCATTCGATTGATTTGGGTTTATTCCCAATTTTTTTTTTGATTAAGTCCTTGGTCTTGTCAATTTTGATTTTGTTTTTAATTGACCCCGAAACTTTATTTTTCTTGCAATTGTTTTTTTATTTTCACCCAATTGACTTTGTAAAAAATAAATTTGATCATTTAAAATTTCAATCTTTTTAATTAAGCTCAAATTAAGTTTCCAAACTTAATTTTTCACCAATTAAATCCTTAATAAAATTAATTTGACCCATTAAAACTTTAATTAAGTCCTTGCACTTAATTAAATATTTTAATTTGACTCAAATTAATTCTTAAACTCAATTAAACCTATAATTTGGCCTATGATTAAATCAAATTAGCATATAAAAATTTCATTAAGCCATCAAACTTAATTTTTATGTAGATTCATCCAATAATTATTTAATTTGATATTGAATCTGCATTCTCCATTAATCTTGAGTGTAATGGGGTGCAAATAGGCTTCTAATTTTGTCTAAAACTCTAGCTTGGTTCATCCATGTATTTGAAAAGCTTCTCAGCTTACTCTTGCCAAGTTGCCAATCTTTTTCATATTTTTTTTTTGCTTTTCATTTTAAAAGAATAAAGTAATTTTGGGGGAAACCCAAATTAGGTTATGACAATAGGGATGAAACTGAAAGAGTTGGAAAGCTAGTAACACTAGTCAAAATAAAAGAAAACTTGTGGGATTCCATGTGCAAATAAAAGGATCTTAGGTCATTAGTATAAATAATGAAAAATCGCAACTATATAAGTATGAACAATGTTTTTTAAGAACACTTTAGTGGCCAACTAAGGAAGAAGAAAAAGAGGAGACAAAGTTTATGAGGAAACCCTAGCTAATTCACCATAAAAACACAAAAAAGAAATAGATTAAGTAATCAAAATGTGTTAGGAAGATATTTGAACAAGGAAAATTGCAAGATTAAAGGTTTAAATCCTTGATGAAAATTCAGCTAAAGGAGTTTCTTAGAGGGGATGCAGAAAAGTAAGGGTAAGAGACTCCTCCAAAATGTTTGGTTGAACTAGTTTTATGTGGTGTGTTAAATATATGTATGTTTGAAATTGTATGTTAGGGTGTTGGATTATATACTTTAATTGTTAGATGATGTTATTTTATGTGAAAAATGATTGGGTAACAACTCAATTGAAAGAATTAAAGATAAATTCATTCCTCCTCTTTGATGAAACATTTCTGCCAAATAGGTAGAAATTTGTGTTTGGACTATTTAATAAAGCTAAAAGCCAACCTAAAACATGTTATATTTAATGATCCCTTGGATTTATTGTCTTTACTTGTTGATGAAAGAGTTATTTTTTATGGGAATTGTAGCATAGGTTGTCAAAGTTTCGTATATTAAGGTACAACAACAAATCGAAAAGATGAATGAGCAATATGTATCTAAAACCAATAAAGGAAGAAAACGAACGGTATTTAAACTAGGAAATTGAGTTTGGATGCATATGAGAAAATAAATATTTCCTACTCAAAGAAGATCTAAGTTGATGTTGAGAGGAGAAAAACCATTTCAAATTCTTGAGAAGATCAGTGATAAGCCTACAAAGTGGAATTGCCAAGTGAGTATGATATTAGTGCTACATTTAATGTATTTGATCTTTCTTTGTTTGATGTAGGTGATGATTCGAGGGCGAATCCTTTCGAGAGAAGGAATGATGTGATTCTAAATTCAACACCAAGAGATCCATTAGATGTTTCATTGGGTCAAGTCACAAGACTTAGAGCAAAGAGGTTCAAGGAGGCAATTAATGAATATCTTCAAGATACATGAGATAAGGTGAACTTCAAAAGGATATCAAATAATTAAGATCAAAACTTGATTAATTTGATTCATATCCAAGAAGGTCTTGTAGGGGAGCATCCGGACATTACAGAAAGATTGGAATAAAAAGATTCAAATTTACTAATTTTGACCTGTAGCTACTATTTTGGTCATAACTGGACCTATAAAATGAATTTTAATGTAGTTTTAGTTGTGTTGGAAAGTAGACATCCATATATTTTTAGTTTCATATGGTAGATCTTTTAATTCATCAAGATAAGGGAGAACCATTTGTTTGAAGTTGAGATTTGATTATACTAGCAAATTATGAAATTCAACTTTAGTTTTGTTTTAGTTAGTTGGGCTATTATTTATTTACCTTTTAGTTTATTTTAGGGCCTGTGAAATTTAAAAGTTTATTTGGGTTAGGTTTTATTTTATTATTTTTTTTATTTCAGGCTTTTAATATGTTAAAACCTGTTTATCAAGTTTGGGTCCATTAAGTCAAATTAGAATTATCTTTCTAGTATATAAACCAATTATTAACATTATTTCTAAAACTATGCTTGAAATGAAAACCATCAAATTTGATGTTGTGTTTGTCCTTTTCTATAACAATAATATTAAAAAATCATTCTTTGACTGAAAACAAAAGCAGTGAAGATAGGAGCTTAACATACCCTTTTTTACTACCTTTTTAAAATTACAAAAAACAAATGCAAACATTGGAAAGATATAGGATAAAAATATATACGAGTGCAAATACGAGATACTGAATAAAAAAATTAAAACATTCAAGATACCATTAGTTCTTGCTATGCTACAATATAATCATATGTTTTTTTAACATAAAAAAATTATCCAGGTTATTATTAACAATACACTAAAACATATAGGGAAAGTGTTGTCGCAACATGTTTTGGTGTGGTCCTCTAAAAAAACATTTGCCTTTGTTTTTTTCCTTTCTTCTTTGATTTTTTTAATTAATTTTTTTATATCATTTGATATTAGATTTTTTTTATTTGATTATCTCATTCTCATAACACGGATCGCAGGTTTTGCAAGTTAACTCGATTGGCTAGGGTCAGTTTTTTCTTTATTGATTTGTTTTTTCAATTTCATCCTTTAATATTGGGTTAATTGTGAATTAGGTTTCATGATTATTTTTTTTGTTTCAATTAGGTTAACCTGGTCTCAAGACTTGGGAATAGTACTTAATGGGTTAACATAAGTTGACTCGGATTGTTTTTTTTTTAATTGAAACTTGTTACAATTTTATAATTCAATATTGGGTTGATTGAGAATTAAGTTTCATAATCTATTTTGATTTGTTTTCTATGGAGATATCTTGGTCTTATGATTAGAGTCGCAAGTTTTGATATTTTAACCCTAGTTAAATCAGGTCTTTGTTTTGTTATTTTCTTTGTACAAGGTTATCTCAGTTTCATATCCTTTAACATTGCATTTTGTTTTTATTGGGTTATCCCTATCTCATTACCCGAGTTGTAGGTTTGACAGGTTATTCTAGTTGACTCTTTTTTTTAATTGATTTTTTTTCAATTTCATCATTTAATATTGTGTTTGATTAAGAATTAGGGTTCATGATTTATTTTGATTATTTTTAATTGGCAGGTTATTTTGGCTGTGGGTTTTGTAAGTTATCTCGACTTTATGCCTTAGAATAGTACTTAATGGGTTAACCCATATTGACTTATCTTATTTTTTGTATTATCTTTTTAATTATTTTTTTTTAAATTTCATCGTTTAATATTGGATCCAATAGGATCGATTGAGAATTGAATTTTATTATTAGTTTTCATTTTCTCTTTATAGGGTTATCTTAGTCTCATGACCAGAGTCATGGATTTAGCTAGTTAATTCAGGTTAAATTTGGTCGTAATTTTTTTCTATGAGGTTATCTCGGTCTCATGACTTGGGTTATAGGTTTGACAGATTGAATTTGATCATTTTTTATGTTCGTTTTTTAACTAATTTTTTTTCCAGATTCATCCTTCAACATTGGACTGATTGGGAAACCGATTTTTTTCCAAACTCATCCTTCAACATTTGACTGATTAGGAATTGAACTTTGTAATTTGTTTTGATTTTCTTTCTATGGGGTTATCTTGGTCTTATGAACCGAGTCGTGAATTTGACAAGTTAACTCGGGTCACTTTTTTCAGTCTTTTTTAATTGATTTTTTTCTATTTCATAATTAAACATTAGGTTGATTGAAAATTAGGCTTTATAATTTGTTTTTATTTGTTTTCTATAGGTTATCATAGTCCTGTAGCTCGAGTTACAGATTTGACATGCTAACCTAGGTTGACCTTAAGTCAATTCTATATGTTGTTATCTTAATATTAAAAAAAAGATATCATCTTAAAATAAAATTGAGTCAAACTATGTTTTTACAGGTCGTCCAGGTTGCTTTTGACTTGCAAAGTCAACTGGATCACATCAAGACAACTCCCTCATAGTTTAATTTTTTCTCTCTAAAAACAATTCTAGTAATATTTGAATATTTTTTTATGTTCAAGAAACATTTGACCAGACCCGCTATGACACAGCAGAGCGCAGGTCAATGATATAGTAAATAACTATTTGACATTGTTATTAAACTCATTTAACAAGTCAACCTTGAAACCTTCTGACCCAACAATTTGCCTAATCCAGGTTTAAAATTAAACAACGTGGAAGTTACCCTAACATGACTTAATCAACTTGGTTAGTTCAAATGCAACTCAATTGACTAGTGAAAAAATTCGAAGGATGAAATTGAGAAAAAATGTCAAAATCGACAGAAAAATCCTATTGAGCCAACTATTTGCCTAACTTAGGTTTAAAATTAAATCATGTGAAATTTGTCTTGACGTGAACCAATTGACTTGATTGATTCAAAAGTAACTTGGTCGTTCGATAAAAAATAATAAAAAAAACTTGAAGAGGAAATTGACAAAAAAAAAAATCTTTCGACCTAATTTATTGCCTAACCCATGTTTAAAATTAAATCATGTGGGAGTTGGTTAGATGTGACTTAGTCAACTTGACTGGTCTAAAAATAACTCAAATGACCGTTAAAAAAATGAGAATGGAATTTAAAAAAAAATGAATGAAATTGAAAGAAAAAAATGAAAAAGGAAAAAGGAGCACCTACTTCATTGTTTGTTGCATCCCACTTCTTTTGGTATTTTATTTTTTAAATTATTTTATATATTATACAAACAATGTTTTTTGAAAATAAGTAAAAATCAACACTAATAAATCAATATAATGAATCATATGTAAAAAATTATGAAATTATAAATAGAGAAATAATGATAATTTTATTTATAATTATAATTGAATTTGATGTATCTTAAACATTATTGTAATGATTGTCAAAGAATCAATGATAATTTTATTTTTTCTCTTTCAAATTTAATTAGCACCGCTCATCTTTCTTTTAATTTTTTATTTATGAAAAATAAATAATTTTTTAATCTATAAATAATGATTTCATTTCTTGTTATGAAACTTTAGATAGGCATATTATGATACTTTTGTTTTTACTTCATATACTCTTCCTTAGAAATATATGGACTAACCAGACAAATGGAAGTTATGTAAGGACAAACTGGAAGCCTAACTTTAAAAGACACAAGTTTTGATTTTGTAAATGTTGAAATGTTTGGTTTTTACTGAATGATTATTTGTGTTGTTAAGGATAAATTTGTTTAGATTATCAGTTTATCCAAATTAGATAAAGAATTAGTCAAGTTCACATTATAGGATATAACACGATTATTTCTATCATTATCTAGTTTGTTTGGATAAATTATACAGGAAGTTTAGATGAGTTTTATCAAAAGAAGAAAAATACAAGTTATCTGAAGATAATTATCAGATAAATATTTTTTATGAAACACGAATAACAATCTTTTAAGAACATAATAAACTAAGAAGTTTAAAGAAAATGTTTATGGAAAGTTATTTTTATCACATGGTTGTATATAAGGAAGAACAATCATAAGCATTAAACTAGAAGTGAGAGCAGCACTAGTAAACCAGAGCGGAGCAAAAGTTCCCAGACAGCTAAAAAGTTATGCAAAGTTTCACAACTTATAGGAAGTTCATGTGTTAATTGTTAGCAATTGGATGTTTTAGTTAGGATGACAATAATTTAAAGATTGTTAGGTGTTTTGGCAAACTATTGTAGTAGAAGATAAAATAGAGTGTTTGTCTTAAAAAGTAAGGTAATATAGTTATAAAGAGTTTGTAGTAAAAAATACTCCTCTTGTAATCTTCTAAAATAGTGAAAGTTGTCTATTTCAGGTTTGGCTGCCCAAAAGGGTTTTTTATCTTTTGAAAACTTCTTCAAAATTTTTTCTCTTTGTAAACAAGTAACTCGTTCATTTAAGTTTTTCATACTTTATTTATTTGGTTACTAATCAGTGTTGCAAAGTGTTAGCAGATTGCTTTTTAACATATAGAAAAAAAAATGAGATTGTCAGATATGACTATACTGTTGGAGTCCTATCATATAAATATGTTTGGAAGATGACAAAGTTTTATTTTTATCTCAAAATTCATTTCCAAGATGTGTGATATGAGCCAAGTTAGGTTTAATTTTTTTTCTTAAAATGGTTACTGATAAGTGTTGCGACATCAGGGATATTTTTCAAATTGTACATCGAATAAATCTAACATTTTACAAGAAGATGCTAGACACATAGAAATCTATTATTCTAGACTTCCACGTCAATTGAAGTTTAGGAACATATTATTTAAATTGGTTAAAGTTCTTATTACTGTCTTGACAGATTCGTCAACAAAGTATTCTTTCTTGGCTATTTTCAATCCAATTAGTCTAGACCTGTAATGGGTTAATTTTGGATAGAAAAGGGAGATTAAATGAGGCTTATTTTGACCCTAAACTTGTACATGGGCTTGGGATACAAGGGTTTCTAATATGGCTTGGATTCATTGAAGAATTGGAGTCCATACTTTGTAAGGATTTCAAATTCCACGTGGACTTGATGTGGCAACATCTAAGGAGTTCTTTATCTTGGATTTACTTTTCTTATTTTACAGGTATTCCTAGCACATCAAGGAGACAAAGAAGAGGCAATATAAGGAAGGAAATTCTATCAATTAAAACTAAGTTTTCTATTTTAATTCTTACACTAAAAGTTTGGCCAAAACACCACTCAGTAGAGCTTGGAGATTTCAGCTACATAGAGGAATTCTATTAGGAATACTTTATTTTTATTATCCTATATTCTTTATTTGATGTTAAACTATTATTTTCAATTTGAGTTTGTTGTGGCCTATTAGATATTTTTAGGTGTTTAATTCATTATTAGACTTAAATTAGTTGATTCCTAGTTTGGACTCATTGGCTTGCAACCCAAAAAAAGTCCATTAGGGTTATTTAGAGGAGACTATATAATGTTTTTGGAGTTGCAAATTTTCACAACTTGGTGATAATAAACATGAGTTTTTTTATTGTTTGTGGTAAAAAATATTTTTTTTTGCAGGGACAAAGATCGTTCAACTGACTTATTGAAGATTAATTGGTTTCGTGGTGTCATTCACATACTTATGATTCATAGGTACATAGTTATCTTTGAGTTCAAGTTTATTTTAACATATTTATTTCTTAGGTACATAATTACCTTTAAGATAGAGTTCTATCAAACCTGGTTTTCAACTTTCCAGGTTGTATTTCAATTTCATTGGGAATTGCTTGACCACGTGATCAAAAGATCTGTATTAGTTAGTATTAGACTTGGAAAGATTCAGAGATAGCAGAGCAATAATGCAAAAAAAATGAAAGACAAAAAAGAAGGGATGTTACTTTCATACAAAGTTGTTTGAGGTGAATGTTGGTAAGAAAAGAGCTCTGAATGCTTAAACAAGAGGCATATAAAACATCCATTATACCTATTGGTAATTTGAAGATGAATCATATTGAAGATAGAGGGAATGATACGATCCAAGAAAAGGTTGAAAAAGAAAATTCAGATTCTAGTGTAATTATGTTTGCTATCTAGTTTTACATTATCAAGCATAACGCTCAATCTGATCATTGTATTAGGCTAAGATCTTACCAGGAAACTCAAGACATATTGTTATAGTTTGGGTTAAGATTTTAGGTCAATTGGAGTTCAAAAAGGTCTTGTGGTACAGGTCAGCAGATTCAATATATATTTTATTATTTGTTGTCTTTTGACCTATAAACTTTCTATTTGGATTTTCCTACTAATGCAAGAATATTAAGAAGCTTATTTATTATTTTTCTTGTTCTATAAAGATCTTTAATTGATAAAAATATAGTTTTTAAGTACAACAACGATTCTTTAATGTTTCAAAATTCTTTTTTTACAAGGATTTCTTATTTATCCTAACTACATGAGAAAAGAAGGACTGGTGGTATTTAATAACATTTTTTGAGCTATTTAAGTTTTTTTTCATGAGAACTATATTTATTATTTGGTTTTTGTGTTATTTTCATTATTAAGGACTTGTTTTAGTTTCAGCTTGGACTTTTACTTTAATTTTTGTTTATGAGAGCTCATTAGTCATTGTTTAGGGTTTATTAAGTGTTTTGGACTTTAGTTTTTATTAGGCTTTGTTTTGGGTCTTAGGTCTATGATATATTAAAGTTATTTGTTGAGTTTATTTAAGTTGTTTATTGTTGTCAAATTTAAGGCAACCATGGATTAATTTGTAAAAATTGGTGTTTTGCTTGGAACAACATGTTTTCCTTTTTTTAAAATAAAGAGAAATTGAACTTGTCAAAGTATAACTAACTTTATAATGATACAATCTAAGAAAAGGTTGAATAATGAAATTTGAATTCTACCGTAATTGTTTCTACTTTCTAGTTTTACGCTATCAAACATAACTCTCAATCTCATCGCTCTGTCAAGCTAAAATTTTACCAGGAAATTCTACACATATTTTTATACATTGGATTAAAATTTTAGGTCAATCAGAGTTAAAAAAAGGTCTTGCGATACAGGTCAGCTGATGCAATACATATTTTGTTATTTTTTGCCTTTTAACTTGTGAATTTTCTATTTAGAGATGATTATTTTCCTATTAATACAAGGATGTTCAATAGCTTATTTATGAAATTTTCTAGTTCTATAAGGATTTTTAATGGACATCAACATAGTTTTTAAGTGTGGCAAGGATTCCATAATATTTTAAAATTATTTCTTATAAGGATTCTTTATTTATCCTATCCATACAAGGAATGAATGGTTGATGATATTTAATGACAAATTCATTTGTTTGTTTGGGATATTTAAGTTTGTTTGTGAAGAACTATATTTATTATTTAGCTTTTCATTATTAAAGATTTGTTTTAGTTATCAACTAGTTAGGTGGCCCGTGCTACGTCGTGAGCTAATTTTTATTTTCATAAAAATTATCAAAAAGATATAAGACCAAAAGTGTTGGGTCTGACTGCAATGCCAGACCCAAGAGCTTCAAGTCTATTTAACTTGTCTACTCAAATTCTTATATTTTTAAATTTTTTTAGATTGGTTTTTCTTCAATAGTAATAACAGTATTTTTTAAGATTTATTAATGATAATAACAACAACAACAACAACAATTTTTAATTTTACCATTCAAATTAAATCTAAGGTTGTTTTTCAATATTGATAATATTTTTTTTTTCAAATTTAATAATTATTTTATAAATAATATTAATTATAATAAAAATAACAATATTTATAACACAAATAATAATATTTTAAAACCTTAGACCCAAGAACCTTGGGTCCTGATGCAGGGCCCAATTCTTTTGGGTTCTAATGCATGACCGATCACCCTTGGGTCCTAA
>Ga0325410_1000339_pt1 | contig 47306 bp, 53 predicted proteins | sample PopdelMetagenome_16_FD_206182 | JGI IMG/M metagenome (GOLD analysis project Ga0325410, IMG submission 206182) | Populus deltoides microbial communities from Bellville, Georgia, United States - Xylem-PdIQD-R3 | ecosystem: Host-associated > Plants > Phyllosphere > Stem > Wood/Secondary xylem...
TTTTCTCGAGTTTGCTTGGTTTTATTTTTTCTTTCTTCAAGCTCTTGTTTTAAACACTTGGCTCTATTATTTTTATTTGTTTGTTTTTTGTGTGATTTTTTACTAGTTTTGGAAATAACTTGAGTTTTCTTATTTGTTGTTATTTAATGGATAGATGTTGGTTTATCAATATTAAATTGATTAGGATTGAATTTCTTAATTCAACTTAAGTATAAAATTTAATGAGTTGTGAGTTTGAAACCTTAGTCTAGACCTAGAAGGTTTGCTTGTTTTTTTTTTAAGCTGATTTTTTATTTATTTCATCATTCAACGTTTATAATATTAGTGATCTGGCTCTATTTTTTCTTTATATGCCTTCTAAGTGATGTTTTGTGAATTTAAAATTATCCGGGTTGTTCTAGGTCTTTTTATATGTTGTTTTTGGTTGAGTTTTTTTTGTAATTTTTTAAATTGATTTATTTATTTATTTTATCTTTCAACATTGTATCGGTTGAGAATTATATTTTTTTTTTGTTTCGTCCTTCAAGATTGAGGTTTTTTGTTAGACTTTATGACTTTCTTTGAATTTCTTTCTATTTGTCTTTCATGATCTCAACACTCAGTCACGAGTTTCACAAGTTGACTTAATTTTTTATTTGATTGCTTTTTTTAAATTTAATATTTTTCGCGCTCCATCCTTTAATATTAAGTTATTTTGGAATTGAGTTATATTATATTTACTGGTTTGCTTTCTATTCGATTGTTTTATTCGCATGATTCAAATCGCAGAATTTGGTTTGTTTGGTTTTTTTCAATTATTTTTTTATTTAACTCTTCTTATTTTATAATTTAATACTAGATTTGTTTGAAATTCTACCTAGACTCTTTTTTTTTATTTTTTTTATTTCAATTTCAATACCTAACTTATATATTTGACTTGCTCGGTTATGTTGATCTAAATTATTATTTTTTCTTTTATTCTTCCACATGTAATTGACTGAAAATTTAATTTCATTTTTAAACCATTTTTTTACAGGTTTTCTATTCTTTTTTCTTGCATGGATCCATGCCTCGAATTTCATATTTTAAAAGCTTTTTAAAAATCTATTGCATCGCCCGAGGTTTTTTTTTTAACTAATAAAAAAATATTATGATCCATGACACCGTAAAGACCCACAAGTCTAAAAGAATGTTTGGGAATATTTGTAATTTTTTTTAAATTTTTTTAAAATATTTTTATATATTGATATTAATTTTTTTAAAAATTTTAAAAAAATTATTTTAATATATTTTTAAATAAAAAAACACAATTCCAAACAAGTATTTATTATAAAAATAAATTAAAAGAAAAGGAAACAGAGACACTCTTCACTGTCTTCGAAATAGATAGATAGATAGATAAGAAATAAAAAAAAAAGGGCTTTCTTTTTGCCTCTCCTTCAAAATAAACAATCAAAACCTCTCCATTATCCCCAATCTCAATTTTTGACTACATAAATCTAAAATCAAACAAAAACCCACCATGGTATCATCAATGGCTGCCACCTGTTCTCCAACCTCTCTACAGCTTCGGTTAGCCATGAATTGCCATAACCGTCGAATATCGCCTCCAACACAAACACGGCCTTGGATGAGGAACAAGCAGGTAGGTAGTGGTAGCTTTCGCTTCCTCTTCCAGCCTCAAAATGAACGGCGTTTTGATGGAGGTTCGTGGATTGGGTCGAGTTCTGCTGCGGATAATTTTGCTGGATGGTCTGATTCGGATCATGATAATGATCAGTCTATCGAGAATCAGAGAAAGAAATGGCTTAAAGGTAATGAATTTAAAAGTTTTGATTTTTGGCTCTTTTTTTTAAAAAAAAAGTTAATTTTGAGAAATGGATTATGTGTTTTAATTTTGTTAGCTTTTAATGCAAAATGTAGCTCTCTCAAGTGGGTTAAAGTTAGCCTACTTGGCAAAATTTGTGTTCTTCTGATTTTTTACCTTTCTTATTTAGAATCTGTAATTGTCCATGTTTAATTGCGATTGAGAAAAGTTGGCATAAAGGGAGGCTAAATGTTTAGTTTTTGGTGTTGTTTTTGTGGTCGTTCTGGGAAATGAATCATGGATATGCTTCTTCTTTTTTTAAGATTAAAATGTGAAATTTAGTAGCTCTTTCAAGGGGGTTGGTTTTGGTGTATTAGGCAAAGTTTGTATTGGGGTTTTATTTTAATTTGTTGGTCTTAGGATCTGTGCTTGCTGCTTTTTAACTATAATCATATTAGTGAATGATACTGAGTAAATCTGAACAAAGCTATTATCTTTGTTGCTGTTGATTCGGTTGATACTTTCTTTGCATATGAACTCTTTTGTTGGATGATTATTACTGCATTTCCGTGTGAAAGTGAGAATGGTTATAAAGGTTTCATTTATGTGTTTTTAATGGACTGATAACACTTTGGAAGTAGTTTGCTTTCAGGGATTGTGGGAGCTGGAGTAGCCGGGGTCATTCTATTTGCAGGGCTTACCTTTGCAGCATTGTCTTTAAGCAAGTGGAGCACTTCCAGTAAGTTGCTGTTTCTATTCTTAGAAGAATTAATTGGCCAGTACTGATATAAAAATATCAAAACTATAGACCATATGATGTTGTTTTTTCTGCTCAACAAAAAATAAAATAAAAATAATAACAGTAAATAATGAAATGAAATAAAGAACAGATGTTCAATTGTATGCTAACACAGTCTTCTGGCTACTGTTTCCTAAGCTTCTGGTTTGAATGTCCGGTGTATAACAAACAGATAGGCTTTGCTAAAATGTATGGATCTTTTGAATTTCTCTTGTCCTTGGTGTTCAACTGTACCAATGCTTAATTATAATGCTCAATACAGGGCCAAAACAACAGATGGAACCATTCACAACTCAGCAGGAAGTTTCATTGGCCTCTGACAAGGAGGATGATAAAGTTGAGAGTAAAAGTGAGGACAGAAATGATAGTGATCTGGAAAGCAAGACAGATATACAAACAGATCTTTCTTCATTTCCAGAACTTAATGAAGCACCCAGTGAAAATGTACTTGGTGACAGCACTGAGACCTCGACTGTAGACAATGTTGATTATGCTACTAGGGTCAGTGGTACCGGTAATAATGATTCTTTTCAGGAAGATTTACAATATGAATCAAGTTTTGATGACAAGTCTGTTGCTCCTGAAATGACTCCCAGCTCAGAGAATTTGCCCAGTTCTGAAATTAATGCAAGTTCCCCTGTATCAACTTTTGAAGTAGATAAAAATCCTGTTAATGTCGAACCTAGCAACGTGCCAGATATAACAAATCTTAACACGGACCACCAGAGTGAATTGCCTGTCTTGAAGATAAATGAGAATTCTGATCCTTCATCGGATTCTTTTACTTCCACTGTTCTTGAACCCAAAGAGCCTATGGGTGTGAATATTTCAGACAGTTCACCCATGGATACAAGTTCAGAACCTCAAATTGTTCCTGAAGATGATACGGAAGCTGTAGCCTCGCTTTTAACCAAAGAAAATCTTGATCTGAGCAATACAACACAGAACTCAGCTGAGAGAAATAGTTCTTCCCTGGAAGTGAATTACTTAGATGAAAGTGATTTCTCAGGAACAGTGTCTGATTTTGCAAACCAGGCCATAATTGCTAATAATGAGATGAAGGAAAGCAAACCATTTCTTGAACTGCCAACTCCTGAAATTTCTTTCTCCTCTGTTGGTATACCTGCTCCATCTGCAGTTTCTGCAGCCTTGCAGGTGCTTCCTGGAAAGGTTCTAGTTCCAGCAGTTGTTGATCAGCTTCAGGGACAGACATTTGCTGCATTGCAAGTTTTGAAGGTACTTCTTTGCTAATGTCTTTGCTTATCAATATTTTAGAGTGATGGTGGGGCGACCATTGTGTATAAACTGTATAGAAAAATGTGGACTACCAATTTAAAATTTTTCTTCTTCTTGTTCTTTTTTTTATTTTTTTATAAATTTTTTCCAGGTTATTGAGGCTGATGTTCAACCTAGTGATCTATGTACACGCCGTGAATATGCTCGCTGGTTAGTTGCTGCTAGCAGTGTTCTTTCAAGGTATGCATCTTTCTTAATAGGATGACTTGTCTAGCATTGAGCTTGAGGATTAGCATCCAACTAGCAATGCAAAATTTTCATCAGAAGCTTAAAATATGTGTTTTGTCTGCCTTCTGATTGCTTGAAGGAGCACGGTGTCAAAAGTATATCCTGCAATGTACATAGAGAATGTTACTGAACTTGCATTTGATGATATCACACCTGATGACCCTGATTTTTCATCCATTCAAGGTTCGAATTGCAGCTAAGATCTTCAATTATAATTTTAGTGGCAAAGCTTTGTTTCACAGCATTATATTTGTTAACCGAGTTGTATCTTTTAGGCTTAGCTGAAGCAGGATTTATCTCAAGCAAGCTTTCGAATCATGATTTGCTTTCTTCTTCAGTTGAAAACCAAGGTCCATTTTACTTCGCTGCTGAAAGGTGATAGCAGTTTTACCCTGCAATATTAAATGTGCTGATTTTGATACCCTGTTTAATCCTTGATGAATTTATAGTCCCGTCTTATCTCACAATTAGGCTGGTCTTTGTCCTTTCTAGAATTCAGAGCCACGATGTTAACTTCCAATTGTTCTCTAATTAGTATTTATAGTATTTATGCATCATATATGACGATGCTACCTAGCCTTGGCATTATGGTGTCATGCAAGAGACTGCGGTACAAAATTTCTCCTCTGGCTAAACTCAACATCATCATGTATTAAGTGTTGTATCATTTGGAATCTACCATGAAAGAATCTACCAGGATTTTTCTGTCTTTTGTTTCAAATATGTGCAGCAATATTATTGTTTACAATTTTATGATTCATCTCTTTGTTATTGTACTCATCAAGTTTTGCCACTGCAGCCCTTTATCACGCCAGGACCTTGTAAGTTGGAAGATGGCCCTAGATAAAATACAACTTCCAGAAGCAGATAAAAAGGTCACAGCTTTTTCTTTCTTAATCCATCTCTTTTGCTACTGTGTTGCATTTAGTCAAAATGTTTTGAGTGAGTGTTGCATTTATCTTTCTTTTGCAATTGCTTACAGATGCTATACAAGCTTTCTGGGTTTAGAGATATTGACAAGATAAACCCAGATGCATGGCCTGCACTTGTGGCTGACTTGTCTGCAGGAGATCAAGGAATGATATCACTTGCATTCGGTGAGTCATGTTAGCCTGCAGTCATATTTTCTTAATTTTGTGTTGAGTTGGATAATTGAGATGCCTAACCCACCAACCCCCTCCTATGCGTCTCCCTAAAGGTTGCACGAGATTGTTCCAGCCTGATAAACCTGTCACAAAGGCCCAAGCTGCTGTTGCTCTTGCAACTGGTGAGGCTTCTGACACAGTTAGTGAAGAGCTTGCACGCATTGAAGCAGAATCTATGGCAGAAAATGCTGTTTCTGCCCACAATGCTTTAGTAGCTCAAGTTGAACAGGATATAAATGCAAGTTTTGAGAAGGAGCTTTCCATGGAGAGGGAAAAGATTAATGCTGTAGAGAAAATGGCTGAAGAGGCAAGGTGCGAATTAGAAAGGTTAAGAGCTGAGAGGGAGAAGGATGGTGTTGCCTTGATGAAGGAACGCAGTGCTATTGAATCTGAAATGGAAGTTCTTTCAAAGTTAAGGCGTGAAGTGGAGGAGCAGTTGCAAAGCCTTTTGAGCAACAAGGTGGAGATATCATATGAAAAAGAAAGGATTAGCAAGCTTCAAAAGGAAGCTGAGAGTGAAAAGCAGGAGATCTCTAGATTACAGTATGACCTAGAGGTTGAGCGGAAAGCCTTATCTATGGCCAGGTAAGAAAATAATAATTACCTTTGGCATGACCGGCCAATATAAACCTGAAATGGAGTTATCATGTTGTCCTCGACTTCAGTTCTATTGCCTGATTGCTAAAAACATTACAATAACTAATTACGTATTTCATTTTTTACATTATCATTCAGAGCTCATGGCCTTAACTAATTACAACCGTCTTTCATTTTTTATGTTATCATTCAGGGCTTGGGCTGAAGACGAGGCAAAAAGAGCAAGAGAGCAGGCAAAAGCCCTTGAAGAGGCTAGATATCGGTGGGAGAAGCATGGCATCAAGGTAGTTGTTGACAGTAGTCTTGATGAAGAGAGTTCTACTGGAGTTACATGGCTGACTGCTGGAAAACAAGTCTCTTCTGTTGAAGGAACTGTTAACAGGGCTGAGAACTTGATGGACAAGCTCAAGCTAATGGCAGATAACGTTAAAGGGAAGTCTCGAGAAGTAATTGATAAAATCATACAGAAGGTACAGGTCTTAATCTCAATTCTGAGAGAGTGGGTTGCCAAGGCATATGCACAGACCAAAGAACTTAAAGAAGCCACCATCTCAAAGACACGGGGATCAATACAAGAGTTGCAGCAGAACACAACTGAATTTAGTTTTGCCATCAAGGAGAAGGCAAGAGGATCAATGCAAGAGTTGCGGCAACATACTGCAGATTTTAGTTTGGCTGTCAAGGAAAGCACAAAGCGGGTGGCAGAAGATTGCAGGGAGGGAGTGGAGAAACTCACACAGAAGTTCAAATCGTGAATACTGCCCTGACCTCCAGTTTCTTCTCACTGTACCAGCAATAAATTTTGCAGGCAACAATTACCGAGAAATTAGAGATGTAATATTCGTTTATCAACTTCCATAATCTTCACCCTCTTTTGAAAATGTTAGTTGGGTGTTGCCACAAATTACCATCTTAAATAAAATGTAGCTCTGTATTTTAATTACTGTGAAATGGAAATGATATCCGCGCTCGTGAGATTTGTGAGTATATGGATCCTTTAAATGAGAATTGCATGGGCATCAACCTGCTCATTTCCTTCGTGCTACGATTCCTTACCTGTTCAGGTTCAACCATGAAGATTCCACTTCTACAAATAAATTTCACTATGATTTACGCTATAATTATATGATTCCATATTCTCGTGCTCTGAAATGCAAGATTAGTAGCTTATGCGCATGCATCTCTCGACAATTGATTTTTGATGAGAATTATATTAAAATAATATATTTTTTTATTTTTTTAAATTTATTTGTGATATTAATACATTAAAACACAACACAAAAACACACAATTTTTTTTTTTTTAAAAGCATTTCAAATATTTGGTAAAGAGTGTTCCAGCCAAGCTGCCAAACACCCCCGATAAAAGAAAAGCACGAGACCACGTGAAAGCGTGCATTCATGCCTCTAAAAAGTCCCAACATAAGCATTTGTCAGGAAGGCAAAAGCCGATCTGCACTAGCAGAATCCATATATAGGCAAAGACTCGAAAGCATTAGCTACTAATGTGAGCATTAACCTTTTTCTTCGAAGTGATGAGCAATGAACCACAAACCAAATCAATGATGCATTGCATGCTTTTGTAATCTTATCTCTCATGGTCCAAATAATGTATGTTCCAAAAAGGAACCAAGTTAATTTCCAAAATCACCCATGCAAATAGCTGCAGTTAATTTGAACATATGCTGATCATAAAGGAGGCACACAACATTTAGTTCTGGAAAAAAAAAACAACAGAATTTGCTGAAAATTAAAATAAACAAGTTACTGAGCATTGCCACTAAACAAATCCGTTCCTCTAACTAGCATCTAATAGCAAGAGACTTCAAATCAAATCACTTCTTCTTCTCACCACCCCCAGCAGACCTGCAAGAAACATTACCACAGAAGGCAATAAGAAATCATTACATAGCATAAAAGCACGTTTTTTTTTGCAAATCTATCAAACACATCAGGTAAAACAAGGAAAGGAAAACAGGATATCCTAGAAATATGCCTCATCTTGCGGAGAACATTGGACATCTCCTCACGCTTCTTCTTAGCTCTTTTGTGTGTCCCAAGCTTTCTTTTAGCCACCTTCAAAGCACGTTTGTCCTTGCCAACCTTGAGAAGCTCAGTGATCCTCTTCTCATATGGTGCAAAGCCAGCAACTTCCCTGATCAAACTCCTGACAAAGAGAACCCTTTTGCTAGATTTCTGCACTCAACTCATAAATGGGAAAGAGACCACATCATATCCATAATTTATTATACAGAAAAAAAAAACAATAGTCTCATTGAACAAATTGTTAATCTAAAGTGGCCTAAAATGTCCAAAGATAAATCTAAGGAAGAACAGCAATGCAGTCCCTAAAGCGAAAAGAAGTTCAAAGTTAGTAACCATGAAACTTGCTTGATAAGAAGTTACATACCCCTTTGCGATCAGAAGGACGTGGAGCTAAATCCTTCTTAGTAACTACGTGCCCCTTGTTCAAACCCACAAAGAGACCGGTATTTGGCTGTTTTGGAGCCATTGCTGAAACAGAAAAGATTGATCATTTCAGCACACAATCAAACTAACATCCCAAAGTTAAATGAATCAGGTTCAAACCATCCAAAATCCAAGTACTGAATCACACTACACTTTAGCTCATTTTACTCTAACTACATTCTAACCTATCCAGCACAAAACAAAGAATACCAAAGCCTCAATACCACAATCATAAGAATGCATAAAAGGGAAAACCAAGGTCAACTATATTTACAATCGAATCAGCAAACTAATAAATAATAAAGAAAAAGGCATATTAGCTTCATGTAAAAAAAAGCACGGGAAATCACAGCACAGGCGGATTAAGCGATCTAAATTTTCCATTTTTTTTATTTCCTGACAACCTAAAACAGGAGAAAGAAAAGAAATTTACAACCCTAGCTTGGATTTGTAATAGTACCTGTCAGATTAGTAGCAGCGGCAAGTATGAGAAGCAGCAGAAAAATTAGGGTTTTATATACAAGTATAGTTTATAGAGAGAGCTGAGGGGTAATTTAGTATTTCAATTTATTAGTAAAAGGGCTTTCGTTTCCTTTATAAACGGGCTCATCTGAAGCAAAATTCTTAACCCAGCCCATTTAGAGGCTAACAGTAACCCCCGTTTTTTTTAAACAAATTGTGAATATTTTGAATAAAAAAACTTAAATTGAGAATTTTTGAAAGCTTAGGGAAGCTTGGGCTATAGTTTTTTTTTTAATTAACGTGGATGTTCGGACTATCTTGTGTTTATCTTGATTAATTTTATGGATTCTGAAATTTACGACTATATAAATCTCCAATAAATCTGAAGTTTGTGGAATTCAAACTAATAATTTTTATAAAATAAATTTAAAGCCTAATAAGTTGAATTCCTTTTGAATTTATTAGTACGTTTGAGGTTAGTCCTTTAACCTTTTTTGATTAAGATTATAATTTTTTTATTTTTTTAATGGTTAAATTTTGTATATATACACCCCTTTACATTACCATTTTATTTAAAAATACGATTGAAATTATTTTTTTCTAGTATTTTTTTAAATAAAATAATATATTTTTATATTTTCTTAACAACAACAATAAAAGAATATTAAAAAGATATTAATTTAATTTTTTTAAAAAAATATAATCCAACCTCACTCCTAAACTGTTCTTATAGGATATTTATACTTACTAGCTTTTAAATATTAAATTGTAAAAAGAGTACGTATCTTTGTTGATGAAGAATCCTCGGCTTCCAACTCCACTCAAACTCCAATGAGAACAGAACTCCATTCTCCCCCTCATCTGCTTGTATAAGAGGAGATTAACATGAGATTTAGATACACGAACCCTTTTTTTCTGTTATGGATTCATGCATCTACCGTTAATAAAAGGGAAAAGAAAGAGACTAGTCTTGTAGTCCTGGCCAATTAACCCGTTCCATTCATGAATCATTGCCGATCAAAAGAACGACAGTGATGTCCATGTCCTGTCCTCCCATTCCTATATATATATATATATATAAAGGAGTAGAAATTATTAAGCCCTTTGCAGTTTGAACAACTCTAATCTCCCTTTGACTTGTAGTTGCAACTTGGCAGTAACACTTTAAATTTTATGTCTTTTCTGTTTCTTTTTCCTTTTCAATTCCAAGTAATACAACTCAGCAATACCATTACCTACAACAAGTCTACAGAATTATACATTTCAATCTCTCTCACCAAGCTGTCCTCTTCTTGGCAGTGTAAGAAAGCGCATGCTTCAAATTATTTGGATGCATGGAATGAAATCTTTTCTGTGTTTTCCATGGATGTTGCCCTGTAAAGTTTTCATCTTTCACCTACTCAACTAAATTCTGCTCAAGGGTATCTCTTACTTTTGTCGTGTTTTCTCTTCATTTTAATTTTACGAGTATCAAAAGCTTTGACCTCGAACCTTAGTAGTGGAGACCCAGATCATTTTTTTTTTTTCAAATACTCATCTTCTGGGCTCTCCATTAAATTGTAAAGTTTCAAGCTTTGGCGAGTGGTGTTTCCACTCCTGTACATATTCTTCACTGATCAAGTTTCTCTCGTTATTTGTATTGCGTTCTAGAATTTCCATTGCTGCCACTCTATTCTTATTTGATTTGACAATTGAAATCCTGTGCCATTTTGTTATTGGAAGGAAGCTTCTGCTGTGTGATTCTGTTTCTACTGCTCATAACGTTTTGGATGTCATGTGGACTTGGTCTTTCTGCCACTCATCTTACTTTGTTTATAGCCGTAGCACATTGTTTAGGAATGGAAAATTCAGCATTTTCAATTCTCTTTGAAATCTCTCCTCACGTTTTGAATCGATTTCTAATATCTAATACTCTTAAAGTACTCAAACTGGTGCTCAATTGAATTCTCTCATCTTGCAGTGAGGCACATTTCGAATCATCCATCTACCTGATATCATTTCCCGAGGTTCTTTTTAGCAATATCCTGCTAAATCCACGCCTCTTGATCTATGTTAGTGTGATTAGACTCTAGGCACCAATGTCAATCTTATGTGGCGGACCTCTGCTTGAGGGTGTGTATTGTCTAGCTTGTGCTCGCTGGGCGTGGAAACGATGTCTCCACACTGCAGGTTATGACAGTGAAACTTGGGGTCTTGCAACTGCTGAAGAATTTGAGCCGGTTCCTCGCCTTTGCCGCTATATACTAGCTGTTTATGAAGATGATCCTCAACACCCTCTCTGGGAACCTCCTGGAGGGTACGGAATAAACCCAGATTGGTTAATCCTAAGAAGAACTTATGAAGATAATCATGGAAGGGCGCCACCATATATACTGTATCTTGATCATGACCATGCTGATATAGTTCTAGCCATTAAGGGCCTTAAGTTTTCCAAGGAGAGTGACTATGCTGTACTTTTGGATAATAAGCTAGGGAAAAGGAAAATTGATGGTGGGTACGTCCACAATGGGCTATTGAAGGCTGCTGGTTGGTTTTTGGATGTGGAGTGTGACATTTTGAAGGAATTAGTGGAGAAGTATCCGAATTACACACTGACTTTTACAGGTCATTCTCTAGGGTCTGGTGTAGCCGCAATGCTGACACTATTGGTAGTGCTACATCGTGATAAATTGGGAAACATTGACAGAAGGAGGATCAGATGCTACGCGGTTGCACCTGCAAGATGTATGTCACTTAATTTGGCTGTCAGATATGCAGATGTTATCAATTCTGTAGTGCTTCAGGCAAGTTTTTATCCATTTCATATACATGAAAAACAATCTGAAGATATGCATCTAAAGAAACCTTAACAAAATTTGCCCTCCTTTTGCATTGCCAATACCCTTCATTATCAATCTGTGATTTTACAGTGCACCTTTCTTTCTATGAAAATGTTCTCTTTGCTATAGCTTCTTATTATTTCATATTTGATCACTATGAAAAATGTTATTCACAGGGAAACCCCAGTATTGGTGCCCCTTGATTTGAAGCTTTTATTTCCTTGTTTTTGGTAAGAGAATAAAATATTTAATAGGTGGCAAGGCCATGAACTGCTGCTGCGAAATGACTCGAGTTTTATTGCAATGAAGGGGTTGAAAATATTTCATTCACTCATTCACATAACTTTTTTTTTGCGTTAAAAACTTTAAGTCTATCTATGAGTTACTGTTTGGAGAGCATTGGTACTCATGGATATACTTGCATCTGTTTGTCAAGGGTATTTTATCTGAAGAACCACTGATGAAGTTGCTAAATGTCGTGAATTATTTCACTGAACCAGGATGATTTCTTACCGCGGATAGCCACGCCTTTGGAAGACATTTTCAAGTATCTTTTCTGGTACAGATCATGTTTTTCAATTACATTTTGTTTCATTAAAGTTTTTGTTAATCTTCTTGAAAAGCTAGACCATATTTGCACCAAACACTTGCAATGCTCTCTATTTCCTCTGTAATGTTTGATTGTGGTTCCACAGGACTGAATTAACTAATGGAAGGTTAACAAAAGGGAGGCTTGTAGAACTAAGTGCTTGAACTTGTATTAGCAAAAGGCAATTGTTATCTAAGAATGTAGTTAGGTGATGGCATTGATTATTTGATAGTCTAAAGACTATGAAACTTCCCCTTTCCTTTTTTCTTATTTTTAATCGTGTAATATCCAATATTATTCCAACTCACTGATTCTGCTAGTTTTCTTTTTCTTCAACAGTTTGCCCTGCCTACTATGTTTGAGGTGCATGAGGGATACATGTTTACTGGATGAGAAAGTGATCAAAGACCCAAGGAGACTGTATGCACCTGGTCGCCTCTATCACATTGTTGAAAGAAAGACTTACAGGTATTACTTACATCGTGTGCAGTGTCCATGTGCTTTGTTGCATTGACCCGTTTTTAGATCCAGTAGATATTCTAGTCACTTTTGGCTGGAGAACATCTTTGAGTTTTTGACAATGGTTGCAGATTGGGAAGATTCCCCCCAATTGTGAGGACAGCAGTGCCAGTAGATGGGCGTTTTGAGCATATAGTTTTTTCTTGTAATGCTACTTCTGATCATTCAATCATTTCGATAGAAAGAGAAGCCCAGAGGGCTATGGATGTAAGTTTTCAATTTCTTGGTATTAAACTTATCCTTTTCTGGTTCATGCCAAGTTTCAAGGCAATAGTTGTTGTTGTTGTTGTTTTATTTTGCTTGCATGTTGGTTGTTGAGAGGGTCTATTTGCTGGTCTGAAAGTGGCAAACTTTTGTTAGTCAGAAACAAGATGCCAAAATCCTGGACTATCTAGTATACACTTTTCTCCTCTGCAAGTTTGTTGTGAGGGTGAGGGGATGAATGCTTGGACTTCAATAGCCTATCTTCCGTAACTTGATCTGCATGTCCATATGTTGTAAGTTCAGTGATATGTAAATCTACAGCAATCAAACTGAAATGAACGAGGTTCAATCATTTGAAGTTGCACAACGGGTTTTTTTTATGATCTTTTGAATTCACTCTAGTGCTGACAAAAACTATATGGGTTTTTAATGCAATTTAGCTGATTTGGCTAGAACTTAGAAGGCACGATATCTTGGTCATGTCATTTTCCTGAGTGCAAATCATTGATAGCTTGAGATAAGGGATGCGAGTTGGTATGGGTATTTTCTTGTTGCTATTTAGATGAGTTTCAGCCGCACCATGTGCTCAAGTTTCCTTAAAGTTTGCTTTAAAGAAATTGCTTTCATCTTGACTTTGGCATCCTGCTCTCCTTGGTCACTCAGGTAATGGTAGAGAAAGATGATATCATGGAGATCCCAGCAAAGCAAAGGATGGAACGACAGGAGACTCTGGCCCGAGAAGATAGAGAGGAGTACAGGGCTGCGCTACAAAGAGCTGTTACACTCCCAGTTCCCCATGCCTATTCATCTTCCAAGTATGGAACTTTCAATGAGGTGGCGGATTCGCACAGATGGAGTGGGGAATCTTCTTTTGGCTCTTCGAAGACAAGAGAGAACTGGGATGAATTGATTGAACGCCTTTTTGACAAAGATGAATCTGGTCACATGGTTCTCAAGAAATCACAAAGGGATGATTGATCATTATTTTCAACTTGAAAAAAAAAAATGAAAAAGAGAGAGGAGGGGATATGTTTGCGGAAAAAGACACTAATCCATTATTCAAAAGATTATAGGTGAAAAATATAAATAGTTAATGCTAAGATGATGTTATTGGCGGCAACCACGGATGCACTTCTGATTAGGTATTAATTATTGCAAGACAATAATGGTTTTCCAAAGACTAAAATTGTGTAAATAGTAATGAATCTGATTTCATTTGTACTAAAAAAATTCTATAGTTTAAGAGATTTTTAGCTACTGGTACACCAGAAAAGGGGCTAAGATTTTATAATGCAGCAACCACAGATGAAAATTGTTCGAGCTGAGCTGCTCTCATAGAATGCCAAAAGAACCCTGTATATATGGGTGGTTCCCCTGATTACTACGGGACATGCAGGAAGAGTTGTAATGCATGCTGAAAGGCAAGCTCGAACCTTTCTTGTTCATTAACTTGGAGCTAATATTTTGTAGTTTCTGCTGATAAATCTTCAGCAGTTTTGAAAAGGATTCTTTTTTAAAAAAATATAGTAGAATCATTGATTTATTCAATCAAGAAACTCTTCATAGTTCATAGATATTGTCTCTACAGTGAAGAGTTCTTCAGTCTCCAAAACTCAATGGAGCTCGTATCGTCTTGTGGACCTCGTAAGTTATGACCTATCTGACTCTGCAATGAATTGTATAACTCTGCTGTGGATGGGCAGTGGCTGTTTAAAATTTAAATGGCCTGCATGAGATGCCGGTTGTTACATTCATCATTGCACAGACTGATGGACAGCAAAGAAATTCCAAAATTTTAGAAGATATGCCCAAAATGCATTTAAAAGAAAATGGAGGCGTGGAGCAAGAGGGTCACCGTGAAAATCCAAGAAGAAGCTTCTTCTTTTAAACCAGAAAGATCTGAAATTGCTCGAGCTGACTTTGTTTGGGATTCCGGAGATGAAGTAGGAGGAGGAGGGTTGTTGAGAGAAGAAGAAGACTTGAAGGCGTCAATCTGTGAGTGACACTCGAGTCAACCCCCTTTACTTTGTTCAACGCCTCCACATCACGCGGCGATGTCACCTTCTTCACACGGCAATAAACTTCTTCCTTCCAATCCTCCCTTCCCTCTCTCTCTGTTCTTTTCCTTGGAAAAAAGAAAAAGAAAAAAAACAGAGAGAAGGAATAACACGTGGCATTTAACATCTTTAGAAAAGAAGTTCAATGTAGGGATACAAAACGCAGCGTTTAATCAAATTGAATTGTGCACTACGTACGGCTCTTTCTTTCTAGGGGAGGGGAGGGGAGGAGCGGCAGTGAAAGAAAAATCAAAATTTGAAAAAAGAAAACCAGAAAAGAAACAGCAGAGCCCTTCCTTCTTTCAACGTCACTCTTTCCTTCTTTCCTTTTTTATTATCATCAAATTAATTACTACAAAACATCTACCATTTCAATCTCTCTCTATATCTCTATCTACGAATTCAAACACACACACACTCTCTCTCTCTCTCTCAATCAACCAGGTAAAGAAGAAGAAGAAGCAGAAGCAGAAGCAGAAGAAGAAGAAGAAGAGTAAAGATGAGTGGCGTAGCAAGAAAGCAAAACCTCAACCCCAAGGTTCGCGTCATTGCCAAAATCAGAGGTTCCTCACATCTTGACGGTCTTTCAACTTCTTGGATTTCCGTTCACAATAACATACGTGACGGCATTTTTTCTCACTCTCTCACTTTTTCTCTTGGAGACCGACCAGTTGCTACCAGGTTATTAATTATTTTATCTTTTTTCTAATTAATTTTTTTGTTAGGTTAGTAGCATTTGTGCTCTGTTTGGCTGTTTAGGTTGGATGGAAAACTCTAGAGTAGGTATTCATGTTTTTTTTAATTGATTTTCTGTTATTGCTGTTGCTGTTGTAGTGGTGGTGGTGGTGGTAGGAAGGAGGCTTATGTGGTGGATTATTGCTACGAGCAAAACGAGAAAAATGATTTGGTTTTTGAAAGAGAAGTTAAGCCTTTTATTAATGAAGTTTTTGATGGCCGTAATGCCACGATTATTGCTTGTGGAGCAAGGGGCACTGGAAAATCCTACCTCTTTCAGGTCTTTTTCCTCAATTTTTTTTTTTTATTATCATCAATTTTTTATTTATTTGCTGACATATGAGAGTGAGAGGTGTTGTTTGATTTTTTTCAAGGGTACGGTTGATGAACCGGGTCTGACAGTGTTGGCTGTGGATGAAATGCTTCGATTGGCTGCGGATAACGGGAAGTCCATTGCCGTTTCCTTTTATGAGGTTGATCAAGATCATCATGTCAAAGACTTGTTGGATCCCAATCGACAACAAGTTTTTGTATTGAAGGATGCTCATGGAAAAACACAATTAAAAGGACTTTCTCAGGTGTGATAATGTTTATAAAATATTTATGGTTTGATTTTGGTCTGAGATACTATTGATGATGGTTTCTGTGTTGCAATTGAATTGTTGTTTTATTTGTTTTCGATGTCTTTTGTTTCAGGTTTCGGTGACATCCGTGTCTCAATTTCACAATTTCTATGGTGGTGGGACTAATCCACGTAAATCGATTCAGAAAGCAGTGACTGAACTTCCCAAGAGAAGTCATAAAGGGTTGATAGTATATGTATCGTCTCATGGTGGAGAAAAGTTGGACGTATCTGTCAGCAAATTGAATTTTGTTGACCTGGCAGGTTAAAACCAAACTCTTTTTGTATACATTTTCATTTTTTTATTTGGTTTTTTTGTTAGAGTCTAAATCCTTGGTTGTCATCTTCGTCATTGTTGTTGTGTTTGTTAGGTTATCAGGATGCTAGAAGGAAGAGTATTGATGGACATAATTTGGTTGAGAGTACAAAGAATATTAATAAGTCCATTCATGCCATTCATAATGTTGTTTACTCTTTGAAAGCAAATGAAACTCATGTGCCATACCGGGAAAGTAAGATCACTACCATGTTGCAAGATTCACTAGGAGGGGCTGGCAGAATTTTGATGGTCACCTGCTTAGTGAGTTTTGGCTTGTTCAATTTCATAAGAGTTTTTTAAGTCATAGTTTTTGTTTTCAATTGTTCTATTTCTCACCCCTGAATGCAGAACCCATCTTTTTGCCAAGAATCTATTTACATGGTGAAATTAGCATCTCGTTCTTGTCAAGGAACTAGTCGGGCTATCACAGACTCCACAAAGAAATCCAACAGCTCAGCAAGACCAATGGTGCCTTCTTCACATAATAGCCGGATGCTTGGTAGTGTTTCCACATCTGTGAAGAAACAAACTGTGTCTCGAGGGCACATTTCTGGAAAAAAAGCACACTGTTCAACTTCCACACTGAAAGCTAGGTATTTTCTATCATACCTTGTCAAATGAAATTACAAGGCATTTTGTTCTCCAACCGTTTCCAATTGATTTTTTTTTCTACTTGAAGGAAACTGTTTGATGAGTCAAGTGATTTGATATCTCAGAAGGTACTTGGTTTCTTACTACTTTGTTCCTGGTATCCACCAAACAGTTTTCTTACTGCTTCATGAAAAAGAAGAAGAAACAATGATAAAGGAAACAAAACAAAATCATACATACAAGTAAAATCTTTAGGTAATTGAAAGAAAACACCTAGGCTAATCTATGTAGTTCATGTATTAGGTCGTGGGAGTTTGTTTTTGAAAAGTGTTTATGCCATGGGAAGAAGACATACATTTCCTTGTGCTGTTGTTGTAAAGCTAAAATGAATGGCTATGTTATATTAGAAATAAACAATATTTCAATAGTCAGTGCAGGACTCTGTAGGGTATTTCTAGCTTTACCTAGAATAGAATAATCTTCTGAGTTCTTGTATTAGGATGTGAGACTCTGTTTGGAAAAGTGTTTGTATGAGGGGAAGTAAATTTACATCCCCGGAGCACTTGTTGTATAGCTAAAATGAATGAATGATCTGTTATACAAGAAATTAAATACGGTTCTGACTTATGATAAGCCTCTCTAGATTACTGTGCAGCCAAGTTCCTCAAACAATGTTCCAACAGTTGAATCTGTTATGCATGAAGAGGTATGGTTTATCTAGATTTTCCCTGTTATTATCTATCAAAAGAATGCATTTGGTAGTTTCATGACATTTGCTGATAAAGCTTCATTTTGTACAGGACCAGCTCACTTCAAATGTTGCCAAAGAAGCATCATCTTTGGAAGTAGTAATGTTTTCCCTCAACTGCTTTTAGTTATCTTCACGTCTCTTTTAGATTATAATATCTTGCAAATGTCTGAGCGATTAATATCTGATACAGGAAGGTGTATCATTGTTCGCTCATGAGGATTCAAACTCTGTTTCTGTGGTGGGTACAGGCCATGAACATTAAAATTTTACAGTTAATGTTGTTTAGAAAAAATACAGATCTAAAAGTTTCATTACCTTCTCAGGATGTTTCTCCTGTAGCAGCAGTTTCTAGTACTTGTGAAACTACAATACTTGATAAGGTAAATAGCTACTTACTTGATGAACCTTAATCTTTGCTGTAAAATTAACTGTTAATTTTACAGTTAATGTTGTTTATAAAAAAAATACAAATCTAAAAGTTTCAGTACCTTCTCAGGAAGATTCTCCTGTAGCAGCCGTTTCTAGTACTTGTGAAACTACTATACTTGATAAGGTAATTAGCTACTTATTTGATGAGCCCTAATCTTTGCTGTAAAATTAACTGTTAGTCTTACAGTTAATGTTGTTTAGAAAAAATACAAATCTAAAAGTTTCAATACCTTCTCAGGAAGTTTCTCCTGTAGCAGCAGTTTCTATTACTTGTGAAGCTACAATACTTGATAAGGTAATTATCTACTTACTTGATGAGCCCTAATCTTTGTTGTTTATAATGTTTAGAAAAATACAAATATAATTCCAATTCTTTCACAGGAAACTTCTCCACTAGCTATTTCCAGTACTTGTGAAATTACCGTACTTGATAAGGTAATTAGCTATTTACTTGATGAGCCTTAGACATGGAAAAAACCACAATTGTTTATGGTTCCTTGTTTGTGATCTAGATGCTTTTTAAAACTCCTAGTTAATAGTAATAGATCTTTCATGTATGTTATGATCTACTCATGCAGACTGACGAGGACCAAAACAAAACTGTGCTTTACACTGGAGAGTTATCTATGTTCGATGAAGGTATAAAATAAAATACGCGATACTAATGATTTAATAGACAATAATGCCGTTCTCTTGTGTAATCTTCTTATTTTACCAGGTAAAAAAATAGGCAAGGAAAACAACAGTTCAATTGTCAATCAAGGTGGATCGCCACCCATTAGCGCACAATTGCAAGAACTATCAAACAGTTTGAAGTTACTATGTTCCTCAACCCCATCGTGCATAGATATAACACCAAAAAATGATGCATTTCACAATCAAACTTCAACTGATATCGGGGAACCAACAACTCCCAGTTCAAGTATGAGAGTAACTAATAGGGAAATTACAAGCTTTTGTAGTCCATGGGAAAAATTCAATGCCCAGAGCACTGGGATCAAGGTTAAATCTACATTCTCTTTCCTTTATCTCCTCTTTTCAAATGCTCATCTGCAATTGCTAACATCAACCTTTTGTTCTGTTGTAGAATTCACTTGTTCAAGATTATCTTAGATTGTTGAACACAGCTGACAAGTAAGTACACTCTGTCAATTTTGATTATGCTTCTTGTACTACTTATAATTCTTGTTTGCTTCTGTTTAGATACTTAAACTATAATCTGACTTCTATTTTGATAGAAATTTCACAATATATACATGTTGTGAAAGCTGCCAAGCTGTTTCTTTATTGTGACATAACACTCGCAGCTACCATAACTGAGATTTTATAGTAATTATTCATAGTTGATTATGCAACATTAATACCTGTGTATTACTGTTTTCTATCTTCGCTTGACAAACTAAACTTGGTACTCTCTTCTTTGTTAACAGGGAAGAATTGAGGAAATTGAAGGTGATTAGCGTTTCTAATTTTGTAAATATCAATGTGTGCTGTCTTATTGCTGGCATGTGATATGAATTAGAGTGATGCTTCATGCAGGGTATTGGAGAAAAGAGAGCTACTTACATCCTTGAACTTCGAGAAGATTGTCCAGAGCCTTTTAAGAATGTAAGCATGTTTGGAAAAGCTTTTTGCATGGTGTTATTGTCTTTTTATTTCATTTGTACTTTAGTTAATGATTGTCAAGCATGTTTGGTCAACAGCTTGATGATTTGAAAGACATCGGACTCTCAGCCAAGCAGGTTTTCTCTTTAATTCCTATAGAGCTGTCTTCATATCGACTTTTCAAAATCTGTCTGTCAAATACGTTCACTAAAAAACCAAATGCAATTTATGTTTATTATTAATATTTTGTTTGAAGTGCAGGTAAAAAGATGGCTTAAAAAGGAAGTTGGGGGACTCTTTGATTAGCATGGCAGCTATGATTAATATGTTGGTTTGGAAGATAATTTACTTTGGGCAACCGAAAGTTGCTTTGAAACTTAATTAGAATTGATTGTAAAGTGGTGTTACTATATATATATATATAAATTTGGCATCCATTATTATTCATCGTTTTGAATTTTAATCTACGACTGTATAGTTTTTTCAAAGTTAATGTTGAAAGTGACACACTTGAAATGAGATAAAAATCTGAAGAACAGGTTTATTTACTTGAGTGGTACAAGATAGATTGTGTTTCTGTTTAAAAAATGGAGGGACATGACAATTAGGGATGACAAGTAATAGAGAGGCCTTGAAGGAAAGAGGAAAAAATGCAAATTCTTTGAATACAAGAAAGCATGAGAAGGAGAGTGGAGGGATGTAATAGAACACAATTTCCTAGGGTATCCAGGCAGCTGGTATAACACTTATCAGGCTCACGAGAATGTCTGTCAGACATTGTGTTGAAGCAAGGCTTGCATTTCTGGCAGCATTCGTCGTCTCGCATTCTGAACTCTATTATTTGCAGTGCTAGCTGTGGCCGCTTTGATGGCCCGCCATGGCCAACATATATGCCTGACCTTGTTGCATCTCCGCTCTTTGCTCTCTGCTTCTTCTACTTGCCTTGTTAGCTCCTCAATTCGCTGACGAAGTCCTGCGGCCCTGCTATCAGCTAGCTGCAGAGACCTCTCTGCTGCTGCCTGGGCAGCCATTGCAGCAACTGCTAGTTCATCTTTCAGCTTTAACTTGCCATTTGATATCTCTAAATTAGCCTTTGTTTTCTCGAGTTCTTGTTTCAAGATAACAACCTGATGAAAACAAAATGGAATTCAGCATTGGAATTCAAGAGCAGCTTGTTCAAGTAAACACAACATTGGTCCCTCAATCCCATTCCCCCCCCCCCCTTTTTTAAATAAAATTCTCTTAAAACCAGGCAATGTGGAAGTGATTTTGTTTACCAATTTTTCGCGTTCTTCGATCGCTTTTTTAGCAGCTTCCACTTCCAGCTCGCAAGCTTCTCTCCATCTCACAACTTCTGCCTCAGTTTCTTTTATTTCTGTCAGGAGTTCCTCAACCTTTGCCGTGAAAATAAAAGAGAACATAAGAATTGAAGTCAGCAAGGAAAGGAACTTGCTTTATGAATGCAATCTCAATCAAACCAATGATTACATTTTGAGCTTGCACCCTCTCTCTATCTTCCAACTCTTTTATGTACAGTATGTTCTCTGCAATTTCTTTATCTTGTTTTTGCACAAGGCTTTGTAATCGCTCAGCATCTGACCTGACATGTAAAAACCAATTAGTAATCACAAGCAAGCAAGCAAAACCAAGCATCTTTTTTTTCACAGGAAGCATTCGGTGGTCTAAGAAATATGCAGTCCTGTGGCTTCTCTTGTCTCCACCCAAGTTTCACACCATTTAGATCTTCCTCTCCTTTTCTTACTCTATTCTGAATAAAACTTAATGTGCAGTATTTATATGCAAAGAAATACGCGGGCATAGCAGTTAGAAACTAAAATACCTAGATTCTTCCAGAGATCTCCTTAGTTGACTGTTTTCGAGCCGTAAATTCTTCATTATTCTCTCCATAGTTGAGGCCTGAAAACGACATGTGCAGTGTCAGACTGTGTAAGGGTGTTTCCTTCTACGTATGTTAATGGACACAGCACAGGATATCTAGCATTCCCACTACCAGAAAACTGGACACAATTTTTTGCCAAAAGCTGCCATGTTTTCCATTACAAATTAGATGGATCCATGTGAACATACAAGACTAATCTAAAATTTATCTTTGCAAATAATGCAATCAGACATACCAGACTAACAACCTCCTCTTCACATTCACTGCTATCTGATTTAGTACTTGCAGCAGCAGAAGCATTAGTGGTATTGCTACCAGCTCCTGAACTTTCCATGGATTGTTCATTACTCCCACTTCCCATAATGAAACCAAATCCTACTCTCTGCAACCCGCGTTCCGCAAACTGCAACAAAGCCACCCTCTTCTGCTCGTTGTTCCCTTTCATCTTATTCAAACTCCTCTCCACAGCCTCCTTCTCCACCAAAGCAACCCTTAACAAGCTATTGATGTCTCGATTCTCCTCTGTCAAACTCACCACACTACTCTCCAATTCCCTTATTTCCTTCTTCTTCATCTCGTTGAACTCATTTACTTTTGATTCCGCCTCACTTGCCAGCCTTGTAATTGCCTTGAATTCCTCCCAAACCGACCTCAATTCATCATCTAGATCCAATTCTTCCCTGTTCTCTTCAGTATCAGATCTCTCAATTAAATTTTCATCATGTACACACTCTGTTACTTTCACCAGATATTCCTTCACAGGCCTTACTAAATCCATATTGATCTTCAACAAGAACCCATTCTTGTCCCTAGCCTCTTTTATCTCAAGCTCCAGCTTATCATTCCTCTCTCTAAGAAATTCCATTTCTTTTTCTAGTTTTTCCATTGTCAGATATGCCTCATCAATCCTTTTAACAAACCCATCTTCTTTTTCCTTGAAAGAGGCCTCAAGTTCTCTAACTTGGTCACGAAGAGAGTCTTTCTCGTGGGAAACTTTTTGGATAGCTAATTTGAGCTGGGAGTTGTTATCGAGCGCATCATCTCTTTGTTGCTGGACGAGGAGTAGGTTTTCCTCCATCAAGGAGGATTTTCCTTGAATGGTATCAAAAGAGTGTTGGAGAGATTGAAGCTGAGAGAGGAGATCATGGTGGTCAGAGATAATGGTGTTTGCATTGGTTGGGGAATCAGCAAGGTCATTGATGTAGGGCTGAGGAGGGTTTTGTGAGGTGGTTTCCATGGTCCATTGATTGGATATATCGGTGTGTTGATAAGGAAGAAGAAAAGAAAGTTTGGTTAGAGGAAACTTGAAAACCTAACAGTCAAAGGAAGGCAAGAAGGTCAGGTGGTGGCAGTAGTCGTAGTATGACAGTTTGAGTATGGTGGGTTTTGGCGGGCAAGATGAAGCTACCAAATACCAATACCATCCTTGCTTCGGCTGGTTGGGCTGAGCCTTTAAAATCTTAATGGTCACCGGAGATGAGATGAGACTACTAAACCCAGTTCATCATTTCGGTTTTGGATTCTGAATCAATTAAAAACTAAAGTTGGAATTTTTATTTGAATCATAATTCAAGATTTATTTTTATAAATAACTTTGGATTATAATAAATTAATGTGGCTTTTAAGATAGAGTTATGTTTAATAAAAATAACTCAAAACAACATTTTTGAGAAAAGAAAATAACAATATAAGTTAAACTTTAATAATATTTATAGTTTCTTTTCGGGTAAAAAATCCCAAAATAACTTAATTCAATTTATAAAAAAATATAATGCTAAAGACTTGTTTGTTGAGGTTACTAATGGTATATATTGAAAGGATACAACGTAATTGCAATATGTTGCAAAATTACATAATCTAAGTTTATCTAGTTCAGACAATAGAGTTTCTTTAAATTTAGTTAAAATTAAATAATAATAATAATAATAATAAATATCATCAATTTTTATTTGTAGCTTTCCAAAGATATCCATTTTCTTAATATAAAATTATTGAATCTATTTTCAGAGGTATAGTCCTTCAAAACTTATATTATAGAATTAAATCTTAGAAAAGACTGCAGTAATTTTTTGTTTTTTCTTTTGTATGGACTAATTCCATTTTAAATGTTTGTTAAAAGTCTAATAGCTTGATACTTGTCGAACGTATAGATGACATAATTCTTTTATTATATCAATCACTGTAGATGTAAAGACATTACATTGTGAATTATAGTTGTGTGGTGATGATTTTGTCATTTGAAAAGAATTTTGATTATCTAAGAGCAATTTTATCTTTTCAAAAACACTAATTGCTCATTAAGTATTGCCAAGGTTATTTTTGTCTTTTTAATTTTCTTAAAATAATATAATTATTTATTTGCCTCCACGCTAAAAAAAAAAAAATTGTTGGGGCAAAGGTGTTTATGCCCTTTATAGTGGCCAGATTATGAAATGAGATTTCTACCATTACGTTCCCAGGAGGGGGGGTTAAGAAAAGGGTCTAATGATGATTTTATCTTTTCACGTTGGTTTTTTTTATCGCGTGGGTTGAGTTCGTGACCTTATAGTGGTGCTGCGATGTATCCCATTGGCCAAAAATATTGTTCTATCATGATATTAGAAGCGCCACCTCGTTTTTTTTCTCATGGTGTGACACGTCGTGGTGATTGATGAATGGTTTTTAACCGGTGGTTGTTTCTTTTTTTTTTCCCTTCTTGCTTTTCACTCTCTCCTAGCAAAAGTGCACACCTATCTTCTTTTCGTTTTGTTTCTTAATTTTAGTTCTTAGGTTTTTTATTATTTATTTTAATCCTTGGCCTTTTGAGAAAGTTTTTGATATTTTTAATTTCATCATTAAATCACAAATTTTCATTGGTTATTGTTTTCGATTCGGTCGTTCTTCATTTGAATTCTAATTTTTTTCCCAACTCTTTTTTAAAAGTTTTGTTGTTTTTAATTTCATCATTCAATCAAAGTTATTATTTTTTTTTCAATTTAGCCCTCATTATTTTTTTCTTTTTTCTTTTTGTTAAATTTTTTTTCTTTTCAATCTATCACTCTAATGTTAATTTTTTTGACGCACTTTAATTTATTTTTTATTTTGATTCTTATATTTTTTATGCCCTCATTCTTTTAATTATATTTTTTGTGGTATATATATTTTCTTCAGTTTCATAATTTGGTGTTTGATTTGTTAGGGATTGAGCTTTGTAGTTTTTATTTTTATTTTTCATCTTGCTAATCTAGTGACACGGGTCATGAGTTTTAAGAGCTGGTACAATTAGAGATTCATTTTTTTTGAAAAAAATATTTTGTTTTGTATTTAATTTTTGAATGCTTTATTTTTATTTTATGTTGATGAGCTTTGTTTTATAAAAAGATAATTATTTTGAAATAATATTTCTGATATATTCGACCTTGCATAATTTTTTTTATTCACTCAGTTTCATGTGTGTTTATATTTCTATTATATTTTATTTATTTTGGTAAACAAATTTGGTTGGTATAAATGGATAAATGTCTCATTTTGCGATATTAAATATCTTGATCTACATTCATCCCTTATTTTTTCTAGTCTTTTTTAATTGTTGCTAATAATGTTTTTTGTTTATTCATATTGGTGATTATCGATTTATTGTTTTGATTATAATTTTTTATTATTAAAATGATGTTGTTTTAATTTTTTTAAAAAGAAAAATAAATCTTGAAACACTAATAATCTGTCCAATCCATGATGGGCTTGGACCGGGTTTTTATAACCTTGCCAAAATCCAATGTTAAACCCCATCATCATCAAGGCCCAATGGTTTACATAATTTAAGGGTCCATTGGGCTCCTCCATCACGTGGATGATCTCATTCAATTCTCATTTTCTCAAGACCCCACGTGAGTTCGAAAGTTTCCCATGTCACGGTCATGTCGTTCGTAAATGGGTAAACTTCATTGTCGTCCTTATAATTTATCAATACTCTATTTCTACTATCAAAGTTTCAGGAATTGCCGCAATCCCCATATGAACTAATTTCATTCATGACAATACCTTAAACTTTGACTTGACACTAGTGTGGCTAGAATATTTATAAACCTATATTACGTACCTTCAAACATACGATTGAGACTCGTAGAAACTATAAGGATGAAAGTGAAAGAAGTTAAATTATAGGAGCATAGGTGAAAAAGTAATAAACATATAGGACCTAAAATATACATTATTAATCCTATATGAATTCTTTAATGAATTTAAAGGTGTTTTGCTGGAGTGCTTACTTGGAAAGAAAAGGGTTCCATTTTTGCCTCCTATATATAGACACACGTATAAGAGTTGGGTTTTCTCACTTGCATTTCTCTCTCCCTGAAAACTCTCTCTCACTTTTTTTTCCTCTTTGATTTTTTGTGTTATTGGTCGATCATCATCTCCATCAACTTTCCTGTTCTCTATCCCGCCGAATCCAAATCTCTCTGATCTCTATCCGTCTCTCTTTTACTGGGTACGTCACCATCAACAACCCATCTCAGATCACATAAAGCATGCAGTTTTTTTAAGGGAAAAAGGCCTTTTTTTTGTGTTTAATTTCTGTTATACCATTTAGCTGTTAAAAACCTGAATTCTGAATGGTGGGTTCTCGTCAAAATGCAGATATAAGGCATCCTGTTTTGAATTTTCCATGCTGTCCTTTTGTTTTTATCATTTTTATGGTGATCTGGTACTGAATATATGTTGATCTTGCTTGTTTTGGAGCAATCCTTTATGTATTTCTGTTCTAGAGTTGAATAGTCTCTCGCAGTTTGAAAAATTTTTAATCTTTATGTGTTTCTATGGAAAGTTTGCTGTTAATGTTATTGAAATGGAAATATGATTATTGTTTTTCCTTCCTTTTTTTTTATCTGATTTTGAGATCACTTTCCTTTTCAGTTTGGTAAATTGAGAATTTCGAATCAGTTCTTTTTTTTTTTTGTGCAGTGGCTTCCAGTGGACTGTTAGGTGGTTTGGTTTTAGCCCTTTTAGTGTAGCTGTGTGCACATATAAATGCCAGTTGTGACACCTGTGAACAGTATTACTGATGTGATGAGACCAGAGGAGGGGAATGATTCTTCTCTGGATACATTCATCAGGGATGCCATTGGGAGACAGCCTCTTCTTTCTTTTTCGAGGCCAAATGATAAGCCTGTTCAGTGGATCCAATTACTCAATGCTCTCGATCAGCCAGGTACTAAATTATGTCTAAATGAATTGTAAGTGAAAAAGAATGCCTCTTCATTCAGTTGCTGGGTTTTTGGGTTGAGGTTGGCATATGACCTTATGTGACATTGAAGCCATGCAATTGATTTCCTTGGCTTTCGTTTTTGCAGATTACCCAGGTTGGCCTTTGCTCACTCCTTTGAAGGTGCAGATGCAAAAATGCAGCAAGTGTTCCCGAGAATTTTGTTCTTCCATTAACTATAGAAGACACTTGCGTGTTCACCATAGGTTGAAAAGACTTGATAAGGTTTAATTCATTTCTCTTGCAGAAATGCTCATTCTTTTGTTTGTGCATGGCTGCTTTAACTTTTTTTCACATTTTGGAACTTGAGAATCTGGTGTTCCTTGTAGTTATATGTCTGCTTGATGTTCAGTACTGATTGTGTTGATTTTTCACATTGAATAGTTCCTTTTATAACTATTCTCTTGTTAATTTACATGCTATAAATTCCTCTGAAATATGTTGTACTTCACCTTGTAGGATTCTGCCAAAAACAGGGACATGTTAGGAGCATTTTGGGATAAGGTGAAGTATCTCCCCCCTCCTTGGGGAGTTTTGGCTGAACCCGTCTCTTTTTACAGAATTTTAAATCTTCTAATTTTTTCAGCTTTCTGAGGATGAGGCAAAGGAAATATTATCATTCAAGGATGTGACTTTGGAGGTATTCTACTGGCTCCTCATCTGTCTGTTTAAAGGGATATGTTTTACAGTTTTATAAATAATTAAACATGAATTGTCTATGAAGATTCCTCACCTGTGCTTTCAATAATAGGTTTAGCTTGTGTATCTGATGTTGGCAGCATGCTATATTCTGTTTGAAACATGCACTGTGCATTTGTCTGTTTGATATGCTTAGTGTGATTGATACCGCACAGAGGGTGTCTAGTTCCCAATTTTAGTTATTTGATGTTGCAAAATGCTCAGATGTCATTCAAAAATGTTTCTGTGAAAATTTCTCATGCTGCCAATAACAAATTTAAAAACCTTTCTCCCCTTTTACTTTGTCGAGATTAGTTTCTTCAGTTTTGTTGGATGTTTTAATGTAGCTAGCAGAAATGATAGTGAATTTGGATTCCAGTTGAATTATTGATATTAGCTGCTGACTGTCTTTATTTGTCCCATATTTTTATATGTTGACTAATAAGCATCTGGAGTAGGAATCTTTACCTTTTCCTTACAATAAAATGCTCATTGTCATTCTATAATCATTTTGTAAGCATTTTCTCCATTTTTCCTTAATTACTTACTAGGAAGTTCCAGGGTCTTCGATTATAAAGTCATTGACGACAGTTATTCGGAAACCAGTGATTTCTTCACTTACTCAATCTTGTTGGAGAGCTGGTTCTGCCCTTTTGGTAAGGGGGCATCCTTTCCTTGTCATTGTTTTTCCTCTGGATTTTATTAAGTTTTCATCTGCCATGTTATTTATCCTAAAAATGTAATGTATCCTTATTCTTGATAGGATCTTGTCCAAGGGAGGCCCTCCAGGTGTCCTTTGTCTTCTGGACGGCTATTCAGTATTCTTGATGATGCAAGTGAAAAAACGTTTTTGTGTGGAACAGCTGTATTAATACAAAAATATATTTTTGATGGCGGGGCTGGGAAGATTGGGCTTGAAACAAAGAATATAGTTGCTTGCACAAGCTTTGTGGTGGAACAGAAATTGGTATCTTTCTTTCCTTTCCTTTCATTTGTTTGGGCTCAATTACTTCCAAAGTTCCAATTATCATTAAGCATACCAGTGCTCTGGTGTTGCATTCACCAAAGCTGTTCCTTAAACACCGTTGCACTGAGTAATGTGCTGGTCTGTTTTGTTCTTGCCATTTGTGATTCTCTGTATTCAGATTAAAGCATGGCTTGCAGACAAGGATGCAGAAGCTTTGAGGTGCCAAAAGTTGCTCGTGGAGGAGGAGGAAGCCGCCCAAAGAAGGTGCACCTTATGTTCACACTTCTACATTGAATGTGTGATGCTTCTTTGTGTCTTACTTCTATTGCAAGTTTAGTTTGCTCTTGAACTTGTCTACCTTTCATTGTCATTAAAATCCATCATATCCAAATTGGAGCCATTGATGATATTAGGAAGGAAAAAATTAAGGCAAGAATTAAAATAATCAGAGAAAAGCTCATGAGGAGATGTATCTTTCATGCTTTCTTGTTAGATCTTTTTTATAATTTGAATCAATGAATCTTTCCTAATGATCATTCTATAGTTTTGATTATTTGAGAGTTTGCGGACCTATTCTCAATTAAACTGGCATTTATGGTTGGAGCTACTCATAGTTTATTCTTCATGAAAATTACATGGACTCTACGGATTGGCATAACATTGGAAACATGATTAATTATTACAAGTAAAAGAATATTGAACTGCACCAGTGTAAAAAATACAGCACATAAAGTAGAATCAGATATGATAAGAGCTCATGTTTCATAAATATTTTTCTTTGCTTGGATCCGCTGCTCTATTAAGCTCTCAAACCTATATTCTGAAAACTGGACTTTTCATTGAACTGTTAAGGGACAAGTTTAAGATTCAGCTATTCAACCATCATAGTTCAGACATTACCTCACCTAATTTCTTCATCGTTACTTCTTGACACCTTTGGAAGGGCCACTTCAATATATTAGAATTATAAATTTCCCATTTAGCCAAAACCTTGACTTTTTCTGTGTGTTGTTCTGTGGGGGTTCAAAAACTTGACTCTTGAATTGCATGGACATATTTTAATTCCTAAATTTGTAGGCTGGCTGAACTCTTGGAAAGGAAGAGGCAGAAAAAACTGAGGCACAAAGAACAGAAAGCGAAGGAGCAAAGGCAAGACGAGAAGGTCGATGTTAAGGAGTGTATTGATGACACTCTGGAGGCTGTGCCTCAAGCTGAACAATCTTGCCCCTTGGCTATATCTGATTCTGATACGCTTGGTTCAGAGACCCTGCCAGATGATGTCCCCTCATCTCTTGAACCCTTACTACTACCAAGAACAGACGAAGATGTTGATTTGGAAAATCAGATAGTGCATGGTGGTGAAAGGTCAAAGTTACAAGGAAATAGTCATAGGCATATGGTTGTTACTCGATGGCATGCTCCTTCAAGATCACAACGGAATAGTCTGTCAAATGTTTTCCATGCAAGTCAAAATTCTCAAGCTCCAAAACCTGGTGCCATGGAGAAGCATGGAATTCAAAGGGATTTTAAGCCTGGGCCCATGGTCTATGGCAATAGAAAGTGGAGCCAAAAACCTAAACCAGAATATAATGGGGAGAGTCTTAAAGCTAGAGTAAAAAAGGAAGTAATAACTGAACCAGAGCATGAGAAGAAGGGGGAGGTTCTGATTGGCTCTATATCTGTCACTCTTGGAAATTGTAGCCATGATGAAAGTAACAACTTGGATGGAGCCCAGGATGATTGCCTTATAGAGCATGAAATTTCAAAGAAGAAAAATGTGCAGGAGAAGCACAACAGACCTGATTCTGTTCAATGTGGCATGAATCGGCCAACAGTAAAGCTTTGGAGGCCTGTTAGTCGAAATGGAACAAAAGGTCTAATACTGGTTGAGAATGGTAATAGAAAATGCCAACCCGATGGCATTGATGGTAAGGTTGAGGATCAGATCTTGTTCAAAAACAGCTCTCTAAGATCATGTGCCATGGATGATAGCTTTGGTGGGATGGAGAATGGTTCTCCACTGGGGGATCTTAACCGAGGAGGCTTGCAGTTCTCAAGCCATGAAGCAAAGGCTTTTCTTGCAGAGAGTAAGTTCAACTTTGTTTGCAGTTGCACGTGTTATAGTCCTTTTCCGACCATAACATGTCATCACTCTGCTCTTATATGTTCATAGTTTAAGTTGCTTGGCTCTTCTCACACTTGTCTGATTGACTATATTATAATGTAGGGTGGAAGCGGGCCATTGCTGCTGAACATGTGAAATTGGCTCTATCCCCAGACTATCAAGTTGCTGCAAATCATTCATTGGATATTAGAAAGCAAGACGTCATTGGCAGTGCAGAAAATCAGTTGGTTGATGTGGAGGCACAAGAGTCATCAACTGCTAGAGCTGCTAAAGCCAAGTGTAAAACAAAGCGTGATAAGGGTGTCAAGATAAAGTATATACCTAAACAAAGATCCATCACTTAATATAAGATTGACAAGAGAAAGGGTTATTTTATTTTATTTTACAGAGGTGCACAGTTTAATCATCGCTGTATTCTTAGCAGAGGTTGCAGTTTTACTGATGGTTCTGTCAGAAATTTGAAGACAGGTTTTGCCGGAAAGTCCTTTTTTGCTATTCCGCCATTTTTTTCCCCTTCGTCATAGGATATTCTACTTAGGTATTTTTGGAGAAATAGTCCAAATTTTTGTGTAATAAATTTGGTTTTCTTGGCATTGCAAAGTTCGGGGTTCTTATTTTCATCGATTCAGCAGAAAATGGAACCTGAATGTAGACTAGCGAACATAGCTTTTATTCATTTTTGGCCATTGGTCATTAGCTGGTATGTAGGCTTGTTCAGGTGATTTTTGATACATCACTTCACTTTTGGTTAATCTCACGTTAATCCTTCTGGTTTGGTTAAAAACAAGTTCGTTTCAATTAGAAAATTTTATAAAATACATTACGTTTCAAAACCTGATTTAAGAATTGAACATTTCATAAGGTAGAGAGTGCTTGCTCACGAAGTTATCGCTCCATAAATCTTTTTTTTTTTTTTTCAAAAAAGATGAACTTTGTGGGTGTGCAGGGCCTCTTAGCCCCCCTGATCTCGTATCATTCTCTATTAAAATCAAAGTTGCCATGGCTTCAAACCCTTTATTTTGATTTTAGTAGTAAAGCTATCTGTGGATCCATGAAAGAAATTACTGTCGTATTCTTTCTTGAAGAGTTTCTATATATCAAGCATAGCTGAGCTACAGCTCTTGTATTTATTTTTTGGGGTTTTCTCGTTGGCTGCACCAGCGGCATCAAGACGACAGAAAAGAAAAACACTGCCAAGCACTGAAACTTCGGTTTTTGCATGGGTAAGAACCAAGAACTAAAACAGTGACAATCCCAAATCTGAAGCCTTAAGAACTGCTACCACGTTGACCAAGAAGATACCACACCCACAATTCCCACACCAACACAAGCCACGTTTTCTACTTATCCTCCTTAAGCTCCTCACAAACTGCCGCTTGTACACTCTCCTTGCCTCATACCTATTTACTAGATCGAATATCCTCTCCTCTTAAATTTCACTCCTCTGATTCTTCTCTCCATTTCTTTTCCGCTCTCAATACTGTACACAAAATTGCAAATTAGCCAAAACTAGAACAAAATGTCAGGTGGTGTTGGTCCAACATGTAATGACATAAGCCTTCCAAACGAAAGAGAACAAGAACAGAAGCTCCAAGAAGACCTTGCTTCCTTGAAAAACCCTAAAAGCACTACCACTTCAAAGAAAGCTGGTTTCTTGAGCTTTCGTCAACTAAATGTTCTTGCTGTTATGACTGTCTTTGCTGCGAGTGGGATGGTAAGCCCTGAAGACTTTGCTTTTGTTGTCTTCTCCATCATTTACATGTACTTTTTCTCCAAAGTTGCATTCCCTACCACCAACCCTCCTAGAGACTCTATAGTTTTCGATCTGAAAAACAAGATTCTTCGCCTATACGTGTTTGTGGGTGCTATTATTGGACTCTTTCTCCCCATAGCATACATCTTTGAAGGCATTTTCGAGGGAGATAAAGAAGGGATCAAGGCAGCAGCGCCGCATGTTTTTCTCCTAGCAGCTCAGGTTTTCATGGAAGGAGTGGCATTTTCTGACAGGTTTTCGATCCCAATTCGTGTTTTCGTGCCTGTGTTTTATAATTCAAGGAGGATTTTCACACTTGTGGATTGGTTGAGGGATGAGATCTCAAAGGCGGAACAGGATGGTGGAGGATCTACTTGGAGGCTCCATTTTGGTAGAGCTCTTGCTGTGGCTAACCTGGCCTTTTGGTGCTTCAATCTTTTCGGCTTCTTGTTGCCTGTTTATATCCCCAGAGCCTTCAAGAAGTACTACTCTGGATTCAAGGTCAAGGATTAAATCTGCCATGGTTGTTTCATAATTCATTAGGATGGAGTAGAAAAATAAAAATATCTTAGTTTCTACAGCTTCATATGCTGTAATTATTTGCAATAATTAAGCAAGTGCTCCTGTATTTTTTACTTTTGGTGTGCTAAATACTTGGCCTTATCCTAGACTGATCACTTTCTGGAAAATAAAATCAAATGACATTTGATATAATGATAAAAACGGTGGCGTCCGTCGTGCGGTTTCAGGCATCCGTTAGACTGGTTACTCCCACTTGTGTCACCAGACAACATCTAGGAACGAGCGGCGTCAAGGATTTGTTACATAAGCAACTATGTATCGTCAAATCTTTTTCTATAGGTTGGAGATCTTCATGAAGAAGGCGATAGGAAGCATTCTGTAAATGTGGAAAAAAATTTGAATGGCATTCAATAGAAAGAAAGAAAGAAAAAATTGTGGAAGCAAAATGTTTCGAAGGTACAAGAGCCAGCCGATGAAAACAGCTGAAAGTCACAAACAAAAGCCAACAGCAGAAAAAATATAGACAACTGAGCAAATTGTGCTCAAATTGCCCACTATGAGTTCTTTTCATTTCTAATTTCTAAACTTTTCGAACATACAAGGATGCCCAGGAAGAATTTTGCATTTTTGGTGGGTCAAACAAACAATATGCTCACATGTGATACACACCAAATAACAGCCTCAATTCTTCCAGCATCTGACAGCAGCGAACCCCGTGCAGTATCTTCTCCAAAACACTCATGCTGCTGAAGGTTTTTGAAAGGGCAAGAGTATCCTCACATTATCTCCGGTCCAAACCTGTTATACATATCAAATATTGCATTAATTACATTAGAAAGTATCTCAATGGATCGAGCCCTATGGAAGTCCGCTATACCATCTAGACCAAAAGATTCATGTATGCTATTCCTTTCTGTGAGGACTTGGAAAAAATTTTCACCTAACAAACTTGAGCATCCCAGACAACTTCCACTGACCAGGCTGCCAAATTACACAAGCAAATGCCCAAAAGAAACGAAAAAGAGAAGAAAAAATGACCTGAATATCTACGTAAAGATCCATTGACATTCATAGATACAAGCCTTCTTTCTGGGCCCAAAGACAATATTTCCTGCATCCTTTCTGGCCAATCCGAATTTAATCTACGAGCAAAGTCCTCAACCTCCCTGTATTATAGAAAATTAAAAGAGAAGTTGTGAATCTGAATGAGAGAGCGCTAAGAATCCTCTCTCTTCCTAAGAAATATATAGTTTAACAAACTTTTGCAGTCTAAAATATACTGCTGTTTCAACAGTGTCAAAATTCCACATGAAATGCTGCTAGTAACAAGATACAAATTGAACTCATTGACTGAATCAGATAATCAAGCATTATAATTAACCTGTCAAGTTCCTCCATCTTTGCAGGATCTAAATCATCATCAATGCCAGCATCATCAAAGTCTTGAGAATTTGAAGTTCTACTAGGAGAGGCTGCCAAAATACCGCTAACCTCATCATTAGGGCAAGCAGAAGGGAGAGTGTCTGACTCCTAAGAAATCAACCAACAACAGCGAAGTAGCAATGAGAGAAAAGCACCCTTCACAGTGCCAATAAGATAATCATGACATGCAAAACTAAATGACACAATTACTGCAAAGCAATTCCATGAAGCAATGAAATGTGCGAGAGAAGATTGAGAAAGAAATTGAAACCTTCTTTTGGTTTTCATTTGAATTGTTTGAGGAGGAATCTTTTGATTGATCTTTTTTTCTCCGGTTTTTCTTTTTATTCTTACTCGTTCTACACCCCTTTGAATCTGCAAATGGTAGCGCATTTGATAAGTTTCCAAAAACAGAAGATACTTTAAAAGATAACTATTTAAGTACTGATTCACTCAAAAATTCATAGAAGCCATATACTGAACATGAATATCATTAAAAAGTCTGAAGCGACTGAAGAAACCTGTTGTTATCAAGTGCTATCGATTTGGTAAGAAGATGGTGCTAACCATCTTCAACAGGATAATGAAGAAACATCCACACACATACCTCCATCTGCACCATTTATAAATGATAGGAGATCCTCAACTGAGCGGTCATCTGCACGCTCCTCCTCAACCTCAACATCCTAGAACATGTGAAAAATCCATTTGCTATTATTACAAGATCCATTTGCAGGTATGAGGAATTGAATGCTATAATGATTGTAGAGAAATTAAAACCACACAATTAAGAGATGCACCAACAGAAACAAAAATCAGCCAAATGATATAAATAAATAAAATGCTGTCCTTGGGAAAGCTGGAAAAAAAAAGCAACAACCTTCAATTTTTCTCTCTCTTTTAATTCTTTCCGCTTTCTTGCATATAATCGATTTAGAAGCCGGATTCGTGGATCATCAGTGATGTTTCTAAGAGGCTCCAATTTTTCTTCCTGGAAAAAACCAAATCTACATGAAAAAACACTCACACAGGCTAAGAAATAAAGCATTGACTTATTATTGGCAACACCTCTGTGAGATCATCAGGCAAATGAAATGTTTCACGTATCTCCTCGGGAGTTTTCCCTTCAATAATTCGAGCAAGCGCACGGCTTGTAAGATCAACCAAAGGTTTCAACTGGAGGCTGTCTGCAGCAGATGTCAACTCACATAATCTTTTTGTATCCATCCGAATGAACTTTTCATCAAAAGTTTTTCGCTCCTAGAAAAAGAATGAGCAAGTAAAAATAACATTACTACTCAACTTGGCCATCCACAAGCTATCCTGTCCATCTCCCCACCCCATCCTCCAACACACACACACACACACACCCACGCCAAAAAAAATATCTAATATGAGATGATGGCATTTCTCTAATCCCTAAAATTCCAGAGTTCTGGGAAGTGATAGCATCTGAGAAAGCAGAAGAATTACAGGATCTGAAAAGGTAGAGAAGAAAATGAAAAAAACAAGTCAGACCTTATTAGAGCGACCCGGTACTTGATGAAACCGGCAGTAATCAAGTATTAAGCCCAAAATGGCAGGATTCACTCGTTGAGGAAGTGATATAGCATAATTCTTGGACGATCCCATGCCTGTTTGAATAATTTCTCGGCATATCATGGGGCAAAACATGGCTACCTCTTCTTCTACTTGTTGGATAGAACCATCAGCAGTTTGGAGCCAAATGTAAGACTTCATCTTCATACAGAAAACCCCAACAAAATTTAAGAAAGAACACAATATAAAGGCAAATTAAAGCTACAAATGAACAAATAAAAGAAAGGGGAAAAAAAGAAAAGCTTGATGCCAGCACTGCGTATCCAGAAATTAAAATTCCAGCAGTTCCTTTTTCACCCAATTTTAAACAAACCTCAACTACTGAACAACCTTTATACAATCATATTTCTCAACCCTAAAAGTTTTACAATATTCAACCTACTGCGTAACTATTCATCAAACAAACAAATTGCCAATAAAGATGCATATGTTACCAACAACAAGCCAATTAAAGAAGGAGAAATGTGATCTACATCTATACAAATCAATTTAAAAGGAACACAGAATAAAGCTAATTAAAACAGAAAAAAGACTATTTACACAACTATGTAAGACATACCTGGGGTTTCACTACAGCCATTCCAGCTTCTGACATCTGGTAAAAACTGTAAAAAACTTATTAATACTAATTGAGAGCTTGCACCTATGGTTTTAAAAACAAGAAAGAAGCGAAGGAAATAAAAGTTGTGTCCTCGTCAGAATGTTAACTTCTTCAGATGCACATAGGCTCTGTATCAATGCTTCCCAAAATGACCCTTTGTTGAATCCCAACGACATGAATATCAGCATATTCTTATCAACAAAACTTCCTTGAATCATGAAAAAAAAAAAAAACAAGAGAAGCAAGCATCATGTGATGTTATCTTAATTGAACAAATGGCAGTAACCAGTGAAAAGATTTACTATAAATCAAATCTCTCCAATTTCTTAATCTCCAGATCTTTATTAAAAAGATAACCAGGAATTCACCACAAAAAAAGAAGTTGCCTAAGCTCGTCTAGAACAGGAACTTATAAAATGAAAACTATACATTCGGTAATAAAGAAAAAAACCCGTCCATTCGTCCATTTTTGTTAACGAAGGAAGCATACAAGCTTTGCCGCAATAAAAATGTAGAGAGGAAAAGGAGAAGGAGAATGTCCAACACCTAAGCTAGTGATAAATTCAATCTCATATTTTTAACAATTGCATGAAGAATCATTAAAAACAAACAGAGAGTTGCATCTCTTCCTTTCAAGAAAACTTCACTATCTGTTATAAATAACCTCAAGAAAAGACCGAGTTCGAACTGGTGAATACAAATTCAATTTCCAACACTAAAAATCGGATACAAATAAGAAAAAAAATTCAAAATTCAATCAAAATAAGCTTCAATACAAATGGAAAGCAATAACATTCATCAATGGATTAAATTCAAGAGATGTAGAATGAAGTTTCTAGCTTACCTTGAGTGGGAGAATTCAAGAGATTATGGAAAAATATTTAGACATTTAGGGTTTTGGGTTGCATTCTTTTTCTTTTTAAAAAAGATTTTAGCTCAGGGTTTATTTTTGGTATTAAAGATTTTTTTTTTTAATTTCTGGTGTTTATTTCTCTTTCGTTGTTCTTTCTTTCTCTTTTGTTTATGGTGAGCTGCGTGTTGGGTGGTGCACGTGACTTCTATCAAGAAGACGGTCTGCCTCTCACGTGACTCCCTCTCGTTCTCTTAGTTAGTTTAGTTAGGGTTTCAACATTGTAAGTTTTTTTGAGTTTTAACTGCAGCTGTCTGGTTTCTTACCTTAACTGGGCTTACAATTTATATGACAGCCTTGGTTCCTTCCGTTGGCCGTTGGGTTCACTTCCAACGACCGGTCCATCATCATGTTTCCATTATTGCCCCTCCCAGATTTCTTATTTACGTTCTCTTGTTTTGTACGGTCGATTTGTATTTTCCTCATCAGCTCTCAAATATCAAAATAATATTTATTTATTTTTACCTAATTTCACATGCCTTGCCCATGAATGTTAAGATCAGTACTAGAATTAGAAGAATTCATTAGCATGTTGACATTAATGTCTATGCCAAATTACACTTATTTTCATATTAGTTTAAAATCGAATTTTTTTTTATGATTTAAGTTGACATACCATGTGTGTTAAGGTTTGAGTTTTTTTTTAACGAGAAGCTTTAATGAATTAAAATGAAATATTTTTTTGGATGCAGGGAGAGGTTCTTCAATCTCTTATAAACAAGCCAGCCTATTGATCATTGATGCGTGCGTGCGTGCGTGCGTGTTCAAATATGCAACATATTTTTCCAATGAGATTTGATTAATTTCGAGGAAAATTTAATCTTTCGATGGATCATGCAAAATGTAGCTTTCTCTTTGCTTTTCCTGCTGTAGATTACATCGTATGTGCCTTTTTTTTCTTTTTTTTTTTTATTCAGTGGGGTTGGAAGGCTAAAACTTTTTAATGGATTGGTTTTGATCTTGATGGGTTCTAGAGTACATTATACATATTTAGAAATACAAATGGGCATAGAGATGGATGCATGCTTGTAACTCGCAAGTCCCAGCCAAAAATGGTGCCCCAATAACATCCTAATTACCTTGACAGATTAATTAAATTGCCAATTTAAATAGAAACGACAGCGTACGGAAGTGGCGGTTTTCCTGGTGCCAAATAAAGGATGGTGGCTGGCTTGGCGGTTGGCAGTTGGCAGCAGCGTGGCCATGGACTTTTTATCTCTTTGCTCCACCACAGCACTAGTCATTAGTCAAGAAAGATTGATGCTGTCCTGTCATTGTATACTCTGCCACTTAGCTGAGTTTTGGTCATCTAACCATCATGTGGTTGTTTAACAGGAAAGGATCATCTGGGTTCTCTTCGTCTTCCACGGCTGAGGAAGTCACTCATGGGGTCGATGCCTCTGGCCTCACTGCCATTGTTACAGGTCTTACATACTCTTTTCTGTTTGGATTATGATTGTCTTTCTTATCTGAATTTATTAGGTTTAGTACGTCCAGAGTCCATTTTGATAGATGAAAGAGACGGTAATTTAATAAACTAACAAATGTCTCCATGTTTGACAGGCCTTTCCATCTTTCTATGGTTATACATGGGATCTCGTAGTGATACACTGCCATCTTAATTATAGCTCTCAAGTTTTACTTCTCTTCTATGCTGTCCCGTTTGTGATTAATGATGTTAATTCATGTAGCACTTGGTGCAAATTTGGGGTGATTTTTGAAAATTTCAATAAGATTTATTAGGATGAAATTGCGGTAAAGGTTTGTGCTTCTGTAGATATTCAGGAATCGTGATTATATCTTACAGAATTCAGATTCCATCTTGTGCCCTTTAGTTGTGGTATTTGTATGGTGAGACAATACCCAAAAAGCCTCAGTTATTTGCAAGTTCATTTCATTTGCTAGTATATAATGCTAGAACTGATAGCATCTAAGGGATAACTGACAGGGTTTTAGGATCTAGTTCTTCACAATTCTATGAAATGAATACGCTTGCACGTCTTTGGAAAGATTACAAAACCTTTATTGCGGAGAATGTAAATCTATCTACATGCTTTATGATTAATGGGTATATTCTATAGCTTCTTATTGTTGACTGCAAGTATTGCACAGATTTTCTTGTGTTCAAGACATTCAATAATTTGTATTTGCACTATGAACTGACAAGCATCCTCTGATTTTAGGAGCATCTAGTGGTATTGGCACTGAGACCGCACGAGTTCTTGCATTGCGAGGTGTCCATGTTATTATGGGGGTCAGGAATATGGCTGCTGGAAGAGATGTCAAAGAAGCAATAGTTAAGGAAATACCCTCGGCCAAAGTTGATGCCATGGAATTGGACCTAAGTTCTCTGGCATCTGTGAGGAATTATGCATCGGATTTCAATTCCTCTGGTCATCCATTGAACCTCTTAATGTAAGGAAAAATAAAGAATCTTAATGATTGAACGATATGGCCTGTGTTCATGCATGCATAGCTTTCATAGTGTAGCCTGAGCCTTCTCAATTTACTGAATTATAGAAAAATGAATGATTTTATCTTCTCTATTGTAAGTAACAATGCAGGAATCATGGCGCCACCATTCATGCACTCCAAAGACAACATGGAGCTACAGTTTGCAACAAATTACCTGGGTACTAATATTATTATTTTTTATAGAAAAATCCCAATTTAATTATTTCTTATCCAAAAAACGAGTTGACTAAGTCATTTTCTCTTAATACTTTCCACAGGACATTTTCTTTTGGCTAATCTTTTGTTGGATACCATGAAGAAAACAGCACATGAAAGTAACAGAGAAGGAAGAATTATAAATGTTTCCTCAATGTTTCACCGTTACCCATATCCTGAAGGGATTCGTTTTGATAAAATCAATGATCAGTCAGGGTAACACTATAATCACTCAGAATTGCAGAAATTTCTAATCTTGAAAGCATACTAGTCAGCAAACAGGATTACAGTGTCCATAATTTGATATACTTATTTTTAAACATGCCTACTCCCAGGATATTGGCAGGTGCATTTTAGGTCTTTCAATTTTCTGAAGACCATCATATTTTTATATCTATTCTGCTTAAATGATGAAATAAATCTTATGTCTTAAAGTGAAATCTGAACCTGCAGAACAAAGTTGATGAAGTAAAGATAATTCTCTTAGTGCTATGCATGGAGAATATATGCATGTGATACTTCGACCTGTCTTTAGTTTTTTAAACTATTGTGCATGCTTCATATGATTTAGCTGAAGGCCTTTCAAATCCCCATGATTTGTGATTGAACATTTTATCAGTAAACATGAATACTTGATAGCTAATAGCTTATCATATGTCAGTTTTTAGTCAGTTTTGTGTGTTTGTATGATGTGATTCACAAGACATAATTGTTAAATGTAGTATGACTTTTTTTATTGAAATAACCTTCATAAAACATCTCAGTTTCTTCCAGTATCATGTGTAAGCTCTTAAATCATGAAACTCTATCGGCATTCTCAACATGCATTGAATTTGATGCATGCTATTCAGTACGTTTGACTTGTTGCTTGATATAATCTTGCTATTTAATATCGATCTCGAATGGAGGATTTTAATTGTGTCTATGATTGCTCTTGTAAAGGTATAAAAAATTCCAGGCATATGGCCAATCCAAGCTTGCTAATGTGCTGCATGCTAATGAACTCATGAGACGATTCAAGGTATCTGGTCTTCTTTTTGATAACAGGGTCACAGGAAGTACTTGATGGTGAAAAGAGAAAGTCGATACATTCTTTTATGGATACGGACAAACATTTTTTTTTTAGCCACAATAAGATTCGAACCATTCTTTTCTGGAAAAAAAAAAAACCTCTAACTGCTTGTAGATGATAACCTACACTATATCTGTGCATGGATAGATATGACGTTAAGGGTAATCAGTTATAATGTTGGCTGTTTTGATAATCAGGAGGATGGAGTAAACATTACTGCAAATTCACTGCATCCTGGAGTGATCGCCACCAATCTTTTCCGTCATAATACAAGTCTTGCAGATGACAATCCCATAAGAGGTTTCACATTTTGACTATGTTATCTTTTGGGTCCTACTTCTCTGGACTGAGTCCTAAATTCAAGAGCAAAATTGCTTCTTAACTTTAGTTCTTTTGATTTAATTCAGTCTTCCTTGAGTCGGCTGCCAGGCTTGTTCTAAAAAATGTCCAGCAGGTGAGCTAGCTGCCTTCCATAATAAAACTCCTAATAGCACTTAGTTTGTTTACAAAGTTCCCTAAACTACATACCTTTATTGCATAAAAGCCTACTAATTCTTCGTTTCCTTTCACATTTCATTTTTTTTTTCTTGAATTTGATTGCAGGGTGCTGCAACAACGTGCTATGTGGCATTGAATCCACAAGTAAAGGGCGTAAGTGGTGAATATTTTTCAGGTTGTAATTTGGCCAAAGCATCCTCAATGGCTAAAGATGCTGAGTTAGCGAAGAAACTTTGGGATTTCAGCATGAATTTGGTTGAATAAATGATGCATACAAGTTTCTATATTTCCAAAATAATGTATTATATTTGAGAGGGATTCTTGTATCTGAAAAAGATGAGGGTATATTTTATTTGACATACGGTCTTTGATATCAATGTTTTATTATGACCATGCACTTGAGGAATACTACTTTCTCAAGAAGAAGAATTTTAAGGAATGCCATTTGTATTTCATTTTGGAAAAGGAATCAGTCATGACATGCCCTCCCCTTTCCTTCCCTTCAAACTCTTAACTGTACAAAGCTGAAAATTATCAGACATGATATCAGCAACTAACCTTAATGAGCTTGCATGCATTGAGATCATTGGTTGAACTAAATTGGCTTCATGGGCAGACCTAGTTTCCATGGACTGGACTGGGCCCCTTGCTTTAGCTCGTAACAGAAAGGAAATGGATAGACCATCACTATCCACTGACCTTTGGGGAGTACAACCACAAAGAAAGGGCTACTGCAGAAGATGTGGGAGTGACAAGAGAGAGAGAAATTGAGCAAAAAAGGAGCATCTGGGTTCTCAGCTTCTTCCACAGCTGCAAAAGTTACACAAGGGATTGATGGCTCTGGTCTCACTGTGTTAAGAACTCTCTAATTTGAGAAGAAAGTAACAGAAGAAGTAAAGAGACTTGCAGTGTAATGCAAAAACTGGATTTTCTTATTGCTTGACCATCACAATTACTTTATTTATACAATCCTTTCTCCTCTTTCCAACCACTAACTAACTTCTAATTGAATTCTAACTGCCAACTAACTCCTTGCCACGTGTGATTCCCTTCTAACTGCTAACTGCTGCTTCCTGTTACCGGTACTGCTGGCTGCTGTTTTTGTAAACAAGGTTGCTTACTTCTTTCAATCTTTGCTCCTGACAATTAATCCAAGTCTTGTAACACACTGCCATTATCACTGGTCAAGTTTTTTTTTCCTCCCAAAAATAAGTGATCTTTTGAAAGCAAAAGCATTGGTGAAAAGTTCTTTATCTGATGACCATTGATGTTATTCTGCTGCAAGAGCATCAAGTGGGATTGGAGCAGAAACAGAACGTTTATGTAGTCATGGGGAGTGAGGAATATGGTAGCCAGCAGGGAGGTGCAGGAAGCCATGGACCAAAGGAAATCCTGCTGCAAAAGTTGATGCCATGGAATTGTTTTTAAGCACAATGGCATCAGTTAAGAAATTTGCAGCAGACTTTTAAGTCCTTGAATCTTCCATTAAACCTTCTCATGTAAGTTAATTGGATAACAGGAAAAATGATTGATGGACTTTAATTTTGACTACTATTTTCATTTTGCTTACGTTGAGCAGCTTTTATTGTTTTTACTTCGTGACAAATCTTTACCGAATGCAGATATACATTTGGTAGTAACAACGCAGGAATCATGGCAACACCATTCATGCTTTCTCAAGACAAACATAAACTTCAATTCGCTACATCATTTGAATGGCTTCGCAACTCATGATAAGTCGAAAGGCACATGATACCTTATTATTCAGTAAATTGATGAGAACTAGAAAATACAGAAATCGCTGGATTAGATTCTTTTCAGTTACTAGTGGTAATGTACATACAAGTAAATCAGTTTGAACGACAACAGTTAATCTGCCCCAGCATAAACCATTGCACGAAACAGATAAGCACAGGCTCGTCAAATCCCCATCTGCTTGGTAAACAAATTTCTAATCCCGGTTCAGTTCATCTTCTGTACAGCCGTTTCAGACCCAGAAAAGTAATAATCGTACTTGCTACCTTAATCTTTGTTTTTCTTCTATACCACGATCTAAAAGAATATACAGTTCTCAATGCCATGAATAATTTCCTTACTAAAGGAACTGCCATACACTGGATCATCAGAGGCCACACCGTGCAGGGGGGGAATGAATCCATTATCTTAATTCAGTCGAGTGCTGGAAAGATTTCCGCTCTTAAGTTCTTGCAAGTTCGCAAGTCATGTCACCACAAAATGCCCACATGAGCGAGTTTCTTAGTCTAGTTAGCAAGCTCCATTTCAGTGCATCTAAAGATCCGACCAGAGTGAGTACTGTAAAATACCTTAACATGCTTGTCATGCATGGATCCAAATGCATAAGCTTGGAACTACACTGACCAGTCTGCCCCCAGCCACCTCATCACCTTAAACCTTATTCCACATTTCCTACCCCTTGTTGAACATGCCAGTTTTCCTCAGCTGTTAATGTAATGAATAAAAAATCATATAGAACCAAAATGACCATCTCAAAACCTTGAAAGCTTGCTTTGATCCGTCAGTCCACAAACAATTTATTAGATTATATACCTCCAGTTCGACTGGGTAAAGGAGAGTTGGGACTTAGATCCAGGGATGGTTTCATTTTCACATGATCCCTCAAAAGCTGCCGAGACACTCGATCAGCCAACACTGATTGTCCATCATAAGGTTCCCCTTGAGTAGGCCTTCCAAGCTGCTTTCCTATGAGATCATTTTCACATGGAACCAGCTCTGAGAAGATGGGAGAACCTGGCTGCATTCCTCGAAAAAGATCAGGACTGGAATCATGATAAGCCAAGCCATTGACATATATACCATTTGAGTGATTTTGCATGTTTCCAAAACCCTCTTGGAAGTGAACTGAATGCTTCAAGTGATTAAAAGGTATAGCACCAGTGCCACCTGTCAGAGGTGTGGATGAGCCAGAAGTGGTCCGTGGGCTAGCTATGGGTGAAGGAGACATTCTTCCATTCAGATGTTGTGGCGACCTTGAATGCAAAAGCGGGCTTCCAATGGGAGAAACAGGGCATGATATGTACCTTGGAATGTGTAAATCACTACAGATTTTGGGAATTGAAATCAGACAATAAGATGATGATTTCAGTAATGGCAGTGATATTGTGAGAGAGATAGATACCTGGTATGTAGACCAGTTTTTGAAACTCTAGATGAATGAACTGCAAGCCTCTCTGAATCCAAGGTGGGAAAATTTCTTGCATGATTAATGCCCTGAAAAATGATCAATAAAACGCAGCAACACTTAACATAGCTGGTATCCAAGATGGGAATGATGCAATAGACACGAAAAACTGCTTGTTTGAGATCTCAGAGTAGCAGCATCAAAATATGTTAACCAACAAACCAGTCAAAAGTTGCTAAATCTTCTTAGCCCAGGAACAGTACTACCTACACAGGATTTCATGCAAACCTAAATCAAGGCACTTACAAAGAGACTAGCACTACATGAAAACACGCAAACATTGAGACTGTTACTACACTCTACAAGCAAGATGTATTGCCACTACATGTACCTCAGCCTTTCATCACAGATTTTAGGAGAGCCCGACTAATCCTTTTCTCATAAATGGAACTATTTCTACATTCTTTCAAGCAGTCATTTGCTCCTTCCAGGTCTTGCTATCTTACAACATTAAGAGCACTTTAGTAGCTGTCATGAAGCATTAGTGAACTTCCTATACATTAACCAATTTGTTCCAAAGTTGCTGATTGGTTCAGAAATCCAAATTTAAATGGAAAAAAACAATTATCAAAAACCACACCCAGATATTCTTCTATAAGTCATGTTCTGTGATACTTAACCTTTACATGCATCTCCAGGTCATCAAATAACCAATTCATCTCTATGAACTCTTTCAACAAATCTTTACTGCACATAACAAGGCAATCTAACTTATTACAAAAACATCTTATGGTTTTTGTCCTGCTCCTGCCTTTGATGACAGATCTAAAGGTGTCTCCCATGTCATACTTCTAACAAAAGCAGAAGAATATGGGTTGTGTAACCTTCAACCCCAGACACATATTGGCTTATCAACTTCTCTAACAGGAGAGAAATCCAATGGTGTCTCTCACATACATACTAACAAAACAGAAATATATAGGTTATTGTTTATACAGCCTCCCATCCAGTGCATGCATCCTCTTTGCTACACATTCTGCTTGTATCCTTACCAGTGCAAACTTCTTTCCACAAATTCAGAGAAAGCAATCTATACCAGACTGTAAAACTATTGTGACAAAAAAAAAAAAAAAAAGATAAGTTCCACAAATAACCAAACTTCTTTCTTTCCCTAATTTTTGTCAGGCATCATTACAAATTCATACAGTTATCATGGCATCAAAGGACTACAAAAAATGCATTTCAGCACCATATCAGAGATAAATTTAACATGATGCATTTCCTAATTAAAACAAACAGAAAATACTAAAGGAAAGAAATAAAGTTCAACATCATGGCATGTGAAACTTGACCTCAGTAGAAATGAAAGGACAACATGAAAAAAGGAAATACCAGAATTTTAACTCCATTTGAAACCCCAGGGGGTGGATCTGTAGGATCAAGGCACAGAATAGGTCTTTCCAAAGGCGGAGCTAATTTTAAAAAAGGATGCTCTAAAAGCTGGGAAGCTGTAGGACGATGTACTGGATTGCGTTGCAAACATTGCCTAACAAAGTCCTTCCCTTCATTTGAGAGGTCCTCTGGAATTTCTGGGAGATCCTTGCTATTTCCAATTTTAAACATGGCAGCAACCTTAAGCCCGCAAAACAAAGACATCAGACAATGAGAAGAAAAAACAGAATCAGATACCTGTGAAATCTTTATAAATGAGAACCGTGTGTCAAGATACATCAGATAATTGACATAGGTATCCTTGGATCAACTAAAATATTTAGCTTTTAGACAACATAACATTTAAATATCATCATATATAGGAATTACCCCTTCAAACTGGCTCCAAGGTGGTTTTGTAGTAGCCATCTCCAAAACAGTGCATCCAAGACTCCATATATCCACAGCAAGATTACAGCCATTTGAGTTCTTTATAACCTGTGCAAACAATGAAAATGAGGGTTTAATATAATATGGAGAACACCATATGATATGGAAAGAAAGATCGAGCAAGAAAAGACTCTGACCTCTGGGGCCATCCAATAAGGGCTTCCCTTGAATGATAGTGGACATGACTGCCCGGTGATCTGCAAAACAGAGATTAGATCAGTTGGGCAAGCAGGATATGACCATATTGGGGGGGGGGGGGGGGGGGGGGGGGGAAAATAAAAGAAC
>Ga0325410_1000340_pt1 | contig 47199 bp, 46 predicted proteins | sample PopdelMetagenome_16_FD_206182 | JGI IMG/M metagenome (GOLD analysis project Ga0325410, IMG submission 206182) | Populus deltoides microbial communities from Bellville, Georgia, United States - Xylem-PdIQD-R3 | ecosystem: Host-associated > Plants > Phyllosphere > Stem > Wood/Secondary xylem...
ATGGCAAGAACGGAATGCAAGGATCTTTGCTGGAATGTCTAGAACTTCGAATTTGGTCTTCAATCAAATCGAATGTATCATTCGTGATAAGCTTGATTTGATGAGGAATGTCGTACCAACAAATGACTTCTGCCATGTTGAATTTTTCCTAACTTTGGAGGGATGTTCCAGTTATCAGAATATGTAATAAAGGATTTTTGGCCAAGATTTGAAACTTAATTCACAGAATTAAGAGTTGTTCTTCCAAATTGATTTTGTGAAGAATCCTACCTGACTTATCACTCTTCAATCACAAAGAGTGTGGCGTCGAAATCCTAGATTGATCTTTGTGGCATCTAGATCGACTTATCAAAGTATCATTCTAGTCTATCTTCCATCTTATTTACCTTGAAATCACTATAATCCAGCCTAAAAAAAAAGACAACACAACCAGACCCATCCTTCATCCATTTTCGTCAGATTCATTGTTGCCGATTTTTGAATCATTCATGGCACATCATCTGGTATCAGAGCATCAATTGCGATCTAAGGCTGGAGCCAAAAACAGAAGAAAGGCTCGCCGGAATTAAGGTTGATAAACTTAATTATGGCTGGAGATAAAGAAGATTTGCAAAAGGGTTAAGTTTGGAACAGGCACAGGTTATGGGCTTTCAACGATCTCATGCTGAGATTCGGGATGAAATGACTGGAATTCATTAACAGTTGAATACCCTTATGCAAATGATGCAAATAAATAATTTGCAACCCCAACAGAGGCAAGCACTTAGGGTGCCACAAAATGATATTATAGAAGCTAACGAAATCCAAATGGGGATGATGAGGCCAACGATAGGGGCATACCAAAAATGCAGAATTATAATCCTCCTAATGGTCTCAAACTTGGAGTGGATTTAGAGGTTGAAAAGGTGTTTGAATGGTATGAATATTCTGAAGAAAGGAAGTGCAAGGTGGCAGCACTTGAGTTTACAGATTATGCTTTTTTATGGTGGAAAAATTTAAAGATTCAGAGGAGAAGGGATGGAGAAGAGGAGATTACAACGTGGGCAACTATGAAAAGAGTGATGAAGAAGAGATTTGTTCCTGATTACTATAAACAAGAGCTATACATTAGACTTCAGTCTTTGCGACAAGGATCTTTGAGTGTGGAAGAGTATGTGAAAGAGTTTGAGTTGCTGCTGATTCGAAGTGAATTGATGGAACCCCAATAGCAAACAATAGCTAGATTTCTTGGAGGGTTGAGGAAGGATATAGCTAATGTTGTTGAATTACAGCCGTACATCTTCCTTGAGGAAGTTATAAAGCTTACAACTCGAGTAGAGAGGCAACAAAAACGAGGAGGTGTTCGAACTGGTGTAACTACGTCAAGCACAACAAGGGCTGTTTCTACACCTACACGAACATGGAGCACACCTAAACAAGATGAGAAGGTGGAGTTTAGTAAGAGGAATACCAGTTCTGATTCTTTGAAGGGAAAGGAGAAGGTGACAGAACCTCAACATCCTAGGAGGTCTCGGGACATCAAGTGCTTCAAGTGCTTAGGACATGGGCACATTGCTTCAGAATGTCCAAATAAAAGGGTGATGATTTTGCGTGGGGATCATGGAGAGCTAATCAGTGGAGATGAGGTTGAAACTGAAGATGAAGATAAGGTACAAGTGACTGAACAAGAAGAGGATTTCGAACCAGTGAAGAGAGATTTGTTGGTTGTGCAACGGGTTTTGAAGCACAAATTGACGTTAGTGATGAGCAACGCGAGATCTTTCGTACTCAATGTTAGATTTGAGATAAGGTGTGTTCCTGATCATTGACAATGGAAGTAGCACTAATGTTGCGTCAACTACCTTGGTGGAGAAATTGGGTTTAACTACCCTTCCACATCCCAGGCCGTATAGTTTGCGATGACTGAATGAGAATGGGGAGATTCGGGTGACAAAGCAAGTCTGTGTACCTTTTTCCATTAAAACCTATCATGATGAGGTTTTGTGTGACGTTGCGCCAATGTCAGCTAGCCATTTGTTGCCGGGTCGTCCATGGCAGTTTGATAAGGATGTGATCTACAATGGATGAAAGAACACTTATTCTTTTATGTTGAATTAACCCATTGAGTAAACTTGTTACCATTGAGTTCTTAACAGGTTAGAGAGGATTATATATGAAGCCAACAAAAGGAGGTGAAATCACATAAGGAGCTGTTGTTAGCCAAAAAAGGAGACATTGAACAAGCATTAGCTTTGGCGGGGGCTGTTTTCATGATCTGGGCAAAGTAATTACTACAAGTAGAAGGATTGGACTTACCAATACAGATTAAGGAATTGCTTGAAGAATTTAAAGATATGTTTCTAGTTGTACCGTACCTATTTGTGGAATTGAGCATCAAATTGATTTGGTGTCGGGAGCTTCACTTCCTAACAGATCAGCATACAGATGTAATCTATAGGAAGCAAAAGAGATTCAAAGGCAGGTTGGTGAGCTCTTACAGAGGGGCTATGTGCGAGAAGCACTTAGTCCATGTTCTGTACCTACTGTACTTGTACTGAAGAAAGATGGTACCATGAGGATGTGTATGGACAGCCGCGCTATCAACAAAATAACAGTTAAGTATCGATTTCCCATACCCAGACTTGATGAGTTGCATGGTGCTGCATTGTTTTCTAAAGTCGATTTAATGAGTGGTTATCACCAAATTAGAATAAAAGAGGGAGATGAATGGAAAACAACATTTAAAACTAAACAGGGGTTATATGAATGGATGGTAATGCCGTTTGGGTTATCTAATGCGCCTAGTACATTTATGAGGCTTATGAGTCATGTTCTGAGGAAGTATATCGGGCTATTTGTTGTAGTATATTTTGACGATATCCTGGTGTATAGCAAGACCTTTGATGATCATATGAAGCATATTAGAGTTGTTTTTGAAACTTTGCGGGATTCTAAGTTGTATGGGAAACTCACAAAGTGTTACTTCTGTAAAGAAAGTGTCGTGTTTCTTGGATATATTATCTCTAGCATGGTGGGAGTTAAGGTTGATGAGGAGAAAATTAAGGCAATTCAGGACTGGCCAAAACCTGCTAGTATCGCTGATGTGAGGAGTTTCCATGGTTTAGCTTCTTTTTACAAGCGATTTGTGAAAGACTTCAGCTCTATTGTTGCTCCTATGATAGAATGCTTGAAATAAAGGAATGACTTTAGATGGAGTGAAGATGCGTAGAAAGCTTTTGAACTAATTAAGAAAAAGTTGTGTACTGCTCCAGTTTTAGCACTTCCATACTTTGCTAAAACATTCGAAATAGAGTGTGATGCTTACGGAATTGGAATTGGGGCTGTCTTGCTGCAGGAAAAGAGGCTGATTGCATTCTTCAGTGAAAAGTTAAATGGAGCACGTTTGAACTACTCTATTTACGACAAGGAGTTCTATGCTTTGATTCAGGCTCTAGAGGTATGGTAGCACTACTTGTTGCCTAAAGAATTTGTTATACATACTGATCATGAATCCTTGAAGTATCTTAAGGGGCAAAGTAAGCTGAATCGTAGACATGCTAAATGGGTGGAGTTTATGGAGTCATTTCCTTATGTCATAAAGTACAAGAAAGGGCAAGTTAATGTGGTTGCTGATGCTCTTTCTAGGAGGTTTGCACTGTTCTCTATGTTGAATGCAAGGCTGATGGGTTTTGAACAAGTGAAGGAACAGTATGCTAATGATTCCTACTTCGCTAATTTGGTTGCCGAATGTGCAAAGGGAGCTTGTGATGGGTTCTTTATGCATAAAGGTTACTTGTTCAAAATGGGCAAAATGTGTATTCCTTCAGGATCGTTATGGGAGTTGCTTGTGCGAGAGGCTCATGGTGGTGGTCTTAGTGGTTATTTTGGGGAGAAGAAGACTTATGAGCTGCTGAAAGAACATTTGTTTTGGCCTAGCATGTTACGGGATGTGCACAAGGTGATTGAGAGATGTGTTATTTGCAAGAAAGCTAAGGGTAAAGAGAATGCATATAGACTGTATATGCCATTGCCTATTCCAGAGCAACCACGGATGGATGTTAGCATGGACTTTGTACTTGGGTTACCAAGAACATAGTGTGGAATGGGTTACCATGTTAGCATGGTTGATCGATTCTCCAAAATGTCTCAGTTCATTCCTTGCGACAAAACTGACAATGCAGTATATGTTGTTGATTTGTTCTTTTAAGAGATTGTTCGTTTCCATGGAGTTTCTAAAAGCATTGTCTCTGATTGTGATACAAAGTTCTTAAGCCACTTTTGGAAGACTCTTTTGAGGAAGCTTGGAACGAAGTTACTTTTCAGTACGGCATTTCATCCACAAACTGATGGACAAACTAAGGTAGTAAACCGAACTTTATCTTTTTTGTTACGGGCTATTATACATAAGAATTTGAAGAGTTGGGATACTTGTTTGCCTATTATGGAGTTTGCATATAATCGTAGTGTGCATGGGGCTACAGAATTTTCACCATTTGAGGTTGTGTGTGGCTTTAATCCTTGTGTTCCTATTGATCTTGTTCATATTCCAATTGATGAGAGGACATATAAGGATGGAATTAGAAAGGCAGAATTGATGACGAAACTACATGAGCAGGTTCGATTACATATTGAGGAGAAAACGACAAAGTATGCTAAACAAGCTAACAAGGGGCGGAAAATGGTTAGGTTTGAACCAGGAGATCTTGTTTGGATTCATATTAGCAAGGGTAGATCCACAAGCAAATGTAAGTCCAAGTTGATGCCAAGAGCTGATGGTCCATTTCGGATTATAGAGAAGGTGAATGATAATGCGTATAAGGTAGATCTTCCTGGTGATTACAATGTATCAGCTACTTTTAATGTGAAAGACTTGACTCCATACTTGGATGATGATGATGATTCTGATTTGATGACAAATCATTTTCAACCTAGGGCTGATGATGTGCATCATGGGAATTATAATCCATTTTGGGTGGTGTTTTCTGTTTTTAATAGTGTTGGTGTGTAGGTACAAGTTATCTTTCTATCAAACCTGATTTACTTGGCTTTCTGGAAATTATTGTCTTTGTGTGTGGGTTGGTGATCATGAGGTTCGCATCATCTCCTCTTCAATAGGATATGGAATTCGGAATTAGCTCAAATTTGAAAACCAGATAACAAAAAAAGCCACTTATTTGCTTCTGCCGCAGAAAACTACACAAGGGAAAATTGAATCAAATCAATTTCGACTTAGCTCAAATTTGATACTATGATTACTGGGGTCCTAATCGCAATAAGTATTAATTTTGGGGTCAATTAAATATCAATTACTTTGGTTTTCAATTTCGGGTATAATCTGGAATGATTCATAATGTTTTTGCGTCAGTATATCAAAATTTATCATAAATTTCTCAAACTTTATATTCTGTCTATTTGGGTTGAAATAACATTATATATGAAATTTTAGCTCAATCGGACATCATTTACTTTAGGTTCCAGATTTGGACTTAACTCGTCATAAACGAGTCTGTTTTGCGTCAACTTTTGAAATTCGCTTTCTTTCTATTGTTGTCATTTTTTTGTAGTATATGTTCAATATATCTAACATATTTGGGTGTTGTTTCATCATTTTGTATATTTGGTATTTGTTTTTATTCAAGTGTTCAGTTTCTTTCATATTTCGGTTAGATTCGCTTGCTACTCGCGAGACTATCATTGCATTGTTGTTTTACTTGTTTTTTGGGTTTTTTATTGCTTCTTGATTCAAATATATGTATATTGGGATTGTGCTGCTAAGTTGGTTCTATTTGATGTTGGTTTTAGTTCTGCAAGAACATTAAGAAGGTGAGACGAGAGATGTGAGCGTGTTAGGATATTAAGAGTTTGAGCAAAACATGAGCGACGTGAGGATATTTTTTACCACTAACTGATTTTTGCAGGTACTTTCATGTCAAATCAAAACAACACACCACCCCCTCCTGAGGGAGAACTTAAGTTCCAAATGCAAGCCATGACGCAGATGATGGAGAGGATGAATTTTGTGATGGGGAATGTGTGTGACAGACTTGATAGGGTGGAGAGACATGGTAATGAGGCTGGTACAAGCACCCAAGACATGAGGAAAGTTGGGGCTGAACCGAAAGCAAACAGGGGCAGTAGGGCTGATGGTGGTTTTGAGGACGAGACCATTGGATTTTTCATTGCCATAACTATTTGAAGGTGAAGAAGGTAAAATTGGTAGTAATTGACTCCATAGATTATGCACTGATTTGGTGGGATCAGAATATGATTAGTAGGAGGAGTGGAGATGAAAGAGTTGATAAGAAGGCAATTTGTGCCTAACTATTATTATAGAGATTTGTATCTGAAATTGCAGGGTTTGAATCGGGGTTCTAGGTTTGTGGATGAGTATTTCAAGGAGATGAAGATCGCAATGATGCGAGCCAATGTGATTGAGGATAGTGTAACTATCATGGGTTGAATAGGGACATTGAGAATGTTGTAGAATTACAACATTGTGTGGAATTGGAAGACATGGTAAGGTGGAGAGGCAAATAAAGAGAAAAGGACAGTACACGTTTTCAGATCAATTCGGCTTCATCTTCAACATGGAGGCCAAATTTGAAGAGAGAGGGGGTTGTCCAACAAAAGCCTTATGCAAAGGCTAAACCACCTAAGGCCAAAACAGAATGTCATACGGATGGGAAAGGTAAATCTAAATCTTAACCTACTCGTGATAGAGATATTAAAAGTTTTAAGCTTTTAGGGAAGGGACACATTGTATCTCAGTGTTTATATCGAAGAGTTATGCTTACAAGAGACCAGGGAGGTTGAATCTTAAAGTGACAAATCTACAAGTGTAGAGATGCCACCGTTGGTGGATTGTAGTGATGAGGAGATTTCATATCCTATTGAGGGGGAGGCCTTGGTTATAAGGCATGCGCTGAACATGCAAATCAAAGAAGATGTGTAGATCAACAACGGGAAAACATACTTCACACTTGATATCACATCCAAAACAAGGTATGTAGCATGGTAATCGATGGAGGTAGTTGTGCTAATGTAGCTAGCGATACTCTTTTGTGAAGAAATTGAATCTGAGTTGTATTAAGCATCTTAGGCCTTATAGATTGCAATGGTTGAATGAATGTGGTGAAGTGAATGTTACTAGCTAGTATTGATTGTGTTGCTATTGGGAAGTATTCTGATGAGGTTATGTGTGATGGAGTCCCAATGCATGGTAGTCACTTACTTTTGGGGTGTCCTTGGCAGTTTGATTGGAAGGCGCTTCATGATGGGTTTAGAAATAGGTTCATTATTGTAAAGGATAGTAAAACCATCACTCTTGTACCTCTTTATCCAAAACAAGTGTATGATGATCAAATAAAATTAAAAAGGGAGTGTGAGGATGGGAAGAGTGAAAATTCACGTGAGGACAATGATGAGAGAAGACCATCAGATTTGGCTTTTGTGATTAATTAAACCAGTTGAGAGTGGAGGTAAAACCCAAGAAGTGAAGAAAGTAAGCTTTCGTGATGATAATAGTGTGGAAAAATTAAAGAAACAACCTAATTTTTATGCAAAAGAAGCTCAAATCAGATCTGCGTTTTTCACTAACAAGCCGATGATGTTACTTATGTATAAAGAGGCTTATTTTAACTTTAACGATCTTGATTCTGCTATTCCTAGTGTGACTGTTTCTTTGTTCCAGGAATCTGATGATGTATTCCTTAAAGACATCCCTAGTGTATTACCACCATTAAGGGGAATTGAATATTAGATTGACCTTATGCCTGAGGCTTCTATTCCTAACCATCCAGCCTATAGAAGCAAACCCAAGGAGATGAAGCAGCTCTAAAGGCAAGTAGATGAGTTGATGATGAAGGGGTACATTCGTGAGAGTATCGACATCCTATTGCTAGGCTTGATGACATGGTAGATGAGTTACATGGATTATGTATTTTCTCTAAAAATAACTAAAAAAATGGGTACCATCAAATTAAGATGAAAAGGGTGATGAGTGGAAAACTGCATTTAAGACTAAGCATGGTTTGTATGAATGGTTAGTGTCGTTTGGACTTACAAATACACCTAGTACGTTTATGCGTTTAATGAATCATGTATTGTGTGCGTTTATAGGTAAGTTTATTGTTGTGTATTTTGATGATATTTTGATCTATAACAAGAACTTAAATGAGCATCTTGATCATTTGCGTAATGTACTTAGTGTCTTGCGTAGTGAGCAATTGTATGCTAATCTTTGAGAAGTGTACCTTTTGCATGGATAAAATTGTGTTTCTTGGCTATGTCGTAACTGGGTAGGGTATCGAGATGGACGAGAAGAAAGTTAAGGCCATTCAGGATTGGCTTACACCGAAATCGGTAAGTGAGGTAATGGGTTTTCATGGACTTGCTAGTTTTTATAAAAGGTTTGTGAAGGAATTTAGTACTATTGTTGTACCCTTAACTGAAATTATGAAAAAGTCTATTGGATTTAAATGGAATGATGAACAAGATAAGGCTTTTAATTTGTTGAAAGATAAACTTTGTTCACACCTGTTTTAGCTTTGCCAGAATTTACGAGAGCTTTTGAAGTTGAATGTGATGCATCAAGTATTGGTATAGGAGCTGTGTTGATGCAGGATAGGAGGTTTATTGGGTATTTCAGCGAAAAACTTAATGGGGCAGCCTTGAATTACCCTACATATGACAAGGAGCTCTATGCATTGGTAAGAACTTTAGAGACGTGGCAGCATTACCTATGGACCAAGGAGTTTATGATACATTTTGATCATGAATCATTGAAGCACTTGAAAGGGTAAGGTAAGTTGAGTAGAAGACATGTTAAAGGGGTTGAATTTATTGAAACCTTTTCGTATGTGATCAAGTATAAGTAACGAAAAGAAAACATTGTGGCTCGCGCACTTTAGCACATGCATGCTCTTTTATCTACTTTGGATGCTAGATTTATAGGATTTGAACACATAAAATAATTTTACAAGGATGATAGTGATTTTGCTAATGTTTACAATGCTTGCGAAACTTTAGCTTTTGAGAAGTTCTATAGACTTGATGGATATTTGTTTAAAGAGAGTCGTTTGTGTCCGGTCCCATACCAACTTTGTAAGGCTTGTTTTTTTCCTAATGCTAGGATAGAAAGTCAGCAATTTATTCTCCTGATTAAGTAAGGAAGTTGGTCATATCTTGTTCCTAAAGAGGGGAGGATTATTTAGAGCGTGTTTGGCAGTGTGGTTGTGGGTGCTTTTCAAATAATTTTTCGTGCTAAAATGCATGCCAATGATTTTTTTTATTTTTTAAAAATTATTTTTGACATCAGCACATCAAAACGATCCAAAACATACAAACCATATTAAATTTTAGTAAAAAAAAAATTTAAATTTTTTGGGAACCCAGCCGCAGCCGCGTTCTTAAAGATTTTCCTAACCTAGGAAGGAAAATAATTAAATCAACAACAAAGGAGGAAATTTGTTTTCTTATTTGCCTAATTTAAACAAGGAAATTCAAGTTAATCAAGGACATCAAGGGGGGCATCAACACAAATTTTTCAAATTAGATTTCTTCTAATTTATTTAGGACTTCTTAAGGGTGACAAATTTTATTCTAACATATTTATGATGGTAATATTTGGATTTTTATTATTTTATATCATTTTCTTCTTAGTCTTTGGGTTATTATTACTTATTTGAGTCAATTGTAAGTGAGCTTCATATAAGTCCACTTAAGATGGGGTCCATTAGGGTTTCTGTAAGTCTATAGTCAGTATAAATAAAGGCATAACCAAACATGTAAGGGTTACGCAAGTCAGATTAATAAAACTTCTTGTTTGCCGCACTTGTTGTGTGTTGGTGAGATAATCTCCCTTCCTTGGTTCTTTAAAGAACTGAAAATGACTTATCGATGAATAACTAACTTCATGATGTTATTCTTATACTTCTCGTTTGCGAATCAATATTCGTTGGGTGCAGGTTTTCTGTTTTCAATAGTGCTGGTGCCTAGATACAAGTTATCTTTATGTCACACTATTATATCAAACCTGATTTACTTGGCTTTTCGGGAATTAGTGTCTTTGTATATGGGTTACGTGATCACGATGTTTACATCACTTCTATATTATGCTGCTTCGAGTATTGGTGGCTTTCTTTTGGTGAAAACTTTTCATAATCTTTCTTTTTCCTTGCAGATAAAAAGGGAGATATCTATAATGAAGCTTGTTCGGCATCCTTATGTTGTGCGCCTGCATGAATTATGGAGTATTAAAGGTTAATTTTTTTAGGATATTAAGTCTTGTAGGAGGCTTGGATTTCTTCTGTTATCAGATGTGCTTCCTCCTGACATGTGCTGTTTCACGTTAGATTTTAACAAGCTGTACAAATATGTATATCATATTGTAATTCATTACAGGAGGTGAGTTGTTTGATAAAATCATGAGTATTCTAAATTCAAATCCAACTCTCAAGATGGAGGTGCATTTTGTAGTCTTGATAATATTCTCTGCTCACTGCTAATACAGAGCTCTTGTTAACCATGATTACGTGGTGTATCATGGGCGTCTTGGTGAGGCTCAAGCTAGGAGATTACTTTCATCAACTTATTGATGATGTGGATTATTGGCATAGTAAGGGTCTACCACAGAGATTTAAATGTGTTGTTCAGTTTCTTTTTCGCTGGAATCTTATAGTTAGTTCATGTTTTATGTATAGCCTGAAAATCTTTTACTTGATTCACACGGAAATTTAAAGATTTCAGATTTTGGTGTAATGCTCTGTCTGAACAAGTAAGTCGTCATCAATAAGAGTTCTTGTTGAATAAAAAAATTTGAATTCTAGTATAAACAATTATAATTCTCGATTGTTCAAATTCTGGAGTTGGGAGCTCCGAATTGAAAAATATACCCTCTCCTCTCTCCTCCTTTTCTTTTCCTCTTACATGATCAGTTTTGAGTTTCTTGCATCTGATTATGTTTTAATTTTGTTGTTTCTTCTAGATTAGGTTTGTTTTCTTTCCTCGGCTTGTTCATGAGTTAAGATTCAAGTTCGGTTTCAGTTTCAGCTTCTACACCCTTCGTGTTCTTCTTTGTGTGCCATCCATGCAAGGGTCTTTAAGTTCTTTGGTTACAACAAAGGAAGGGAGTTCTTCTGGTGCAGTAATGAAAGGTTATGATGTTTTAAAGGTAAACATGGGTAAGATAGATGTAGGCTTGGATGTTCCCTTGGCAAAAAAGGTTGTTGCTGCAAAGAGGGGAGAGTTGGTTCATATAGGTGTAGACTTGGTTGTATCTTCTGATACTCATATTAGAAGACAAAATGAAGATAATCATGGTGTTATAGGGGATGCTTGGGTCATGATGAACTCCAAGCCGACTGTTGAGAGCCTGGTCGTTTGCTCAAGTCTTGAGAAGTTCAAAAATGTAAAGTCTGGCCATATTTTAAGTTTAAAGTTTGCAGGAAATCAACATAGCCATGACTCTAACATATCTCGGTTTCCTGAGGTTTATCATGGTGTATCTGAGCGGAATAAGGAGCTGGGTATTGTGAGAGTTCATGGGGTCAAGGAAGGCTTGGGTTTGGAGTCTAGTCCCTTTCTGTCTCCTACGTCAGAACAGTTACAAACATTGAATGCTAGCAGCATGGGTGGTTTGAGCTCTTCCCCAAAGAACAACAAGGATGGCGTGTTTAAACAAAAGAAAAGTATCAAAGCCATTTTGCCATAAAAGGAAATGCATCTTCTGACTTGAAAGAGACAGATCCGTTGGATTCTTATAAACTTGTTACAAATGACCAAGTGTTTCCAAGTATGATAATATTAATGCTTCCAAGTGTTCTGCTGATGCAACTTCTACAGCAGCCTCCTTGAGCTTGGTTGGGCAGCAGTTATCTCCCCAACAGAACTTTGGCCCCAAATTAAATTTCTTACAAGCTTTTAAAGGTTCTAAGGATGTGGATGGAAAGGTTAGAATGCCCTCTGATACAACCCGAAACCTTCACTTTTACCCACTTTCTTGGCTGATGGTCATGTGATAGTAGCCCCTCCTCTTGATGTGTTTGAAGAAGGATGTGAACACTTTATTGGACAGAAGCTACCTTATCCAGTTGTAAATTCCATTGCCAACAGATTATGGGGCTCATATAGGCTGTCAATAGTTTTATCCCTGGAAACTGGATTCTTTCTCTTCACTTTTGACTCGGCTGAACATGCCTACTTCTAACTTGGATAAAGCTCCTTGGCATATTGCCAACAGATCTTTAATACTTAAACGCTGGCAACCGAATATGCAATTTTCTAAAGCTAATCTAGATAGAGTTCCGTTTTGGGTTAAACTCTATAATGTTCCTTTGGAGTATTGGTATCAAAGGGTTAAGTTGTGTTTCTCTCCATACTGATCTTATTACCCTATCACACAAAAGGTTGAGCTATGCAAGAGTTTGTGTTGAGATAAATGCTATAAAACTGCTGATTAAGGAATATGATTTACACTGTCCAAATAAGACTGCGCATAACCATTTCTGCTGATTATGAATGGATTCCATCCATATCTATTGCAAAGTTTCCGAACATTCAACAGCCATGTGCTCTAAACAAAGGGAGAAGCTAAAAGGAATATTGATGTTGTTAGAACTACAGCCTCCAATCCAAATCAATGGCAGCAAGTGGGTAAAAGGAATAAAATCTCTAGGTGACAATTTTGCTTCTTCATCTAGAGAGGCGCAAGTGTGTTTGGTATTGAGATTGTTATTATAGTTGTGGTTTGAAAAAAATTGTTTTATAAAAAGCACTTTTAGTTGAGGTTGGTTTGGAAAAATATATGTTTGGTTAAAACTGTGGTTGAAATTGAGGTTGAACAAAAATCAGTTTAATATGTTTGGTAACCATTTGTAATTTTATTTTTTTATATTTTCATATCGTTTTCGTATGTCGATCTCAAAAATAATTTTTGATAATATGAAAAAAATATTATATTGATGCTTCGTAAATAAAAAGCACTAGGTATCGTCACCGCTACCATAATTCCAAACAGACAAGTTTTTCAAATTGAGGTAATAAAATAACTAAAAAAACATATATTAATATTCTTGTTTTTTAATTGAAATATTATAAAGTTAACTACTGCTATTATATTATTAAACAAAAAATATTTTATATAAAATATGTTTTATTATTGGTTTTAGATGGTGTACTAGAATAAAATACAAAAAATATATATTTGTCTGAAGGAATAAAAAATAAACTAAATAATCACCAAAAACATGTGATTATCCATTAAAATATCTCGCAATCTTAACTTGAAATTTGAAATTTAAAAGATGGATAAACATAAATCTATTTTGTTTCAACTAAACCCGAATGCACCAACATTTGCAACAGATTTTCAAATTTGTGCAACAAAATTTGACCCTCAAAGAAGAGAAGTTTTGTCCACAATAGAAACAAAAACCTACGAAGAAGAAGTGAAAAAAGCTAAGACAACAACACAAACATGCTACAGAACAATAGTAAAAAACTTTTAACGTTAGGGGTTTTCTGTTAGAGTGATATTATTATCCAACGATGTTTGTTTGTTTTTTTTTTTTTTTGTTTTTTTTATCTGGAGAGCCTGTCGATGGTTGATCAAAGTGAGGTTGCTGCTGGTTAGCAGTTGCATTTTCCAACTTTTCATGGACCACATGTTTGGCCACAAGTGGTGATGGGTCCCACCAAATTCAACCCACATTTGAAACATGACCAAACACTTTATAGTTGCAGCTTGCCTTCACCTTAGGTGTAGCCGTATTACAAAACGGCACCTAAATGTATCGTTCATGAGAAGACAAGTACTCGAGAAGATATAGCGCAGGTCGAGGGAGATTCATGTGTTGTTGTGCCTGTAAGGGATGTCATTTCTAGTATTTTTCATTGATGCGAATCTCTTGATCACACAGTCAAGCAACTCACATATAAAGACATAAATTTCTGAAAAGCCAAGTAAATCAGGTTTGATAGGAGTGTGACAAAAGAAAACTTATACCTAGGCACCGGTACTATTGGAAGTGGAAACCCCAACCCAACGAATATTGATTCGAGAACGAGAAGTACAAGGATGACGCCACAAAGTCAATGTTCTTCAATAAGTCATTTTATGTTCTTTACATAACCAACGAAGAGAGAGATTATCCCACCAACACACAACAAGTGCGCCAAATAAGAAGTTTTATTAATCTGAATTGTCTAACTTACATGTCTGGTTATGGCTTTATTGATACTGACTCTAAATTGAAACAAACTCTAATGGACCCCTATGTGGATATGTGTCCCCTTACAATTAAATCCAAATAATATAAATAAATCCTAAACTAAGAAGAAAATAATAATAACAACAAATCTGAATTTAATATCCTAAATATGATAGGATCAGATTTGTTGTCCTTTAAAAGTTGCATATAAGCTAGGAGAATTAAATCTAAAGTTGCCTCCTATTTAGTTTTCTTGTTTGGAAAGTATTTTTAGTTGACTTGGAAACTTATTTAATGATAGATTCCTACTATAATAAGGATAGAATAATTGTTTCCATACATCATAAGGATTCCACATTAATATGGAGTCCATATCACACATGAAAACTATGTTGTTGCCTATTAAATATCCTTGCAAGACTAGAAAATTTCTAAAACCAGCTGCCACATCATTGTAGGAAAAGAATCATTGCCAAATAGGAAGTCCATAAGTCAAAAAAAAAAAAAGTAAATAACAAAATTCATATAGCATTTGTTGACCAGTATTGCGATGCCTTCCTGATATTTGATTGACTTGAACGTTTAACCCAAGGTAGAACAACATGTGAAGAGACTCCACATAAAATTTCAGCCCGATCCAAAGGTTGGATTGAGAATTATGATTGTTACCATGAAATTGGACAGTTGCAAATTTTAATTAGAATCCGAATCTGATTTTTTTTTTTTGCCCGAATCATATCACTCATTGTGAGAATAATGTGGGAAACCCTATTCAGGCTTCGGCTATAAATGAATTAGATGGGCGCAAGGAGGAGATTGATCTGGAAGTTAGGGGAGGGGATAAGAAAGGGGATGAGGTTTGCACTAATATTGATCTGGTTAGTCCTTCGCCACGATGTAGTTCTGATTCTATCAATATAGGTCACGACAATTAGATAGCAAGTAAGGCTAAAGACCCTCTTGAGAATAAGAAGAAGGGTTTGATGGGTTTGTCCAAGAAGAATAAGAAATCAACATATTCATGAGGGGGCAAGATGAGGTAATCTTCGGGTTGTTGTTTGTATTCTTATTCCTTTTCTATGTTTATTGGATGTTAGAATATAGGGTTGACTGACCCTTGGAAGCATTCAGAATTGCACCATCTTCTCCAGAAGGAAAGGCTATCTCTTTTTCGTTTGGTGAGACTAGAGTTAGAGAATGTAATAAAGAAAGGGTTTCTAAGCTTATTCTTCAGAATTGGTCGTTCTTGTATAATTATGAGTTCTCTCATTATGGCTGAATTTGGATATGTTAGGATGCAAATACAGTGAAGGTGGATCGTTTGGGAGATTCAAATCAGGTTCTGCGTGTTTGTGTTACTTTGTTAAGTACCAATACTTGCTTTAATGTTTCAATTATTTATGGAGATAATAGCTCGTCTCATTGAGAGGCTCTATGGTTTGATATTGTTAGATGTAGTTAGAGGTGAGAGGATACCCTTTGGATCCTTTATGGGAATCATAACAGAATGATCTTAACAATTGTATTTACTCAATCTTTTTTGGAAGACCTTCGATTCTCGGGTTCCAAGTTCACTTGGACTAACCGGCAATGTAATAGCCCCATCTTGGAAAAATTGGATGGGGTGCTTGTAAATATAAAGTTGTTCTTGGCTTCTGAAGCTATTTTTCTTCATTTTGGCATTTTCAATCATTCTTCAATGTTGGTGAAGCTAGCGAGCATGCCCAAAAGAAAAACTCCTTTCAAGTTTTTTTTTTTTGGGTTGATCATTCTCAATTTAATCCGAAAATCCGAGGCTTGGGAGATAGAAGTCTTTGGTACTACTATGTTTATACCGTGTAAGAAGTTGAAGCATGTTAAGATTGCATTGAGAGACTTTAATAAGAAATTTCTTACAAAGATTTTGGATAGGGTTTACATAGCAAAGAAGGCTATGGAAGATGCCCAAAGTATGATGCAATAGAATCCTCTTAACTTAGATATTCATAAAATTGAATCCATATTTGTTAAAGAGTGTGTGAGACTTGCTCAAGTCGAGGAGAACTTTCTTAAGCAAAACTCTCAGGTTCAGTGGCTGAATCTAGGGGATAAGAATTCAAGTTTCTTCTTCCACTCCGTTAAGAATCATTAATATCGTATCAAAATTCTCTCAATTCAAGGTGGTGATGACACTTGTATGACTGACGTAAAGAAGGTAAATGACATTGTTAGTTACTTTGAGAAGATTTTAAGAGCCCACGGTCAGAATGTATTGATCTCTTTCTTCTTAGTGAGGTTCTTCCCTAGGAGTTGTCGTCATCTTAAATCACGAGCCTTGATAACCAGATTAGTGATAATGAGATTTAGAAGGTCCTTTTCTCTTTTAAGGATAACAAAGCTCCTGGTTTAGATGGTTTCAGTGTGGGTTTCTTTGAGGAAGCTTGGAGTATCGTTGGTCAAGACACCCTATTCTTGTTTCGTCCTTCTTTAGTTATGGCCGATTACTCAAACAGGTGAATGCAACTACTATAGCCTTAATCCCTAAGGTTGCAAATCCTTCTAGGGTTAAGGATTTCATGCCTATTTCTTATTGTAATACCAGCTACAAATGTATTGCCAAGATTATTGCTAATAGAGTTAAAGAGAGTGCTTCCTAACTTGGTTAGCCCGTTTCAGTTTTCTTTTATAGAGGGGCGTAAAATTAGTGACAACATCTAACTTTCTCAAGAGTTTTTTCATAATTATCATCGAGAAGAGAGTCTTTCTAGGTGTTCTTTGAAGGTGGATTTGATGAAATCTTATGATTCAGTTGGGTAGGACTTCGTTTTAGTCGTTATTCATATAGTTGGCTTTCCTCTTTGTATGGTTAATTGGATTAGTAAATGTATCTCCATGACTAGATTGGGGAGTTTCATGGCTTTTTAGCTTGTAGTAGAGGTTTAAGGCAAATAGATCATTTATCTCCCTATCTATTTGTCCTTGCTATGGAAGTCTTCTCAGGATTGATGGATTAGTTGGGTAGAGATCAAAACTTCAGATACCATTGGTGGTATGAGAAGGAGCAACTTACTCACTTGTGTTTTACTGATGATTTAATGATTTTTTTACCAGGATAAAGTGGGTACATTTTCCTTAATCAAGAAGTGCATTAACTAATTTCAGCTTCTTTCTGGTTTGTCTCTAAACCATGACAAAAGCAACATGTTTTTATGTGGAGTTGACCATGTTTCTAAAACTCGACGTCTTGAGATCCTTGGGTTATAAGGAAGGGAATTTGTCAGTCAGGTACCTGAGTGTTCCTTTTATCACTATAAAGCTTATATTTTCTGATTGCTTGATCCTTGTGGAGCGTCTAAGGCTAGGACTTTGACAAATCGCACCACACCTTCTCGTATGCAGGTAGACTTCAACTTATTAAGTCCATCATGTTTTCTATTCAGGTGTACTGGTCTTCTCTTTTTATTTTTCTAAAGGCTATTATAATGAAGATCATATCCTTTCTATGTTGTATTTTGTGGAGAGGTAGTTATCTTGCTTCTAGTGCTGCTAAAGTTGCCTAAGAGAGAATTTGCTTTCCAAATAAGGAAGGAGGTTTAAGAGTTATTAATATGGAGGTTTGGAATCAGGTTGCCATGGTTAAACACCTATGGAATTTATGCTTTACTTCGGGTCATTCTATTTGGTCATCTTGGATTCATACTTGTTGCGAGGTAGGAGTATTTAGGAGGAGTCGTGTCCTGGCAACTGTTTTTAGAGTTGGAGGAAGATTCTTGGTTAGCATAGCATCACTCGTAGACTTATATATCATTATATAGGTGATGACCGTTCTACTTCTCTTTGGTTTGATAATCGGCATCCTATGGGTCTTTTGGTGGAGTGTTTTGGGGAAAGGATTATTGATTCTGGTTTAGGTAGAGATGCTAGGGTGAGTTGTATTATAGACACTTAGGAGTGGAGGTGGCCTCTTGCTAGATCTCTTGGGTGGATTGAGCTTGCTAGGTGTACCCTAGTTTCTTTTCTTCTGGATGATAGGAGGCGTGATATTGTTTCTGGAAGGATGCTTTTACAAGTATTTTCTCTATTTGTTATGCTTGGAATGCATTCTGCCTTGTTCTGTACAAAGTGGAGTGGTGGAGACTTGTATGGTTATACATGTTGTTCCTTGTTTCTCTTTCATATTATGGCTTGCAATTTGGGAAACCTTTTGACTTAGGATAAGCTCATGTTTTATAGTCTCGTTCAGACCAATAGGTGTCTCTTGTGTGGGGGTGGCGGTAAAGATGTTGATCATTTATTTTTTGATTGCCCCTTCTCTCAGCGCGTTTGGTATGACCTGTGCTCTAAATGCCTCATTCCTTTCAATTATTGTCCTTGGGCTAGTACCGTTGCATGGCTTTTTGTCTTAGGTAGATGTAATTCTCTTCAATTTTTGGTTATTAGATTGATGTCAACTATTACAGTTTACCACATCTGGAAGGAGAGGAATGATAGGCTATATGGAGAGGCTCCTCGTAATGACTCGGTTGTTTATAGTGATATTGTTCAGTGTATAGTTACAAAAGTTAACATCTGTCATAATATGGCTTCTTCGCATACTAATAGAAAGCTTCATATTGCGTGGAGGGTTTACTAACAACATTTTTTCCTCTAGATGATTTCTTTTGTTTTAGTGTTAAGGGTATGTCCTTTTAGCATTTCCATGGGGTATGCCCCAGTTTCTTTTTATTTGTTTCTCTAACTTGGTTTTAATTGGTTTTGATGACTAGGCTTAGAGGGATTGTCCTCTTAGACTTATTTTGGTGGGCCTTGCATTTTGTTGTTGTTTTGTTTTTTTTTTTTGGTTAATATACTTACTACTTTTTTTAAATAAAAAAAAGATTTGATAAGAGTGTGATACAATAAAAACCTGCCCCAAGAAACTATTGTAATGAAGTCAAATGACACCACGAAACTAATTAATCTTTAATAAGTCAGATTCAGTTCATTCAAGAACCAAAAAATACAGGAAACTCTCACACACGTTAAAAATTAAAAGTTTAGAAGTATTATTCATTAATTGCAGCTAAATTTTAGACTTACATGTATTTAAATAGTTCTGAAAAATTAATCCTAATAGATCTACCCTTATGAGCTGAATTGACCCACATACAAAAATTAACTCAAAACATTTATTAGTAAGGCAACCCTGATCTAAACAAGCCGTGGATCCTAACTGAAAACAAAATATTAATTAAGTCCAAACAAGTCTTAAGTTGTAATTAACAAAATAAAAAAAATAAAACTAATAAGTCCTAAGTCTTTATTTGTCATGAGAAGAGAAGAAGAAAAACATTGCAAGTCTGATACAAGATTTATTTATAGTCTATAATGTTGCCTAATAATTTTAGAAACTAAAAGAGAAGTTGTCACCCCTTTGGTTTTCGAGTTAGAATAAGATTTTGATCTCAACCTTGTATTTATCCTTCTTTTGAAAAGAAAAGGATGCTCTCTTTAATGATCCTCTTTGCCATCACTTATTATCCTTCCAATATTAGGAAACATAATAAGGAGATTGTATTGGCCATGTGTTTTCTAAGTCAGCTTAGATTCTTTTGTTTTCTCTGCTGTGTTTTCTCCTTGTCTAACAAGGAAATAAAATAAAAATAATAAATTATAGTATTTAAAGAAAATAATCAATGTTCCTACATATAATAGAAAATCCAATACTAGTTAGGACTCTACAAAACACTTGGAAACATCACATAATAAAACTGGCTGAAACTGATACAAAATTGATAGTCTTGTTGTCGAAACTTCATTGCCCAAATAAAGATGGATTTAGCTCCTCTTGCATATGAATTAAATGTATTAAATTCTCCTCGTGATAATCAATCAATTTAATATTTTTTTCAATACCTTTACTTTAGACTTGATGATGAGCCCATTTGAAATATAAATTGGATTCTTAGCGTTGATGGGCTGATCCACATCAAGGCTGGTCATTTCTCAGCTCCAATTCGCCATACATTTTCAGGTGCTTTCATTCCTCAGTCTACTGACTACTAATCACAATTATTATTGTTAATTTTCTGGTTGCAGGTATGTGAAGTTGCTCCAACCTTTTTAATAGTAGATATTCAGAGAGCTACTGGAGATGCAGCTGAATACCTCAAGGTCAGTTGTTGAGGCTATCCAGTTTGTGTTTGTATGTGTTTGCTGCAGGGCTGGTACTCAGTAGTTGCATATCATTCTTAAGATAACTTAGTCTCTCTTCCTTTAAAACTGTTTCTTTGTATAGAAGGATGTGCTTTTCTTTATGCAGTTCTACAAGAACTTCTGTAGCAATCTTGACGGATATCATCTGGAAACCACCCGATGAATCAAGCAAATCTACAATCACCACGTCAAAGAGCGAAAAACGCTGATCTCATTTCCTGGATAGTATTTTGATGCAGACTACTGTTTATGCATGGCTGCACCCGAGGTCATGCAGTTGTAGCTTACATAACCCTTCCTTTGATGTCATCTAACACCTCAGCCTCTCCTCTGTTCCAGAAGGATAGAAAATATAAGCTTGGATTATTTATTTATTTTTTCATTATTATTATCATCTAATGAGTAAAGCTTTGTTCACGCGAGGTCCACCATGGCAATGCTGTGTTTTGTAGTCATACAATGTAACATATCTATATATACATATATTTGGTATACCTTAATACATACCATGGCATAATAAAAAAAAAATTGTATCTGTCTTGGTGAATGAAAAAATGGCCCTACATTTGTCACGAATCAAATGTTCTCGCATTTCTGTTTTACAACAAGAGCTCTCGAAAATATCAGATGAAATGAATTTTCATGAAATTCCAAACAGCCGAAGAAAAAAAAAATAAGAGTTAATCCCACTGAGTCAAATGGAGATGTCAAAGAAGACCATGAGAATCTGCACATGAACATTGTCCATTAACAAACTTATGAAGCCGCTTGCCATCTTTAATGATGATATGTCTAGTGGTCTGTGATGAGACAACCTTCATAAAATCATGGCAATCCTTGCACATAGTGACACTCTTGATGACCCTAATTGGTGCACCAATGGGCGTATTCAATAACCCAAATGTTACTGCCAACTTCTCACTGTGGTAAACAGCAGAAGAGAATGCCTTCTCTTCGGCTTCCTCTTCCTCATCATCAATTACCTCCATATTCTCTAACTGCTCGTACCCAAGACTCTTTGCTCTGTCAACCAAATCATTCAATAGTGCATGCAGCTCTGCATTATGGTTATGCAACCGGTTATTTGTTTTGAATGAATGAACCTCTCCCTTAATGCTGATCCTACTCCAGTCCTTTAACTTTCCGACTTTCTCCTCTTTCATCAATCTTCTCACCATAGAAACATCCTCCCACCTCTCTGCAGAGATGTACATATTTAACAACACGACATAAGTCTCAGTGCTTCTGGGCTTGAGTTTGAGTAACTGTTCAGCAGCATAAAACCCTAGTTCTTCATTCCCATGATTTCTACACCCAGCAATCAAGAGCAACCATATAAACTCGTTTGGTTCTACATCCATTCTCTTGATGACATCAAAAGCTTCATCTAGTCTACCCAGCCTCACAAACATGTCAACCAAGCATCCATAATGGTCCATTACTGGCTTAATTTTGTATTCCTTTTGCATTATTTCAAAATACTCAAGTGCTTCATCGACCATTCCAGCATGGCTACATGCAGCCAGAACGCCCACAAAAGTGATCTGGTTTGGCCTGAATCCAGCTAGCCTCATGTCTTCAAAAAGCTGCAGTGCATGCTGAGACTGGCCATGTCGTGCAAAACTTGTAATCATGCTGGTCCAAGATATCAATGTTCTTGTAGACATATCCAGAAAAGCTTTTCTTGCCCTCTCAATACTTCCACACTTGTCGTACATATCCACAAGTGCAGTTCCAACAACTACATCTGATAAAAACCCTGATTTAATAGTCTGGGCATGTATTTGTTCCCCCTGCTCTAAGGCTGCCAGCCTACTGCATACAGTTAGGATACTTGACAAAGTGAATAGATCAGGTTTCCTGCCAGAGTGATTCAACTTCAAATACATGCCGAGTGCCTCAGTTCCAGTTTGCTGTGCTGAAAAATTGTCTTTCGCAAGATCCATTGCTTGAGCATGACCTGCAATCATTGCATTCCACGTAATCAAGTTCTTATATTCCATTCTATTAAACAAATTCTTCGCCTCTTCAATGCATCCACATTTAAGGTACAAGTAAACAAGAGAATTTGTGATGCGCAGGTTTGATTCATGGCCAAGTTTAGTGCTCAATGAGTGAACCTGCATCCCCAGATCCGAAGACTGTATTGTGCTGCACAAGCTCAACACGCTTGTTAGTGTGAAGTCATTAGGCTCAACATTCTCAAAAAGCATTTCAATGAAAAGTCTTAAACCCATTCCTGCTCTGCCATTGTCACCACAAGCAGATATAATCGTCGTCCAGGAAATTACATCCTTTTTTCCAGTCTCACGAAAAGCTTTAACCGAAGAGTCCAAGCTGCCAAATTTCGAGTACAAACTACAGAGAGCATTTCCAATACTGGAGTCGTGACTGATCCGGTACTTAATAATGAAGGCATGGAACTGTTTCCCCAATGTGATAGACTCCAGAGAAGAACAAGCATTCAAAGCAATTGACAGAGTGAAATTTGAAGGAAATGACCCAGATTCTAACATGTTTCCAAAAACCTCAACAGCTACCTCAGGTTGTGAATTTTGAACATAACCTGTCATCAAAGTTGTCCACACGACTACATTTCTTCTAGGCAAATTATCAAAAACTTTTCTAGCATTTACCATAACCCCACATTTTGCATAAACATTGACTAGAAATGACATAACAAAAAACTCTTCATGGGTTCCAGTCTTTATCACGTGAGCATGAACCATTTCAGTCTCTGGGACCGAAACCTTGTCTATGCAATGTTGCAAAAGAGGAACATAATAAGAGGACTCAACTTGTTCGCCCTCTTTTATCAATGAAAGCGCTTCGTGAAACTCCAGAGGCTTGAATGGTTCAAGATTTGCATCCGATTGGGTATTTATAGAACTCCTCTGATACGAAATGTTATAAGTCTGAGATTTACAGATGTAGTCGAGTGTCAGCAAAGAGCGAGAATAGGAAATGCTAAGTATATGGCTAATAATTAAAACACATCAAAACAACCTTTTTAATGCATTTGGAACGAAAGACTAATATTTATTTAGCTCTTAACAAAAAGCAACTAAAATTATCATTTCCATCCACTAACAGACAACAGTAAAGCAAAGACACCAGAAAGATGTTGTTTGATACATACATGATCTTCAACAAATCAATACGGCTATGTGTAAGGAAAAGAGAATTTAAAATATATAAAGAAAAGAAAAGAGTTACAGCAATACCTTTTCGGTGGCAGAGGGGTGCCTTTTGAGTTCAGTTCCAAGCCTGAGAGTGCCAGTGATAGCAACAGAGGGCAAAGAAGCCATGGAAGGAGAAAAGGGAATGGATGAACAAGACTGTTATTGTTGGCCTTAATCTTTCCTCTCTTTTTTTTTTCCTTTTTCTTTTATCTATAGTAACTTGGGCGGACTGGATAGAATAGAATTGTGGAGGGAAGAGAGAGTGGCTGCAACTAGAGTCCCTCTCCTTTCTTTCATTTGTTGTCTAACCACTTTTAACTTTCTACCTCTAAATAGTGGCTAATAAAATAAAATTTAAAAAATAAATACATGCAATAAATAATAATACCTCCTCCTCCTCCTCCTCCTCCTCCTCTATAATTTTTTTTTTTAAAAAAAGAAAAACCTTTGCCAGTTTTGACACCACTCTTCAAGATTTTTTCCCAGTGGTTGAATGAAGAATCTATTTTTAATTGGTTTGAAATAAAAGAGTGATTTAATCTCCATTAAAAAAAATACACTTTCACTTTATAAAACAAAATTCAACAAATCGGAGCTGAGCTTGGACTTCTAATTTTTATTTCACTTCTTTATCTTGGCCTGATTTAGTATGCATTGTCATCTTTATAACTTGTATGCATTAAAAAAAAAAAACCAACCAATCAAAAAAAACAAAAGCAAAATTTTTTTTAAGCCCTAAATCAGTACCTTACTAACGTAGCTGCATGCCTCCTCACCTCTAGTCCCACCCCTGCTCACATCCTGTCTCAATTCTCTGCCGCCCATAGCTCTATGGTCTTTGTTGTGTTAAATTGTGTTTTCTTTAGTATGCTCAAGGTTGGGTTTTTCTTATAATATTGTTTTGCTTTTCATCTAGGGTCTTGATTAACTTTTTTTAGGGCTTTATGATTTTAGATAATTTTTTTAATTAATTGTTTAGGATTATATTTCTCCCTAATTTTTTTGCCACTACCAGCTTACATATATAACCTATATCTTATTCAATCACATCTCACACCAAAATTTTTCTTTATTACAACAATCATCATTGCTTAACAAACATCCAACATACATTAATAATGTAAGCAATGGTATTTTGAAAATTTGTTTGATCTATTTGATGTGTATTGCTATCATAGTATTCTTGTGTCCTAAATGTGTTTGTTGTATGATTCCGGTTCAAGGGTTGAGTTGTGATGGATATTTTTGTGAGGGTATGTCTGAGGTATATTCCCTACTCTTCATGTTTAATTATTATCTTCTATGACTTTGTTTTTTTTCTAATTTGTATTTTAATAGAAATTAATTCGGAGTTCTTATGTGATGACTTCAAAAGCTAGGGATCACACATTCCTTACAATGTTGTTGATTTCTCCAGTTAGGTATATATGATTTGCTTCAGTAAAGAGCATTTTATATGGCATGTAGTATTATTTCTTTATTTGTAAATTATGAAAATGTAAAAGAAATGTATTATTATGTATTTTTTGAAATTTCTAGTTTTTGTGTGTTTCAAATGCTATTCATACTCCAATCAAGACTTTATTTGAAGTAATTAGTTGATAATTAGAGTTGGCAAGATTTCTAGAGTATATAAAAGGTAGGCATTGCTTGGCAGCAAATAAGGCAAATTAAGAAGAGTGATTTGTCATTCAACTTGCGTGTTTGAAGTTTTGCTTCAACCAAATAGGATTTTCCTTTTATAATGTGATACGAACCTCGTGGTTACGCAACCCACAATTAAGACTGAGATATAATTTCAGAAAGTTGAAATAGGTTTGATAGGAGTGTAACACAATGAAAACTTGTCTCAAAGCACTATTATTATTAGAATGAAGTTGAATGATGTCACGAAACCAGTTAATTTTCGATAAGTCAAATTCAATTCATTCATCAATGGCTGCTGAAATTTAGGCTTACATGTCTTTAAATAATTCTAAAAAATTAACCCTAACAGATCTACCCTTGTGGGCAAAATTGATCCACTTACAAAAACTAAGTCAAAACCTTTATTAGTAAGCCCAAACCCTAATCCAAACAAGCCTTAGATCCTAACTGAAAATAAAGTATTAATTAAGCTAAAACCAGCCTTGGGATGTAGCTAACAAAACATAAAATAAAGCCTATAAGTCCTAAGTCTTTATCTACCCAATGATCCTAGAAACCAATATATCATTAAATACCACTAGCCCTTCTTTCCTTGTGTAGCTAGGATGAATAAGAAATCCATGTAAGAAAATAATTTTGGAACATTAATGAATCCTTGCCGCCCTTGAAAATTATGTTGCAACCCATTAAAGATCCTTGCCACACTTGAAACATATGTTAAATAATTGAGTTGTTACATGTGTGATGACAATACTATAATATATTTAATGAAAAAAGAGAGTTCATCAATGATTGATAAGGAAATATTAAATTGAAAGGACACATATTATTTTGCTTATATAATGGATTAATGATATTGATTATGTTAGTATAGTTATAAAATGTAAATACTTACATTAATTTTCGTGATCTTCTATGTTTACAGGATTTTGGAACATTAATGAATATTTATCACACTTGAAAATTATGTTGCAACTCATTAAAGATCCTTGTAGACCAAGGAAATTCCTAAAACATTATGTCACATCTTTGTAAGAAAGGATCTTTTTCAAATAGAAAGTCCACAAGTCAAAAGAAAATAAATAACAAAATTCATGCAACATGTTCTAACCTATATCGCAAGTCTTTCCAGAAATCCGATTCACCTAAAATTTTACCCCAACTTAGACAAATATCTCTGGGATCTTTTGGTAAATTTTTAGCTCGATTTAATGGTTTGATTTAGAGTTATGTTTAATAATATAAAACTGGACAGTAGAAAATTTTATGCCACAATCTGAATCTGACCTTACTTGGATCGTATCACAGTGTTAATAGATTAAGTCACTACTGTTCAAGGTTTTTTTAGAATGCTCAAATCTTTGCAGGCATTTCAAAGTTCATACGTTATTAATTATTTATATAAAGGACACAAAGTGGGATTCCTTGCAACTTCTTAAATCAGAATTCTCAAGATGGGTACTCTCATTTCAGCTCTAGAAATGATTTCATGTCTTAGGTTTTCTTTTGATAACATTTTTTTTTATTTGTTACTAATGTTTATAGGCTTTGATGAATTCTTGATTTCAGAATTTTATTGTTCATCTATTCACATAAGTTGGCTTTAATGATCCTTCACAAGATGATGTATCAAAGAGCCACTTTGACATAGTGAACCTAAACCAAATTCAATCTTAAGTTTTAATGATACTTGAAGCACGAAACTGTAAAGGGGTTGCCATAGGCAAAATACCTAAATTGCAAAATGTGGAAATTTGGCATCATGTATGCTTGTAACCTTGTTAATTTTGCCTCTTTTTTTATTATGTAATTTTACCAATTTATAAAAATAGTGTGATCAATTTTCTCATGAATTCTCTTTATTCTCAACCCTTTGCCCACAACAACAACTAGCAATTGAACTTGTGGGCTCCAAAATAGTAGCCTTAGAAGGTACCCAAAACCTTCATCACAATGGTTGAGAGTAGGGATGGAAATTGATACCTGTGAATCTATTTTTGTACTATTTATACCTTAATCTAAACTCAAAATAAGTATCCAAACCCGACTAGGTATGGATTTTTTATACCCAATCCAATCAGGTTTTTAGTACACATCGAGCATCCATAACCCAAACTTGAATGATATATTTTACAACTAATTAGTACATGATTAACTTGATATGCATGTAATTTTTTTAAAAAAAAACTTTAAGGTTATTTATTTATTTTGGGTCTAGTAGACTAATATCTATACCCAACCCAAAACCTGACTTTTTATCTTCAGGTTTTACCTCAACTTGATCCAAACCTGATTGGGTCTAAAAACTTCCAACCTATTTAGGTAAGTTCGAGTCAGCATCCATCAAGTTCAGGTAAAATTGTCATCCCTGGTCGAGAGTGCATCAGAGTTTTTTTTTTTTGTTATGATGGGTTATTATATTTGCATTCAATAACTTGGTTTTTCTATAGCATATTTGTTGGGAGGGTGTGGACATGAAGTTAAAGGGTATATAATAATTGATCTATAAGAGAGAACCTATTAGTTATCCAAAAAAATTACTACTAAAATTGTTTTTACATCGATAGAAAAATCCCCTAAACCTTTTAGTTCTTCCTATCATGGGGGACATCTTAGTGATCTGATTATTGTGAAAAGAGTAAAAATGAGAGAAGAAGTCGCCATTTGGTTTTATGGTTACTAGAAACTCTAACTAATCCTGATAGATTTTTGAGTAAGGAGCTGGTTATGTTAAAAGTGAAGATGAAAACCACCCTATAATAACCTACTTATAGCAAGCTGAACTGTTGTTTGATTTTACAATAAAAATACCTCTTATGCATACATGTTATTTTGCCAAGCATATCCATTTTATAAATAACCACAAAAGTATTCCAATAAATTAAATTAATATAATTGAACATATAAAGACAAAAATATGAATACATTGCAAATTTATTCAAAACAAAATATGTGTCAGCATAAGTATATGATTCAAAAATTAACAAAACAAATAAAAAATTGTTCAAACAACAAATAAATAATATGGGACTAAAATTGATATTTAGGAGTTGTTAGAGTCAGTTAGCACTAGATGAAAAGGCTGGAACAAGGAGAAAAAATGATTGGGAAAATGGTAGTCTTTACGCATGTACATGTACTACATGCGCTAGGCGACATTCTAGATTGCAATGCTTATTTCCATGCGATGCCAAGGTAGGGTGGTGTGTGGACCTATCCGAGGGGTGGCCCTGATGAATGTTGATAAGATATATACAAATATTGTTGGCGGGAAACGAACCCGAGAAAGAGTGTTACATTGTCAACCCTATTATTATTGAACTTTGTCATTTTATATTTTGCTGAAAAATATCGAAACTGTCTTTTCTTTAAGTATGTTTTTCATATGTTTTATGATTGTATTATATCCTTTCAAAGAAGTATGAGTTTTCTTTATCTCATTGTTGTTTTGAAATTAGCAGATGTGTTTTGTTATAAAAATAGTATTTGACATTTTATTTTAATCATGCTTGGATAAATTTATTGGAAAATAAGGTCAAACTCCAGGGTGCTTCGCTCAGACAATAATGGGCGACCTTACCCTTTTTAGACCAAGAAAAATTGACCCTCATAACTTCACATGATCTCTTGGCTTCATTCAAAATGTTGTGATCAAATTGGTTTTGTGAAAATTCTTGGCTAAAACAATTCTAAAAAATTAAAGATGCCTTCTTATTTAGAAATAACTTAATGTTTGCTTAAAATAGTATTTTGGCATCTTGCTTATAGGATGGAAAATAAATAAATAAATTAATTAATTAAGCAAACCCTACTCTGAGGTGACTAACGAACCTGAACTAATTGAGATGAAAGTAGAAAAACAATTGCGGTTATCCACATTATATGTCTTTAAGGCTATATTTTAGTTGTATGCATAATGGTATGTAGTGAATTCGGTAGTCATAAACTCACAAAATATAGTTATTTGCAAGTCTAAACCATTACACTAAATGAGATCCAAATTTACTAGTTCTAACTGCTTGCGCTTTAAATGAGGGAATGTCGTCTTTGTTATCCCTTTCATATTAAAAATATATATATATCCCTTGAAGTTCCCTTTAAACCTAATAAAAAATTCTTTATGAAAACTTTAGCTATAATCACTAATGTGAACCTCATGATCACGTGGTGCATAACATAATTTCTCTTTCAAAAAAACAAAAGCCAATTCTTGTTCCTCCCCCATTTAATATAAAGTAATGCAGTATAAGGTTGTATGAAGATGTGGAGTAAAATATTAAAGATAGCTCGGTTGGAATGTATTAATAGCTGAATTTGTTGTCAATCAAATCGGTTTGCTAGAATTATTAGCATCCACGAGGGGATGATCAAATTATATATATTGGCCATAGCATCGATGATTAAGCATGAGATAAGAATGATACTTAGTGGCCGTAGTGTCAGTGACTAAGGATAAGAAATGAATGATACATAATGACCGCAATATCAATGACTAAGTACAAGATATAAATTGATAGTTGATGATTAATTACAAATATCTATGAATATAACAACTTTTGATGTTTAGTTGCCAAAAACAATGATGATGATGTAGATTCTCCTTTTCCTGTGCTTCTATTTAAGTTCACAAATCCTTTAAATTAAATTATGGGCAGCAAAAATTACTTTCTAGTTGTCCCAAATAAAAAGGAAATTCATGTGGTTGTTTTTGTTTTGAATGGAGACCATTGTGTTGTTGTTTTCAATGAGTAGAAATCATGGTGTTGGTGTTTTCAAATAATAGAAACCATTTAAATTACCATTGATTGTATAATGGAAAACATTGTGTAAGACCATTAACTGATGCTTAAAAATGTATATGACAGGGGGGTTGATTGACAACTTAAAACATAATACAGTTTGATATAATACTAAGTCAAAGTAAATGTTAATGGGGCAATGATGTAACAAACGGTTGTTGATGCGAACCTCGTGATCACGTGGTCACGCAACCCACACGCAAAGACACCAATTCCTGGAAAACCAAGTAAATCAGGTTTGATAGGAGTGTGACACAAAGATAACTTGTACCTTAAGTTCTTGCTCTCTCTCTTTATATTTTTGCAATGCTTAAGTTTTGTTTACATTAATCTTTTATTTATGCTTTTCATTTCCTTTCCTTTACTTAGTTAATTATATCTTATTTATGTTCTTATCTTGTTTATTTATTTTCTCTCTTTCATTATGTTTAGCTAAGTTTATTATGTCAAGGTGAAAAGGTTACACTAATGGTGTAAGAATAAGTATAGTATAAACTCAACATGGACTTTAATGTTTGATACTAACATGTTTTGTATTTGTTATCTTGTTCACTTTTAATACTTTGCTTGTTAAATGGTTTATCTTTGTGTCACACTCCTATAAAACCTGATTTATTTGGCTTTCCGGGAATTGGTGTCTTTGTGTGTGAGTTGCGTGTCCACGTGATCACGAGGTTCGCATCATTTGGTATCAGAGCTTGGCTTTATTAATCAGGTTATATCCTTCTGAAATTTTTGTTTCTTGCTGATTTCGCAAAAAAATTCCTTAGTATCCAATTTCTTCTTCTCGAATTTGCAGCATATTAAAAAAAAATTGTTATTTCATTATGTTATTGTTCAAAATATATCAGTAGCATCAAAAAAAAAAGAGAAAAGCAAAAAAAACAAAAAAATTTATTCAAAAAGACGTTTATTGGATTCTGCAGCAGAAAACTAAACAAGAGAAAATTGGATCAAATAAATATAATATAGCCATACATTTACTGTAAACAATGGTCAGCCCCACATATTCAATTGCTTTTATTTATCATTTTCTTTTATTCTTCTAGTATAATTAAATTCCTATAACTTTTTTTTCTTTAGACTCCTTTTCTTTTTATATAATGGTGCTACTTGGAATATAGATCTCTTTCTTAGCATTCAAGAACTCCATAATCTCACTTCTTGTTCAATAATGGTAGTTGTCGCCTCATTGTAGATCAATTTCTAAGTAGAAACTAATTGATGCTTCTTAGAATAAAGATCTCTTTTATAGAATTCAAGATCTTAGAATCTCACTTCTCATTTAATAAAGGCAGTTGTTGCCTCATCGCATATTAAGTACTAAGTAAAAATTAATTGGAGACATATATTGCCAATTAAATTTCACACACCATTCTTGATAAGAAAAATATATATTTTATATTAATCGAATAGCAACACACACACTCTATAAAGAAGATCAAGTTTTCATTATGGATTATAAGGTAATATACACTATGGATTACAATAATATTTTATTTTTTTTCTTTTTTATTGTTATGAAATTATTATTTTTTAAATTTCATCCTATGATATTGTGTTAATTGAGATTTGGGGTTGGCAATTTTTGAAAAATTATTCTAACATTGAGTTGGTGCTTGATTTCATGAAAAAGAATTATATTTTGTTGTTTGCAAGAAATTGAAAATAATAGGGATAGAATTGAAACAAAGAAAATTCTTTAGGCCAATTGTTTTTAAAACAAATGTGGTGTCAACTATTGTACTTAAAAAACCCATGGCCTAAAATTCTAAACTAATTTTAAATAGGGTAATTCTGAACAAAAAGAAAAAATTATGATTAGGAGTAAAACTCCCCATTAAATTAGCTTAAATCTCAAATGAAATTCATGAGATCAATTTAGTCTGAGTAACTAAGTACACAATTTTCATATGCAATTACACAAATTTAGTCGATTTTAGACATTACTAACATGCACAATATTATTCTTAACAATAATATAAGCACGTGGATTTAGCCATTTATTCCATCGATATTTCTACACGCCATTTATCTTAGCAATCATGACACACAAAACAAGTATTCTATTGGCCATAACAGCCCACTCTCACACACTTTCCCGGCTATCAAAACAGTACGAGTACTTGCATTTATGGCTATTATAACAGTCCATATTCAAGCACTGCCTGACTGTCGTAACCCTTAGTAGCAAAAGGCTGCTCCAAGATGGTAGTTGTAAACAGAACTGGGGATAGAGTTGCATCCATTCGTGAGGAGTTGAAAGATGTTGAGATTATATACAAGCCCCTTGCAGAGATGCTAACTTGCACTTCTGTATACTGTTTTAACAAGCACGTCATCGGAAACTCTATTATTTGTGAGAGATAATGTTAAGGATCTTCCTCCTGTTACTTCAGAAGTTGGGGAAGGCTATTTGTTGATATCTCTGTTCCCCGAAATGTAGGCTCATATGTCAATGACCTTGAAAATGTGCGAGTTTACAATGTTGATGGCCTGAAGGAGGTTGTGGCAGCTAACAAGGAAGACCGCCTGCGAAAAGCAATGGAAGCTCAGGCAATCAATACTGAAGAATCAAAAGAATTTGAAGCCTGGTGGGATTCGTTGGAGACTGTTCCTACCATAAAGAAATTGAGGGCTTATGCCGAGAGAATCAGAGTTGCAGAGCTAAAGAAATGCCTGTCAAAAAAGAGTGATGACATGTCAAAGAAAACAAGGAGAGCTGTGGATGATCTTAGCCGTTGTATAGTGAACAAGCTTCTTCATGGTCGAATGCAGCACCTGAGATGTGATGGTAGTGACAGCCGGACTCTTAGTGAGACCCTCGAGAATATGCAGGCGCTTAACAGAATGTTCAGGCTTGAGACAGAAGTAGCTGTTTTGGAACAAAAGATTCGAGCCCAACAACGCTAGGAGTAAGTTCCAACATAAAATAGCTTCATGACACTTCATTAACCTCCTCCAAATTGAATAAGTGGAAATCTTCCTCAACTCTCCGTGAATGCTTCGTGAACACTGTAGTTCCCTGAAAGGAACTCGTCCATCGATTTATTTGGTGCAAGAAACTGTTTTTAACTTGGAAATGGTTTTTTTGGTATGTATCCTATGTCATTAGTAGTCTTATCTTCCCAGGATAGAGTAGGGTACTATAGTGGTGCACTTGATCCGTGTATTTATTTGTTCCAGAGTTCATGTCAAAGTATACCATGCATGAATCTGGTATACTTGTTATCATTGTAATTAAGTCTTACGCTTATTTCAATATAGATCTGCTTTTTATAACGAGTATTTCTTTCGAGCACGTACATGCATGGTGCATCCATCTTGTAGTTGTTTGGTTAGTAAGAGAGGGGAAGGATGGGAGGTGATCCTTCCGTTCCTTGGTCTCAAATGTACTTCCGAAAAGATACTTGTGGGCTTTGGCAATCATGAAGTCTCATTAACTTGCTTGGTTTCTGTCTAAAAGGGGCGTTTTTATTATCACAGTGATTAGTTGCTGATAGGGATTAGTGGTCATTAAAGCACAACTAGAAATAATGAAGAGCACATGCTAATGCTTTGTTTTGTGTCGCGGTTCCAAGTTTCAGCCAACATATTCTCCATAATGGAACAATAATTGGTCATTAGCCCAGCGGTTCGGGAAATGTTTTTCTTAGGGAACGTTTGAGAACGTGGCTACGGCTGCGTTTCTAAAAAATTTAAAATTTTTTTAACTAAAATTTAATATGATTTGTATGTTTTGAATCGTTTTGATGTGCAGATGTCAAAAATAATATTAAAAAAATAAAAAAAAATCATTGGCATGCATTTTGGCACGAAAAGTTATTTGAAAAGCACCCGCAACCACACTGTCAAACACGCTCTTAATAATTGTACTTTGCAGTACATCAACGAGTTTATAGCTCAAGGATTTCTTACAAAAACAAGAGGGGTAAGATCTTTAGGTTCGAATCCCAAGCCTCCAGGATTTTTAGGTTCGAATCCCAAGCCTCGAGTTTATAGCTCCAGGTTGAGTCCATTATCAAGAAACATCAATTCCTATGGACCTCCAAACTGAATCCATTAACAAAAGTGTTTGAGCGACATGAGGATATTTTTTTACCACTAATTAATTTTTGCAGGCATTATCATGTTAGATCAAAACAACACATACCCCCTCCCGAGGAAGAACTTAAGTTACAAATGCTGTCATGACGCAGATGATGGAGAGGATGATTTTTTTGATGGGGAACATGTGTGACAAACTTGATAGGGTGGAGAGATGTGGTAACGAGGCTGGTACAAGCACCCAAAATGAGATGAAGGTTAGGGTTGAACTGACAGCAAATAGTGGCAGTAGAGCCGAAAGGCTAAGGTGGGCTGATCGGAGGAGAGATTTAATATGAGTGAAGAAGAGAAACGGAGGTTACCTGTTTCAAATATTTATTCTCATAATGCTTTTATGATGTTAAATAAAGAGCACGAGGCTGAACGACTTGCAAAGGTTTATAAAGAAACAAATAAAGAACGTGAAGAATGGAGAACATCAATTCAGCGCCAAAGGGATAACAAACAAAAAAGGACAGCAGTGGTTATCATTCAAAAATACACATGCAAGTGGATGGGAAGACATACTTATTTGAAATTATTATTGGCAACTACATTCACACAATGTTGTTACAGGCAATTGCGTGCAAGAAAATTACTCGAACGACTAAAACAAGAGGCTATGGAATTGTCCATTAAACCTGTTAGTGATTCGAGGATGAATCATCTTGAAGAGAGAGGTAATGATACGGTCCAAGTAAGGTCTCAGATTCAGATTTTGGAGTAAAATTTCCTAAAGTAAGGAACTCTTTCTAAGCATGCAATGAAGGTTTATTTGGCTATAACACCTTATAAACTAGGCTAATCAGATTTAATATCTTTTATTTTCTTTATTAATTACAATAGCAATTCTAAACCTTTATTTTAATTTTGCTTGTTTAATTAAGGTTTTGGGTTTAATTGTAAGGGGGGCTTATATAAATACACAACTCGGGTCCATTTGGGTTTAGAAGTTTAAGTTTTAGTAGTTATAGGTTTCTTATCAAACGTAAATGGGTTACATTTCTGAATAATAAACTTGTTGTTTTTGCTGCAAACTTTGTTTTGTGTGTTGGTGAAATATTCTCTCTTCTTTGGTTCCCTAAAGGTCGAAGAACAACTAACTTCGTGACGTAATTCTAAACTTCTCCTTCGTGAATCAATGTTCTTTGGGTTCATTTTCAATAGTGCTGGTGTCTAAATACGAGTTATCTTTATGACACTCCTATTAAATATGATTTACTTGGTAACAATTATAATTTTCAATCCGGCCTTTAGATCTGGCAGAAATTTTATTTAGAGTTGCTCAAAATATTGTTATTTACTTCTTTTTTACTTGTAGACTTTCTATTTCTCAAAGATCCTTTTCCTACAAGGATGCGACATCTAGTTTTGGGAATTTTCTAATTCTACAAGGATCTTTAATGGACTACAACATAATCTTTAATTGTGACAATGATTCATTAATGTTTCAAAATCTTTTCATACAAGGATTCTGATTAGTACTCAAAAGTGCATTTTCACTAAGGTTATATATCATCATATTGCACTTAAAGTATCATTAAATTCCCTAAGTTTTTATAATAACAAGTCTAACATAAGATGTCTTTAATTTATGGTAAAGTTCATTTTGAATGCAGGCATATCTCACAATTTAAAGAATTGATTGATGTGTTTAATTATTGAAATTGAGAAGATAAAGAGAGGGTTAAGCTTAAAGAAGAGATGATGGTTCAATTCAAACTGAAACATCATTCGATTATTGGATCATAACTGGAGCTTCAGAACATGGATTTAGGTCTAGTTTATATGGATGGAAAGCTAAGACATACGTCTAAAACTTTCATGAAGAGTCCAAGATTCAAAACGACCGTTTTCAAATTCAAATCGTAGCAACAAAAGAAAAGTTGGAATCTGTCACGCAGCCTAGACACTATTCAGTATTCAATCCATATCTCAAGTTCTAGAAGTCTAAATAAACTCATTCTTGTTTTGTTGGAAAGCTGAGACAAATTCCCAGAAATTCATAAAGACTATATGTTCAAATTCTAATGTTAGTAATGACATTTTATTTAGACAAGATAATGGTTGTCACCAAGTCAAGAGATGACCACCCGATCAATAATTAGTCATCAAATCAATAATTATGAATTTTAACTTATAAAAGGAGTTATTTGCCATACATTTAGACATCTTAGTGTTCAGATCAAGATCTCTCTCTCTCTCTTTGTATTTTAATGTTCAAGTTTTATTTTATGTTATATTAATCTCTTGTTTATGTTTTTCATTTCATTTCCTTTACTTAGTTAATGTATATCATTGTTATGTTCTTTTTTTGTTTATTTATGTTTCTTTTCTTCATTATATTTAGCTAAGTTAATTTTTTCAAGGTGAAAAGGGTACACTAATGGTATAAGAATAAATATAATATAAACTCAATATGGACTTTAATGTTTGATACTAACATGTTTTCTATTTGTTATCTTACTCACTCTTAATACCTTGCTTGTTAAATGATTAATCTAGATTTGTGTTGAACAACACGTGGTACAACAAATACTTGGCACTTTCATAGCTTACTTTATGGTATAACCAACACTTATGCAATGAAAGAAACTTGATTTGTTGTTAACATAAGTTATCACCATGAATATGTGACCACATTTACAAGTATTGACATTACTCAAAATAAGATAATTAATATAATCATGTTAATAATTTATAATCCGATTGGAACTTCCTTTGTGTGTGGTTTCCAATTTAGTACTAAAAAGAGTTTATACCATACTTCTTTGAAGTACCATTAGTGGATCCTCTAACCTTGACAATTGTTTTATCCTTGTTTAATCCTTAAATCAATATCATATCTCAAAAGTTCTCTTCAATTCCTTTTCATTTATTGTTTATAATTTTATATAGTTCGACCCCGGTCTTGCCGGGTTATTTATTACTTCGACACTCCTGCATTTGGGATAAGACATCAATCTTTTGATCGTGTCAGATTCCTTATTCATCATAACTACATAATGGAAGAAGGTTTGATGGTATTTAATGACAAATTAGTTATTTTTATTATTTTCTTCATGTTTGAGCTTAGTTAATATACTTTGGATTTATTGTAATTACGTAAATATTATCCCATAAGTTTTGGATTCATTAGTGATGCGAACCTCTTGATTATGTGATCAAGCAACTCACACTCTAAGACACTAATTCTTGGAAAGCCATGTAAATCAGTTTTGATAGAAGTGTAACACAAATATAACTCATATCTATACACTAGCACTATTGAAAACAAAACCCCCACAAAATGAATATTGATTCGAGAACGAGAAGTATAAGGATGACCCCACGAAGTTTGTTAATCTTCGATAAGTCGTTTTTAGATCCTTAGAGAAGCAAAGAAGGGAGAATATCTCACCAACATATAAAACAAAGTTTGTGGCAAAAACAAGTTTATTATTCAAAAGTCTAACCCATTCATGTCTGATAAGCTATAAATAATGAAACTTAAGCTTCTAAACCCTAATGGACCCAAGTTGTGTACTTGTATAAGGCCCACGCATACAATCAGACCCAAACCATTAATTAAACAAGTCCAAATAAAAAATTAAAATAAAGGTTCAGAGTTATTATTATAATGAACAAAGAAACTAAAAGATATTAAATCTATTTTGACCAATATGTTTTGAACAAGCCCATCCAATATAATGTGGATCAGCCCACAAACACCAACGAGGACCCATTATATATTCTAAATGGGCCAATGACTCGATCCAAGACAAAGGCATTGAATGCATTGGTTTTAAAGGTTTCGACCAAGTCGGATTTGAAGGGTCCATTAGAGTATCAAGAGTGGGTTTTTGTACATCTTATTCATGTTTATTTCCTTGTTAGGTTAGTAGAAAACATAGCAAAGAAAATAAAAGAGTCCTACTATAACTTAGAAACAACATGGACGACTATCTTTTCCTTTAGTTTCTAGGATTAATGGGTTGCGTGGAGCCTTGAATCAGTTATGTAATATTTTTTTCCTTATTTTCTTCTCACAATAGAACATGAATTTAATATCATGGGCTTGATTTTATTTTGTTTAAGTTTAATTAATACTTTGTTTTCAGTTAGGATCCAAGGCTTATTTGGATCATTTTAGTTTAAGGTTTTTGGATTAGTTTTGTAAGTGGGCAAAATCAATCCACTAGGTAGATCCATTAAGGGTAAGTTTTTAAGAACTATTTAAACTCATGAATAATTCTTATGAATGTTTTAGTTTTAATGTGCGAGAGTGATTCTTGCATTCTTCAGTTCTTTAATGAACCGAATCTGACCTATTGAATATTGATTAACTGGCTTCATGATTTCATTCTACTTGATTCCAATAGTGTAGGTGCCTTGGGGCAGGTTTTCATTGTGTCACCCTCCTATCAGACAAATTTCAGCTTTCCATGATCAAATCTCAAACTTGATTGTGAGTTGTGTGACCACGTGGTTCGCATCAGGTACATTCATGAGTATATCGTGTGCACTACCAATTCTACTTATACCTAAGAAGGATGGAACATGGAGGACGCGTGTTGATTGTCGAGCCATTAACAACATAACGGTAAAGTATAGAGACAACTCATTCCCAGGCTTGATGACATTTTAATGAGTTATATGGATCCTGTATTTTCTCTAAAATTGACTTAAAAAGTGGGTACCATCATATTAGGATGAAAGAAGGTGATGAGTGGAAAACAACTTTTAAAACTAAGCATGGTTTTGTTTGAATGATTAGTAATGTCGTTTGGACTCACAAATGCACCTAGTCAGTTTATGCGTTTAATGAACCACGTGTTGCATGCATTCATATATAAGTTTGTAGTTGTGTATTTTGATGACATTCTAATCTATAGCAAGAACTTAACTGAGCATCTTGATCATTTGCGTAATGTACTTAATGTGTTGCGTAATTGTATGCTAATCTTAAAAAATATACCTTTTGCATGGAGAAAATTGTGTTTTTTTTTGCTATGTTGGAACTGTATAAAGTATCGAGATGGATGAGGAGAAAGTTAAGGCCATCCGGGATTGGCCTACACCAAAATTGGTAAGTGAGGTAAGGAGTTTTCATAGGTTAGCTAATTTTTACAGGTGTTTTGTGAAAGATTTCAGTATATTAGTTGTACCCTTTAATGAAGTTGTTAAGAAATCAATTTGGTTTAAATAGGGGGAGGAAAAAGAATTGGCTTTTGTTCTTATGAAAGAGAAATTTTGCTTTGCACTTGTTTTATCTTTACCTGACTTTACAAAAGCATTTGAAATAGAACGTTTGCATGGCATTCCTACGAGTATAGTTTCTAATTGTGATGTTAAGTTTTTTTGCTGCTTTTGAAAAATTTTGTAGGGAAAGTTGGGAACAAAGCTTTTATTTTCAACAACTTGTCATTCATACAGATGGACAAATTGAGATAGTGAATAAGACTTTATCATAATTGTTGCATGTTGTAATTCAAAAGAATCTAAAAAGTTAGGGAGAATGTTTTCTTTTTGTTGAGTTTGCTTATAATAGAACCGTGCATTCTACCACTGACTTTTCTCCTTTTAAAATTATTTATGGATTTAATCCTTTACTCCTATTGAAGAAAGCGTAAGTTTAGATGGTGAAAAAGGCAAAAATGGTCCAACAAATGCATTAGATGGTTCGTGATGCGAACCTCGTGATCACGTGGTCACGCAACCCACAATCATGATTGAGATCTGATCCCGGAAAGCTGAAATAGGTCTCATAGAAGTGTGACACAATGGAAACCTGCCCCAAGGCGCCAACATTGTTGGATTAAGTAGAATGATGCCACGAAGCCAGTTAATCTTCGATAAGTCAGATTCAGTTCGTTCAAGAACTGAAGAATACAAGAATCACTCTCACACGTTAAAAATGAAAAATTTAGAAGTAATTATCATCAAAACTGCTAAAATTTTGGCTTACATGAGTTTAAATAGTTCTTGAAAAATTAACACTAATGCCCTTATGTGGACTTATATGAGGTCCACTCAAAACTGACCCAAAAACCCTAAACTAAAACCCCCATAACCACCAAACAAGCCTTGGATTCTAACTCAAAACAAAGTTTTAATTAAACCCAAACATGAAAGAAAATATAAAAATAGCTAATTTGTCATTAAACACCACTTGTTTTTCTTTCATTGTGTAGCTAGGATGAATAAGGAATATTTATAAGAAAAAGATTCTGAAACATTAATGAATCCTTGCCACACTTGGAGATTATACTTCAACTCATTAAAGATCCTAATGGAACTAGGAACCAGCTACCACATCCTTGTAGGAAAAGGATCCTACCAAATAGGTAGTCCACAAGTCAAATTGAAGTAAATAAGAAAATTCATACAACCACTGTTGACCAGTATTGTGGTGTCTTTCCGAAGTCTGATTGACCTGAAATTTTAATTCATAGTAGAAAAACATGTCTGGAAAGTTCACATAAAATTTTAGCTTGATCCAACAGTCGGATTAAAAAGTATAATTGTTGCCGTAAACTTGGACTGTTGCGCTTTTTACTCTAAAATCCGAATCTGACCTTACTAGGATCGTATCACAAGGCTGAACCGTATCATTCTCTCCCTCTCCAAGAAGATTCGCCCTTGAATCTTGAATAGGATTATTAGCGACTTCAGTAGCCTTTTGTTTAAGCCTTCGGAATTCCCTTATTGCTAACACCTTTCACCTTTCTCCAACAACATTGTATAGAAGTAGTGACCGACAAGAATCTCAAATAAGCACGTCGTACTAACCACTTACGTACATACTTTTTAATGATAACCACAACGGCTCTCCTTCGTCTTTCATTCTTTTGGCGTTGTACCTCTTTTTCCCATGAAGCTTGAAGATCATAGAATAATCTTCTACACTTATCAACTTCTCGTTCTCAAACCCCTAAACCATGGCTTAGTTTTTCGCATCGTTGATATACAATCCTCCTTTGTTCCCTCTCCCTTGGTGAATACATGACACAAATAGGGAAAACAAAAACAAGAAGAAAACGAAGACAAGAATAGAGTTTATAACAGGAAGAGCACTGATTTAGACTCAAAATTACAAATCTGACTACCATTTGGACCAGAACTAATCGAAAACAAACAAATATGAAATTGATGAGAATGACTCAAACAACAGCCAAATATCAAAGAAGATCAACTGATGTGCATCATGGGAATTATAATCCATCTTGTAAAGCTAAAACAAATATGCAAGAGGATTCAGATGGTCCAATGACAAGAGCAAGAGCGAAACAACTACAAAGGGCCTTGAGGAGTCAAATTGGAATGATTGAAGGTGTGTCGGAGTTAAAAATTAGCAATCAGTTTGAAATTGGTTCATGTTTATTTGCTTACATTTGGAACTTGGAGATGGGAAAAAGCCCTTAATGGTTTTTTTATGGTCAGAAGAGCAAATGAATTTGAACCCGAATTTGAAGTCATCCATTGCATGTGAAAACAAGACTAATCTACGAGGATCTCAAGTTTAGAACATGTTCTTTCTAGATTGTCCAACCATGATTGCATTGGACTTTTGTGTAAGAAGATATGGTTGTTTTAAATTTGGTCTGTTTATGTTAGAAATGTCAAAAAACGTGTGCTAGTTAATTTGTCTAAGTTAATTTGTCAAAGTCTATTTTTTGGGCTTGACTTCTGCCATGTTGAATTTTCCCTAACTTTGGAGGGATGTTCCAGTTATAAATATAGTATCAGAATATGTAATAAAGCACTTTTGGCCAATATTTGAAACTTAATTCACAAAATAAAGAGTTGTTCTTCCAAATTGATTTTGTGAAGAACCCTACCTGACTTATCACTCTTCAATCATAAAGAGTGTGGCGTCGAAATCCTAGATTGATCTTTGTGGCGTCCAGATCGACTTATCAAAGTATCATTCTAGTTTATCCTCCATCTTATTTACCTTGAAATCACTATAATCCAGCCTAAACACCAAAAGAAAGACAACCAACCAGACCCATCCTTCATCCATTTTCATCAGATTCATTGTTGTCGATTTTTCAAATCATTCACGGCACATCATCAAGCTACGACAACACCACTCTGAAACTAGCAAAAAATGAAACTTTCCAAAGAGCTGTAATTTAATCTTCAAGTATGGCAAAGGCCTTCATGTCTATGACAACCATAAGAGAACCCATGAAAAAAACCCATTCGCTCTGCTGCAACTTCACCACTTCTCCATAGTTCTAGAACTGAAAATGCAGAACAGTAGAAATATTACGAGATCAATTTCTCCCACCTCATTGATTGGCACATAGATTTGTTTGGTCAATGTTGAGAGAAGGTTGGAATGAACAACATAGTTAGAAATGAGAACGATCCAATGGTGGACGGAATAGATGTAGCTCCGACAGCACCACACTCTCTCTCTTTCTCTCTAGGACGCAAAACCTACCAAACGGATCATCGTTACAATCAGTGTGCTGGGAGATACTGGCCTCGTAATTCTGTAATTCTCTTCTTCCTTCATGAACTAATTTCAATCTTGTTCTTTATAAGATTAGGTGCTGTTATTTCTGAGCTTGGGTTGCTTCTTGGATTCAGTTTCTCTTCTTAGAATTTTGTTCTCTCTAGTATTTGTATGCTGCCATAATGTGTCTATGTTCTTATGTGGAAAATGTTCCAATGGTAAGCTCTAACATTGAACAACACAATAAAGTTAAGTCTGGACATATATTAAGATTAGAACTACAAGATATGTTGAATAGCCATGGGATGAGGATTTCTCAGTTTCAAGCTGATTCTGATGTTAGCATAGAGAAACACTCTAATGTCCAAGCTTCTAATGTTGTTCCAGAAATGAACCATGTGTTGGGTTTTAAAGTTGATAAGGTAAAGGTAGGGTGTCAGCAACAAGAACAGCTAAACCTTAGACCCAAATTGAATTTTTTTTAATGGTTTGAAGGGTTCTGGTGTTGATGACAATGAGGGTAGCAAGACCCTTGGTATTAATCCAGTCCGTAATCTACACTTTGCTACCCACTATGACTGATGGTCGTGTGACAATAGCTCCTCCACTTGATGTGTTTGAAGATGGCTGCGACCTTTGGAAATCCACCCAAGTTGGTCATTTTGTGGGGCATAAATTACCATATCCCGTTGTTAATTCTATTGCCAAAAGAATATGGGGCTCCTCTTCACTTTTGATTATGTCGATCATGCCACCAATATGCTGGAAAGAGCCCCATGGCACATGAAAAACAGACCTTTGGTGCTTAAACGTAGGCAACTGAACATGCAATTTTTGAAAAATGATTTGGCCAGAGTTCTGGTATGGGTTAGGCTGTATAATGTTCCTCTCGAGTATTGGACTATTAAGGGGTTGAGCGGTGTAGCGAGTGCTATTGGGGTCCCCCTTTATGCTGATCATACTACATTGTTGCGTAAAAGGCTTAGTTACACAAGAGTTTGCGTTGAGATAGATGCTTCGAAGACGGTTAAGGAATACGACCTTCGCTGTCCAAACGGGTTATTCATAACAATTTCAGCTAATTAAGAATGGATACCGTCGAAGTGCAGTAATTGCAATGTGTTTGGACACACCACAACGATATATGCTACTAATAACATTGATAATCTTAAAGTGGTGGTAAAGGGTAAGAGGAATGTAGGAGCTATGAATTCTAAATCTGCGAATAACAAGCAGAATCAGTTTCAGTGGCAGGTAGTTGGTAAACGAAATAAGGGTTCTGTGAGTGGTGAGAATGATCCCTTGGCATCTAAAGTGGGTAATTGTAATAAGAATGTTGTTCAACATTTGGTATACATATGTCTGATTGTAATATGAATGATCATGCGGTATCAGATGTGCGCAATGCTAATTGTTATGAAGATGAAAATCCTTCCTCTCTTCTTGACTTGAAGAGTTTATGAGGAGACATGAAGCAGGAGCAGAGGGCTACAAGTACTGCTTTAGATCAAGAAATGGACGCAATGGGAGGTGATACAGATGGGGAACGAACCGATAAGGAGTTGACGTCAACGATCCTGATAGCTCCTCAAACCCTGAATTCCACCGAAAGGGAAACTGTTAATCAGTTAGCTATTAAGGCTAGAGACTCTCTAGAGAAAAAGAAAAAGGGTTCACAAGCCTCTTCAAAGAAGAATAAGAAATCTGGCTCCTCTCCGGGGGGCTCGTCAAGGTAATCTTTGTGTTGCTGTTTGTACTCCTCTCTATTTTCCTATAAAGCATTTAGCATTGCGTCGGCTCATCCATCTAGAGAGGATAGCTCTTTTTGGTTTGGTTGAAACTCGAGTTAGAGACAAGAATAAAGATAATGTTTCTCGACTTCTTCTGCGTAATTGGTCCTTCTTGTATAATTATGATTTCTCTTGTCGCGGTCGTATTTGGGTTTGTTGGAATGTTGATGTGGTGAAGGCGGATGTTTTCGAAATGTTAGACCAGGCTATTCATGTATCTGTCACTATATTAGCTACCAATATCTGTTTCAATACTTCAATTATTTACGGAGACAATAATGCTTCCTTACGTAAGGCATTATGGTCTGATACAGTGAGTCGTAGTGATGGATGGGAGTCAACCCCGTGGATTCTTTTGGGTGACTTTAATGCTATCTGCAACCAGTCGGACAGGTTAGGAGGTTCTACTACGTGGGCTGGTACTATGGACAGATTGGATACATGTATTCGAGAAGCAAAAGTAGTGATCTTCGGTATTCAGGTATGCATTATACTTGGTCGAACCAATGTCCTGAGAATCTGATTATGCGGAAACTAGATAGAGTGCTTGTCAATGAGAAGTGGAATCTGAACTTCCCATTGTCGAAAGCGAGATTTTTGCCTTCGGGTATGTCAGACCATTCTCCTATGGTGGTAAAGGTTATTGGCAATGATCAGAACATAAAGAAACCATTCAAATTCTTCGATATGTGGATGGATCATGATGAGTTCATGCCCTTGGTGAAGAAGGTATGGGATCAGAATTCGTGGGGTTGTCCAATGTATCAGCAAACTAAGAAAGCTAAAGCAGGAATTGAAACTTTTCAATATGACTCACTTCTCCAACATTTCAGATAGACTCAAAGATACAAAAAACAAAATGGATAAGGCTTAACAAGCTCTGCATACAGCGCATGAGAATCCAACTTTCTGCATGCGAGAAAGGGATGTTGTTCAAAAATACGCTTCTACCGTCTGGGCTGAAGAGAGTTTTTCAAACAGAAGGCAGGGATACAATGGCTTAGCTTGGGGGATTAGCTACTTTCACAAATCATAAATGGAAGACAGAATAGAAATAAGCTTCTATCACTTACAAGGGGGATGGAGAGGTTGTCGAAAGACACGAGCAGTCAAATCAGAAGTAATTGCGTACTTCTATTGTGTGTTAGGAGTGGATCAGATGCCTAGTGTTCTGAACGAGGAAGTGGTGGAATCGGCAATTAACTTGAAATTGTCTTCGACGCAACAGCATATACTAGCACAAGATGTAACAATGGAGGAGATTAAGCATGCTATGTTTAGTTTGAAGAACAACAAAGCCACTGGTCCGAATGGTTTTAACGCAGGTTTCTTCAAAAGAACATGGCACATAGTTGGGGAAGATGTAATCAACGCTGTTAGCTCCTTCTTTTAGACTCGTAGAATGCTTAAAGAAATGAATGCTACATAAATCCCTTATTCCTAAAGTTGCTAATCCTACGAGGTTGACAGATTTTCATCCTATCTCTTTCTGCAATACAGTCGTATCGCTAAGATTCTAGCTGGTAGAATCAAAGCTGTTTTGCCATCCTTAGTTGGTCCGTATCAGACTACTTTTATCAACGTCAATGGTGAGCTTGCAGGTTACTTTTAAGGGGGAAGAGGGCTGAGACAAGGTGATCCACTGTCCCTATATTTGTTTGTCCTATGTATGGAAATCCTTTCAGGGCTATTCTGCAAGATGAGTGCCAACCAAGAATTCAAGTTCCACTGGAGATGCAAGAAGGACAAAATTTCTCATCTTTGTTTTGCTAACGACTTGATGATTTTTAGCAAAAGGTTGTTTATTGTAATGGCCTCGTGGATCGAATCACCTCTAAAGTTCGACATTGGACTTGTAGAACACTCTCGTATATAGGACGGGTACAATTGATTAATTCAGTCTTATTTTCTTTTCCTCTTACCTGGGCAAGTAATTAAAAATGTGGAGCAAATTATGAAATCCTTTCTTTGGTCAGGTTCAGATATGAGAACTACTAGGGCTAAAGTGGCTTGGGATCAGGTATGTCTTCCAAAAAAGGAAGGGGGGCTAGGAATAAAAAGGATAACAAAATGGAACAAGATTGTTTTGTTGAAACACATTTGGAACTTGTGCAATGACTTAAATGGCTCAATCTGGTCTACTTGGATCAGATCCAATCTGTTGCAAGGTAGGAATTTTTGGACAATCAAGATGCCAGAGAATTGCTCTTGGGCTTGGGGAAAGATTCTAAAGCTCAGACCCTTAGCATGGCCAAAGATGAAGCACGTCATAGGAGATGGAAATACAACCTCTCTATGGTTTGACAATTGGCATCCTCACAGCCCACTCGCGGATTCTTACGGGGAAAGATTCATCTATGATTCAGGTATGGAAAAGAACGTGAAGGTGAATGTGCTGATTCATAACTTAGAATGGAAAATTCCTACCACCCAAGCTATTGGTTGGCACCCCATTGTAGAAGCTATTCCTTCCAATTCTAATCCTAAGATGGGGCAAAAGGATGAGATAGTTTGGTTGGATTCGCCAAATCACAGATTCTTGGTCAAAGTAGTTTGGGAGCAACTAAGAATTCATCGTCAGATGGTTGAATGGCATGACATTGTGTGGTTCAAGAATGTTGTTCCAAGACATTCATTTCTTCTATGGATGGCTGTCCAACAGAAACTCACAACTCAAGATAGACTTCATCGGTTTGGTATACATGGTCCCAATAGAAGCTCACTCTGTCTCCGCAACAATGACGATCACAACCACTTGTTCTATGAATGCTCCTATACTAAAGCGATCTGGTGGGATGTTTGTGACAGATGCGACATTCCAAGAATGACAAAAGGCTGGGATGAATGGATTCGATGGGCCACCATCTCTTGGCATGGCAAGAGTTTCGT